>ERZ1066123.25-NODE-25-length-160988-cov-10.737878_pt1 | contig 160988 bp, 119 predicted proteins | sample MGYA00382770_ERZ1066123 | MGnify/ENA primary metagenome ERZ1066123 (study PRJEB33369, sample SAMEA5778353) | biofilm metagenome | biome: Industrial cooling water; feature: Water cooling tower basin; material: Biofilm | place: United Arab Emirates | collected...
TGTGTGGGAATACGACGTGCGCACCGGCCGTCTGATGTGGGACGCGCAGATGCACGCCGTCTTCGGCGTCGCCCCTGAGCAGTTCGGCGGCACCTTTGCCGACTTCGCCGAGGCGGTCCATCCGGACGACCTCGAGCGGGTGCAACGCGAGTTCGGGGAGGCGCTCGCCAGTCAGGATCAGTTCGAACTCGAGTTCCGCATCCGAAGCGGTACCGAGGCGACGCGCTACGTGTACGGTGCCGGTCGCATTCAGCGCGACTTCGCTGGCACGCCCATGCTCGTGGTGGGAGTCAACTTCGACATCACGGCGCGTCGCGAAGCCGAAGAGGCCATGCGAACTGCGCGTGACCTCGCAGAAGCCGCCAACGTGGCCAAGAGCGACTTCATCGCGAACATGAGCCACGAGCTGCGCACCCCGATGAATGGCATCATCGGCATGACCGAGCTCGCGCTCGAGACGGAATTGAGCGACGCGCAGCGCGCGTATCTCAACGTCGTGCGTTCGTCGGCCGACGGCCTGCTGACCATTCTGAACGATATCCTCGACTTCTCCAAGATCGATGCGGGCGAACTTCAACTCGAGTCCATTCCGTTCAGCCTCGGGGTCACCATTGCGGAGACGCTCAAGGCGATGAGCGTGCGGGCCGAGCGCAAGCATCTCGAACTTGTGCTCGATCTTGCCGACGATCTGCCGCCGCTGTCACTCGGCGATCCGGGGCGGTTGCGGCAGGTGCTCGTGAACCTCTGCGACAATGCGATCAAGTTCACCCACGTCGGGGAAGTGGTCGTGGTCGTACGCAGCACGCCGGTGGACGACGCGTCCGACGCCATCGAGGTGCAGGTCCGTGACACGGGGATCGGTATCCCGCTGGCCCAGCAGGAACGCGTCTTCGAAGCGTTCCGCCAGGTGGATGCCTCGATCACGCGCGAGTACGGTGGCACCGGACTCGGCCTGAGCATCACGCGACAGCTGGTGACGCGCATGGGCGGTGCAATCACGCTCACGAGTGATGAGGGGCGCGGCACGACGTTCACGGTGCGTCTCGTGCTGCCGCGCGCGCAGGAAACGATCGCGGCGGTACCGCCGCTCCGTCGGTTCGATGGTCACGCGGCGCTCGTCGTGGATGATCATCCGCTGGGACGCGAGACGGTGGGGCGGTTGCTTGCGCACTGGGGCTTCGCGGTGCGTTACGCCAGCGATGGCGAGGAGGCGTTGACGGTGGTGCAGACGTCCGGCAGCGCGTTCGATCTGTTCGTTGTGGATGGGGTGATGCCACGACTCGATGGCTTCGGGTTCGCCGATGCGCTGCGCGCGCTCGATCCGACCACGATGCGTCGTCTGGTGCTGTTGTCATCGGGCGGGCGCAAGGGCGATGCGGCACGCTGCCGCGCGCTGGGCATTCGCGGGTTTCTCACCAAGCCCGCCACGCCGGCGGAGCTGCGCGAGCTGGTCACGCGCGTGCTGAGCGATGTACGGACACCCGCGTACGGCACGGCGCTCATCACGCGCCATTCGCTGCACGAACAGCCGCGCCGTTTGCACGTGCTGCTGGTCGAGGACAATCCGGTCAACCAGGCGGTCGTGCAGGGGATGCTCACCTCGCTTGGTCACGACGTCACGATTGCGAGCGATGGCGAAGCGGCGCTCGCGGCCACACTCGACGCGACTTTCGACCTCATTCTCATGGATCTGCAGATGCCGCGCCTTGACGGCATGGAAGCGACGCGGCGTCTGCGCGCGCGCGACGGGCATCGCCCGCGGGTTCCGGTCGTCGCGCTCACCGCAAACGCGATGGTGTCGGCGCGGGACGATTGTCTGGCCGCTGGCATGGACGAGCATCTGGCAAAGCCGGTACGCCTGGCACAACTGCAGGCGGTGCTCGCGCGTGTTGGTGCAGGGCTCGGGCGCCCGGCGGAACCGCTACCCGCGCTCTGACGGGGCGAGTGCCTCGAGCGTGTCGCGGGCCAGCGCGGGTAGCGCGCTGAGCGCCGCCGTCGCGGCCACGCCGTCACCGCGTGCGGCGGCGTGTTCGAGGGCCTGCATGGCATCGTGCAGCGCTGTCGCGCCAACGGATGCGGAAGCGCCCTTCAATCCGTGCGCCGCACGGCGGAGCGCCTCGAAGTCGTTCGCCGCGGCTGCGCGCGTCAGTTCGTCCTGGTACGAACCGACCTGCGTCCGGTACGTCGCCAGAATCGGCGCGAGCTGCGGGCCGAGCAGGTCGGCGAGTTCGTCGAGGAGGGTGCGATCGATGAGTGACATGGTGGATGGCGGGCTCGCGGGACAATAGCGTCGGTTTGCTGCGGAAGCCAGCGTCCCCCCGGGGACGCGCTGGCGGGCGGTGTGCGCCGTACATTCCCGGGTGTTCCGGTGGCTCTGCTCCTTCACGAATCGGTGGTCATGTCGCGCGAACTCCGCACGTATCAGCTGACACGTCCAGACGGCCCGCGACCGGTACGCCTCTCGCTCGACCGCGCGCAGTACAGCCAGCAGATCATGCTGGAGTATCTGGACGCCGGTCGCCTGTACGAGGCCGAGACGTGCGCGTATCTGGGGTCGGTGCTGCAGGACGGCGATGTGTTCCTCGATGTCGGCGCGCACGTCGGCTGGTTCTCCATGTTTGCGGCGGCACTCGTGGGACCGTCAGGGCAGGTGTGGAGCTTCGAGGCAAACGCAGCGAATCATGCGCACCTCGTTCAGCACGTGGCGCTCAATGAGTTTGGGCAGGTCCACCCCATCCACGCGGCTGTCGGAGAAGCGGCGGCGGTGCTGCCCATGCTGCGACGTGCCGACAACGATGGTGGTCACGCCCTGCGCCCTGATCTGGGTACGGTACTGGAGCGCCTCGATGACCCGGCGTTCGATGCGACGTGGTGCACTTCGCTGGATGGCTTCTTTGGTGATCGCAATCTGCCGCCAGTGCGGGCGATCAAGATCGACGTCGAAGGATTCGAGCTGCGCGTCCTGCGTGGGGCGCGTTCGTTCCTGGCGCGGCACGCCGTGCCGGTCGTCATTGCCGAGATCAACCATCCGTGTCTCGCCATCGCCGGTACCGACGAGCACGAGCTCCGAGCTTTCATGGACGGGCTGGGGTACGACACGCTGTTCTTCCATCCGACGGAACCGCGGCTCGTGCCGCTTCCGCCCGGGGAAGTCGTGCGGACGACGTTGGTACTGAACTACTGCTTCGTACGCCGTACGGCGTCGAGCACCGCACCGGGACCGGCCACGTAGAGTGATTCGGTGTTGCGCACGTGGCTGACCGTGCCCACGCGCTCGCCACGACGATTGTGAATGCCGATCTGGGCCCCGACGTAGCGTCGAACATCGTGGTCGAGCACGAGCACATCGCCCCGCGTCGCGAGCAACGTCAGGAGCGCCTCACGCGACAGCCACGCTTCATTGCTGACGCTGACGATGAGTACGGGCGCATCGAGTGTGTGCACCAGCTCCGCGAACGCGTCGGCGTGGCCGCGTCGGCTGTTGAACACGCTGGCGCGCGCTCGGGTGTCGCGCCGCTTGCGCGCGACGCCGTAGGCTTCCGGTGCATCCCAGCGAACGATCGTCTCCCACACGTGGTAGTTGCCGAGATACGAGTGCTGGTTGTACGGCGGGTCGAGATACGCGAGGTGCCCCGAGAGCGTGCGCGCGGCGTCGCGCGCGTCCAGCCGATGCGCCGTGCTCGCGCCACCGGACGCGCGAGGCAGCAACACTGGCAGCCGCAACGTGAGTGGCTTGTGTGCGCGCGGGGCCCACTGCTTGAGATACGCCATCTGCACACCCGTCGTGCTGTCGACGCGATCGGCGGCTTCGAGGAGGGCCGTGAGGGCGATCGCTTCGAGTTCGGCCGGTAGCGCACGTCGGGCGATCTCGTCGCGGATCGCGTCGATGCGCGCGCCGTTCGCCGGCGTGAAGTAGCGCGCCTCTTCACAGAACGTGCGGGTGACGTAGCCGGCGGCGGGTGGTACCTGCTGCAACTCGGCGAGCAGGGCCGCCGCCTCGGCGGTCCAGCGCTCCGCGTCGGCCTGCACATGACACGTCGCGAGGACGTGCGCATAGGCCGCGTAGTCGTTCGCGTGCACCGCGAAGCCCGCGCCCTTGAGCGCGTGGCCCACGCGGGCGGTGCCGGAGAATAGGTCGACCGCAGTCGTTGCGCCCGGCACTGCCTGCGCAACCGCGACGATGCGGTCGAGCAGGCGTCGCTTCGAACCCAGGTACTTGATCATGTGCGCAAGGTAGCGGACACGCTTGCGCGCTGCCGACTCCCACGCGAGCGTTGAGCATGATCCCACTCGTGCTGTTGGCCGGCTTTCTCGGCGCCGGCAAGACACGTCTGCTGACCACACTCGTGCCGCAGCTTGCGGCGCGTGGTGTGCGCGCGCGCATCATCCTCAATGACTTCCGCAACGCGCGCATTGACGCAGCCCGCTTGAGCGAGCTGAACGCGCTCGTCACGCCGCTCGCGGGCGAGTGCGTGTGTTGCAGCTCCTTGCGTGAACTGCTCGATCTGCTCTACGACACCCCGCCTGATCCCGGCAGTGTGCTGCTCATCGAGGCGAACGGCGCCACCGAAACCGACGATCTGCTCGGCCATCTCACCACCGATGGCCGACTCGGTCGCTTCACGCTGCCGCTGCAGGTGACCGTCGTGGATGCGGCGCGCTGGCAGAAGCGCTGGTGGCACAACGGCCTCGAGGAGGCGCAGGTGCGGACGGCGACGCATCTGGTGTTGAACTGGCTCGATCAGGTGGCGGCGTCGCGGCGCGATGTCGTGGCGCGTGCACTGCAGGCGCTCAATCCGCGGGCGCGCGTGGTCACGAGCGAGGCGTTGGCCGAGGCGCTGCACGCGCTGGTGGACGACGTGACGCGCGAACCTGCGCGTGGTGGTCGCGTCAGCGCGCCCGCCGAGGCGACCGCGACGCCGACGCTCCACTTCGCCGCACCAGCGGACGCGCACCGCGAGCGGTCCCACACACATCCATTCGGCAGCCTGGCCCTGTCGTTACCGGCCGTCGTGGCGCGCGAGCGCTTTCAGGCGTTCGTGCAGTCCTTGCCCGACAGCGTGGTGCGCGCCAAGGGGCTGGTACGATTTGCCGACCGGCCCACGGAGATGTTTGTGTGGAATCGGGTGCCGGGGTCCCGCGGCCTGTCCCTCGACCGCTCGCGGCCGCACGATGACGCGTCGGCCACGGCGCTCTTCATCGGCGTGGAGCTGCCGGTGGCCACGCTCCGCGAACAAATCGCGGCGCTGGCCGATTAGCCATCGGAGCGTTTGCGGGGTAACGTACAAACGACCCGCAGTTGCCTGCCGACGGTCACCCACCGTCGATCGCCCCCATGACCGGAGGGAACGATGTTCACGGCCCGGATGTCACTGGCGCTCTGCGCCACCATGTTGGCGATCGGTGCGTCGCCGCTCGCGGCCCAGGTGTCCCGCGCTGATTCCGCCCCGTCGCTCGGCGATCTGCCGCGCCGCGAGCGGGTGACGGCGCTGAACGACCGGACGCTGGCCACCGATCTGGCGGCGTTCGACAAGCGCGCCAAGGGGCGAAAGGGGGTGTTCCTCGTGCCGGAGGAGCTCGATCGCCGCGATCCGCTGCTCTTCCAGGATATCCTCGCGGGACGTGGTGATCTGATCGCGGTGCAGCGCGACAACTCGCTGCGCATGCGCACGCTCGCGACGCGGGCGCCGTCGCCCGCGATGCAGGACGAACCGGCGCGCGCCACAAGCACAGGCGCGACGCCCGTGGTTGCGCGCAGCCTGGTCGGCTCGCGCGCCGGCTCCGACGACCGCGAGCCGTTCTGCACACCCGAGGTTTTCATCGACAATTTGTGGATCACCCGTGAGGGTGCGCCGGTGTCGCTCACGCGGTTGGACGAGCAGTGGGGCGCGTCGGCGGTGGTGGCCGTCGAGATCTACGAATCGCCGTGGCAGATCCCGGACGCCTTCGGTCCGGTGATGCGCGGCGGCTCGTGCGGGCTCGTGGCGTTCTGGACGTCGCGGCGGCCGTCCGCCAACCCGGTGGGTGCGACCGGCGCGCCCTGATGTGAGCCGTGGCGCGCCGCCTGCTGCGGCGCGCCACGTTGACACGAAGGATCGTTCAGTGGTAAGCTGAAACTGCAGGGCACAACTGAAGCCGTGGTCTTTTGCCGCCTATTGCCGCCACGTAAAACAATGTGCTAAAACGCGAACGCCCGGGCGGCTCCCACGAGTCCCCGGGCTTTGTCGTTCAGGTCGGCGATCCCATTCGCCTCGAGGTGCTGGATGTCAGTGCTCCCCATCGCGGTCTTTCACGAACACCCGGACTGGTTCCGCCCGCTCTTTACCGAACTCGAGCGACGCGGGCTGCCGTACACGCGCCTCGACGCGGCGGCGCACACCTTCGATCCGACGGACGCCTCGCTGCCGTACTCGCTCGTGGTGAACCGCGCGAGCCCCAGTGCGTATCTGCGCGGGCACGGCCAGAGCATCTTCGCCACGCTGCACTGGCTGCATCACGTCGAACGCCTCGGGACACCGGTCGTGAATGGCAGCGCGGCGTACGCGCTCGAGCTCTCCAAGGCCACACAGCTCGGGCTGCTCGCGCGGCTGGGACTGCCGGCCCCCCGCAGTCGCGTGATCAACCATCCGGCACTGGCCCCACAGGCCGCGGCGGCGCTTCGCTTCCCGGTGTTGGTGAAGGCCAACATCGGCGGCAGCGGCGCCGGCATCGTGCGCTACGACACGCCCGAGGCGTTGCGCGATGCGGTCGCGAACGGCGCGGTCGAGTTGGGCGTGGACGGTACCGCGCTCGTGCAGGAGGCCGCCCCCCTGCGCAACGGGCACATCACGCGCGTCGAGACGCTCGGTGGGCGGTATCTGTACGCGATCAACGTGTATCCGGCGATCGGGTCGTTCGATCTCTGCCCGGCGGATGCGTGTCAGACGACCACCGGCGTGGAGCTCGTGCGCGGTGCGTGTGCAATCGACGCGCCGAAGACGGGCCTGCGTGTGGAGGGGACGCGGCCGAGTGACACGATCATCGCTCAGGTCGAAGCGATCGCCCAGGCGGCGCAGATCGACGTGGGCGGCATCGAACTGCTCGTCGACGATCGCGATGGGCAGCACTACTTCTACGACATCAACGCGCTGTCGAACTTCGTGGCCGACGCCCCCAACGTGATCGGGTTCGATCCGTGGACGCATCTCGTCGACTACCTCGAGCAGCGCGCGGGTGTGCTCGCGGGCGCCCGCTGATGCGGTACGGTTATTGGCTCCCCGTCTTCGGTGGCTGGCTTCGGAACGTCGAGGACGAAGGCATGGACGCGTCGTGGCGGTACGTGCAGCGCCTCGCGCGCCGCAGCGAAGAGCTCGGCTACGATCTCACGCTGATTGCCGAGCTCTTCCTCAATGACATCAAGGGCGTGGACGCCCCTGCGCTCGATGCGTGGAGCACCGCTGCAGCACTCGCGGCCGTGACGCATTCGCTCGAGCTGATGGTGGCTGTACGCCCGACGTTTCATCATCCGGCAACCCTCGCGAAGCAGGCGGCGACGATCGATCGGATCAGCAACGGGCGTCTCTCGCTCAACGTGGTCTCGAGCTGGTGGAAGGACGAAGCGCGCCGGTACGGGACGACGTTCGACGAACACGACGATCGCTATGCGCGCACCGCCGAGTGGCTCACGGTGCTCTCACGGGCCTGGGCGGAACCGACCGTGTCGTTTCGCGGTCGCTACTATGAGGTTGACGAGCTGATCGTGCAACCGCCCCCGCTGCGCAGTCACACGCGCCCGCGCCCGCTCCTGTACGCCGGTGGCGAGTCGGAGGCTGCGAAGACCCTCATCAGTACGCAGTGCGATGCGTACGTCATGCACGGTGATCCCCCGGACCGTCTGGCGCCGAAGATTGCCGATCTTCGTGAACGGCGCGAGCGGGCCGGGCTGCCACCCATGTCCTTTGGCGTCGCCGCGTACTCCATTGTGCGCGACACTGAGCGGGAAGTGCAGCAGGAACTGCAGCGCATCACCACGGTGGCGCCAAACTCGCCAGGGTACGGCAACTTTCAGGATTGGCTGAGCAACACGAAGCTCGAGCAGCAGCTCTCGGTGCAGGACTATTCGGTGTCGAACCGCGGACTGCGCACGGGTCTGGTCGGTACGCCGGAGCAGGTCGCCGAGCATGTCGACGCGCTGTCGCGTGTCGGTGTGAACCTGCTGCTGTTGCAGTGCAGCCCGCAGCTCGAGGAGATGGAGCGGTTCGCGGCGCAGGTAATGCCCCTTGTGGGCTCGACCCGTCGCATCGCGGCCTGAGCGATTTGCGACCGAGGTGCGACGGACGCCTGACCCGTCGCACCTCGGCACGCGTGTCTAGCGCACGAGATCCCGATCGGGCGAGCCGGCGAGCACGTCGCGTACCATGTCACGCAGTGCCTCCACGCCGAAGGGCTTCTGCAGGAAGCGTGTCACCGCATCCTCGGGCATGCGCGTCGCGGCGTCGGCGTGATCGTAACCGCTCGCCACGATCACCGGGAGCATCGGATGGGTGGCGCGAATGCGCGCGAGCACTTCCTCGCCGCCAAGGCGCGGCATGGTGAGGTCGAGCAAGACCAGTCCGAGCTCGTGCTGGCGGGCAGCAAACAGGGCCATGGCCTGCTCGCCGTCTTCGGCCTCGAGCACGGACAGTGACATCCGTTCGAGGACGCGACGCGCGACACGGCGCACCGGCGCTTCGTCGTCCACGATGAGGACGGTACCGCGCACCACGGTGTTGAGGTCGTCGTGACGGCGCACGCGCCCCTCCGGCGGTGGCGGCGCGGCGTGCAAGGCGATGACGAACTGCGTACCCTGCGCAGACGATGTCGTCTCGAGCGTGCCATCCAGCGATTGTACAATGCCACGCACGGCACTCAGGCCGAGGCCGCGTCCCGAGCCTTTCGTGGTGAAGAACGGGTCGAAGATGCGTGCGCGCACGTGTTCGGGAATGCCCGGACCCGTGTCACTCACCGTCACACACACGCACGTCCCGCCGTCCCGCGCGACCGACGTGGCATGCACCGTGACGACACCGTTCGCGTCACCGATCGCTTCGGCCGCGTTGGTGAGCAGGTTGAGCAGGACTTGCGCGAGCTGCGCCGGATCGAGTTCGACCCACAGCGGCGCGGGCATGGGCTCGATGGCGAAGTGCACCTTCTTGGATTGGGCCGCGCGCACCAGTGGGACAAGGTCATCGATGATGGTGCGCACATCGACCGTGTCGCGCTTGAGGCTGGCGCGACCGGCGTAGGCGAGCATTTGGCGCGTGAGGTCGGCGGCTCGGCGACCAGCCGTGCCCACCTGGTCGAGCGACTCGCGCACCTCATCGGTGCGCTGCTCGGCGATGGCCTCGCGCGCGAGCTCGACGTGCCCGAGGATTGCCGTGAGCAGATTGTTGAAGTCGTGCGCGATGCCGCCGGCCATGACGCCGAGGCTCTCGAGCTTCTGCGCCTGCTGCACTGAGGCATCGCGCACGCGACGTTCCGATTCGGCGCGCGCACGCTCGGTGAGATCGGTGGCGACGAGGCCGATGGCGTATGGCTCGCCCTCCGTGCGGACCAGAGGAAACGCGACGACTTGCCAGGCGTGGGCGTCATCGCCTGCGCCGAGAGTCAGCTCCTGCTCGACCAGCGCCCCAGTGGTACGAGCGGCCGAGATGGCGTGGCCGAGCAGCGCCGCCACATCACCAAGCAAGGTGTCGATCGGAAGGCCCTCGCAGTCCGCAGGTGCGCGCGCCACGAGTTGCGCGAGACGCGCGTTTGCCAGTCGCACACGTCCATCGAGCGACACGACCAGCATGAGCGTCGTCGTGTTGTTGACCACATCCTGCAACAGCGCACGGTTGGCATCGGCGTCGTCGAGCGCCGTGCGCGTGGCGACCACCTGTGCTTCGAGTTCCTGGTACAACGTGCGCAATCGGGCTGTCATTACATTGAAGGCGCCTGCCAACTGTCCGACTTCGTCGTCACCGCGCTGTGGTGCGAGCACGCTGAAGTCACCACCAGCCACGCGCGCTGCCGCCTCGGCCACGGCGAGTACCGGCTTGGTGAAGCGCCGCGTGATGAGCAGGACACCGAGCGCGAGCAAGGCCACCGCCACGATGCCGCGGATCAGGGAGCCAAGCAGCAGCGTGCGGGCCGGTCCCAGCGCCGCGTCACTGGGCACCTCGCGAACCACGGCGAGGCCGAGCTCGGGGACCGTGTGCCAGGCACCGAAGACGTCGCGCTGCTGCGCGTTGGTGTATTGGGCGAACCCGTTGCGGCCAGCAATTGCTTCGCGTACGGCCAAGGTGTTCACGCCGCGCTGCAGTCCGTCACGGCCAAAGCGCTCGGCGGAGACGAACTCGGCGAATCGATTGACCAGAAAGGCATCGACCGGCAGTCGCGTCCCGGTGCGTGCAAGACTACGTTCAAGCTCCGCGAGATCGATGTGTACCGCAAGGACGGCGGACACCGTCCCATCGGCTGAGCGGATCGGCGTCGCGACGGTAAGTCGTGGCCGCCCCGCCGTTCCGTCCGGATAGATCCCTTGGGTGAAGGTGCCACGCTGCCCTTCGCGGTAGTACAGCTGATCGAGCGCGTACTGTCCGAGGTCGCGAGCATCAGAGGCGCGCACAATGCGACCCCCGGGGACCGCAATGAGATGCATCGACTCATGGGCGATGACTTCGCGAGGCAACGTCGGCATCGGTCGTGCGTCGTCGAGTGTGCCGGTCGCCGGCGTGCCGACCTGCAGCGCGCGCGCCAGGACCTCGGACGCCGCGCGTTGACGCGCAAGCCACGCCGTGATGCGTGTCGCATCATCCGCAGCGGCGGTTTGCAGCTGTTCGAAGAGCCGATCGCGGAGCGCGCGATCGGCTGAGCGGTACGCGATGATCGCGGTGGTCGCGACGAGCGCGAGCCCGAGCGCGAAGACCGCGCTGAAGAGGCGCGTGGGGAGACTGCGCCGGAGTCGGTCGCGCATCACTCGGGTGGGGCGACCACGGCGCGAACGCCGGTCGAGTCGGACGCAACCTCGAGCAGCACCGCGCCGCGCACCGGATCACCCGTGCCAACGAAGCGATAGCTGCCGAACGCGCCATCGTAGGCGCCGAGCTGTCGCAACGAATCCATGACGGCCGCGCCTGTACGAACGCGCGCGCGATGTGCCGCCAGCGCGAGCAGTTGCACAGCGTCATAGGTGGCCGCGGCGGTGGCGCGCACGGGCTCGTCACCATATTGCGCCGCAAAGCTGCTGCGCAGTGCGCGCACCGCCGGCGTGTCGTTGCGCCGGTCCCAGTTGGCTACAATGATCGCGCCCTGCACTTCCGGGCGACGACTCAGCGCGATCGCATCCCAGGCATCGCTGCCGAGCAATCGTCCAGTGAATCCGAGGGAGCGCGCCAACTGGAAGTGCAGGGAATCACGTGAGGTGAAGTTGGGAAGCAGCAACACATCGGGTGATGCGGCGAGCAACCGACGCAGCTGCGGGGTCACCGTCTCCGGATCATCGGCGTTGAAGGTCTCTTCGCCCACCATGGTGGCGCCCGCTGCCTCGAAGGTCGTGCGAAACAGCGTCGCGATTTCGCGGCCGTACGCACTCGAGGCGGCGTAGAGCGCAGCCGCACGTCGAGCCCCAAGCGAATCGTAGGCAAACCGCGCGAGCACGCGTCCCTGCACCGCGTCAAGAAAGGCGAGACGAGTCACCAGCCGTCGACCGTCGGTGACGGCGGGGCTCGACGCCATCGGCGTGATCATCGGGACATCGGACGCTTCTGCGACGGCGCCGGCCGCCAGCGCGAGCACGCTCTGCTGCGGTCCGATGATGACGTCGACCGAGTCGAGGTTGATCAGACCCCGCGCCACCGTCGATGCCGCGTCGGGACGCGGCGCGGTTTCGCGGTCGATGAGCACTACGCGATGGCGCACGCCGTCGATGAGGACGCCGCCGTCGGCGTTCAGCGCGTCGACGGCCAGCGTCGCGCCCCGTCGAGCCGGGAGCCCTGACGATTGCGCGAAGTTGCCGTCGAACGTCCCGATGAGCCCGATCCGAAACTCGGGCGGAGGCGCGGGCTGACAGGCCGCGAGGCTGACGGCCAGCGCGACCGGAGTGGCGAGAGAGCGGGGGCGAAGCATGGGGAATTCTAGTGCCACGTAGCGAAGGGATGCACAGCCCGGTAGAGTCTCGGCAGCGACCGCACCGTTTGGCACATGTCACGAGAACGATTGCCGCTCCATGCCCCAGCCCGTCACTGCGTTCAACCCCCGCGCGCCTGAAGTCCTCGCGCAGGCCCGCCGCGCCCGCGCGCTGCTGGCGTCATTCGGTCGGCTGGCCCCCGAGGACGCGGACGCCCGCTTCGAGGTGCTGCAAGCGCTGCTGGGTCACGTCGGGGCGGGGGTGTGGATCGAACCGCCATTCTACTGCGAATACGGACCGCAAATCCACATCGGTGACGAGACGTTCGTGAACGTCAACGCGGTTTTTCTCGACGCCGCCCCGATCCGCATCGGCGCTCGGGGTCTGCTGGCGCCTGGCGTGCAGTTGCTGACGGTGACGCACCCGGCGCGCGCGGCTGATCGCACGGTCGCGACGCGGCAGCCGGGGGACGCGCCGTACGTGACGCACGCCGCTTCGATCACGATCGGTGACGATGTCTGGCTGGGCGCAGGCGTCATCGTGCTGCCGGGGGTGACGATCGGGGATCGCGTCACGGTGGGCGCTGGCGCGGTGGTCACCGCCGATCTGCCGTCGGACACGCTCGCGTTGGGCGTTCCGGCGCGACCCGTACGATCACTCGCGACCTGACCTGCGGGGGCCGCGTCAGGCCACAGGACGGGCCAGTCGCGGGGCCAACCATCCGATGGCCTCATCGAGCGCACCGAGCGTCGCCGCCGTGCGCGCCACGACGTCTGTCGGCAACGGCTTCAGATCGGGGACGGCGATCGCGTGCATGCCGGCCGCCATCGCGGCTTCGAGACCAAGATCGCTGTCTTCGAACGCAACGCAGGCGGTTGGGTCGAGGTCGAGGCGACGCGCCGCTTCGAGGAAAATGTCCGGCGCCGGTTTGGATCGAGCGACCTGCTCGCCCGTCACGACGATCGGAAAGCGCGACGTCAGCTCGGCGAGCGCGAGCTTGTGTGCAGCACCGGCCGCCAGCGTGGACGTGGCGATCGCACGTGGAACGGCGTGGACGTCGAGAAACTGCAGCAGCGCCTCGAGTCCCGGTTTGCGCAAGTCGTGCGCCGGCGTGGCGGCAAGCAGCGCGTGGTAGTGCGCCGCATGGCGTTCGTACAGCGCGTCCACGGCGAACGACTCGCCCATTGCCGCGCGAAACTCCGCTTCGACTTCCGGACGCCGCCGCCCGATGATCGATGTGAGCGCGGTCATGGGCAACTCCACGCCAAGATCGCGACCGCCGGCCAGCCACGCTTGACGTGACAACCGTTCGGTATCGAGCAGCAGGCCATCCATGTCGAACACGACAGCAGCGATGGGGCGCGTCATGCGATCGCCTACGAGAGACCGCTCACGCGACCCGACGCGTCCATGTGCATGCGCACGGCGGCTGGCTCCGGCGAGAGACCCGGCATCGTCATGATGTCACCACACTTTGCGACGACGAACCCGGCACCGGCGCTCCCGGACACCTCGGTGACCGTCAAACGGAAGCCGGTCGGTCGTCCGAGGCGAGTCGGATCATCGGTGAGCGAATACTGCGTCTTTGCCATGCACACTGGTGTGGTGCCCAGTCCGATCGATTCGAGCCACTCGATGTTCCGCGCGGCGGCGGGGGCGTAGTCGACGCCGTCTGCGCCGTACACCCGGTGTGCAATCGTTTCAATCTTCTCACGAATGGGGGCCGTGGTGTCGTAGAGCGGCTGGAACGAGGCCGTGCGCTGTTCGAGAACACGCAACACCTGCGTGGCGAGCGCTTCGCCACCTTCGCCACCGCGGGCCCACACATCAGTGAATGCGACCGCGACGTCGTGTGCTTCGCACCACGCGAGCACACACGCGATCTCGTCGTCGGTATCGGTCAAGCGGCGATTGAGCGCCACCACGACCGGCACACCGAACTGGCGCACGTTCTGCACATGATGTGCGAGGTGTGGCAATCCGCGCTGCAGCGCGTCAACATCGGGCGTGTCGAGCTGCGACTTGGGTCGCCCGCCCTGCATCTTGAGCGACCGGATCGTGGCGACCAGCACGGCCGCTTCCGGTGTCAGCTCACCCGTTCGACACACGATGTCGAAGAACTTCTCGGCCCCGAGATCGCTGCCGAAGCCCGCTTCTGTGACGACGTAGTCACCTGTGGCCAGCGCCGCGCGCGTCGCGACCAGCGAGTTGCACCCGTGTGCGATGTTGCCGAACGGTCCCGCGTGCACGATGGCCGGGCCACCTTCGAGTGTCTGCACCAGATTCGGGCGGAGTGCGTGCTTGAGCAGGATACTCATGGCCTGCTCCGCCCCAAGATCGCCGGCACGCACGGGCTCACGGGCCGGGCCGGCTTTCGTACCCACGATGATGCGCGCGAGTCGCTGTTGCAGGTCGTCGTAGTCACGCGCCAGTGCGACGATGGCCATCACCTCACTCGCCGGTACGATGACCCATCCCGCTTCGCGCGGCACACCGTGCGCGACCCCACCGAGCCCGATGAGCGCGTGTCGCAGGGCGCGATCATTCATGTCGATGGTGCGCGGCCACGTGATGCGCCGTGGGTCGAGCCCGAGCGCGTTGCCCTGCGCGAGGTGATTGTCGATGAGCGCACTCAGCAGATTGTGCGCACTCGCAATGGCGTGAAAGTCGCCGGTGAAGTGGAGGTTGATCTCCTCCATCGGCAGCACCTGGCTGTACCCGCCGCCGGCGGCGCCTCCCTTGACGCCAAACACGGGGCCGAGACTTGGTTCGCGCAACGCGAGTACGACGCGCTTGTCGAGTCGGCGCAGCGCCTGTGCGAGCCCGACGCTCACGGTGCTCTTGCCTTCGCCAGCCGGCGTGGGACTGATGGCCGTCACGAGAATGAGGCGACCGCGCGCGGGACGCTGTGCGAGCTCGAGCGGCAGCTTGGCCATGAAGCGGCCGTAGGGATCGATCTGGTCGCCGGCGAGCCCCAGTTCGGAGGCCACGTCGGCGATGGGACGCAGCGCGGCGGCCTGCGCGATTTCGATGTCGGACGGCATGGTGGGCAGGGACATGCCCGTCAATCTATGCCGGTCGATCGCCGTGCGACGGCGTCGCGCAGGTGTGGGGCGCGCAGCGCAGAGGCGATCGACTCGGCAACCGAATCGGCGACCCGTGCGATGTCGGATGAGGTGGCCGGTACGGGAACGGCGGTCGTTGCGACGGTGCCGCGCGAGGTGCCAGCGCGTGCGTCGAGAATGATGCCGCGCAGTGCGACCCCACGATCGGCGCGTTCGATCGACACCGCGATCACCGTTCCCGCACCTCGTGAGAGCGCGAGTGGACGAATCGCGTCCACCGCGTCAGGCACTGGCGCGGCGACCAGGGCGATGTCCGGCGGTTCGATCACATCCACGTTGCGGAGTACCAGCGAATCTGCGGAGGCCACGCGACGAGTGAGGGCGGCTTGCACCTGCCGGCTGACCTGCGCCGCGACCGGATCGAGCGCTGCATCTCCGCTCAGATTCTGCACTGTGGTCAGCAGCACACGTTCCGGAACGAGCGCGGCGAGGCGCTGCTGTTGGAGTGCGTCCAGTCGAATGGCCACCATGGTCGGCACGGCGGCGATGACGGCAATCACGGCCGCCGCAGCCGCGAAGCCGACGAATCGACGGGTACGACGTCCCTCGTCGGCGTTGAGCAGTCGGGCCTGCACCTGTTGCAGGCCGTCGCGCAGCAACGCCGCGCTCGGCAGGCGCCGCGACGGATTCTGCGTCATCGCGCGATGCAGGAGGCGATCGAGCGCCGCTGGAATGTCGCGTCGGTGGTCGCGTACGCGCGGTGTGCGCCGGTATCGCGTGCGCTGCGGATCCGTGCGCGACTCGCTGGTGGCCAGGGTGTCAGTCCACCGGCGCGCCTCGGGGGTTGGAACGTGCAACGCGTCCCCGAGCTTGCGCTGGCCCGGCGCATGACCGGTCAGGAGCTCAAAGAGCAGGCAGCCGAGACTGTACACATCCGCGCGCCCATCGATGGTCCCGCCGAGCTCCCACTGCTCGGGACTCATGTACACGGGTGTGCCGACGATGAACTCCCCCGAATGTGGCGACGCCTCGGCGGGACGTGCCGCGCAGACGAGTCCGAAGTCGATGACGGTCGCGTGCGCGCCATTCGTCATGACATTCTCGGGCTTGATGTCGCGGTGCACGAGCCCTTGGGCGTGCAGCGCCGCCAGCGCATCCGCGAGATCGATGCCCATGCGCAGCACTTCGTCCACGGGCAGCGGTCCGTGGCTGCGCAACCGCCGGCGGAGCGAGGTGCCCTCGATCCATGGCATGACGAGATAGGGCAATCCGCCATCGGCGAGCGTGCCCGCTTCGAACAGCGGGACGATGTGCGGGTGCTGGAAGGTCGCGAGGGTTTCGATTTCGCGGGGGAGCGTGTAACTCGCCCCAGCGCGTCGACGGAGCGGACGGTCGATGACCTTGATGGCGACGATGCGGCCGAGGCGCCGGTCGCGTGCTCGATACACGACGCCGAAGCCGCCAGAAGAGACGGCGTCTTCGAGATCGAAGCCGATGTCGTGGAGCGCCTCGCGCACGGAGGCGCCAAGGGCGGTGCGGGCCAGCGACACATCGTCGGGGCGACCGTCGCTTTCGGAGGACAGCGAGGTCGGGTGCGCGGGCCGGATCGGGCGAGAGGCGCCGCGATCCAGCCGCGCTGATTCATCGTCGTGCGGAGCCGAATCGAGAGTCGGCATACGGGCGGGGAAGGAGAGCCCGGCAGCGATCGTGGTGATCGCATCCGTCACACCACCGGCATACGTCCGCGTCGTCGCGGCGACACGCCGGAGAACATGAAGTCACATTCGCGTACCCGCAAGGGCGACCGATGAGCCGTTCCCCGTGCGAGACGAGCGGACGGCGTGCTGTCACAGTTCCCGCCCACGCTCCGGGCTACAGGCTGGTGAACGGCACCGGCACGATCTCATCCTCGGCGATCAGGTAGGGCACGTCACCGGGCGCTGGCTGCCAGGCGCCGCCACCCGTGAAGGCGGTGAAGGCCGGCAGCAGCAGGGATCCCTGACGTTGCACGAAGCACGGCAGGCGGACGCGCTGTCGCGCGCGGCCCGCGATGGCGAGCGACGGGTGCAGGTGCCCGAAGATCGACGGCGCGGCGTCCCTCGGGTGTGCCGGGGGCTCATGCTGCAGCGCGAACGGCGCCAGCGGGTGAGGCGGCATGACCACGTCGATGCCCAGGGCCGCCGGTGGGTCGCCGCCGTGCGCGTCGTGGTTGCCACGAACGAGCGTGATGGCAAGCGCGGGGTGCGAGGCGCGCCACGCCGTAAACGATGCCAGCGCCCGCGGGTGCCACGCGTGTCGCGAGTGGACGAGATCCCCGAGGACGTAGAGATGCGAGGCCCCGCTTCGCGCGAGCACCTGATCGAGGCGTGCCAGGTCAGCGCTCGTCCCCCCTGGTGGCACCGGCACACCATGTGCGCGCATGGTCATCGCCTTGCCCAGGTGCACGTCGGCAATGAGCAGCGCGTTGTGTGCGGGCACGCCCACCGCGCGTTCGGCGTAGAGCACGATCGATGAGCCGGCCATGGTGAGCGCGAGCGTGTCGCGCCGGGGTGCCGACCGGTCAGGCATGGGCGATCATGGTCGGGCCGCTCACGGCTCTCGCCGGAAGCGTGTTTCACGCGCCGGATTCGTGCGCTTGCTCAACTGGGTGGTCATGCGTCGCACACGATCCGCGAGCTTTTCGGTGCTGATCTTCTCCCGCGTCCGATCGATGAGGAGCGGAAACGCCAGCGGTGTCGGGCGCTCGACATCCTGCAGTCGTACCGTCGCGGTGCTGAGGCGCGCCAGCACGCGACCGAGCCGACTTGCGTCGAGTTGCCGCTCGAGCACTTCCCGCTGTGCCTGGCGCACGAGCAGGTTGTCGGGATCGTGCCGCGTGAACACATCGTAGAGCAGGCCGCTCGACGCTTGCACGTGCTTCATGGATTTCTGCTGACCAGGGTAGCCCGTGAAGATGAGACCGGCGACGCGGGCGATCTCGCGAAACTGCCGCCGCGCCAACTCCGCCGCGTTCAGGCTGTGCACGATATCGTGCAGCAGATGCTGCGGGGAGAGCAGCCCCGCGTCGAGCGCTTCCTCCAGCGGTGCGCGCTCAGGCGCGAGCAGCTCGAAACCATAGTCGTTGCAGGCAAACGTGAAGCTGATCGGCCCGAGCTGCGCGAGGCGGTACGCGAACAGCGCCGACAGCCCCTCGTGCACCAGTCGTCCCTCGAACGGATACACGAAGAGATGATGCCCGTCCTTCGTTTCGCACCGTTCGATGAGCAGTTCGTCCGGCGCGGGGATGGCCGAACGCTCGGCTTGCAGCGAGAGTACGGGTCGCACCGCCTGCAGTTCGATGGTGTCGAAGACACCGCGACGTGCGGCATCGAGGGTGTCACGCACCGCGGCCGCCAGTTCGGTGGAGAGCGGCATGCGTGCGCCCTGCCAGCGAGGGATCGCGTTCGCGCGCGATTTGGCCTTGCGCACCCACGCGACCAGATCGCGCACGCGAACAAATTCGAGCGCGCGACCACTGAACAGAAACACATCGCCAGGGGCAAGGCGAGCGACGAAGCTCTCCTCCACCGTCCCAAGCCGACCACCGGTGAGGAAGCGCACCGCGATCGCGGTGTCACTCACGATCGTGCCGATGTTGAGTACGTGTCGGCGGGCGACCTGGGGATTGGCCGCGTGGTACACGCCGCAGTCGTCGGTGACCAGCCGCGCGTATTCCGGATACGCCGCGAGTGCAGCGCCACCATGCGTACAGAAGTCGAGCGCCCAGCCGAGTTCGTCGTCGGTGAGCGCGGCGTAGGCGCGCGTCGTGCGCAGCTCGGCCAGTACATGCGCACGCGTGAAACCGCCCCCGAGCGCGAGGGTGACGAGATGCTGCACCAGCAGATCGAGCGGGCGATCGACCGGCTCGCGTGATTCGATCGCATTCGCACGCATCGCATCGCGCGCGGCCGACACTTCGACGAGCTCGAGCGCGTGCGTCGGGACGCACACGATGCGAGACGGTCGGCCCGGCGAATGCCCGGAGCGGCCGGCGCGTTGCAGCAGTCGTGCGACGCCCTTCGGGCTGCCGATCTGCAACACGAGATCGACAGGTGAGAAATCCACGCCGAGGTCGAGCGAGGAGGTCGCGACCACGATGCGGTAGCGCCCCGAGCGCAACCCGTCCTCCACGGCGCGGCGCTCCTTCACATCGAGCGATCCGTGATGAATGGCCGTGAACTCGAACCACTCGGGTCGCGTCGAGACGATCGACTGGAACCAGAGCTCGCACTGCGATCGCGTATTGGTGAACACGATGGCGCTCGCGGCGCGCTCGAGGCGATCGAGTACCTGGGGCAGCAGGCGTACGTTGAGGTGACCCGCCCAGGGAAAACGATCCATCTCGTCGGGCACGAGCGACTCGACCACGATCTCCTTGGGGACGAGCCCGCGCACCAGTCGTCCGGGGCGCGGCTGTCCTGAGGTGGTGCAGCCGAGCAAAGTGTCACGCGCCTCCCCGAGATTGCCCAGCGTCGCTGACAGGCCCCACGTTTGCAGGCCGGGCACGATGGCGCGGAGTCGCGCAAGTGCCAACTCTGTCTGTGCGCCCCGCTTGGTGGAGAGCAGCTCATGCCATTCATCCACGATCACACAGCGAAGCGAGCCGAAGAGCGTCGCGTGATCCGGCCGGCAGAGCAGCAGTGAGAGGGACTCGGGTGTTGTGACCAGCGCACTCGGCAACCGCTCACGCTGACGGGCACGCACCGATGCCTTCGTATCACCGGTGCGCGATTCGATGGTGAAGGGCACACCGAGTGCGTCGATTGCATCACGCAGCGCGCGCTCGGTGTCCGCCGCGAGCGCACGCAGCGGCGTGAGCCAGAGCACACGCAGTGGCTCGGTGTGCCGAGTCGTCGACGTCGTGTCCGCGTGCAGCGCCTCGAGCAAGGGACCGAGCCAGGCCGCGTAGGTCTTGCCCGTTCCGGTGGCCGCATGCACCAGCCCGGACTCTCCACGCGCGTACGCGTCCCAGACTTCGCGCTGAAACGCGAACGGCGACCAGCCGCGCGACGCGAACCACGCCTCGACGCGTGCGTGCGAGGGAAGGTGGTCCCTCATGACGCTGTGCGCGCGGCGCGCAGCATCGCGCGCACCGTATCAAGTGTGTCCGCGTCGACCACCTGCTTGTCACGCCGCCATCGCGCGATCCGGGGAAAGCGCACGGCGAGTCCGCTCTTGTGGCGCGTACTTTCCTGGATGCCCTCGAACGCCAGTTCGAACACGAGTTGCGGCTCGACCGTGCGGACCGGGCCGAACTTTTCACGCGTGTGCGCCCGGATGAAACGATCCACCTCGCGCATCTCGGCGTCGGAGAGTCCCGAGTAGGCCTTGGCGAAGGGGACGAGCGCATCGCCATCGCGCAGCGCGAAGGTGAAGTCCGTGTAGAGACCAGCGCGACGGCCGTGGCCGGCCTGTGCGTACACCAGGACGGCATCCACGCTGAGCGGGGTCACCTTCCACTTCCACCAGTCGCCGCCACGACGTCCCACCCCATACACACTGTCGCGTCGCTTGAGCATGAGGCCTTCGGCTTCCTGCGCGCGGGCGTGCTCACGGGCGTCACGCAGGGCGGACCACGAGGTGCCGGTGATCTCGGGTGAGAGCTGCACCGTGGCGCCGGTGGGCAGCGCCTGCACCAGCGTGGCGAGTCGCGTGCGACGTTCGTGCAGCGGACGCGAGCGAAGATCAGTGCCTTCGGACTCCAGACAGTCGTACGCGAGCAGTCGCACCGGCACCTCGTCAAGCAGCGTGCGGCCGACGCGCTTGCGATTGAGACGGCGTTGCAGTGCCGTGAACGGCAGCGGTGCATCATTGCGCCAGGCGAGCAGTTCGCCGTCGATCACGGTGCCTTCGGGAAGCAGCGCGCAGGTTGCCTCCACTTCCGGAAAGCGACCGGTGAGCAGCTCCTCGCCACGACTCCAGAGCATCACGCGTCCGTGCCGACACACGACCTGCGCGCGAATGCCATCCCACTTCCACTCAGCGAGCCAGCCCGCGCGCTCGCCGAGTGATTCGAGCGGTTGCTCGAGCGGATGGGCGAGAAAGAACGGATATGGCCGGCTCCAGGCGGCATCCGTTGTTTCAGCGCGTGTGAGCGCGGTGAACCAGGCGGGCGTCGGCTCCCACTGCCCCATGAGGCGATGCGCGATGACATCGGTAGGCAGATCACACACCTCGGCGAGCGCGCGGACGACGAGGCCATCAGAGACGCCCACGCGAAAGGCGCCGGTGAGCAGCTTGTTGAACACGAAGCGTTCGGTGCCGTGCAGTTGCTGCCACGCTTGTCGCAGCGTCGCCTGCTGCTGTGGTGCATCGAGCGATGCCAGTGGCAGCAGGCGGTCTTCGACCCACGCGGCAAGCGACGCATCCGATGCGTCGGTGCCCGCAGGCACCAGTAGCGTGATCGTCTCCGCGAGATCGCCCGCCTGCGCGTAGGCTTCTTCGAAGAGCCACTCCGGAATCCCGGCGGCGTCGGCGGCCCAGCGGCGCAGATCGGGGGCGCGCACCAGCCGCTTCGGTCGTCGTCCCGTCAGAAAGGCGACCGCCCACGCGGCATCGGCCGCCGGTGCGTCGCGGAAGAACTGCACCAGCGCCGCGACCTTGGCGGAAGTACTGGTCGACGCGTCGATCGCGTCGTAGAGCGCGGCAAACGCCTTCATGACACGCTCGCCGACGCATCGGGTGGAGACGCACTCGTGTCCGTCGCTTCGTCCACGGCGCGATCATCCTGCTCGCCCTCGAATCGCGTGGGAAGCGCGTCTGCCTCGTAGCCGCGCTCACGCAGCCACCGCACGACCGGCCCGGTGAATCCGTGCGTTGGCAGCACGCGCTCCGCACCTGTCGCCTCGATGGCGGCGAGCAGCTGCGGCCAGTCCACGTGATCGGACACCACGAATCCGCGATCGACCCCTCGGCGCCGACGCGCGCCACGCACTTGCATCCACCCGCTCGCGAACGCCGCCGCCGTCGGGCCGAAGCGACGAGCCCACGGCGTGCCATCCACTCCCGGCGGCGCCAGTACCACCGCGCGCGCCCACGTGGGGTCGCGACGTTCGAGGGTGGCGTATGTCGTGGGGGGCAGCGAGATGCCCGCGTCACGGTAGCGCGCGGTCATCGTCTCGACCGCGCCGTGGGTCAGAATGGGCCCGATGGCAGGATCGAGACCCGCGAGCAGCCGTTGCGCCTTGCCCAGCGCGTAGCCGTAGAGGAGCGAGGCGCGACCGGCGTCGGCATTCGCGCGCCACCACGCGTTGATCTCGGCCGTCACGACGTCAGGCGTGGGCCATCGATAGATGGGCAGACCGAAGGTGCACTCGGTCACGAACGTGTGGCAGCGCACGGGCTCCCACGGGTCGCACGTCGGATCAGGATCGATCTTGTAGTCACCCGAGATCACCCACACCTCGCCCCGATGCTCGACGCGCACCTGCGCCGATCCGAGAATGTGCCCCGCCGGGTGAAACGAGAACGTGACGCCGTTGATGGTCTGTGGCGCGCCGTACGGGACCCCTCGTGCGCGATCGGCGATGGCGCCGAGTCGTTGGCGCGTGACCCCGAGTCCGGGCTCCGCGACGAGATACGCGTCGCATCCCCAGCGCAGATGGTCCCCGTGTGCGTGCGTGATCACCGCCCGTTCGACCGGGGCCCAGGGATCGATGTAGCAATCGGCGGGCTCGCACCAGAGCCCACGGTCGGTCACACGAAGCAGCATGTGGGGTGAGCGATTCACGGGACGCCGGCGTTCCGGGGCGGTAAGTTAGCGCGATGCGACCAATGCTTTGGAGAGGACTCTCGGGATGGCCCGCCGTCGTGGCGCTTGGCGTGGCGTTGCTGCGGAGCGCACCAGTCGAGGCGCAGCGGCGCTTCACGACGACCCACCGCTGCAGCGCCGAGCAGCAGGCGCGCGGCTGCCTTGTGGTGCTCGGTTCCGGTGTGCCGGTGCCCGATCCGACTCGCATGGGCCCCGCCTACGCGGTGGTGTATGGCGACCGCACGTTTCTGTTCGATGCGGGCGCCGGTGTGATGCGCCGGGCCGCCGAGGCGGGCCTCGCGATCGACGGATTCACGCACGTCTTCCTGACGCATCTGCACACCGATCACACGCTCGGGCTGCCCGATGTGATCTTCACGAGTTGGGTCATGGGTCGCCGTCACGCGATGTCGCTCACGGGGCCGCCTGGCACCGGGCGACTGGTCGAACATCTGCAGGCCGCGTGGTCGGAGGACATACGGGTGCGCACCGATGGACTGGAGCGCGGCCAACCGGGTGGCGAGCGGGTGGCCGTTCACGAAAGCGACGGTGGGATCGTGTACGACAGCGCTGGCGTACGCATTCGCGCGGTACGCGTGCCGCACGGGGAGTGGCGGACGGCCTTCGGCTACGTCATCGAGTTGCCGGAGCGACGGATCGTGTTGAGTGGGGACACGCGTGTGAGCGCCGAACTCGAAGCGGCGGCGCGCGACGCCGATGTGCTGGTGCACGAGACGTATCCGGTGGTGCGCCTCAAGCCGGAAGATCGTCCCGGAGGGGAGGCGTGGCCGGCGTACATGCGGAGCGTCCACACGAGCGACGAAGAGGTGGGGGCGCTAGCCGAACGCGCGCGTGTGCAGCTTGTCGTGCTGTCGCATGTCGTGTGGATGGGTGGGACGGAGGCTGAACTCGAAGCCGGTGTGCGGCGTGGCGGTTACCGCGGCCCCATTCGCGTGGCACGTGATCTGGAGGTGTACTGAGATGCGACAGATGCTGCGTGCGAGTGGAGTGGTCCTGATCATGACGTCCGCGGCGTGTGGTGTGCGTGACACGCCCGTCGCGACATCGGTCCCCGCACCAGGGGTGCCGCTGGCCCTCGCGGAACGGCGGGCGGCGACCACGCGCGATCTGCGGTACGATGTGCACTTCGAGCTACCGGCAGAACGGAGCGCGCCGGTCACCGGCGAGGTGACGATGCGCTTCGTGCATACGGCGGACACGCTGGAGCGTGACGCACCGCTGGTCCTCGACTTCCGCGCGCCCGCCGATCATGTGCTCGGTGTGACGCTCGATGGCGACTCGATCGCCTACGCCGTGCCCGAGGATCACATCGTGTTGCCGGCGATCGCCGATGGGGCACACGAGGTCCGCGTACGCTTTCGCAGCACCGAAGCGGCGCTCAATCGGCAGGACGATTTCCTGTATGCGCTGTTCGTACCCGATCGGGCGAGTACCGCGCTGCCGGTGTTCGAGCAGCCGGATCTCAAGGCGCGATTCACGCTCTCGCTCACGATCCCGGCTGCGTGGCAGGCGCTCGCCAACGGGGCATTGCTGGCGCGCGACAGCACCGGTGGAGCGCGACACGTGCTGCGCTTTGCCGAAACGGAGCCCATCAGCACGTACCTCTTCGCGTTCGCCGCCGGCGCGTTGCGTACCGAGACGGCGCAGCGCGCGGGGCGCACGTTCACGATGTACCATCGCGAGACGGATGGTGCGCGTCTCGCCCGCAATCGGGACGCCATCTTCGATTTGCATGCGACGGCGCTCGCGTGGCTCGAGGACTACACGGCGATCGCCTACCCGTTCGGCAAGTTCGACTTCCTCGCCGTACCAGCGTTCCAGTTTGGTGGCATGGAGCATCCGGGGGCGATCTGGTATCGCGCCGAGTCGCTGTTCCTCGACGAGGCGCCGTCGCGCGCTCAGCTCCTCGGTCGCGCCAGCCTCATTGCGCACGAAACGGCGCACATGTGGTTTGGCGATCTGGTGACGATGCGGTGGTTCAACGACGTGTGGATGAAGGAGGTGTTCGCGAACTTCATGGCGGCGAAGATCGCCGCCCCGGCGTTCCCTGATCTGAACCTCCCGCTGCGCTTCTTCCAGGCGCATCACCCCACCGCGTATGGGGTCGATCGAACGGCTGGTGCCAACCCGATTCGTCAACCGCTCGACAATCTGCGCGAGGCGGGGTCGCTGTACGGCGCGATCATCTACCAGAAGGCGCCGGTGGTGATGCAGCAGCTGGAAGCACTTGTGGGCGAGACGGCGCTGCGCGATGGCCTGCGCACCTACCTCGATCGCCATCGCTTCGGCAACGCCACGTGGCCCGATCTCATCGCCATTCTCGACGACGCCACGCCGCTGGATCTTGCCGCGTGGAGCCGCGCGTGGGTCGACGAGCCCGGGCGTCCGCGCATCACGGTGCGCTGGGTCGATTCCGGGCTGGTCGTGACCCAGGCCGACGATCGCACTGGTCGCAACCTGCGGTGGACACAACCCATTGTGGTCGCGCTCGGTTTCGGGGATACGGTGGCGGTCGAGCGCGTCTCGCTGAGCGAGGCGTCCGCGTTCACTCGCGTGGCGAGTGGTGCGCCGGACTTCGTGCTGCCAGGGGCGGATGGCGTCGGCTACGGGCGCTTCGTGCTTGATGGCGTGAGTCGCGAGACCCTGCGCGCGCGTGTGCACACCCTCGCGGACCCTGTACATCGTGCGGTCGCGTGGCAGAGCCTGTACGAAGAAGTGCTCGATGATTCGTTGTCGGGTGCGCTGCTCCTCGACGCTGCGCTGCGCGGCCTCGAACTGGAGCGAGATGAGCTGATCGCATCGCAACTGCTCGGACTGGTGCGCAACGTCTTCTGGCGTCACGTGAGCGACAGCGTGCAACGCGCGGTCGCGCCACGCGTCGAGGCGACGTTGTGGCGCGAACTGGAGCGCGCGTCGTCGCCGAGTCGCAAGGGAAGCTACTTCGCTGCGCTGATTGGCGTGACGCGAACAGATGACGGGATGGCGCGTCTCGAACGCATCTGGCGCGGCACGGAGCGGCCACGCGGTGTGCCGGTCGCCGAGCCACAGTTCGTGGCGCTGGCGGAAGCGCTGGCCCTGCGCGGGGTTCCCAACGCCGACTCCATACTCGACGCGCAGGAAGCCCGCATCACCAATCCCGACCGCCTCGCGCGCTTTCGCTTCGTCCGGCCCGCGCTGAGCGCCGATGCACGAGTGCGCGATTCACTCTTCCGTTCTTTCGCGGACGTGGCGCAACGCCGACGGGAATCGTGGGTGCTCGATGCCATGGCGCTGCTGCATCACCCGTTGCGTGCCGACGCGTCGCTGCCGCTCGTGCGTCCCGCGCTCGATCTGACACTCGAGATTCAGCGCACGGGTGACATCTTCTTCCCGTTGCGCTGGCTGAACGCGACCCTCGACGGACATCGGTCGTCGGACGCAGCCGATACGGTGCGCGCGTATCTGAAGGCCAATCCCGATCTGCCGCCGCGACTTCGGGGCAAGGTGCTGCAAGCCGCCGACGATCTCTTCCGCGTCACCGGTCGCGCGCCACGTCCGTGAGGACGGACGCGCTGCTCAGGGCGTGATGATCGTCACGCCCGGATGCGGTGCCGTGTGCAACGTTGCCAGCGCGTCGGGTGCAGCAGCGAGCGGGAGCTCCCGCGTGACCAGCCGCGCCGGATCGAGCTGCCCGTCGCGCACCATGCCAAGCAGTCGAGGATACGCGTGTGCGGCGAGCCCATGACTGCCCACGATCTCGAGCTCGCGCGCGATCACCAGATGCATCGGGAAGGGGGGATTGGCATCGGCACCCGCCATGAGACCGACCTGAACAAGGCGACCGTTCTTGCGCAGCGCTTCGAGGGCGCCGCGTGAGGTCGCGGCCGACCCGAGGGCATCGAAGGCCACATCGACACCGCCGCGTGTGAACTCGCGAATCTGGTCGCGAACCGCGCGAGCGCGTGTCATCGACGGAGCGCCCGTCGTGTCATCGCGCGCATCGAGGCACAGTTCGGCGCCGGCCGAGGCAGCGAGGGCGAGGGCGGCGGGTGCGACATCGACCGCGATGGCGCGCGCGCCGACGGCGCGTGCGATCATGATGGCCGACAGGCCGACGCCGCCACAGCCGAAGACGGCCACGCGATCGTCCGCCCGCACACGCCCCTGATCGAGCACCGCGCGAAACGACGTGGCGAATCGACAACCAAGGCTGGCGGCCGTGCTGAACGCCATGTCGTCCGGCAGGCGCACGAGGTTGAGGTCGGCGTGATGCAGCGCGACGTACTCGGCGTAGGAGCCCCAGTGTGTGAAGCCCGGCTGTGTCTGGTGATCGCACACCTGCCCATCACCACGGGCGCACGGCGTGCAGGAACCGCAGGCACAGACGAACGGGACCGTCACCCGATCGCCTTCGCGCCAGCGGGTGACCTCGCGTCCGACCGCCGCCACCGTACCCGCCAGCTCATGCCCCGGCACGTGCGGGAACGTGCGAATGTCGGGATCATGTCCCTGCCAGCCATGCCAATCGCTGCGACACAGGCCGGTGGCATGGACGCGCACGACGACGCCGTGTGGCGGCGGCGCGGGATCGGGGAGCGTGTCGACCCGCAGAGGGCCGGCGAAGGCATCGAAGCAGACGGCGCGCATGGTAGCTTTCAACCTATCGGACGCACCGCGCGTCCGACACGCCTCGGCCTCTGCACGGGACCTCGCATGACCACGCCGCTCGATGACCTGCTCGCGCTGCTCGATCTCGAACCGCTCGAGGTCAACATCTACCGTGGGCGCAATCGTGATCTGGGGACGGGCCGCGTCTTCGGTGGGCAGGTGTTCGCGCAGGCGCTCGTGGCCGCGCGTCGCACGGTGGAAGAGGCGCGAGAAGCCCACTCGGTGCGTGGTGACTTCATCCTGCCGGGGGATCTGGCGGCTCCCATCGTCTATTTCGTCGATCGACTGCGCGATGGGGCCAGCTTCGCCACGCGTCGCGTCACCGCCATCCAGCACGGGCGCGCGATCTTCAACCTGTCCGCGAGCTTTCACAAACAGGAAGACGGGCTGACGCATCAGTCCGAGATGCCAGCCGACGTGCCGGCGCCCGAGTCCATTCCGAGTGAGCTCTCGCTCATTCGTGCGATCGCCGATCGCATTCCGGAGCGATATCGCGCCACGTGGACGCAGGATCGTCCAATCGATATTCGTCCCGTGGCCCCGATCGATCCGTTTCGCCCGGATCGACGGGCGCCGCAGCGCATGCTCTGGTTGCGCGCGGAAGGGCGCATGCCCGATGAGCCACTGTTGCATCAGGCGGTGCTCGCGTACACGTCCGACTACAGTCTGCTCACCACGGCGCTGCTGCCGCATGGTGTGTCGTTCCGCGCGCCCGAGTTGCAGTTGGCCTCACTCGATCATTCGCTCTGGTTGCACCGGCCCTTTCGGGTGGACGAGTGGATGCTGTATGTGATGGACAGTCCCACTGCGCACGGCGCGCGTGGTTTTGCGCGTGGTGCGATCTACGCGCAGGACGGCACGCTGGTCGCGTCGGTGGCGCAGGAAGGGCTGCTTCGTTTGCGGCCAACGACCGACTCCCCGCCGTGAATCGGATGCGGCGATGAGCACGAAGCTCGTGCTCGTGGGGCTTGGTCACGCGCATCTCTTCGTGCTCGAGGCCGCGGCGCGCGGCCGACTGGGCAACGTCGCCCTCACCGTGGTGACGGGCGACGATACCCACGTGTACTCCGGCATGGTGCCGGGGTGGATTCGCGATCGCTACACGGGCGCGCAACTGTCGCTTGATGTGCCCGCGTTGTGCGCGTGGGCAGGCGCGCGACACGTCGCGCACCACGCGGTGGGTCTGGACGCGGAGGCGCGTTCCGTGCGTCTCGCCAACGGCGAGACGTGCGCGTTCGATTGGTGTTCGCTGGCCGTGGGGTCGCGACCGGCCGGTCTGCAGCAGGTGTCGGGCGCGGCGCAACACGCGCTGCCCCTCAAGCCGCTGGCGAATGTGGCGCAGTTGCGTGATCGGCTCGACGCGCTCGCGGCTCGCGGATCGGGCGCGATCACGGTGGTTGGGGGCGGACTCGCCGGACTCGAAGTGGCGTTCGCCATGCGCACACGTCTCGACGCTCGTCTCGGTGCAACCGCATCGCGCGATGTATCAGTCACGATCCTCACGCGCGACGCGCGCCTGCTGCCCGATCGACCCGTCGTGGCAGCGCGGGTGCAGCGGGCACTCGATCGGCGCGGCATTGCGTGTCGTGCACACGTCGCGATCGACGCTGTGCACGTCGATCATGTGCAACTTGCGAGCGCCGCGACGGTCCCGAGTGACCTCACCGTGTGGGCAACAGGCGCGGAGCCGCCCGCCTGGCTGCGTGCGTCGGGGCTGCCGACCGACGCGCGCGGCTTTCTGCTGGTGGACGGGCACCTGCGAACCGGTGCGTCACACGTGTTCGCGGCGGGCGACTGCGCCACGCCTCGCAGTCGACCGGAGACGGCGAAGGCCGGCGTGTACGCCGTACGCATGGGACCGGTGCTGGCGCGTACACTCGGCGCGGTCGCGTCGGGGCGCGCTCTCCCGGCGCCGTACACGCCGCAGCGCCACTTCCTCACGTTGATTGACACCGGTGATGGACGCGCCATCGCGCATCGGGCAGGCTGGACCGCTGAAGGGCGTTGGGTCATGTGGTGGAAGGACGCGCTGGATCGCTCCTTCGTCCGCCGGTTTCAGCAGCGCTGATCGCACTATGGCCGTTCGTCGGCCTGTCGTCGAGTCGCGATGAACAGAGCGCCATCCTGCGCGCGTGGTCCGTAGGCGATGGTGGACTGGCTCGGCGTCAGTAGCGCAATGAAGTAGACATCGTTCGGTGAGATGAACGCGTTCGCGCCGAGCACCTGGCCGTCGACAACGAGACTGAGGCATCGCTGCGTGCGCACGTAGTAGTAGCAGCCCTGACCACCGTTGGGTGGTCGCACGCCGGCCAGCGGGAGTCGCCGCAGCAGGTCACCCATGGTCTGCACGCTGTTGCGCTCTCGATCGATACGCTCCGGGTCGATGACGCGCCATCCACTCTGCCGTGCTTCGCGCAGCTGGTGCTGGTTGAACGTCCAGCGGGCGGGTCGATCACCGACGATGCGTACCGATGCGAGCGTCACACCGACCACCGGAGCCTCGATCTGCAGATCAATCGTGTCACGATCACTGGGTAGGCGCACCAGCTCGGACTCGGTGGGCTGGGCCCCGACCTTCCGAATGACAAGCCGGACCGCACGCAAGTTGCGCGCGTCGAGCAGGAAGCGACCGGTGGCGTCGGTTCGCCCTTCGTCGATCGTGACGCGCACGGAATCGGTGAGTGTGATCACCGCATCGGCGAGTGGCGCGTCGCTCCCCGCCTGCACCAGCGTCCCGCGGATCGACTGTGCGCGCAGCGGTGAGACCAGCCACAGCGGTGCGAGGAGCAACACGACCACGGCACCCCACGCGATCACAGTGCGGCTGGTCATCGACCCTTATCCGGTGGTCGCGAGCGTGTACGACTCGGCGAACGCCGGGGCCATCAGTCCGGTGAGCGAGCGACCGTGCGGGTCCTGGTGTGCACGAATGGCATTGACCATCTCGAGTGCCGACTGCGTCGGGGGTGGCAACTCGAGCGGGCTGTGACCGAGTGGTGTGACACGCTCGCCCCATCGCACGAGCAGTGAGCACCACGTGAGTCCGCCACCGAAGGCGGGCATGAGCAGCGTCGCGCCGGGACGGATGCGCCCTTCCTCCAGCGCCTCCACGAGTGCGACCGGCACCGTCGCCGCGCTCATGTTTCCGTACTTCTGCACGGTGACCATCACCTTCTCCATCGGGACACCGGCGTACTTCGCGACCGATTCGATGATGCGCAGGTTCGCCTGATGTGGCACGACGAGATCGATGTCGTCCGGCGCCAGCCCGCGTTCTGTCATGACACGGCGCGATGCTTCGGCCATGGCGTGTACGGCGCGCTTGAAGATGGCCTGCCCGTCGAAGTCCCAGAGTGTGTCACCAAAGGAGATGTCGCGGTTGGCATACGTGCAGCCGAAGCCGCGGACCCGCAGTGTCTGGCGCCCCTCCGCGTCGCAGCCGAGCGAACTGGCCAGGACGCCTTGCTCCGTGTCCGACGCCTGCAGCACCACCGCAGCGGCGCCATCGCCGAACAGCACGGCGACGTTGCGGTTACTCCAGTCCATGTAGCGGCTGATCAACTCCACGCCGATGACGATCGCATTGCGGACGACGCCGGTGCGGATCATCGCGGTGGCGGTCGTGAGCCCGTAGCAGAAACTCGTGCACGCCGTATTCAGGTCGATGCTGGCGGCCTTCGTGGCGCCGAGCGCGATCTGCACGCCGGAGGCGGAGTTGGGCACGAGCTCGTCGTTGGACACGCCGCCGTAGATGATGAGGTCAACGTCGGCGGCATCGAGCCCGGCGCAGGCCAGCGCGCGTGAGGCAGCGATAGTGGAGAGTTCGATCGCGCTCACGTGCGAGATGCGACGCTCGCGCATGCCGGTACGTGTACTGATCCATTCGTCCGACGTCTCGAGGAAGGTGGAGAGATCGTCGTTGCTGAGCACGGCGGGCGGCATGCACTTGCCCCAACCGGTGATGGCGGCGTAGGTCATGGCGGGCGGACAGGCGGGAGGAATCCGGGCGAACGCTGCCGGAAACTGAGCGCCGGACCGGCGGGGCGGGAGGGGCGGCACGATCGCCGCCCCGGCGACGGTCTAGCGCATCGACCGTCGGGTCGGCACGACCACCCAGTAGTCGAAGTCGAGCACGACCGATGGATCGTAGCCGCCGCTCTCGAGCTGGTCCGGGAACTCGCGGGCCGCGCGATCCTTGACCGCCACCGTGCGGACGCGCAGAGCGCCCAGATCGGTCCGGTCGGGGAGCGGCTCGTGCGCCAGCACCTCGGACCACGCGTAGATCGTATCGCCCGCGAAGCTCGGGTTCACGTGACGGCCACCGTTGATGCCGACGATCGCACACGCGTTCCCGAGTCCGTTGAACGACAACGCCCGCGCCAGCGAGATCAGGTGGCCACCGTACACGATGCGCCGACCGAATCGTCCATCACGTTCGACATGCTGATTGAAGTGGACTCGCGCCGTATTCTGATACAAACGCGCGGCCATCATGTGTTCGGCCTCCTCGATCGTCATGCCGTCCACGTGGTCGATGCGCTCACCAACCGCGTAGTCCTCCCACGCGAACGGGCTGCCCGCGAGTGCGGCGTCGTACGTGCCAGGCGCGAGCCGGAACGGCACATGCAACGAGGCCGACGCCACGCCGGTCGGCAGCTCGGGGACCACGGGGGACGGTGCTGGTGACGAATGATCGCGCTTGCGTACCATGGCCCAGCGCGTGTACTCGAGCACGAGCTCGTCGCGCTGATTCACGCCGCGGGATCGCACATACACCACGCCGGTGCTGCCATCGCGATTGGCCTTGGTGCCGAGCACCGTGCTCGTGGTGCGAATCGTGTCGCCCGGGTACACCGGCACGCCGAAGCGCCCGTCCGCGTAGCCGAGGTTGGCGATCGCATTCAGCGACACATCGGGCACCGTCTTGCCGAACACGAGATGAAACACGAGGACGCTGTCGAGTGGTGCCGCGCGCAGCCCGAGTGTCTCGGCGAATGGCGCCGACGAGATCGGTGCGAAGCGGCCGCCGAAGAGCGCGGTGTACAGGGCCACGTCACCGTCCGTCACGGTCCGAGGGGTCGCGTGTACGAGGGTCTCGCCCACGCGAAAATCCTCGAAGAACCGTCCGGCGTTCGTCTTCTCGGGCGTCATCGCGGGCGGCTCACGCAAACTCGTAGGCGGTGGCCAACTCGGGATCCTTCTGCGCGACCAGGCGTGCGAGATCGACGATGACCTTGGCCTGCTTCCAGGTGGCGTCATCCTGCATCTTGCCGTCGATCATGGCCACGCCGCTGCCGTCGGGCATGGCGTCGAGGATGCGCTTGGCGAAGAGCACTTCTTTCACGTCGGGGCTGAAGACGCGCCGTGCAATGGCAATCTGGTTGGGGGCCAGCGACCACGCGCCGGTGCACCCCATGACGAATGCGTTGCGGAACTGCGCCTCGCATCCCGCTTCGTCGCGAATATCACCGAAGGGACCGTAGAACGCACGAATGCCGTGCGACACACAGGCGTCCACCATGCGTGCCACGGTGTAGTGCCAGAGGTCCTGCTGCACGAACGCGCGCGTCGCTCCTTCCTCGGTCGGGTCGGACAGCACGCCGTAGAACGGGTGGCCACCGCCGACGCGCGTGGTCTTCATGCCGCGTGAGGCGGCAAGGTCGGCAGGACCGAGTGACAGGCCATGCATGCGCGGGCTGGCGCCGGCGATCTGTTCGACGTTCTTGACGCCCTCGGCGGTCTCGAGCAGCGCGTGAATCAGGATCGGGCGCGTGACGCCATGCCGCGCCTCGAGCAACGCGAGGTACTGATCCAAGAAGTGAATATCCCACGGCCCCTCCACCTTCGGGATCATCACGACGTCGACACGATTGCCAGCGCGGGCGACGATCTCCGACAGATCATCGAGAATCCACGGCGAGTTCAGGCAGTTCACGCGCACCCACAGCTGCGTTCCACCAAAGTCGTGCGCGTTGGCAACGGTGATGAACCCTTCCCGGGCCGCGCCCTTGTCCTCCACCGGAATCGCATCCTCGAGATTGCCACACAGCACATCCACCTGGGCGAGCATCTCCGGCACTCGCGCGCGGATCTTCTCGACGTGGGGCGGGAAGAAGTGGATCATGCGTTCGGGTCGGACCGGCAGCGTACGCCACGGTGCCGGCGCGCCGATTGCGAGCGGCTTGTAGAAGTTGACGGGAAGCTTCACGGAAGACTCGGGATGAAGGAAATCAGGCCGCAGGGCCAGCCACGATCCCGGCGTCGTGCAACGCGCCGAGCTCGGCTTCGCTGAGACCCGCGATCGACAACAACACTTCGTCGGTGTGCTCACCCAGCTTGGGCGTCGGCGCGACCGGGCGCCGCGCCATCTCGGCAAAGTGCAGCGGGATACCACTGGCCAGGTACGGTGCGCCGGACGCGGCCATGACCTCACCAAAGATCGGATTGGCGAGGCTGGCGTCGGCATCGTGGGCGAGGAGTTCGCGCACCGTTCGATACGGTCCCCACGCCACGCGGTGTCGCGTGAGTGTCTCGCGTACGTCGTCGAACACTCGCGCGGCAAACCACGGTGCCAGGACGTCGCTGATGTGTTCGCGCGCGGTGAAGCGCGCGCCCTCGTCATCGAGGTCAAGACGGAGTTGCGCGGCGAGCGCCGCCATCACGTCCGCGCTCTCCGTAGCGGCCACGAGCGCCTTCCACTGGGCATCGGTGAGCCCGACCACCATGACTCGAGCGCCGTCGGCGGTGACGAAGTCGCGGCCAAACGCGCCGAAGAGATAGTTGCCATACCGCGGGCGGTCAGTGTTGTGCAGCGCGGCTTCGCCCACAAAGCCGAGGTGCGAGAGCATCGCCAACCCCACGTCCTTGAGCGCGAGCTGGACGAGTTGTCCGTGCCCCGTGCGCGTGCGATGTCGCTCGGCCGCGAGTACGCCAATCGCGAGCTGATGCCCCGCGATGAGATCCCACGCCGGCAGGACGTGGTTCACCGGTGTCTCATCGTTCGCCGGGCCGGTGAGCGACGGCACGCCGATGGCCGGGTTGACGGTGTAGTCGACTTCGCTGCCACCATCACGCCGGCCGGTGAGCACCACCATGATCAGGTCGTCACGATGCGCGCGCAGCGCCTCGTACGACAGCCAACCGCGCGCCGGAAAGTTGGTGGAGAAGATGCCCGCCTCCGGTCCCGGCGCCGTGATCACGCGCGTGAGCACTTCCTGCCCACGCGGTGACCGCAGATCGATCGCGATGGATCGCTTGCCACGATTGAGTCCGCTCCAGAAGAGACTCTCGTGGCCGTCCGGTGCGAGCGGCCAGCGTTTCGCATCGAGACCGCCGCCGATCTGGTCGAAGCGAATCACGTCGGCGCCCAGCTGTGCGAGCGTGAGGCCGCCGAGCGGCGCCGCCACGAATGCGCTGCCTTCCACGACGCGCAGCCCGGAGAGCAATCCGTCGTGCACGCTCAGATTACCCGGCGGGCGCGCAGATCGGCGATCGCTGCCGCATTCAGTCCGAGCACTTCGTGCAGCACCTCGTCGGTGTGCTGTCCCAACGCGGGACCGAGCGAACGAATGCTGCCGGGCGTCTCGGAGAGTCGCGGCACCACGGACGGGACCACCATCGCTTCGCCGGTGAGCGGATCGTCGATGGCCACGAGGTTGCGTCGCGCGTGAAACTGCCGATCACCAAAGATGTCGGCGATGTTGTTGAGCGGTCCGGCCGGTGTGTCCGTGGCGTAGCAGCGCGTGAGCACTTCTTCGCGTGTGAGCGAGCCGCACCAATCGCGCACGATTTCGTTCACGGCGTGGGCGTGAGCGAGGCGGACCTTCTGCTCGCCATATGTGCTCGAGGAGGCCAGCTCCGGTCGTCCCATCGCCTGCGTGAGGCGTGCAAAGAGCTTGTCGGTTGCGCACGAGATCGCCACCCATTTGCCATCCTTCGTGGCGAAGTGCCCGTGCGGGCACGCGAAGTCGTTGTGGCTCGAACCCATGCGTTCGCGTACGGTCCCATTGAGACTGTACGCCGGCGCCAGTTCATCGGTGCAGCGGAACACCGACTCGTACAGTGCCGCGTCCACGTATTGTCCTTCGCCGGTGCGATCGCGATGGCGCAGCGCCATCAGCACCCCGAGGCAGCCGTACAGCCCGGTCATGTAGTCGCCGAGCGTCGTCGAGCCGGGCGTGACCGGTGTGCCCTTCGGCATGCCGGCGAGATAGGCAATGCCACCCACGGCGTGTGCGACGCGCGCGAAACCCGGACGATCCTTGTACGGGCCCGTCTGTCCGTAGCCCGTGACCCGAAGCATGATGAGCCGTGGATTGATCGCCCGCAGCACGTCCCAGCCGAGCCCCCATTTTTCGAGCGTGCCCGTGCGGAAGTTCTCGCACAGCACATCGGTCTCGGCGATGAGCGCCTTGAAGAGCCGCATGCCATCGGGGTGGCGCAGGTCGAGCGTGACGCTGCGCTTGTTGCGCGCTTCACTCACCCAGGTGAGCGTGTCGCCGCGTTGCGACGGCGTGCCGAAGCGCCGCAATCCGTCGCCGCCGACGGGATGTTCGACCTTGAGCACGTCGGCACCGAACTCGCCCAGCAAGGTGGCGCAGAACGGCGCGGCGATGATCGTGGCAACATCAAGGACGCGAATGCCGGCCAGCGGCAGCGGCGTCGCGGCGTGTACCGGCGGCGAACCCGGCTGGGACTGATCGCCGCTCATCTCGGAGGCGGTCGTGGTCATCAGATGATCCGCTGCTGACGCAGCCGTTCGATTTCCGCTGTGGCCAGGCCGAGCAGATCGCGCAGCACGTCATCGGTGGCATTTCCGAGGGTCGGGCCAAGGTTGGTGATACGGCCCGGCGTCTGCGACAAGCGCGGAATCACGCCAGGAATCACCACATCCGGCACGCCCTCGGTGGACATGTGCGCGAGATTCCCGCGAGCCGCGAACTGTTCGTCTTCGAAGATGTCGGCGATGCTGTTGACCTTGCCAACGGGCACCTCTTCGTCGAGACACTTCGCGAGCACCTCGTCGCGCGTGAGCGAGCCCACCCATTCGATCACGATCGCATTCACCCGATCGCGATCGGCCAGCCGTTTGCGTTGATCACCGTAGAGATTGCTCGACGAGAGATGCGGCTGCCCCATCGCCACCGAGAGGCGTTCGAACATCTTGTCGGTAGTGCAGGCAATCGCGATCCACTTGTCGTCGGCGGTGCGGAAGTGGCCATGCGGCACCGCGACGAAGCTGCCGGACCCTTCGCGCTCCCGGATCTTGCCGGTCTGTCCATACGCGGTGGCGATCTCCTCGAGCACACGAAAGATCGATTCGTAGATGCCGACATCGATCATCTGCCCACGTCCCGTCGCTTCCTGGTGGCGCAGCGCGATCAGCACACCGATGGCGCCGAAGAGACTCGCGATGTAATCGCCGAGTGGTACCGTACCCGGCAACACGGGCGTCTCGCCCGGAAACCCGGCGAGATAGTTGAGGCCACCGAACGCCTGCGCGATGTGCGCGAAACCGGAACGGCGACGATACGGGCCGGTTTGTCCGTAGCCCGACACACGCAGCATCACGAGCGCCGGATTGGCCGCGTGCACCTGCTCCCAGCCGAGACCCCATTCTTCCATCGTGCCGGGTCGGAAGTTCTCCACCAGCACGTGCGACTTGCGGCAAAGGGCCAGAAACAGCTCAACCCCCTCGGGCTGTCGCAGGTCAAGGGTGACCGACTTGCGATTGCGCCCTTCGCTCAGCCACTTGAGCGACGCATCAGCGCGCGGCGACGGCGTGCCGAAGCGGCGCATCGGATCGCCCGCGATGGGATGCTCGATCTTGAGTACTTCCGCGCCGAACTCCCCGAGAATGGAGGCGGCGTAGGGGCCGGCGAGAAAGTTGCCGACATCAAGCACACGCACGCCGGCGAGCGGGAGCGCGGTGGTCGGCTGGCCGGTGTGGCCAGCGTCGCTATCTTGGGGCGACACGATGATGGTCCTCTCCTCCGCCAGGGTCGATCATGGAACCTGCAGCTCCCGACATCAGCGAGTGGGTCGGACGCACCGAGACCGTGCACGACACGCTTGCCCCAGCGCAGGCGCTCGCCGTGGCGGCCATGTTCGACGACCCCAATCTAACGGCTCAGGTCGGTGATGCGATCCCGGCGCTCTGGCAGTGGTTCTACTTCCTGCCCCGAGCGCCACAGTCTCGGCTCGGTGACGATGGTCATCCGGAGAAGGGCGGCTTCATGCCACCGATCAGCTTGCCGCGTCGCATGTTCGCCGGCGCGCGCGTGCGGATCCACCGCCCACTCTCCATCGGACGTCCGGCTGCTCGGCACGCGGTGATCCATGACGTCAGCCGCAAGGAAGGACGCTCCGGTTCTCTCGCATTCGTCACCGTACACTATCGCTTCGAACAGGATGGCGTCCTCTGCATCGAAGAGGAGCAGGACATCGTGTATCGCGAACCGGGCGCACCCGTGCCGACACCGACCGTGCAGCCGTGGCCCGACGCACCGCCGCGCGCAGTGACGCAGGTGATGCACGCCGATACGCGACTGCTGTTCCGGTTCTCGGCGCTGACCTTCAACGCGCACCGCATTCACTACGACCGCGAGTATGCGCGCGACATTGAAGGCTATCCGGGGCTCGTCGTGCACGGACCGCTCACAGCGCATCTGCTGCTCCGACTCGCCGAGCGTCAGGAGCGCGATCGCGCACGCGACGCGGGACGTGCCGCGCGGACGGTGCGGACGTTCTCCTTTCGCGGCGTGGCGCCACTCTTCGACATCGCGCCGTTCCGGCTGCAGAGTGTGCGGGACGGCGATCAGGCGCAGCTGGTGGCCATCGGACCGGATGGCACCCCTGCGCTGTCCGCCGATGTCACGTTCGGCGACGGCTGACGCGCCGCGTCCGCCGGCCTCGGCCGTGAACCGCTACGGGCCTTGCCACGTTACTCCGACATGACCCAACACGATACCACGATGGATTCATCGGCGCGCTCCGCGTTCGATTTCGCCGCCACCACGATCGATGGCACTGCGCGCTCCTTGCGCGACTACGCCGGGCATGTCCTGCTCGTCGTCAACGTGGCCAGTCAGTGTGGCCTCACGCCGCAGTACGCGGGGCTCGAGGCGCTCTGGCGTACCTACCGCGACCGCGGCTTCACGGTGCTCGGATTTCCCTGCAATCAGTTCGGCTTTCAGGAACCCGGGACGGAAGCGGAAATCGCGTCGTTCTGCGAAACGCGCTTCGATGTCACGTTCCCACTCTTCGCGAAGATCGACGTGAATGGCGATGACGCCCATCCGCTGTGGAAGTGGATGCGCCACGAAGAGCCCGGGTTGCTCGGGAGTGAAGCGATCAAGTGGAACTTCACCAAGTTCCTCATCGGCCGTGACGGCCGCGTGCTGCAGCGCTTTGCGCCGACCAGCACGCCGGACTCCCTGGTACCCGCCATCGAAGCGGCCCTCGCGCACCCCGCCTGAACGCGACGCGGGCCACCACGTGATCGTGGTGGCCCGCGTCACTGCGCTGTCGCCGTGTGGTCAGCCCCCGCAGCGCGCCGCGGGATCCTGCTGATCGCGCGGCAGCACGGCGAGACGCTGCGGCCGATTCGCGAGACTCGACGCGATGTCGTGCACAAAACGCGCGACGCGAGCACTCAGGTCGTAGTTGATGTACTGCGGCTCGTCCGTTGGCATGTGATAGTCACGCGAATATCCCAGCGAGAAGTACGTCGTGGGAATGCCCTTGCGGATGTAGCTCACCTGATCGCTGCGGCAGAACCGGTTGAGCCGATTCGTGCGATCCCATGAATAGTCGATGACCATGGGCTCGTCGCGTACGGCGTTGAGTGAGTCGATCATGTCGCCGAACTCGACCGAGACGCGTCGTGAGCCGAGCATCTGCACCGAGTGGGGCCCACCAAACTTCACGTCGGTCACGCGTCCCTTGCCGAGCATGTCCATGTTGTGCGCGGCCACGACGGAGTCGAGCGGCACCGTGGGATGCTCCGTCCACCAGGCCGAGCCGAGCAGCCCCTTCTCTTCGGCCGCGTGCGCGTGAAAGAGAATCGAGCGCGCCGGACGCGGGCCCGTGGCAAACCGCTCGGCGATCTCGAGCAGCACCATGCTGCCGCTGCCGTCGTCATCGGCGCCGTTGTTCACCGTGTCGAGGCGCGGCGGACGAATCGCGCGCGCCTTGGCAATGAGACCGTTGATCTCACCCCACTGCTGCGGTGTGACCGCGTCGATCGACACACGATCATTGGCGCCTTGCGGGCGCATGACGGTGTTGAAGGCGCGGAGTGAATCGTGGTCGGGCGCGGCGCCGCGCACCATGCCCACATGATCACTGTGCGCACCGAGCAGCACGTACTGCCCTTTTCGCGCCGGATCGGCGCCGGGGAGGATCGCCAGCACGTTGCGCACCGGATGTTCGAGCGCCGTGTACGTGTACGTCCACGCGCCCGTGAGCGGCTGCCCCGTCGCGCCGGCCGCGAGTCCGCTCGCGGCCTGACCAAACAGTCGCGACACCGCGCCCGACGTGATGACGGCGCCGCCCATCGTGCCCGCGACATTCACCTTCATGCCCACGCGCTCGGCAAACGCCGTGCCTGGCAGGTTGTCCGACACGAAGAGCAGCACCGCCGCGCCGGCCGTGCGCGCCGCCGCAATCGCGGCCGGTGGTTGGCCTCCCGCCGGTGCGCCCACGAACACCACGGCGCGGCCCTTCATCTGCTCAGCCGACAGCGCAGCCTGTGCGAGTGGCCCGGCGAACACCGGTACCACGCCATCGAACGTCACGGCCCCCGACACGCCAAGCGCCGCATTCGGCGGCAGGGGCGCGAAGTCGGTGCCGGCGACCAAACGTGTGCGTCCTGCGCGCAGCGTGGTGCGATTGGCGACGTACGCGGAGCGCCCGTAGTCGAGTACCTGGAAGTAGGTGCCGTTCTCGCCTGCAGGGAGCAGGCCGAGCCGCTTGAACTCGGCCGCGATGTAGTTGGTGCCCTTGATGTTGCCGAGCGTGCCCGCCTCGCGCCCCATCATGGAATCGTCGGCGAACTGATAGAGCCGCGTACGCAGATCGTCGGCGGTGATGGCCGCTTCGGTGGGCCGCGGTGCCCACGTGCGCGGGCCTTCATCGGGCCAGACGGTCTGCGCGACCAGGTGGGAGGAGGCGGGCAGGAGGAGTGCGGTCGTGGCCGCGAGGACGACGGGAAATCGCATGGGGGGCAGGGCAGGAGTAGGCTGACCCACGGAAATGTGGCCAACGCGATATGTTCGCGCCATGCAACACAGCCGTCGCCCCGCCTTACCGCGTCGTTTGACGCGGTTCGCGAGCGCCCTCGTGGCCCTCGCATTCGCCAGCCGCACCTCAGCCACCCACGCACAAGGCGTTCCGGCGCAGGGCACGCGTCCCTCACCGTCTGCCGAGGGGTGGGACGATCGATACGACCTCGTGCACGGCGTCTCACGCGCGCGCCTGACGCGCATCGACTCCGTGCTGCGCGACGCGGTACGTCGCGAGGAGGTCGCCGGTGTCGTGGTGCTCGTGCTGCGCGATGATTCCGTCGTCTATGAACGCGCCGAGGGGTGGCGCGATCGCGAGCAGCGCGTGCCGATGACCACCGATGCGCTCTTCCGCATCGCGTCGCAGACCAAGGCGCTCACGAGCGTGGCGACGCTCATGCTGCTCGAAGAAGGCCGATTCACGCTCACGACGCCGGTCGCGCGGTTCATGCCCACGTTCGCGCGGTCGCAGGTGGCCGTGCGACGCGACAGCGGCGTCGTACTCGAACTCGCGCGGCGCGGCGTCACCATGCGTGACCTGCTCACGCACACGGCCGGCCTGTCGTACGGCACGGATGCGCACGTGGCTGAACGGTACCGGGCGAAGGGGTTGGGCCCAGCCGCCGGCATGGGCTGGTACACGGCCGACAAGACCGAGCCGATCTGCGTGACGATGGACACGCTCGGCACGTTGCCGCTTGTGGCTCACCCAGGGGAACGCTGGGTCTACGGGTACAACACCGATGTGCTCGGCTGCGTGGTCGAGCGCGCGTCCGGCGTACCGCTCGACCGATTTCTGCGCGAGCGACTCACGGGACCGCTCGGCATGCACGACACGCACTTCTTCGTGCCGCCGGCTGATCGGGCACGTCTCGTCACGGTGTATCGCAGTACCCCCAACGGACGGACGGAACGAGCGCCAGAGGATGCGCGCGGTCAGGGACACTACGTGGACGGTCCGCGCACGAGCTTCGCCGGCGGTGCAGGACTCGTGTCCACGGCGCGCGACTACGCGCGGTTTCTGCAGATGCTCGCACACGGTGGTCGATGGGCGGACCGTCGGTATCTCTCCGCGCATAGCGTGGCGCTCATGACAACCAATCAGGTCGGGACGCTCCACGGGGCGTCGCTGGGCTTCGGTCTCGGTTTCGAGACCGTGGAGCAGTACGGGGCGTCCGGGCTCGCGTCCCCCGGCACGTGGGGTTGGGGCGGCGCGTATGGCTCCAACTACAAGGTCGATCCGGCCGAAGGGCTGGTGATGGTCGTCATGATCAACCAGATGCCCACGACGAGTGACCTCGTGGCGCGTGTCCAGGCGCTCGTGTACGCCGCGCTCGAAGAGAGTCGGTGGCCACCTCCTCGACGCTGACCGTCGCCCTGCCGCGCGCGAAAGGGAGTGTGGCGGCGCTCAGGGCACGCGCTTGACGCCCGGTCGCAGTGGCATCGTCAGCAGGGCGCTCACGCTCTCGTGCTCGGCGGGGGCCATGTGTGTGTCGACGCCGTACACGAGCTTCGTGCGGTCGAGGGTCGAGAAGGTCCCGAATAGCCGATCCCACACCGAGAACACGTTGCCGTAGTTCGAATCGGTGTAGGGGAGCACGTAGTGGTGATGCACCTTGTGCATGTCGGGCGAGACCAACAGCCAGGAGATCGCCCGATCGACGCCCACCGGCAGCGCGATGTTGGCGTGGTTGAACTGACTGAGTACCACGCTCACGGACTGATAGAGGAACACCAGCCACATCGGCGCGCCTGTGACGAGCACTGCGAGCGTCGTGAACACGAAGCGCACGACACTTTCGCCCGGGTGGTGGCGGTTGGCGGTCGTCGTGTCGACGGCGGTGTCGGAGTGGTGGACGAGGTGCAGGCGCCAGAGCGGCGGCACGCGATGCTCGACCCAGTGCGCGAGCCAGGCCCCGATCAGGTCGAGCAGCAGCAGGCCGAGGAGCGCCTGTGACCACAGGGGGAGCGATGGCCAGAGGAAGAGCGCGCCCACCTCATGGGCGACCGCCCAGTCGGACGCCGCCACGAGGAGGAAGGCGAGGGCGAAGTTGACGAGGATGGTGGTGGCCGTGAAGAAGAGGTTCCGGCCGGCGTGCCGCCATTTGTCGCCGTGGAAGCGCACGAGGGGCACCGCACTCTCGAGCAGCCAGAAGGCCGCGATCCCGCCCGCCAGAATGGCCGCGCGATGGGACGACGGAATGGTCGCGAAGTACGCCACGAGACTCGCCATGGCGGGGGAATCAACCGGTTGGGTGGGCGGTCGGCAAATCGCGGCCAGGCAAGGGGGGGGCGGACGGGCGCGGCTTGACAGTCGTTGTACCGGGCACAACTTTGTTCACCGTCCGAACAAAGTGGCTCGGATCCCGCCTCCCGTTCCCTCCCCCGCGGCTGTCCCTCTCAGGACGAGGTCCTCATGCGATCGTCCCGCCCCCTGCCATCCGGCACCCCGACCGTTCGTCGGCGTCCGATGGCGCGCCTCTGGCTCTCGGCCCTTGCGGCGCTGCTGAGCGTGTCGCGGCCGGCGGCCGCCCAGCAGGCTGTCCGGGTGGTCACTGATGCCGGCGGCAGTCGCCTGCAGGTGGACGGGCGCGACTTCATGGTGCTCGGGATGAACTGGGACTACTTCCCCATCGGGCAGAACTACGCCTACAACTTCTGGGGCCAGTCCGACGCGTTCATTCAGGCCGCGCTCGATCGGGAAATGGCGCTGCTCAAGAGCATGGGCGTGAACACGATCCGACAGTACGTCGGCGTGCCGCCGCGCTGGGTGCGCTACATCTACGAGACGTACGGCATCTACACGGTGCTCAACCACGCCGTGGGGCGCTACGGCGTCACGGTGAACGGCTCGTATCGCGCGAGCACCGATTACTCCGATCCCGCCGTGCGGCAGCTGCTGCGCAATGAAGTGACGGCGATGGTGGAGTCGTTCCGCGGCACGCCGGGCGTACTCATGTATCTGCTCGGCAACGAGAACAATTACGGGCTCGAGTGGAAGTCGGCCGAGACCGAGAACCTGCCGGTGGGCGAGCGCAACGCCGCGAAGGCGCGCTACCTGTACTCGCTCATGGGAGAGATCGCACGCGCGGTGAAGGCGATCGACCCATCGCGGCCCGTGGCAATGGCGAATGGTGATCTGCAGTACATCGACATCATCGCGCAGGAAGCGAAGGGACTCGATGTCTTCGGGGCGAACGTGTACCGCGGTATCTCGTTCGGTACGCTCTTTCAGGAAGTGAAGGACAAGCTCGGCTTGCCGGTGATGTTCACCGAGTTCGGTGCCGACGCCTACAACGCGCGTGAGCGGCGTGAGGATCAGGTCACGCAGGCGAAGTATCTGCTTGGGCAGTGGCGCGAGATCTACGCGCAGGCGGCGGGCAAGGGCGGGGTGGGCAACTCCATCGGTGGCATGACGTTCCAGTGGTCGGACGGTTGGTGGAAGGTGGGCCAGGAGTCGAACCTCGACGTGCAGGACACCGACGCCGGCTGGTCGAATCAGGCGTACCCCGAGGACTGGATGCCCGGGGACAACAACATGAACGAGGAGTGGTGGGGCATCATGGCAAAGGGCCGCCCCGACGCCTCGGGGCAGTTCCGCCTGTACCCGCGTGCCGCGTACTACGCGCTGCAGCGCGCCTACGCGCTCGATCCGTACGCACCCACCACCACGCGAGCCGCGATCGACGCGCACTTCGCGGGCATCGCGCCAGCAGCCATGGAGCTGCTCGCGCAGGGCGACCAGGGCGCGCGGAGTGCGGCGCAGAGCGATCGCTTCCGCATCGCCGGCATGCGCCTCGAACTCTCCACGTTCAACACCGGCGGCGCGAACATCACGACGCCCGGCAGCACGAGTCCCAGCGCGACGGCGCGTCCCGCGTTCCGCGGCTTCGATCATCTCGAGTCGTACTTCGTGGACGTCGAAGCGAATCCGGCGCCGAACGTGTCGGCCACGCTCTCGATGAACGTGGTCGGCAACGTCCCGGATAATCCGATCAACGAGCTGTTCTACGAATCGCGCGCCCGTGATCGCACGCTGCGCACCGATGGCGCCAATCTCACCACCAACGGCTTCGAACGCCTGCGCGTGTACGGCGCGAAGCTGCGCTGGGATGAGCGCGACTTCCGCATCGACGGCTTCTATCGCACCGGTCACTATCACTGGGGCTACGAAGGCGACTTCTTCGGTCTGTACCGCGAAGCCAACTACGGGCGCAACATCGACATCTACGGCGGCGAAGCGCCACTCGGCTTCGAGTTCACCGGCAAGCGTTCGCTCAACGGCTTCAAGTTCGCGCTCGGCCCCGAGCTGTGGTGGGGCGCGAATCCGGCGCTGCTCGCGAAGTACCAGCGTGAGATCGCCGGTGTGAAGGTCACCGGCGTGTTCCAGGAAGACTTCACTCGGCGCGGCGCCACGGCGAGTTCCTTCGCGGTGCCGCAGCCCAAGGTGCGCACGTCGACGCTGCACCTCCAGACCAACGTCGGTCTGGCGCAGGTCGAACTCGGCGGCCTCTGGGGCGGCAATACGCGCGTCGGCCGTGCATTCCAGATCGCCGATGGCGAGCCGGGCAACTACCGCGTGCTCGGTGATCGTGTGAAGGCGAGTGACGCGTGGGGCGGCAAGGCGAAGGTGAGTGTCTCGGCCGGTCGCATCAACTGGTACGCACAGGGCGCGGCGATGGGGCTCGTCGCCGACGGTGGTCCGACGTCCACGATGACGTTCACCGGGTGGCAGTTGAAGGACACCGGCATGGGCAATCAGTGGAATGCGCTCTCCGGCCTGACGTACACGCTGGGCAACTGGCAGATCGCGCCCAACTTCCTCTGGCAGAAGCCCATCGTGGGACCGGTGCCGAGTGACGTGCCCGCGCCCGGCCGTCCGCGCAACATCCTCGACGATCCGTTCTCGGTGCGCTGGAACCGCGAGACCGTGGCCGGCGAAATGCTGCTCACGTTCGACCCGACGCCTGCGACGTACTTCCACCTGTGGGACAACGACCTGCGCGAAGATGCGCGGTTCGCGTTCAACCTCGGATACGTCTATCGTCATCTGCCCACCACGCAGGACGCCGCGATCGGTATCCTCGCCGACGGTCGCACCTTCTTTGCCTTCCCCGGCGCTGCGCCCGCGCAGGATCTCTGGGAAGTGCGCAGCCGTATCGTGTCGCGCCTGACGCCGGATATCCGACTCATCGCCAACCTGTTCGGTGGCACGGGTCAGGCCAACGGCGACAGCGATCGGCTCGTCAAGCGCTACGGCGGCGACCTGCGCGTCGTACGCGGTCAGGTGAAGCTCGCGGGCGAAGCGCGCTTCAACGACTGGGGCCCGTTCGACTATCACCGCGACTTCAACCTCACGTTCCCCACGCAGTACGCGGCCGATCTGTCGTACTCGCTGGGCGCGCCGAGCTTCCTCGATTCGCCGGCCACGCGCTTCGGTGTGCGCGGCATCTGGCGCAGCCTCGATCGCTTCTCGCCGCGCTATTGCCCGGCGCAGGTGGCGGACTCCTTTGGCACGCTCACCTGCGACCCGACCGCGCCCGGCCCGCGCGGTTCGGAGTGGGAAGTGCGCACGTACCTCATGGTGGGCTGGTGACACGCACGGCGTCGCTGCAGGCGGCCGAGATCGAGCAGCGCATCAGCGCGCTGCTCGATCGCATGACGCTCGACGAAAAGGTCGGGCAGCTCACGCTGGTGCAGGCGGCGGGTGGACACGTGCCCGACCATCTGCGTGATGATCTGCGGGCCGGTCGCATCGGTGCGGTGCTCAACGAAGTGGACGTGGGCACCGCCAACGAACTGCAGCGCATCGCCAGCGAAGAGAGCCGGCTCGGGATTCCGCTCCTCGTGGGGCGCGATGTGATTCACGGCTTCACCACCGTGTTCCCTATTCCGCTCGGTCAGGCCGCGAGCTGGGACCCCACTCTCGTCGCGGCGTGCGCGCGCGTCGCCGCGCACGAAGCCGCCGCGTGTGGTGTGAACTGGACCTTCGCTCCCATGCTCGACATCGCGCGTGATCCGCGGTGGGGACGCATTGCCGAATCGCTCGGCGAAGATCCGGTGCTCGCCGGACAACTTGGTGCCGCCATGGTGCGTGGCTTTCAAGGCGACGATCTGGCCGAGCCAGGCGCCATCGCGGCGTGCGCCAAGCACTTCGCCGCCTACGGCGCGAGCGAGAGCGGGCGCGATTACAACACCACCAACGTACCCGAGAACGAGCTGCGCAACGTCTACCTGCCGCCCTTCAAGGCGGCGCTCGACGCGGGCGCGGCAAGTCTGATGACCTCGTTCTCCGATCTCGACGGTGTACCTGCGTCAGCGAACACCTTCCTCTTGCGCGACATTCTGCGCGAAGAGTGGCGCTCCGATGCGATGGTGGTGAGCGACTGGGACTCCATTCGGCAGCTCGCAGTACACGGCTTCACCGAAGACGACCGCAGTTCCGCCTTCGAAGCCGCACGTGCCGGGGTCGATCTCGAGATGGCGAGCACCACCTATCGAGATCACCTGCCGTCGCTCGTGCGGGACGGACGCGTGCCCGAGTCGCGCATCGACGCGCTCGTGCGCAATGTGCTGCGCCTCAAGTTTCGACTGGGGCTCTTCGAGTCGGCGCAGACCGATGCCACGCGCTTCGCACCGGCGGCGTCGCCGTCACATCTCGCGCTGGCGTACGACGCTGCGGTCGGCAGCGCGGTGCTGCTTACCAATCGCGAATGGGCGCTGCCGCTCGATGCGACAGCGCTCACGTCGCTCGCCGTGATCGGCCCACTGGCCGATGATCCGCACGAGCAATTGGGCACCTGGGTGTTCGACGGCGATGCGCAGTACAGCCGAACCATCCTCGAGGCAGTGCGCGCGCACGTCGGCGAACGGATCGATGTCCGCTTCGCCCGTGGCCTGGCCAATACGCGCACGCGCCGCACCGATCTGATCGAAGAGGCGGTCGCGCTTGCGGCCGAGTCCGAGGTGACCGTGCTCGTGCTTGGCGAAGAGGCGATCCTCTCGGGGGAGGCGCACTGCCGCGCTGATGTCACGTTGCCGGGCGCGCAGCAGGCGCTGCTCGAGGCAGTCGCGGCGACCGGCACGAAGGTGATCGTCGTGCTCATGACCGGACGGCCTCTGGCGCTCGAGGCGGCTGTGCCGCACGCGCACGCGATGCTCTGCGTGTGGCATCCCGGTACCATGGCGGGTCCGGCGGTCAGCGACCTGCTGTTCGGCGTGCGATCGCCCTCGGGCAAGCTCCCCGTCACGTTCCCGCGCGTCACCGGGCAGATCCCCATCTACTACGCGCACAAGCACACCGGCAAGCCGGTGACGCCCGAGTCGTATATTCACCAGGAAGACATCGAACCGCGCGCCCATCAGGTGTCGGTCGGGAACACCTCGTTCCACCTGGATACGCACTACACGCCGCTTTTTCCGTTCGGCCATGGACTGTCCTACAGCCACGTGGAGTACGAACATCTCTGGTCCAGCGCCGGTGTGCTGCCCATGGATGGTCGGCTCACCCTCGGTGTCGATGTCGTGAACGTCGGCCCACGCGATACGGTGGAGACGGTGCAGCTGTACGTGCGCGATCTGGTGGGCGACGTCACGCGACCGGTGCGGGAACTCAAGGCGTTCACGCGTGTCGCGCTGGCACGCGGCGAGCGACGCACCGTCGAGTTCACCATCACGCCGCGCGATCTCGCCTTCTACGGACGCGCGCAACGACTCCTCGTGGAGCCGGGCCGATTCCACGCGTGGATCGGTGGCTCCTCGACAGCGGAGCTGCGTACCGAGTTCACGCTGCTCGACCACGTTTCCAGCGCCTGACCCCTCAGACGTTCCTGTTGCCATGACTGTGTTGCCATCACACGCGCCCGCCGATCCTGCGGCGGTCGAACAGCTGCTGTCGCGGCTTTCGCTCGAACAGAAGATCGGCCAGATGATTCAGGCCGAGCGGATGGCCATCACGCCGGACGAGGTCGCCGAATACCACATCGGCTCGATCCTCAGCGGCGGCGGCTCGGCCCCCGGCGCCAATCAGCCAGCCGATTGGATCGCCATGAACGACGCGTACTGGGCCGCGTCGATGCGCGATGGGCCTGGCCGCGTGCCCATTCCGCTCGTGTATGGCGTGGACGCGATCCACGGCCACACGAACGTGCTCGGTGCGACGGTGTTTCCGCACAATATCGGCCTTGGCGCCACCAACGATCCGTCGCTCATCGAGCGGATTGCGCGTGCCACGGCGCTCGAGATTCTCGCCACGGGTGTCGATTGGACGTTCGCACCGACGCTGGCGGTGGTGCAGGACCCCCGCTGGGGCCGCACGTACGAGAGCTTCTCCGACGACCCGGCGCTCGTCGCGCGCTACGCCGCGCCCTACGTGCGCGGCCTGCAGGACGGCGGCAGTGACGCCGGCGTCATCGCCTGCGCCAAGCATTGGGTGGGCGATGGTGGCACGACCGACGGCAACGATCAGGGCAATACCGTCCTTGCTGAAGCCGAGTTGGAACGCGTCCACATGACGCCCTATCGGCCCGCCATCGAGGCCGGTGTCCTTACCGTGATGGCGTCGTTCAACAGCTGGAACGGCGAGAAGTGTCACGGCCATCGGTATCTGCTGACGGACGTGCTCAAGGGCCGGCTCGGGTTCGACGGCTTCATCATCTCCGACTGGGACGGCGTCGAGTATCTCGACGAAGACCTTGGCGTGGCGATCGAGCGGTGCGTCAACGCCGGTGTCGACATGCTCATGATCTCCGTCGAATGGAAGCGCTACATCGCACTGCTGCTCACGAGTGTGCGCGAGGGGCGTATTCCGATGGCGCGCATCGATGATGCGGTCCGCCGCATCCTCTCGGTGAAGCAGCGCTCCGGCCTGCTCTCGCGTGTGCGTCCGGCCGAACGCGCGACGGCGCAGGCGAGTGTGCTGGGGGCGCCGGCGCATCGCGCACTCGCACGGGAGGCGGTGCAGGCGTCGCTCGTCCTGCTGCAGAATCAGGCGCAGACGTTGCCGCTCTCGCCAACGGCGCGTGTACTCGTCGCGGGTCGCAATGCCGACAACCGTGGGCATCAGTGCGGCGGCTTCACCGTGGCGTGGCAGGGAACGAACGGGAACGAACAGATCATCGGCGGCACGTCGATCTGGGAGGGGATCCAGGCGCAGGTGCCGCACGCCGAGTTCAGCCTCGATGGTGACGCGGCCGATGCGACACGCCACGATGTGGCCATCGTGGTGATCGGCGAGCGGCCGTACGCCGAGGGGATGGGTGACATTCGCCCCGACCGCAAGGTGGCGCCGGGATCGAGTCCGGCGGGCCGTACGGCGCAGCTCGCTCCATACGGACAGTCGCTCGTGAACGCCGAGTTGCACCCGGACGATCTCGCGACCATTCAGCGCATTCAGGCGCGTGGCGTGCCGGTCGTGGCGGTGATGATCTCGGGTCGCCCGCTGCGCGTAGATGCCGAACTCGCGCACACGGCTGCGTTCGTCGCCGCGTGGCTGCCTGGATCGGAAGGGCAGGGTGTCGCCGACGTGCTCTTTGGCGCGGTGCCCTTCCGCGGGACGCTGCCCATGCCCTGGCCGAACGACGCGTCGACCTGGCCGCGCGGTTACGGCCTGCGTTGAGGCGAAGGAACGAACGGGCCCGTGCGATCCGCGATCGCACGGGCCCGTTTCGTGTTCAGCCTGTTGCGGCCGGTGCGCCGCGACGGGCTTCGAGTTGATCGCGCACTTCGCGCGAGCGTGCTTCGGTGATCGGATAGCGCGCCACCGCCCAGATCGCGAGGGCCGACGTCGCCATCGGGATCAGCGTATCGCAGAGGCGCAGCAGCAGAATCGTCTGCGGGTCCTGCGCACCGCCCTTCGCCACATCGAACCCGGTGGCATTGAGCAGGAAGCCGCCGGCGGCGAGTGCGGCCGCCATGCCGAGCTTGACGACCCACCAGAAGATCGAGCCGAACATGCCTTCGCGGCGCTGACGCGTCTCGAGTTCATCGACGTCGCAGACGTCCGCGATCATCGCGCCCATGAGCGTGAACAGGCCGCCCAGTCCGAACGCCATGAGTGGTACCGGCACGAGCAGCAGCATCGGGTAGGCCGGGTTGTAGCAGAACCACTTGAGCCCGTAGCCGAGGATGGACAGCCCCGTGGACACGAAGAAGGCGTGCCGCTTGCCGATGCGCGTACTGATGGCCGTGACGAGAAAGATGACGGCGAACGTGGACGCGGCCCCGAGCGTGCCGGCGTATCCCGAGTAACGGGCGCCGAGTTCCTGATCACCGCCAAACACGTAGTAGATGATCACGTACGTCTGAAACGACGAGATCATGATGAAGCCGTTGAACACCAGAAATGTGGCGGCGCACAGCTTCAGAAACGGGCCGGAGCGCACCGTGGTGGCGAAGCCACGGAAGAACTCGCGCATGTTGTGCTGCAAGGCCGCCCATCGCGATCGACCGAGGGCCTCGGCGCTCTCCGCTGCGTGCACGAAGCGCTCGCGCAACACCAGCGCCGGCACGATGCCGATGGAGGCCGCGGCGACACCGATCATGATGGCCAGGCCACGTGCACCGCTCATCTGATCGGTGAACCATGTCTTGTTCGACATGATCCAGAGAAACCACGGCGAAATCAGATATGCGAGCTGTCCGATGAAGTTCTGCACGCCCATCAGACGCGTGCGTTCGTGATAATCGGGCGTGAGTTCGTAGCCGAGCGCCACCCACGGGGTCGCGAATACCGTGTAGGCGAGGTAGAAAATGATCGACCCGATGAGGAAGAACCAGAAGTAGAACGATTCGCTGCGGCCGGCCGGCAGCTGCCAGAGCAGTGCAAACAGCACGCCGGACGCGATGGCGCCCGCGAAGATGTAGGGGCGGCGCCGTCCCCAGCGTGACCGCGTCGTATCCGAGATGTAGCCCATCATCGGATCGGTGAGCGCGTCGGTGATGCGTGGCAGCGCGCCGAGCAATCCCACGAGCGCCGGATTCATGCCGAGGCCGAGATTCAGCACGATCGACATCCCGCCGATGGCCGCCGCGAGCAGGTTGTTGACGAAGGCGCCGAGTCCGTACGCCACCTTGCGCCCGAAGCTGATGCGATCGGCCGTCGCCGTCTGGAACTGCGCCGTGAAGCCGGTGTGGCCGGAGTCATCGATGCGCGCGTGCCAGGCCGCAACGGCGAGTTGCCAGAGGGCACGGGCGCGAGATGCGACGCTCATGGCGCGCGCTGGTAGACGCGCACCCAATCCACGAGCATGGTCTGCGGGAACCGCGTGTCGGCGTTCGGCGGTCCGACGAACGTGCCACCAACCGCGATGTTCAGGATGATGTAGAACGGATGATCGAACACCCACGCGCCGGGCACGTCGCTGCGGCGCACGGTGTGATACAGGCGATCGTCCACGAAGAAATCGATGCGGTCGGCCGTCCAGTCGGTGCGGAACTCGTGGAAGCCGTCGTCGAAGCGGGCGCCTTGCAGTTCGAAGCGGCGCGTGATCGCGTTGCCTGCCGAATAGCCGGGGCCGTGCACACTGCCGTGCACGATGCGCGGTTCCTGTCCGCGATACTCCATGACATCGATTTCACCGGCCTGCGGCCAGCCGACCTGCGCGAGATTGCCGCCGAGCAGCCAGAAGGCGGGCCAGATACCCTGACCCACCGGCAGCTTGATGCGGGCGACGATGCGACCGTACTGGAACTCGCGCTTGCCGGCCGTCGTGATGCGCGCCGACGTGTAGTTGCGACCGTTGAAGGACTCGGCGCGCGCCACGATGGCGAGGTGACCGTTGCCATCGAGTGAGGCGTTGCTCGCGCGATCGGTGTCGAACTCGAGTTGCGCGTTGCCCCAGTCAGTGCCCACATCGAACCGCCAGTTGGTGGCGTCGGGGAGGGTGCCAGCGGCCCCCGTGAACTCATCTTGCCAGACGAGCGCATAGTCGGGATCGGCGGGCTCGGTGCTGCATCCGAGCAGCGCGGCCGTGAGCAAAGTCGCACAGAAGAGGGAACGCATCATGGCCGCAAGAGGTGAGGCGCTACGCTGCGCCGATGGATGGGAAGAGAGAGGGATCGGCCAACGCCGCTTCCAGCGCGAGCGTGGCGGCACCAACGGCGACCCCGAGCGGACCGAGTTCGCTGTGCTTGATCTCCGACGCGGCGACCGCACTGACAAACGTCCGGCGCAAGACGGTTTCGCGCAGTGGCTCGAGCAGGCGATGGCCAACACGCGCGAGTCCTCCGCCAATGATCACCGCGGCCGGATTCTGCAGATTGAGCAGGCCGGCAATCGCGATGCCGAGGTGGCCCGCCGCTTCCGACACGACCTGTACCGCGAGCGGATCGTCGTCGATCGCCGCCGCTTCGATCGCCTCGATGGTCAGCGTGCGCTTGCGCTTGCTGCTCTGCAAGACGCTCGACGGAAAGTCGGCGAGCAGCGATTCGGCGCGACGCACGAGCGCGGCCGCTCCTACGAAGGTCTGCAAACAGCCGCGGTTGCCGCAGCCGCACAGTTCGCCGCGGGGATCGATGGCCACGTGGCCGATTTCACCGGCCACACCGGTGGCGCCGCGCCGAACCGCGCCGTCGATCACGTGTCCCGAGCCGATACCCGTGGCGACCTTGATGTACGTGAAGTCACGCACGCCGCGACCGGCACCCCACCACTGCTCGGCGAGTGCTCCGAGATTCGCGTCGTTATCGAGGAAGAGCGGCGCGTTGAACGCGCGCTGCAAGGCATCGAACCCGTGTCGTCCCTCCCACGCCGGCAGCACCAGCGGTGACAACCGCTCCGGATGACGCGGGTCGACGGGGCAGGGCAAGCCGATGCCGATGCCGAGCAGCGGTGCGCGACCTGCGCTTCGCTCCTGCAACGCACGTTCGATCAACGAGGCGGCGAGCGTCCGCGTCCCCTCGGGATCATGTCGGACATCGCACGGGTGCGACGCGGTCGTCAGCACACGTCCACGCAGATCCGTGACCACGACCGTGAGATGCGTGGCGCCGATGTCGAGCCCGACGATGCGACACGCGTCATCGCGAAAGTGGAGGTTGATCGGTCGACGGCCCCCGCTCGATTCACCCACCCCTGCTTCGGCGACGAGCCCGCGATCGATCAGCGACGCGACCAGTTCGGAGACGGTCGAGCGTGAGAGCTCGGTGCGCCGCGCCAGTTCCGCCCGCGAGATCTCACGCTGCTGCCAGATCAGGCGCAGCAGCGTGTCCGCAAGGGCCGACGGACGCGCGCCGCTGGATGCAGCGGCACGGCCGGCAGACTGGATCGGCGCACGGTAGAGCAGGCGGTCACGCATCGCGGTTCCTCGGCGGCCCGCGGAGCGAGCCGCGAGCCGGGTTACTTGTGCAGCAGCACGTTGTCGATGAAGACCGTCTTGGGATCGCCCGAGATGATCAGCTGCGCAAGATGCCCGCGGGTGGTGAGCCCTGGGAAGAGCGTGAGCGGCAGGTCGAGGCGACGCCACTGCCCGGTGCCAAGTCCGGGCGTCGACGCGGCCGTGATGGTGATTTCGTGCTCGGTGTCGTCACCGCCACCGAACGCGCCGTTCGCGCCGAAATCGACGAGCTTGATGCGGAACGCGGCCGGTGCGGCGGTGGGGTCGGGCGTCCAGAAGTCGAGCGAAAAGTGCGTCATCGTGCGCGCATCGATTGGCGTGCTGGTGAACTCGATGCCCGCGAAGACGAGATTGGAGTACTTCTTCGTCGCATTGCCGGCGACGGTCACATCGGCCACGTCGGCGTTGTCCCACGACGCCGACCAAGTATCGACCGGGCGCATCGGGTACGCATCGCTGAAGAGCGCGATCACGTCACCCGCAGCCCACGTGGGAGCGGGGGCTGCGGTGAGCGGCGCCGTCGGCGCCTGATCCGAGTAGAAGTACAGGTTGTCGAGATAGACCGTCTTCGGATCGGACACGAAGATCAGCTGCGCCAGATTGCCGCGCGTCACAAGTCCCGTGAAGGCGCTGAGCGGGATATCGAAGCTCACCCATTCGCCTGTGCGGATGCCGGGCGTGGTGGTCGCGTCGAACGTGAGCTCGTGCTCGACATCGTCGCCGCCACCGAAGGCGCCGTTGGCACCGAAGTCGACGAGCTTGATCTTGAACGTGGCCGGCGCCGCCGTGGCATCGGGCGTCCAGTAGTCGAGATGGAACCCCGTCATGCCACGTGCGTCAATCGTGGGTGACGTGAACTCGATGCCGGCGAAGACGAAGTTGGAGTACTTCTTGGTCGCGTTGCCGGCGATCGTCACGTCCTCGACATCCGCGTTGTCCCACGGTGCCGAGAAGGTGCTCACGGGCACGTTGGGATACGCGTTGCTGAAGAGCGAGATCACCTGTGCCGCCGGACGCGTGGGCGTCGGTGCTGCCGTGACGGGCGCCGTCGGCGCCGGAATGCGGTAGAAGTAGACGTTGTCGAGATACACGGTGCTCGACGAGCCCGACAGAATGAGCTGGGCCACCTTGCTGCGTCCCGTGAGGCCCGGGAAGGCGCTGAGCGGAATGTCGAGGCTGCTCCACGCATTCGCGGTAAGCGCGGGCGACGACGTGCCGGTCAGCGTGAGTTCGTGCTCGCTGTCATCACCACCGCCGAACACGCCGTTGGCGCCAAAGTCCACGAGCTTCACACGGAACGCGGTCGTGTTCGTGACGTAGACATCGAGATGCAGGTGCGACATCGGGCGGATGTCGAGCGGGTTCGCGATGAACTCGATGCCGGCGAAGACGAAGTTGGTGTAGCGCTTGGTGGCGTTGCCCGCGACGAGGACGTCGGCCACATCGGCCTGATCCCACACGGCCGACCACGTATCGACCGGTCGCTGCGTGTACGCGTTGCTGAACAGCGCAATCACGTCGGCCGCGTCGCGCGTGGGCGTCGGGGCCGCCGTGGCGGGTGGCGAGACCGTGCTCACCGTGATCGTGCCCGTCGCGGCAGTCGCGCCAAGCGAGGCGCTGATGGTGGCGTTGCCCGCACCCACGATGGCGACTTCTCCGCGATCACTCACGGTCGCCACGGCGGGATTGGACGACGTGAAGCTGAAGTACTGCGCGGAGGCGGCGACCGTGACATCGGCACCGTCCACATCGAAGATGACGGAGGCACCACCAATCGTCGTGCGCCCGCCAACTTCATCGGCGAAGGACGTCGACGCGATCGTCGGCCGCGGATTGCGAATCGTGCCGAGCTTCTCGAAGCGGATCTCGTCGATCCAGAGATCGTACGCCGCGTTGTTCTCCGCGCCTTCGGCGAAGAAGAACATGCCGCGCTCCTGCGACAGCCGCTCCGCGAGCGGAATCGGAATCACCACCTTGCGCCACGTCGTGCCGATCGGAATGCCACCGCGTTCCGCCGCGAAGCGCGAGGTGCCGGTGTTGTCGTTGCCCAGCCCCGCCACGTTGAGCTGGGCCGAGATGCTCGCGCGCACCCAGAACGTGAGCGCGTCGTACTCGCGCAGATCGCGCGCCACGTTCGAGACGAACGCGCCGCCGGCGAACCCACCCGTCGCATCGCCAGGTGCCGGCACCGTCACCTTGAGCGACGCGCTCCCGCGGAAGGTGACCGTGGGATCGATGGTGAGGGCATCGAGCTTGGAGCCACCGAAGGCCTCGAAGCCGATGCCTGGCGCGAACCCGTCGGAGAAGATGATCGGGTCACTCGGGAAAGGCGCAGGATCGAGCAGGCTCAGGTCGCGGCTGCACGCGGCGAGCAGCAGGCCGGTGCCAAGCATCGCAAGCAGGCGATGGGCGGACGAGCGCGGGGACATCGAAGGCTCCGAGGCGGGGGCGGAGGGGCCGACCGGTCGTGATCGGGGGAGGGATGCCTAGCTTTGTTTGGCTAGCGAACAAAGTATGGGTGCCGTGTTCGGAACCTGTCAAGCACAAAAAAACGACGCCCCCACGCCAGCGGGCGCGAGGGCGTCGAGGATCGCAGCGGCCCGAGGTCAGCCCAGCGTCAGCCCCAGCCGCAGCGTGCGACCGGCCTGCGGCAGCCCGCACTTGTCGTAGATCGCCTGATCGAGCGCGTTTTCGACCTGCAGCGTGCCGCGCAGCCGCCGGAACAGACCAGCTCCAAACCACGTCCGCTCGAGGCCCAGATCGACCGCCGTCGCGCCGGCCTGCCGCTCGAGCGTGTCGCCGTTGGTGCAGCGCGTATCGCCGAGCGAGCGCACCCGGGCGAGCGCGTCCACCCCGCCCCCGAGCCGCCCCGACGCCAGCAGCGAGCCAAACACCTGCGGCACGTCCTCCGGTCGGCGGAACGCGGCGTCGGTGATGGTCGCGTCCGTCAGGCGTGCCCGCTGCCAGGTCACGTCACCGCGCAGCGCGACACGACCGAGCGTGGTCCCTCCCGTGGCCTCGAGGCCGTGGCTCGTGAAGCGGTCGCGGTTGACGCGGAAGAACCGCCGGTTGGCGAGCGTCGTGCGCACCACCGCGTCATCGATGCGCTGCGTGAAGGCGACCACCTGGAGGTCGAACGCGGCCCGTTCCATGGTCACGCCCACCTCGGCGCTGTGCGCCGTCTCGGGCCGGAGCTCGGGATTGGGCTGGAAGCGGCCCAGCGCACCCGAGTAGAGCTCGCGCAGCGCGGGAAACCGACGGCGCTCGCTCGCCGAAGCGTGCAGTCGCAGCGCCTGCGACGGCACGAACCAGGTCGCGCCCACGCGCCAGCCGAGACCGTCCTTGCGGCCGAGGGGTTCGCGGCCGCCGGCCTCATCGGTCGTCGCCGCGTCCGACGACAGACCGGCGGTCAGCGTCAGGAACCGCGTCGGCATCAGGTCAAGCTCGGAGGCGAGACTCTGCAGCCGCTGCCGATAGGTCGAGGTGGGGTCCTGATTGAGCGTCTCGAGATAGCGCACCTCGGCGTTCGTGAACGCCCCCCGCAGCACGGCGCGATCACCCAGCTGCTGATCGAACGTCAGGCGGGTGGTGATGGTGCGGTCGTCCCCGAGTTCGGTGCCGGTGACCTGCGCGTAGTCGCGCGTCGAGAAACTCTGGATCTCGACGTACCCCTCGTTGTAGCCGACCGAGAGCTCGGCATCGCCGACGCCCAGCGGACTGCGGACGCCGCCCGTGCCGGCGCTGACTGACGCGATGCGGCGCTGTACCACCGGATTCCGCCACAGGCGCGGCTGGTTGACGTGCAGCTCGGGGGCGACCCCGCGCTCGCCGTCGAGGGTGGACACGAACGCCGCGAGGTAGCGACCCTGAGCGTGCTCGTAGCGGGCCGCGGCAAAGAGGTCGACGGTGCGCGCGTCCGTGTTGAGGCGGAGTCGATCGCTGGTGCCTGGTTCGGTCAGATCGCCGGGGCGCACCAGCCCGGGGAGGTCGCGAAAGCCGCCACCGGCGCGCACGGTCAGGGAGCTCGTGGCCGAGTGTCGCACCGCCCCCCCGAGGAGCGCCGAGGTGCGCACCCCGCCGAACTGGTCCGCCTGCACCTCCAGCCGGCTCAGACGATCAGGGCGCCGCGTCGGATCATGGTCGGCGAACAGCTTGGCGGAGACGACGCCGCCAATGGCGTTCGGTCCCGCCAGCAGCGAGGAGAGCCCCCGCACGTACTCCACCTGCTGCACGCCACCGAGCGGAACGGCCGAGACATCGGCGCGGGCGTCCCAGGTGAGCGACAGCGGGACGCCGTCGAACAGCACGGCCGCCTGTCGGGACTCCGAGCCGCGGACGGAGAGCTCGGCCTCGCCTCGCGAGTTCTGGCGGATGTAGAGAAACGGCATCCGCCGCAGCACGTCGCCCATGACCGGCGCGGCGGTGCCGAGCGGGAGCGAATCGGGGGTGATGACGGTGGCGGAGGCACTGCCGGTGACCCGCGGCAAGTACGCCGCGCGGATACGCACCGCGTCGAGCGCGGCCGACGAGTCGCGCGAGACCGTGTCGCGACGGGCCTGCGCGGAGAGCACCGCAGCGGGCACAAGCAACAGGCCAAACACAGCCAGCGGACGGAACAGCACCATGGTGGAGAGTCGGGGGAGTACGTGCGGCATCGGCTAACCTACGCTCGCCGTCTCGTGCCCGTTGGTCCGGGTCCGCCCGCCGCGTCGCGACGGCGGGGACCTCATGGCGACGGCACAATGACCGCGGCGGGTACCCCCACCAGCGTCGAGGCGCGGCGCGTCGTGTCGGCTCGCAGGTGCCGTCGCACCAGCTCGTAGCCGACCGCGTACCCGGTCCAGCGGGGGATGCTGTCGCCCTGGCCGAAGAACCAGGCGCGGTGATTGTAGAAGCCGCGTGACTGCGTGGCGACCACCGTGCTCCAGCGGGCGAGGGCTGTATCGGCGAGTGCGCGCGACCACGGAGGGGGCGGTGCGCCACTCACCTCCTGCGCGAAATGATCGGCGAGCCCTTCCGAGACGGCCGCATCGCGCAACGTCATCCCGTAGCCCACCGCGCGCCAGCGCGCGGCGTGGTGGATTTCGTGCGCGACCAGCGGCAACAGCTCGCGCGTGACGACCGCCGCGAAGTCCGACCGTCGCGGGTCGACGAAGAGCCGCACCTGCGACGCGCTCGGGGTGTAGCCACCGAGCCCCACCTCGGGAATCACGGCGTCGGGCTGATCGACCACGACGATGGTCAGGGCCGGGAAGGCGAGCCGCTCGCGCACGCGCTCGATGGCGGAGGCGAGCTGTGCTCGAAGTAACGGATGATGCGTGGCTGTCGCCGGCGTCTGGCGCAGGTCAAGGCACACATCGGCCGTCAGCGGCTCGGTGCCGGCGGCACAGGGCGGCTGTCCAGGGAGTTCCGATGCGAGCACGACGCTCGCCAGCACCGCCGCCACATGGCGAGCACACCGCACAGACCGTGTCGGTCGACGAAGCATGCGGCAATGTACGCAGCCGTCGGTTGCCGCGCGCGTGGTTCCGCGCGAGCTTCTCCGTTGCCCACCAGACCGATCCCTTCCGCTGCACCGCGCATGATCGCGATTCGTTCGTCCCACGTGCTGCTCGCCCTCGCGAGTGTCGCGCTCGCCGCTCCGCTTCGTGGCCAGTCCCCTGCCGCGCGTGCGGGGAGTGGTGTGGAGTCCGCGCCGCCCGCCGAACTGCCGCTCACCGAGTTCGCGGCGCGGCGGGACGCGCTTGCGGCGCGCATCGACAGCGGGGTGGTGCTGGCCTTCGGTGGTCGCACCCTCGTGCACGACTTCCACACGTTCTTTCAGCTGCCGTCGTTTCGCTATCTCACGAATCTCAACGAGCCCGATGCCGCGCTCGTGATGGTCGTGCGTGGCGGCCGCGCGCAGAGCACGCTGTATCTCACGCCGATGGACCCGCGCTCGGCGTTCTACTATGGCACGCGCGTCACTCCCGCCACGAGCCTCGCATCCACCGGCATGCCCGGCAAGCCGTTCGACGCGCTCGCGGCCGATCTCGACACGCTCGTGCGCACGGGCTTGCCGTTCTATCACATCCCCGATGTCGAGACCACCGACTTCGCACGCCTCGATACCCTGACGCGCGGACAGGAGACGGTGAAGGCGCTCGGTCGCGCGCATCCGTCGTTGCGCATTCGGAACGCGATGCCGCACGTGCTCGCGGTCCGGGCGCGCAAGAGCGAAGGTGAACTCGCCCTGGTGAAGCGCGCCATCGAAGTCACGGCGGCGGGGCATCGCGCGGCGATGCTGACGGCCGATCCGCAGCACGAGTACGAACTCAAAGCCGCGCTCGAGTTCGAGTTCACGCGGCGCGGCGCCGAGCGACCGGCGTACGGTTCGATCGTGGGGGCGGGCGCCAACGCGGGCACGCTGCACTACATGCGGGACAGCGATCCGGTCCGCCCCGGTGATCTGGTGCTCATGGATGCCGGCGCGGAGTATCGCGGCTACGCGGCCGATGTGACGCGCACGATTCCCGTGACCGGGACCTACAGCGCGGCGCAGCGCACCATCTATCAGCTTGTGCTCGATGCGCAGAAGGCGGCCGAGCGCAACTCGCTGCCGGGGATGAACGTGCGCGCCGCGACCGATTCGTCGGAAGTCGTGCGCGTGAAGGGGTTGGCGGCGCTCGGCCTCATCGAGAGCGAAGACGCGATGTACGATCCGCCCTGGCGCACGAATTGCGACAGCAATCCCGCGGCGTGTCGGCAATCGAACCTGTGGATGATTCACGGCATCACGCACGGCATCGGACTCGCCGTGCACGATCCGCTGCAGGGCACCTATGGCGACGGCACGTTCAAGGAAGGCGATGCCTTCACGATCGAGCCGGGTCTGTACATCAGTACGCGCTCGCTGGACGCGCTGCCCGATACGCCGCGCAATCGCCGCTTCAAGGCGTTCGTGGCGGAGAAGGTGAAGCAGTACGAGAACACCGGCGTGCGCATCGAGGATTCGTACATCATCACGAAGCAGGGGCTCGAGCGCATCAGCGCGCTGGTGCCGCGCGAGATCGCCGAGATCGAAGCGCTCATGGCGCAGCGGCGGTTCACGCCGTGATGCGTCGATCGCTTGGTGCCGCGATCGCGGCTGGTGTGCTCGCGTCGTCGGCGCTGCACGCACAAGCCCGATCGGCGGCCGATGTGTCCGCGATGATCGAGCGTGCACTCGCGGGCAGCGTGACGGCAACGGGCCCCGGGTGCACGATCGGTGTGCAACTGGGCGAGGTGCGCACGACACGCGCGGCGGGGATGGCCGATCTGGAACGTGGCGTGCCGCTCACGCCGTCGTCCATCATTGAAGCGGGTTCGGTGTCGAAGCAGTTCACGGCCGCCGCGGTGGTGCTGTTGGCACTTGAAGGCCGACTCTCGCTTGACGCTGATGTGCGCACCTGGTTTCCGGAACTGCCCGCGTACGCACGGCCGATCACGGTGCGCCACCTGCTGACGCACACGAGCGGCCTGCGCGATTGGGGGAACGTGGTCCAGCTGGAGGGGTGGCCGCGAGGCGCCCGCGCGCACACCAATGCGCACGTCGTGCAGATTGCCGCGCGACAGCGCGCGCTCAACTACGCACCCGGCGACGCGTACTCGTACACGAACACGGGCTACAATCTGCTGGCCGAGCTCGTGCAGCGCGTGAGCGGCCAGTCGCTGGCCGAGTTCACACGCGCGCGCCTCTTTTCGCGGCTCGGTCTCTCGGCCACGTCATGGCGCGACGATCATCGGCGCGTGGTGCCGCAGCGTGCGTTGGCGTACAGCGCCGGTGTCTCGCCGCGCCTGAGCATGCCCGACGAAAGTGCGTATGGCAACGGCGGTCTGCTCACCACCGTGAGCGACCTGCTGCAGTGGACGGACGCGCTGAATACCCGCGCGTTGGGGGCGCCGTTTGCGAGCGAGCTGGAACAGCGCATGGTGATCACGCGTGGCGACACGATCGATTACGCGCTTGGTGTGAACGTGCTGTCGCACCGTGGTACGCGTGAGCTCTCGCACAGTGGCAGCACGGGCGGCTATCGGGCGCATCTGCTCGCGTTCCCCGAGCGCCGCGCCGGTGTGGCGGTGCTGTGCAACGGGGCCGGGCTCAACGCGACTCAGTTGGCCGAGCAGTTGGCGGATTCTCTGGTGGGCCCTCGCGCGCGTCGGCCACGCGCGAGTGAACCGATCGCGCGTCCCGTCGCGGCGATCGCGACGCAAGCCGCGCTCCCGGCGTCCCAGTGGGCGTCACTCGCCGGGACCTACGCCTCGGACGAGGTGGGTGGTGAGCCGTTCGTGGTGTCGGTGGAGTCCGGGGAACTGGTGTTGCGGCAGGCACCCGACACGCGACTCGTGCTGCGCCCCGGTGCCGGCGCGGTGTTTCAGGCGGCCGGGCAGGTGCTGTGGTTCGATCGCGATGCGTCGGGCCAGGGACGTGTGCTGCACATCGCGTCCGACCGAGCGTGGGATGTCCCCTTCACGAGGATCCGTTGATGACTGCGCCAGACCGCAGCCCGCAGGCGCTGCTGCACGCGCACCTCGGCACATGGCACGCGCGCAATCGCTTGTGGTTCGTGCCGGAAGGCCCCGCGTTCGACAGCGACACAACGCTCGTCGTGGAACGTGCGGTGGGCGACGTGATCACGCTGCTGCGCTACACGTGGGCGCACGAAGGCACCACCCACGATGGTGTGCTGCTCGTGCGCGACACGGCACCCGACGCGCCGCCCGCGATGGTGTGGGCCGACTCGTTCCACACGGGCGGCACATTCATGTCGCTCGGCCCCGGTCAACGGACCGCGCAGGGTGTGAGCGCGACCGGCAGCTACGCGGCGCCGCCGGGTCCCGATTGGGGGTGGCGGATTGCGCTGGAAGCGACGGCGCCGAGCGCGCTGACGCTGCGCATGTACAACATCACCCCTGAGGGTGAGGAGGCCCTCGCCGTCGAGGCCGTCTACACCCGTTCGACCTGATGGCAGTCGGTGCGCCTGCCCCGACACGTCAGGCGGCCGCTCGCTCCTGTTGCTTGAGGCCGAAGGTGAGCACGCTCGACATGGCCTGCAGGTAGTCACTGTCGGCCTGCGTCCACTGCTTCTGCTCGGCACAGTGCTCGCAGCAAAGCACCGCCACCGGTCGATCGCCGATGAGCACGACGAAGTCGAGCAGTGAGCGGATGTCGAGCGGCGCGAAGTAGACATCGTCGAACGCACGCGTCGCCGGGTGCGTGATCGCGTCCGGGGCGACAACGCGAAGAGACGTTGTCACAGCGGCGAAGTAGTCGGGGAAGTCTTCCTCGCGCAACACCGCTCCACGCTGCACCGAGCCGTCTCGCTGGTCGTAGAGGCAAGCGCACTCAATGGCATCGCGCAGCGGCTCGGTAAACATCCAGACGCTTGCGCGCGTGGAACTGACTTGCTCCGTAATCTCACGGCAGATGGTCTCGAGGAACTGATCATACGTAGCGGTGCCCGCCTTGAGGGCACGCAGAGCCTGCTTGGAACGCTCCATGGATCTCTCGCGTGGTAGAGGGTTGCTGAAGAGGATCGGTGGGTTCGGCCCATCGCTTGAGCAGCTGTCGCAGGGCGTGTCCGTGGCGACGATGTGACGTCCATGCATCCAGCGCGTCCTTGACGCGCACCCATTTTCCAGGCACGTTATCCGCATGTCCCGCTCCGCCCACGTCCTTCTCCTTAGCAGCGCCCTCGCCCGAGTTATCGGCCGGGGGCTTTCGTGCTGGGGAGGGACGACGCCGTAAGCGCGTCGGACACGCCGCGAGGCCCCTCCCGCACACGATGCGCGAGGGGCCTTCTTCGTTTGGTGGGCCGGCGTGTCGAGTGAGCAGGAGCCAGGCGTGTCCACGTGCCCGGCGGTTCTCCTTCACCGTCGAGGTTTCCCATGTCCGAGTCGTTCCCGCGTTCGCACAGTCGTTCTCGCGCCATCGATGCCACGCCGTCCGTTCGTCGCGGACCGGATGACGCCGATGCGACTGGTGCGCCCTGGCCGTTCACGCCGATCGATCCGTCCGGCAACGCCGTTGCCCAGGCGGACGGCTGTCCTTGACGCGCCGGTTCACATAGAGTGGCGGCATGACCGATCCCACGGCCACCATTCGCGCCCAGCGTGCGCGTTCGAACGACGCGATTGCCGCCCGCGACCCCGACGGCGTCACCGCCTTGATGACCGACACGGTCACGGTGGCGGTGGCCGGCGGGCCGGTGCTGCGCGGGCGAGCCGCCAATCGCACCGCATTCGCCGAGCAGATGGCGGACCCGGCGTTTCGCGGCTACGTGCGAACGCCAGCCGATGTCACGCTCGATGCCACGGGGCTGCACGCCACGGAGCAGGGCCACTGGGAGGGTCGCTGGCAGACACGCGCCGGTCCGCTGGTGCAGCGCGGCACGTACTCGGCCACGTGGAGGCTCACGCCGGTGGGGTGGTGCATCGAGGCCGAGACGTTTGTGCCGGGGCGCGGCTGACAGTTGATCGAAGCGTCGAAGGGTTGCGACTTGCCGTCCGGTCGGTGGAAAGGATCACGCGGGGCGCGCCCGGCGAACCCGAAACTCTTCGCGAACTGGGGACGCATACTTGGATGTGACGGGATTTCGTGGACGCCCTACTCGACCGGCAGCTGGGGGGCAGGCGGCACATGGGATCGAGCAAACAGGTCGTCCGTCGTGAGCGCCCCACGTTCAGCATAGAGTATAGCGCGCAGGCGGAGCGGAGGTGGCGCAGCGGCGGAGACTCCACCGAAACGCGTCGGTGTTCTTTGTGGGCGCGAGGCTCGGTTCTGTGGGGCTTACGATTTGCGGCCCAGTGCGCGGCACTCGTGCGCGCGACCGCAAGTAGCGGTAGGTGTCGGCGCGTGCTGGCGTGTACAAGGGCTGGATGTCGGAGGCGTGGAGGCGTTTCGTCTTGGCGCGCTTCACGCACCGGTCAATGCGATTTCGCCGACAGGACTCAGTTGGACGCCAGCAACTGATCTCCGTTGCATCACCATCGAAGGAGTCTTTGGCATGCAAGTGTCTCGCGCCGCTGCCCCTGTACCCCACCCCACTCCCGATCAGAGTACGGTTTGTGGGTCTTTAGGGTCATTCGCAGTACTGTGTCTTGCGGCACTGGTGGTCGGCTGCTCGCAGGAACGTCCTGGCCTACCGACCGAGCCTGCGTCGACTACGGCACGCATGCTGCAACAACCGGTACAGATGTCGCTAGCCTCGCGCGCTTCTAAAGAGCGAGAGCGGGTGGCCCGAGGAGAGTCGTATCGTGGTGTCGAAGACGAGTTTGTACGAATCGAACGGGACGTTCCTGGTTTTGGTGGGCTGTTCGCCGACTCAGCGGGCGGCATTGTCGTTCGACTGAAGGACTCCTCACTTCGCGATGCGTCCATTGCAGCCTTGCGTGCGCTCTCAGGACGCTTCCGTCTACCTTCCCAACTCACGGATGCTCTGGATGGCCGTGCACCCATGCGGGTGCTTGCGGCGAGGTACTCGATGTCGGAGCTCATCGCTTTGCTCCGGATGATTGCGCAGGCGTCGGAGGGTGCGTCCATTGTCGCCCTCGATGCCGACGAAAGGAGCAATCAGGTTGTCGTGTATGTCGAGCGATCGGTTGACTCGCTGAGCCTCCTCGATCGGTACGCCGCAGCAGGAGTGGCTGCGGGCGCCGTGCGCTTTGACGTTGGTCAGCGGCCGGTCGCTCTGCAGCCGTCCCTTCGTGGACGGCACAGGCCTACAGCCTCAGGACTTCAGATTCGGGACCAGACGGGTAACCGGTGTACGCTGGGATGGAACGTCACGACGGCGTTCTGGAACGAGACGGGTTTCCTGACCGCGGCACATTGCGCTGCGGGGTCTGCGGGAAGCGGATCGGCCCAACTCGGGCAGCAGATGTATCAGCCCTCGGTACTCGCGGCAGACTTGGTCGGTACGATCAGTCTGAACCCTGCATTCGAACAAACCGACCCGCTGTGTCTCGGTGTCTCTTTGTGTAGCCTTGCCGACGCAATGTTCGTGCTGGCGAGCAATCCATCCGCGACGTGGGCGAAGCGTGTGGCGAAGCCCACGGGAGTCTTTTCGAACAATACGGTGGGTAGCGCAGCATTCAGTGGATTCTGGACGTCACTTCCGCTCGCTCCTTTCGCCTTCATCGGCCTGCCGGTTGACAAGGTCGGTCGCACGACCGGCGCGACACGCGGCCAGTTGGAAGCAACGTGTACGAACCCGCTTGTGAGCGTACCGCCCGCTACGTATCGCGTACTGTGTGCCGACCAAGTCGTGAACGCCAGCGCGGGTCAAGGAGACAGCGGCGCACCAGTGCTGTTCCCCGAGAGCCCGACGCAGGCTCAGGTACTCGGAATGCTGTTTGCCGGCGGTCCGCTGAACACCCTGAACTCGTCGGACGGGACTTGGCGGTGCGCGAATACGACGTGCCGCTTCTACTACTCGAACTGGTCGCAGATCGAACTCCACCTCAATCGATACATTCTCCCATGAGACTCTCACGACTGCCAGCCCACGGGATTGTCGCAGCGGCCGCTTCGACAATACTTGTGGTCAGCGCGTGCAGCGCCACGACAGAGCCTATCCATGAGCTCACGATCGATGTGACGCTCGGTCGGTCAGTCGCTGCACTCGGCGAGCCGATTGCCGTGGAGGTTGTCGCGACGAACCGGAGCGGACGTTCGATGGAGATCGTGATGCCAAGTTGCGCCAGTAGCTGGTTCCACGTGCTTGATTCCAGTGGGCTGCCGCAGGGACCCGTCTGCGGGCTGAAGGCTGGAAGTCCCGGCGTTCTTGTGCTCGGACCAAGTGCGTCGTATACGTGGCGCACAGTCATCGGTCCACCTGAGACCGCTGTTTCGCTTGTGCCAGGCAACTATGTTGGCGTCGCCGGAGTCCATCTGTCGACAGGGGACCGGGTTGAGCGTCGTGTTTCGTTCACTGTTGCGGAATCGACGATCCACCAGTAACAGAATCGCGGATCAGGACGAAATCGCGGCGTGTGTTGAAGAATCGTGCGTCAGTGAGCCCCGGCGGACGCGTGTCTGTGACGATGCTCGCCTCATGATGCCACGGTTGGGACGGTATCGGACCGGTTCGAGCGATTCACTGGCCGCTTGCTGTTGACGGGCGAAGTGGATACTCGCCGCGCACGAGTCTTGTCTGTGCGCCCGCAAGAGCAGCTGACGGACCCCGCGTTTCGCGGCTACGTGCGAACGCCAGCCAGTGTCACGCTCGATGCCACGGGGCTGCACGCCACGGAGCAGGGCCACTGGGAGGGTCGCTGGCAGACACGCGCCGGTCCGCTGGTGCAGCGCGGCACGTACTCGGCCACGTGGAGGCTCACGCCGGTGGGGTGGTGCATCGAGGCCGAGACGTTTGTGCCGGGGCGCGGCTCACGGTCGGGGTTCCCCTGACTGTTTGAGCGGCGCGGTGTCGTAGCGTGGGGGATTCATGCGGTTCAATCCTTACGCTACGCCCCGTCGGCCATGCTCGCTCCTGCCTCTCTTTCGATGTCGCGCGCGAGGCGCGCGGTGTGTTCGCTCCTCGCGGCGATCACGCTCTCGAGTGCGCTCACGGCGCAACCCGCGGTCTCCGATGCCGAGGTGATCGCTCGGCGCCAACAGCTCGAAGCCGAACTGCAGCGCGTGGCCGACGTGCATCGCTCGGTCATGATGCCCATGCGCGATGGCACGCGACTGATGACCGACATCTACGTGCCGAAGCAGCGCACGGGGCCGGTGCCGCTCATTCTGAGCAAGACCCCCTACAACATGAACTGGTGGGACGTGCGCACGGGGGCGCCGCGCGACTGGACGGCGGTCCTCGAGGCGATTCGGCGCGGCTACGCCTACGCGTTCCAGAACGAACGCGGCCATTTCTTCAGCGAAGGCGAGTACGACATTCTCGGGCCACCGGCGACCGACGGGCAGGATGCGATCGAGTGGTTTGCGAGCCAGCCGTGGAGCAACGGCAAGGTCGGACTCATCGGGTGTTCCAGCACGGCCGAGTATCAGATGGCCGTCGCGTCCATGCGACCGCGCGGACTTGGTGCGGTAATTCCGCAGGGATACGGGGCGGGGGTGGGGCGCGTGGGCGGTTGGTATGAACAGGGGAACTGGTACCGCGGTGGCGCGGTGCAGATGCTGTTCATCACGTGGATCTACGGACAGCAGAACACGCAGCGTCCGATGTTCCCCGCGAACACGAGCGCGGAGGACCTGACGCGGTTGCGCAAGTCGTTCGACCTGGCGCAGCAGCTGCCGCGCATCGATTGGGCCCAAGCGCTCTGGCACCTGCCGGTGCAGGACATCCTCAAGGCGGTGGACGGACCGCGTGGTGTCTTCGCCGATCGCATGCCGGTGGCAACCGGTGGCGAGATGATTCAGCGCACGCCGAATGATCCGCGCTGGTATCGGGGTGGGCTCTATCATGACAACATGGCCTTCGACACGCCGGGGCTCTGGCTCATGAGCTGGTACGACGTGTCGGTGGGGCCGAACATCGCGATGTGGCAGCACGCGATGAAGGCGGCATCGCCGGAGGTCGCGCGCCAGCAGCACGCGGTCATCGCGCCGGTTGCGCACTGCGCGTACACGCGCGCGACGGCGAACACGGTGGTCGGCGAGCGCAGCATGGGTGACGCGCGTCTCGACTACGACGCCCTCACGTACGGCTGGTTCGACACGTTCCTCAAGGGCGAACGCACCGGGCTGCTCGACACGTTGCCGAAGATCCGGTACTTCACCATGGGCAGCAACACCTGGCAGTCGAGCGACGTGTGGCCGCCGCGTGGTGCGACGCCGGTCACGTACTACCTGAGCAACGGCGGACGCGCCGCGAACACGATGAACGGCACGGGGACGCTGCTTGCGGCTGCCTCGGTGCGTGCCGAGCGCGATACGTTCACGTACGACCCCATGAAGCCGGTCATGAGTTACGGTGGCAACGTCTGCTGCACCGGCACGGCCATTCAGGCGGGGTCGTTCGATCAGCGCGTGCGGGAGGCCGATCCGCAGATTCTCGTGTACAGCACCGAGCCGCTCCGCGAAGGGGTCGAAGTGAGCGGACCAGTGAGTGTGACGTTGTACGTGTCGAGTGACGCCAGGGACACGGACTTCACCGTGAAGCTCATCGATGTGGACACCGAGGGGCGCGCGTGGAATCTCGACGAGACGATTCAGCGGATGCGCTACCATACCGGGTACGACAAGCCGCAGACACGCATGCAGCCCGGGCAGGTCTACAAGGTAACGCTCGGTCCGCTCAACACGAGCAACTACTTCAAGGCCGGCCACCGCATTCGCATCGAAGTGTCGAGCAGCAACTTCCCGCGCTTCGATCGCAACCTGAACACCGGCGGCAACAACTTCGACGAAGCCAGTGGGGTGGTCGCGCGGAATGCGGTGCACCTCGGACGGGAGACGCCGTCGAGCGTGACGTTGTCGGTGGTGAAGCCGGCGCGGCGCTAGTGTCAGCAAGGGCGGTGAGCCTCGACTATCGCGAGAATCGCCGACGGTTGACCAAGGGTCGGTCGGCTCCGCATGATTCGTCGTGTCGTATCGATCCTGTCTCTCGTAACAACGGAGGTTGAATCAATGACGCCAGATGCGGTCCTCCCTACGCGCTCCGCTCGCGTGCGGCGCGCTTTGGTCGGTCTCGTCGCGCTGCTCTCGCTGAGTCTCACCGCCGCCACCGGCCTCGCCGCACAAAACGCCATCCCGGATTCGGCGTGGCGTGCCACGCAGCGCGAGGCCGGGCTGGTGCTGCTGCTCGACGTCTCGCGACGGGCAGGCGATACGCTGCATGTGCAACTCGAAGCGGCGCAGCCCGTGTTCGATGAGATGCTGCGGAGTCGCTCCTGGCCAGTGGCCGTCAACACACCACGTCCCCGCGAAGAGATCGGACGCGCGGTCGCACGCGCCGCGTGGCGCGGTCGGCTGCGAAACGACCGCGAGCCCTCGGCCGTCATCGTCGAGATCCGGAGTTCGGAGCCGGCCGACGACCCGACGCGCATCCGGTTAGTGTTCCGAGCGGACGCGCTCGTCGAGCCGTCCGAGCGCACGGACGGATAGGCGCTCGCGGTGCGAACCTCGACCGGGCTCCCCATGGCTGACAGGCTCCTGCTCCATCACGAACTGCTGTTGCTCGCGTTGGCCGATGATTCCGGCAAGGTCGCGTTCGGCGACATGCTCACCATCGGACTGGGCGGTGCGCTGCTCACCGAGCTGCTCCTGGCCGAGCGCATCGCCGTGGTGCGCGATACCACCGGGCTCAAGCGGTCGTGGGTGGAGGTGCGCGATCGCACGCCGCTCGGCGATGCACTGCTCGACGACGCGCTCGAACAACTCGCGACCGCCAAGCGACGCGTCCAGATGTCGACAGCCGTCACGCGCCTCGGGGGCCGCCGTCGGCTGCGACATGACGTCGCCCTCGCGCTGTGTGCGCGTGGCATCCTGCGGGAAGACGAGCAGCGCATCCTCGCGCTCTTCCGCCGAAAGGTGTACCCGACGGTCAACCCCAAGCCGGAGCAGGCGCTGGTGCGTCGCATTCGTGACGTGCTCGACGGTGGCAAGACACCCGACGCCCGCACCGCCGCGCTCATCGGCATCGCCGGGCTGACGAACACACTCCGGGCCATCTACGACCGCAAGACGCTGCGGGCACTCAAGCCGCGCCTCAAGGCGCTCGCGGAGTCGCACGCCGGCAGTCGCGCGGCCAAGGAGGCTGTGGCCGCCGTCCACGCGGCCATCATGGCGGCGACGATCGCCGCGACTGCGGCGGCCGCGAGCTGACAGCGGGGCGGAGAGGGCCTCGCGCGAGCGCCCGGGAGGTCGCCATTTTCAGGCGCGCCGTTACCCGCCCTCTCAGCCCGCTCGCCGTTTATGGCCGGATCCAGCCTGCTCGCCCTGATCGACGACATTTCCTCGCTGCTCGATGACGTCGCCGTCCTGAGCAAGGTGGCGGCCAAGAAGACGAGCGGCGTCGTCGGGGACGACCTCGCCCTCAACGCCGAGCAGGTGACGGGCTTCCGGGCCGAGCGTGAGCTCCCCGTCATCTGGGCCGTGGCCAAGGGCTCGTTCCTCAACAAGCTCATTCTGGTGCCGGCCGCGCTGCTCATCAGCGCGTTCATCCCGAAGGCGATCACGCCGCTGCTCATGATCGGCGGCCTGTTTCTGTGCTACGAAGGCGTGGAGAAGCTGCTGCACAAGGCGCTGCACGCCCGCGAGGACGCCGAGCGGCGCACGGAGCGAGCGGCGGCGATTGCGAATCCGGCAGTGGATCTGGTCACGCTCGAACGCGATCGCATCAAGGGCGCCATTCGTACCGACTTCATTCTCTCCGCCGAGATCATCGTGATCGCACTCGGCACGATGTCGACGGAGGCCATGAGCCGTCAGATCACCTCGTTGAGCGCGATCGCGATCGGTATCACAGTGCTCGTGTATGGATTGGTCGCGGGGATCGTGAAGCTTGACGATCTCGGTTTGCGTCTGCTGCGTGCCGATGTGGATGCGGGACGCGAGGGCTGGCGACGGTCGTTGGGGCGCGGCATCCTGATCACCGCGCCGATGCTGCTCAAGTTCCTCTCCATCGCGGGGACGGCGGCGATGTTCCTCGTGGGTGGCAGCATCGTGGCCCACGGCATCCCGCCCGTGGCGCACGCGCTCGAGTCACTGACGCACGGCTCGACGCTGCTGACCATGCTCGCCGAGGCGGTCGTGGGAATCGTGTCGGGTGCCGTGGTGCTCGGCGTCGTCACACTGGCGAAACGCGCGAAGGGCGGGGCCGCACCGGCGCACTGATCGCGCGCCGGCACGACCGCGGCGCCTCACTTCGCCGCGCGAATGTCACGACCCCAGAAGGGGCCACCGAAGAGTGGGGACAGGACGCAGAAGTCGAACGTGCCCGCGAGCAACGGGATGGCCCCGACACCGGCAAGGATCGTCCCGCCATCGCTGTCGGCGGCGATGCCGCCTGCGATCATGCCGGCACCGGCCACCACGCGCAGCACGCGGCCGGCCGGGCTCGACATGAACTGCGCGAATCCGCTCGACGCAAAGCCCTCGGCGGGGAGTGGCACATTGTCGGTGCGCAGAGCGGCGGTCGCCGGGTGCGACGCCTCGGGCTGCGTCACGCGTGACCACTCGGTGCGACGCTGAGCGCGGCGCGCCTGCGCGGCGTCGGTGAGGGAGGAGGAGGTCACGAGCGGCCCGTTCGTCTCGATGGGAGACTGGGCGTGCGCGGCGAGTGGCAGCGCGAGCGCGACAACAAGCAGAAGCAGCGAGCGACGCATGATGGAGTCCTTCGGTCGGGGAGTGAAGCGTCACGGTGGCCACGTCGCCGTCGTGAAGACGCTCACCCTGACAGAGCCGCTCGCGCGGGACAAGGATTCACGTGTGTCGAACAGGTACAACCGGCCGCGACCGGTGTAGCATTCAGGTACGATGGCCGCTGCTTCCCCACTCCCGACGGCGCACCGTTCGCTCGCCCGGACGATGCTCGTGCTGCTCTGGGCCGCGCCGACGTCGCTGCTCGGCCTGCTCGTGAGCGTCGTGGTGCTCGCCGCGGGTGGCTCGGTGCGACGCGTGGCGCACACGCTCGAAGTGGCGCTGCAGCCGCGTCGGCTGTCGCCGCGTTCGTGGTGGCGTCGCTCACGCTTCGGGGCGATCACGCTCGGACACGTCATCGTCGGTCGCACGCACGCCGAGTTGGCGCGCGTACGTGCGCACGAGCGCGTGCACGTGCAGCAGGCCGAACGATTGGGGCCGTTCTTCCTGCCCGCGTATCTGCTCGCGAGCGCAGTGGCGTGGTGGCGTGGCGACTGTCCGTACCGCGGCAATCGCTACGAAGTCGAGGCCTATGCCGTGGATGATCCGAGCGCGCGATACCAGGCGGCGATCGCGCGGCGAATGGCCGCCGGCGAGGCCATCCAGTCACCCAACGCCTCGGGCACGCGCCACTCGGCCGCGAGCTGATCGATCGACTGTCCGTCGCGGTGCGCGCGACGCGCGGCCTCTTCGAGCGTGTCGAGCAGGGCCACGAACCGCGCGCGCGCGGCGGCGTCCATGAGCGGTCCGTGCCCTGGCACCAGCCGCGCTCGTGTGGCGGACGGCACGGTCTCGATCGCCAATCGCCACGCGCGCGGATCGGCATCGACGAAGTTGGGAAACATGCCGTTCCAGAGCAGGTCGCCGCCGTAGCAGATGTTGGCGTCGAGGTCTTCGATGATGAGGTCGCTGGCCGTGTGACCACGCGTGCTGCGCACGTGCAGCGTGCGATCACCGAGATCGATCGCGAACGGGCGTTGCGGCGCCACGGTGATCACGTCGGCCCACGGCCTGAGCATGGCGGCGTCTCGCGGCGGGGCGACCGGACCGCCACGCAGCACGGCGTCCTGTGTCGATGCCGACGTGAGCAGTTGCGGCGTCGTGCTCGTCGGTTCGGCGTAGCCGACGACGCCGCTCGCGTGATCGATGTGGTAGTGCGTGACGACCACATGCGTGGGATGGCGCCCGGTCAGCCGCCGCGCCTGCTCCGCCAGCCACCGCGCGCCGGCGGCGGTGTAGAAGCCTTCGATGGCGACGACGCCGGTGCGGCCGGCCAGCAGGCCGCCGTTGGCGAAGGTGGTGCGATCCCCGCCGAGCGGGGTGGAGATGACGGCCCACGCCCCTGGCCCGATGGCTTCGAGTCGCGCGAAGGGCGTCTCGGCGACCACTGGGCCGCGCGCGGCCGTCCACGCCCGACGCCGACCGAGCGGCGCACACGCCGCCTGCAGCAAGAGGTGGGCAAGACAGCCGGTGCCGAGCTGCAGGAAGGATCGGCGGTTGGTCACGGGGACGAGGCGGAGGGATGGGACGGGCGCGTGCGGCTGCTGTCGCCCGCACGCGTGCACGGTACATTATCAGGCGTGCCCTCGGGTCGCGCCTGTGACCCCACGGCCTTCGCCAACCGACCTCTCCAATGCGTATCGTCTCGTTGTTGGGCGCGTTCGCCCTCGGGAGCCTCCTCACGGCGTGTGGTGCGTCGCGCTCCGTGCCGGCGTCGGCCGCCTCGTTCCGCATGGGCGATGCGGGCGCGATCGATCGTGCGCGTGCGGACAGCCTGCGGTACCCGTACACGCAGGCCGACATTCACTTCATGGCCGGCATGATTCACCATCATGCGCAGGCCATCCTGATTTCGCGCTGGGCGCCGTCGCACGGCGCCAGTCCGGCGGTACAGCGACTCACCGCGCGCATCATCAACGCGCAGACCGACGAAATCGCGCTCATGCAGACGTGGCTGCGTGATCGCAATCAGGTGCCGCCCACCGTGGACAGCACGGGGGCGGTGAGCATGCCGTCGAGCGGCGGTCAGGATGCCCATGCGGCGCATTCCGCGCACGCGGGACACGCGGCGCCCGCGCATGACCACACCACCATGCCGGGGATGCTCTCCCCCACGCAGCTCGCCGAGCTCGATGCGGCGCGTGGCGAAGAGTTCGATCGGTTGTTCCTGACGTTCATGATCGCGCACCACCGCGGCGCCGTGACGATGGTGCGCGAGCTCTTCTCCTCGGCTGGCGCTGGTCAGGACGAGACGATCTTCAAGTTTGCCAATGATGTGGAGGTGGATCAGTCCACCGAGATCAAGCGCATGCTGTCGATGATGCTCGAGATGGGGTTCCCTCCGCCGAAGTGATGTTGGCGTGCGTCGCGTCCCGGCCCGCCGTTCGTTGTTCCCGTCGCCCGTGAGGGCGTCGTTCCCGCCCCCCAGCCCCACCGTTCCATGACACTCCCGTTCTCGCGTCGCCGTGATGTGCGCGCGCTCGCGTCGGCCGCCCTCGTGGGCGTCGCCGCATGCGCCGGCAGCACGCCGTCGACGACACCCACACCGTCGCCGCGCTACACGCCCACCACCGACCCGCGCGTCGGCCTCAAGGCCGGTCTGCTCGACGCCGGCGAAGCCGTCTCCAACCTCAAGGTGACGGCGAAGGCCGTGTCGCCCGAAGGATTCCTCGGCATCACCAACTCCGACCTCGCGTTCACCGGCAACTACGCGATTCAGGGCAACTACAACGGCCCGGTGATCTGGGACATCACCAATCCCAATCAGCCGAAGCTCGTCACGGCGTATCCGTGCCCTGCGTCGCAGAATGACGTGTCGGTGTATCGCAACCTGATGTTCATGTCGGCCGAAGCGCAGAACGGACGCACCGACTGCATGCCGGGCGGCGTGCGTGAGACGGTGAGCCCGATCCGCATGCGTGGTGTGCGCATCTTCGACATCAGCGATATTCGCACCCCCAAGCTCGTGGCGAATGTGCAGACGTGCCGCGGGTCGCATACGCACACGGTGCTCGAGGATCCGAAGGACAAGGACAACGTCTACATCTACGTCTCCGGGTCGTCGGGCATCCGTCCGAAGGAAGAACTCGCGCGCTGCGCGGGTGACCTGAGCGCCGATGATCCGAACTCGTCGCGGCTGCGGATCGAGATCATCAAGGTGCCGCTCGCCAATCCGGCGCAGGCGTCAGTGGTGGGGAACGCGAACATCTTCGCCGGGCTCAAGGAGCCGCCGCGTCATGGCCTCTCCGACGCCGACAAGGCAGCGCAGGCCGGTCAGATCGCCGAAGCACGCGCGCGTGGGGCGATCATCGTGCGCAACCCGCAGTCGGGCGCCGACATGGTGATGTCGCCGCGCCAGATGGGCCCGGTGCTCGACAGCATCGTGAAGGCGCGTGGTGGTACGGGCACGCCCACGGCGGCCGACAGCGCGCAGCTGCGCCGCGATGCGCAGGCGTACATCAATCGCACCTTCTCGGTGGTGGCGGGTGGCGACGGATCGGTGAGCGAGCGCTCGCAGTGCCATGACATCACGGTGTACCCCGCGCTCGGCCTCGCCGGCGGTGCCTGCGAAGGGCATGGGCTGCTGCTCGACATCAGTGATCCGGTGAACCCGCGTCGCCTCGATGCGGTGGCCGATTCGAACTTTGCCTACTGGCACTCGGCCACGTTCAGCAACGACGGCACCAAGCTGCTCTTCTCAGACGAGTGGGGCGGTGGCAGCTCACCGAAGTGCCGCGACGGTGACAAGCCGGAGTGGGGCGCGAACGCGATCTTCACCATCGAGAACGGCAAGCTCAAGTTCCAGAGCTACTACAAGATCCCGGTGTACCAGACGTCACTCGAGAACTGCGTGGCGCACAACGGCTCGCTCATTCCCATTCCGGGGCGCGACGTGATGGTGCAGGCGTGGTACCAGGGTGGCATCTCGGTGTTCGACTGGACCGATCCCGCCAAGCCGTTTGAAATCGCGTCGTTCGACCGTGGCCCGGTCGATGCCACGCGCATGGTGTCGGGTGGTTCGTGGTCGGTGTACTGGTACAATGGCGCGATCGTGAGTTCGGAAATCGCGCGCGGTCTCGACATCGCGCAGATGGTGCCCAGCGAGTTCGTGACGCAGAACGAGATCGATGCCGCGAACACGGTGAAGTGGGACTACCTCAATGCGCAGGGACAGCCGCAGATCAGCTGGCCGCCGAGCTTCCCGCTGGCCAAGGCGTACACCGATCAGCTGGAGCGCAAGGGGTGCGTGAACACCACGCGCATCGGAGCGATTCGTTCGCAGATCGCCACGGCGGAGCGTGCGTCCGGTGCGGCGCGCAACACCGCGCTGAGCGGCCTTGTGCGTGATCTGGAGCAGGATCGCAGCTGCGATCCGAAGAAGGTGGATCTGCTCAAGAAGGCGCTGCAGGATCTGCAGGCGCGCGTGATGTAACGCGCGGGGTTCCCGCATGCGCAACGCGCCGGATGTCTCCGTGACATCCGGCGCGTCGTGCGTTTGGTCATGCGCTGACGGCTACAGTCCGTTGATCCAATCGAACGAGGCGTTGCCCGGTCGTGGGCCGCCGCTGGGCGGCGCTTCGCCGAAGATGCCCTGCACGCGCATGGAGGTCTCGACGGCGGCGAGCGCCGCCTCCAGCTCGGTGCGCACCGTGCGCAGTCCGCTGCGATACGATCGCGGCGAGATCGCGAGCATGCCGCCGCCGCCGAGCAGTGCACCGCCGAGTGCGGGGACGGCGGCGAGTCCGCCGCTCAGCGACATCGCCGTCAGTCCCACGAGCAGCCCCGCCCCACCGCCGAGTGCGCCGAGAAAGCCGACGAAGGCGACGTAGCTTCCAACCACGGTTCCCAGTCCCGCCGACAGGTCCACCTGCATGGTGACATCGCACGCGTTCGGATCCTGACTGAGTGGGCGGAGCGACACGCGCACCTCGGGTGCGAAGGCGCCGTAGCGCGTGCCGGTCCACTTGTACGTCGCATCCGTCATGGCGGGCAACGTGAACACGAGCACGCCACCATCGAGCGGATGGCCCCCCAGCGTGTCGCGCAGCGACAGACTGAAGGGATGCGCCTGCAGCGTGCGCCCGATCGCGGCCAGTGCCTCGCGCGGTGGTGCGCGGAATGTGCGCGTGACCGACACGTTGCGTTCGACAGTACCGAAGAGGCGCGTCGCGAGCCGCTGCTTGCGCGGCGACACCTCGTTCGCGCGCTGCAACGCCTCGGGGGCGCGTTCGAGTTCGGCGAGGGCGAGTGCGACGTACTGCTGCGAGATGCCAGCCTCGACGGCGGCCGCGGCAACGTCCTGCACGCGCAGCCCGGACGTGGGCAGCGGATCGTTCGCCGCGCCCGCCTGCAGCGGTGTCCGCTCGGCGCCGACGTCGCGGCGCACCAGCGTCTCGACGCGCGTGGCGGCTTCGGCCTGCAGCTGTGCCGCGCGCTGCCAGACGGCGTGTGCCTGTTCGGTCGGCAGCACGCGCGCGGCGGCGCGAGGTGCGGCGTCGTGTGCTTCGAGCGCCTTCGTGAGCGCGTCGGCGAGCGCCTCGCCCGTGGGGATGCGCGCGGCCGGGTCCTTCTGCAGACAGCGATCGATCACGTCGGCCAGGGCCGCGGGCACATCGGGCGCCACGCTGCGCAATGACGGGGGCGTACGCGTGACGTGTGCGACGATCACGGCCTGCGGCGCTTCTTCGTCGAAGGGCAGGCGACCACTCAGCGCGAAGAAGCCCGTCACACCAAGTGCGTAGAGATCGCTGCGGCCATCGACAGGCGCGCCGCTGCACTGCTCCGGGCTCATGAAGTGTACGGTGCCGAGTACGTGCCCGTCCGCCGTGAGCGCGGTGTCCACGGCCGAGCGCGCAATGCCGAAGTCGGTGACCACGGCGCGACCCGAGCCGCGTTCGATGAGGATGTTCTCGGGCTTCACGTCCCGGTGCACGATGCCACGCGCGTGCGCGTAGGCGAGCGCCCACGCCACTTCGCGCAACATGCGGACCGTCTCCTCCACCGGCAGGCGACCGCGATCGCGCAGTCGCGCGCCCACGGTCTCGCCATCGACAAAACCCATTGTGAAGAACGCGAGATCGCCGATCTCATCGGCCTGATAGATGGGAACGATGTGCGGATGTGAGAGCTGTGCGGCGAGGCGCGCTTCGCGCAGAAAGCGCGTGCGGGTGGCCTCGTCGCGGGCGAGCGCGGCCGGAAGCACCTTGAGGGCGACCGGTCGGTCGAGGCGCTCGTCGCGTGCCAGATACACGATCCCCATGCCGCCGCGGCCCAGTTCCCGCTCCAGGCGATACTGGCCCGCCAGCGTCGTGCGGACGCGCTCGAGGTCGTCGGTGGCGAAGTGGGTCATCGACGGAATGTACGAACGGGCGGAGGTTCGAGTTGCAGGTGGCGCGCGGAGCGGCCCCCAGTGGCGGCCACTGGCGTCGCACGCCAGCTTACAGCATCACTACCGTGGCCCCCCTCACTCCGCACCGCGTGCCGTCGAGCGACACCTCGTCCTCCCTCCCTCCCGTCGACGCACTGGCTGCGGTCGATGCCCTCTCCGCGGTCGGCGTGACCGGCACGCGGACCGTGGCCGTGGCGGCGTGGAGTCAGGATGGGCGCATCCTCGATGCGAACGAGGCCTTTCTCGCGCTGGTCGGCGCCACGCACGACGAGCTCACGGGCGGTTCGCTGTCGTGGGATGCGCTCGAAGACCCGGTCGCCGCCGCGTCGACGCGCGTGATGCGGACGCTGGTCGCCGAAGCAGGCATGGCGCCTCCGTACGAGACACTGTTGCGCCACCGTGACGGCACGACAGTGCCGGTGTTGGTGGTCGTCACCACGCTCGATCGCGAACGTGGTGTGGGATGGTGCTTTGCCCTCGACCTGCGAAGCCAGAAGGCCACCGAGGCGGCACTGCGCTCCTCCGAGGAGCGCTACCGGCTCGTGACCGGCGCCGCCGGTGGCGCGATCTGGGAGTGGGATCTCGCGGCCGACTCGATCTGCTTCCTGGACGGGATGATGGATCGCTACGGTTGGGAAGTGCGGGGCGAGGCGCTGCCGCTTACCTGGTGGCACGAACGCATTCACCCCGACGACGTGGGTGCCGTGCTCGCCACGGCCGAAGAAGTGCACGCGAGCCGCGTCGAGAACGCGACGCACGCCTATCGCTTCCGCCGTGCCGACGACACGTGGGCCATGGTGCACGACCACTTCCATGTCGTGCGCGATCCGAACGGCCGGGCCGAGCGCGTGCTCGGGGTGATGCTTGACACGACGGAGCGGCACGCGCTTGAGGAACAGCTCCGACAGGCGCAGAAGATGGACGCCGTCGGGCGGCTCGCCGGCGGCGTGGCGCACGACTTCAACAATCTGCTCACGGTGATTCGTGGCAACGCGGCGCTGCTGCTGGAGCGCGTCACCACGGATAACGAACTGCGCAGCGAGCTCCAGGAGATCGAACGTGCCGCCTCGCGCGCCAGCGATCTCACGCGACAGCTGCTGGCGTTTGGTCGCAAGCAGGTGCTGCAGCCGCACGAGCTCGACCTGAATGCGGTGGTCGCGCAACTGACGCGCATGATCGATCGCCTCATTCCGAAGACGATCGCCGTGGTGCTGACGCCCGCGGCGCACGTCGGGCTGGTGCGCGCTGATCGGGGTCAGATTGAGCAGGTGATTCTCAATCTCGTGATCAACGCGCGCGATGCGATGCCCAAGGGCGGGCAGCTCGAGTTGCGCACCGGCGAGCTCGGGGTCGGCAAGGCGTTCGGTGGCTGGCAGGCCGATCATCCGGTCGTGCCCCCCGACGTCCCGGTGCGGCCCGGCAAGTACATCCACCTGTCCGTGAGCGACACCGGCAGCGGCATGGACGAAGCCACACGCACGCGCGCGTTCGAACCGTTCTTCACGACCAAGCCGGTTGGCGAAGGCACGGGACTTGGTCTGGCCACGGTGTACGGCATCGTCAAGCAGAGCGACGGCTACGTGTGGATCGACAGTCAACCGGGGCGCGGTACCACGGTCCATGTGTGTCTGCCGCGCGTGGACGGTGAAGTGCGACCGCCGCGCACGTCCCCGCACGCGATTCCCGCCGTGGCGGGGCCGCGGACGGTGCTGCTGGTCGAAGACGAAGACGGTGTGCGCGATCTGACGCAACGCGTGCTCGAGCGGCAGGGCTACATCGTCCACGTCGCGCGCGATGGTGTCGAAGCCCTCGCGCTGTACGCCGATCACAAGCAGACGATCGACGTGCTCGTGACCGATGTGGTGATGCCGCGGCTCGGCGGCAGCGAGCTCGTGATCAAGGTGCGCGCCGAGCGCCCCGATCTGCCGGTGCTGTTCATGTCCGGCTACGCGCGCAACGCGGCCATCCGCGGGGCGCCCGGTGATCGGCGAACGCGGTTCCTGCAGAAGCCCTTTACGGTGCCCGCATTTCAGCAGGCGGTGGCCGAGCTGCTCGCGTACGCTGGCGCGTCGCGTACGCGCAGCTGACGCGCGTCGTGCGCGTGGGTCAGCGCGTCGTGACCTCGCGCACCCACTCCACCACGAGGCCGAGGGTTTCGGTGGTCACGCGTCGATCGATGAGCGCGCCATAGCCTGAGGGTACCCCGTTCGCGTCGCGTTGAAACAGATGATTCGTACGCGGCAGGCGATGCATGGCGACGCGCCGGTTTCCGGCTGCACGCAGCGTTGCCGCAAGTGTGTCCGCCTGCTCCGGCGTGACCTGCAAATCGGTGTCGCCTTGCAGGATGAGCACGGGCACACGGACGCGCGCGGCGGTCGGGAGCGGATCATACGCCAGAAACTCGCGCAACCACGGGGACGCGCTCGCCGTGCGTTCAAGCTCGGCCTGCGCGGCGCGCATGAGCGAATCGCGTTCCTTCGCGAATGCGGTGGGATACTGCTGCGCAATGGCGGAGCGCTGCTGAAAGGCGATGATGCGTGCCCCACCATAGGCCGGGCCAGCGAGCAGCGCGATGCCGGCAAGTCGTGCGTCGTCGGCGGCCACGAGCGGCGCAATGAGTCCGCCTTCGCTGTGTCCGAGCAGGATCACGCGCTCCGGATCGAGTGCCGGATGGGCTCGCGCCCAGGCGATCAGCGCCCGCACATCGTCGGCGAAGTCACGACTCGTGGCCGTTGCGTGATCGCCGCCGCTCGCGCCAATTCCGCGATCGTCAAACCGCAGAACGGCGACCCCGTGATGACCGAGCGTGTCCGCAAGCTGTCGAAACGGGCGATAGCCCTCGACGCCGGGGATCGCTTCATCGCGCTCCTGGCCACCGCTCCCCGAGATGGTGATGACCACGGGCACGCGTCCGGTGCTGGTGCGAGGACGCGTCAAGGTGGCCGCGAGCGCGTGACCCATTGGTGTGGGCACCGACACCTGTTCGGCGAGGTACGGTGCCGAGGCCGGCGCGTCGTATGACACGGCCGGCGCCGCTGGCGCGCGCACACCGGCGCCCTCGACGCCGGACAGCACACGACCGATGAGGCGCTGCGCTGGCACTTCGACCGATTCCGGCGCGCCTTGTGCGGTGAAGCGATACACGCCGGCGACACCGCCCAGTGTGAACTGCACCGTGTTATCGGTGCGTACGACCGAGCCACCAAGCAGCCGCGCACCACTCGCCAACATCACGAAGGCGGAGTCGCGGCGCTGCACGGCGGCGCGCTGCGCGGTCCACGCGGCGTGCAGCAGGGACTGGTTCACGAGCCACGTGGCGCCACGACGTGCCGGCAAGGTGGCCAGCGGTGCCCCCAGTGCCGCGCCGGACGCCGGTGTCGTGTACACGTAGGCGCTGTCGCCACGCACCTGCAGGGTGAGTCGCTGCATGGGTGCGTCGTTCTCGGCGGCACCGGGTCGCCACGCGTCGACCTCGAGCGTGGAGACGCCGTCGGGCTCGCCAAGGCGCTGCGTCCAGCGCACGCGCGGCTGTCCGCGCATGTGCAGATCGCCTGTCCATCCGCGCGCGCCAGCTTCCGCGCGCTCGAGGCCGACCGTATCGGTGCCGACGAGGTACAGCATGGTGAGCTGTCGGGCGGCAGGCGCGCCTTGTGCTTCGGCGCGACGTCCGAACAACAGCCACGCCCCGAGCAGGAGCATGAGCGCCGCGTCGATGAGCAGGAACGCGACGAGCTTCGGATGACGACGACGCTGCGAGGGAGGGATGAGCATCGGAGCAGGGGATCAGGGCGAAGAAGGATCGTCGGACGTGGGTGTGCTCGCGCTGTCGGACGGACGAGCCCGCCCCGCGCGCCGCAGGGCGTCGCGGAGCAGGAACTCGATCTGGCCGTTCAGACTGCGCAGGTCATCGTTGGCCCAGCGCTGGACAGCGTCGAGCACGGCGCGATCAATGCGCAGCAGAAACGGTTTGCGTTCGGCCACAGTCCGCTCGACGGTCAGTGGTGAATCGTACCCGTGTTCACGACCGGTGTGACCGATCGATCAGCGCAGAGCACGACGAGCAGATTGCTGACCATCGCCGCCTTGCGCTCGTCATCGAACTCCACGATGCGATCACGCGCGATGTGTTCGAGCGCCATCTGCACCATGCCCACGGCGCCTTCCACGATGGTCTGCCGCGCTGCGACGACCGCGCTGGCCTGCTGCCGCTGCAGCATCGCGGCCGCGATCTCCTGCGCATAGGCAAGATGGCTGATGCGGGCCTCGAGCACTTCGACACCGGCCTTCGACAACCGCTCGATGAGCGCTTCCAGCAGGCTGCGCGAGACTTCGTCGGTGTGGGTGGAGAGGGCGATGTCGTCCGCACCGTGCGCGTCGTACGGATACTTGCTCGCCAACGCACGCAGCGCCGACTCACTCTGCATGTGCACGTACTCGACGTAGTCGTTCACTTCGAAGACGGCTTCGGCGGTATCGACCACGCGCCACACGACGACGGCGGCGATGTCGACCGGATTGGAGCGCGCGTCGTTCACTTTCAGCTTGCCCGTCTCGAAGTTGCGGACGCGCTGCGAAACGGCGGCCTTGCTCATGAACGGGTTGGTGAACCAGAGCCCCGGTCGCTTCTCGGTGCCCTTGTAGGTACCGAAGAGCGTGAGGACCTTGCCTTCGTTGGGGTTCACCACGAAGAGGCCGGGCATGAGACACAGCGTGGTGAGCGCCAGCACGAGGGCCGCACCAATGCGGGCACCGTCGTGGGCCCGGGCGGCCACGATGAACATCCAGATGCTGGCACACAGCGCGGCCACGAGCAGCAGCGCCATCGGCAGCCCCGCCATCGGGCGTGCGTCGGATTCACGGAAAGTCATGGTCTCCTCGGGGAGGGAACGGTTCGTGTGACTTCAGAGTGATATCACTATGGTAGCTGAGTACGCAAGGGAGGATCCGTAGGTTTCGGGAGGGGGCGCGTACTTCTCCTGATTGAGCGGGTCGCGCGCGTCGGATTAGGGTGCGGAGGCTTTGCTGAAAACGCCTCTCAACAACTGGCAATCGGCGCTTCGACACCGCCGCGCCACGACCCTCTTCTGGTTGGCCCGACATGCCTGCTGTCTCCGGTCTCCGGTTCTCCACGTTCCTCCTCCTGCTCCCGGTCGTCATCGCCTGTGACTCCAGTGCGTCCACTGGGCCGGCACCCCTCAACACGGCCACGACCGAACTGCTCGTCGATGCGTCGGCCAGCACCGCCTACGTGCGCCTCGGCGACACCGTGCGTACGGTCACGCCGAGCATTCCGGCGACGTCGACGGAGTGGGATCTCTCGCTCTTCGCCACGACCGTCGCGCTGAACTCTGGCGCTGGTGGTCCGGGCGACGTGCAGGCGTACTGTCTCTGCGGCAACGAGAACGTCACCAACGCGCAGATCCAGACGCTCACGGCTGACAACCAGCGCGCCGCTTTCGACGCGGTCACGGCGGCGCAGATTCCGGCCGATAACCAGTTCAGCAGCGAATCCCTCATTCCGCGCGTGACGGGGTGGTACACTGGTAGCGGTGCGAGCGCCGCCGCCAACCCGGCGCGCACCTTCGTGCTGCTGCGCACGCGCGTCCTGCCGATTCCGCTCTACGGCAAGTTCCGCGTCACGAACATCAGCGGCGCGACGGCGACGACACCCGGCAGCGTCACCATCGAGTACACGATGCAAGCCACCGGCACCGGGCCGTTGCCTGCGGCGCGCACGGCGACGATCACCGTTGGTGCGGCGCCGGTGTTCTTCGATCTCGTGAACGGTCGTGAGGTCAGCGCCGCCGAGACCTGGGACATTCGCTTCGAGGGGTTCCTCATTCGCGCCAACTCGGGCGCGAGCGGTGGCGCCGGTATTCTCGTGGCGCCGCCCGTCGACGCGCCCTTCGCGACGCTCGATCTGACCGCGCTCCGTGCGACGCCCAACCCGGCCTTCGGGCAGGACGCGCTGGGTGGTCCATTCGGCGCGCGGCCCTGGTATCGCTACAACGTGACCGGCACCGACCTGCAGATCTGGCCGACGTTCAACGTCTATCTCGTGAAGCGTGGTGCGCAGGTGTGGAAGGTGCAGCTCGTGGGCTACTACGACACGCAGGGACGGTCACGTCGCATCACGGTGCGCTCGGCTCGGCTGCGCTGAGGTAGACGGACGCGCGACGCGCGCGGATCTTTCCGCGCGTGTCCGCGTCCACTCACTCCTTGCCGCCTGATACTCACCCCGCGCGATGGCGGCTGTTGGGTCTGCTCGCGGTCGCCGAGTTGCTCGGCATGGCGTTGTGGTTCGTGGGCAGTGCGGCGGGGCCCGAGCTTCAGGCGCGCTGGGCGCTGACGCCGGGCGAACTCGCGTGGATGACGAACGCCGTCCAGCTCGGCTTCGTGCTTGGCACCGCCGCAAGCGCCTTGCTCAACCTTGCCGACGTCGTTCCGTCACGACGTCTGTTCGCGTGGAGCGCCGCGGCGGGGGCCATCGCGAATCTGCCGCTCGCGTTCACCGAGTCGTTTGCGGTCGCACTGCTGTCGCGCCTCGCGGCTGGCGTGTGCCTTGCCGGTGTATATCCGCCGGCCATGAAGATGGCGGCGACGTGGTTTCGTGCGCGGCGCGGCCTCGCGGTGGGGATCATCGTCGGTGCGCTGACTGTCGGCAAGGCGGCACCGTATCTCGTGCAGGCGTGGCCCGGCGCGAGCGTCGCCACGCTGACGATGATCGCCAGCGGCTGTGCACTCGTCGCCTCGGCGATCGTCGCGATCGCGTATCGGGATGGACCGTTCGCGTTTCCTGCGCGACCGTTTGCGTGGACGCGGCTGCGTGATGTGCTGAGCGAGCGTCGCTATCGTCTTGCGCTCGGCGGCTATCTCGGCCACATGGCGGAGCTGTACAGCTTCTGGACGTGGATCGCGATGTTCTTCGCGACCAGCGAAGCCGCGCGCGTCGCGCGCGGAGCGAGTGCGGCTCCGTCGTGGCTCGTGGGCACGCTGGCGTTCGGTGTGATCGCGGCCGGTGGCGTGGGCTGCGTGTGGGGCGGACTGGCGTCGGATCGTCTGGGGCGCGAACGACTCGTGGTGCGCGCCATGGCCTGGAGTGGCGCGTGTGCGCTGCTCATCGGACTGGCGTGGGGCCGGAGCTGGTGGGTGCTCGCGCCCATCGCGCTCGTGTGGGGCTTCTTCGTGATTGCCGACAGCGCGCAGTTCAGTGTGCTCGTCACCGAAAGTGTGGAGCCAACGGCCGTCGGGACGGCCCTCACGCTGCAGGTATCGCTCGGCTTCCTGCTCACGACGGTGACGATTCAACTCGTGCCGATGCTCGCTGCGGCCTTCGGATGGGCGTGGGCGTTCGCGCTCCTCGCACTCGGGCCGCTCGTGGGTATCGCAAGCATCCGGCAGCTGGCAAGGTCAGCGCGCTGAATCCGCCGACGCGGCCGCGTCGATGGTCCGTACGAGGTCGTCGAGCAGCGCATCGAGCTGTGGTTCAGGGCGGAGCAGGTAGCGATACACGAAGCGTGGGATCGGGTTGGCATGCACGGCCGCTTCCGTGCACCGGATGCGGGTGCCGTTTCCTGTCGGTTCGAGTGCAACGGCGCGTTCCGTCTGCCGCTGCACATCATCGTCGATCACTCGCGCGACGAAACGATGCGGTGCCTGCGCGTCGGTGCACTGCCACGTGAACGCGCCATCCACTGTGAACTCGCGCCATCGCATGGGCGACTCGGTGAGCGACTCGATGCGTCGTACGTGACGTTGCCATGTCGCGTAGGTGGTGGGTGCGGCCACCCGTGCCCACACCCTGTCCGGGGAAGCGTTCACCTCGCGCTCGCGCGTGATCACGTGGCGCGCGGGCAGCAGCAATCCGCCGGCGACGACGGCGGTGACCATGGCCACGACCGCACTCATGACGAGGAGAACGACCAGCACGCGTGTTCAGCGACGCTCGGAGGGACGCGCGTCGTCCACGAGGCGGATGGGCGGTGCCTGCAGGACATCCCGCACCTTGCGCAACAGCTGCGCGGGTGTGAACGGCTTCTGCAGAAAGGGCACTTCATCCACACGTACACCACGGAGCAGTACCGCATCGTCCGTGTAGCCGGACGCAAAGAGCACGCGCAGCCCCGGTCGCTCGCGCTGCACGGCCGTCGCCAACTCGCGGCCGTGCATGCCCGGCATGACGACGTCGGTGAGGAGCAGGTGTACCGGCTCGGTGAGCGCGCGTGATGCCTCGAGCGCGCTGGCACCGTCAGCCGCCGCGATGACACGGTAGCCGGCCCGCTCGAGGATCGCGCGCGTCACCGTGCGAACGGCGTCTTCGTCCTCGGCGAAGAGGATTGTTTCGCCGTGCCCCGTTGGTGGCGGTGCATTCTCGGAGGCTGCCGGCTGCGGTACGGCCTCCGTGTGCGCCGGAAAGAAGAGCTGGAAGGTGGTGCCCTGGCCAGGCGATGAATCGCACGTGATCACGCCCTGTACCTGCTGCAGCATCGCATAGGCGAGTGCGAGCCCGAGGCCGGTTCCCTTGCCGCGCTCCTTGGTGGTGAAGAACGGTTCGAAGATGCGATCGCGCACGTCTGGCGTCATGCCGACACCCGAATCCTGCACCACCAGCACCGACCATTCCTGCTCGGCGAGTCCCTGATCGCGGGCCTCGCTCGCCGAGAGCGCACGCGTCTCGATGCGCAGCGTTCCTCCCGAGGGCATCGCGTCGCGCGCGTTCGCGACGAGATTGAGCAGGACCTGCTCAAGCTGTCCCGGATCGGCTTCGATGGCACGAAGCTTCGGGTCGCGCGCCGTCACGATGCGAATGTCCTCGCCCACGAGCCGCTCGAAGAGTCGTCCCAGATCGCTCACGAGCGCGTTGAGATCGAGCGCGGTCGGCTGTAACACCTGTTTACGGCTGACGGCAAGAATCTGACGCGTGAGCGCCGCGCCGCGTTCGGCGAGGCCACGCACCTCCACGAGATCGCGGCGCACCGGGTGATTTGACGCCAGCTCGGTGAGCGCCAGCTCGGCGAAGCCGATGATGCCGGTGAGCAGATTGTTGAAGTCATGGGCAATGCCACCGGCAAATGCCCCGACCGCTTCCATCTTCTGCGACTGACGGAGCTGTTCTTCGCTGCGCGCGAGGGCGCGTCGCGCTTCGTTGCGCGCCGTCACGTCAATGCCGATGGAAAGCCAGCTGTTGGTGCCGAGTCGATTGGTGGAGGTGGTGATGATCTCCATCTCCACGACGCGACCGTCGGCCGTGCGGTGGCGCCACGTCCCGGCGTGCTGCCGCTGCTCGGTGAACGGCAGTCGGCGGCGACCGAAGCGCGCATGTTCCGAGGGATCGAGCAGCGTCATGATCGATTGCCCAAGCAGCTGCTCGCGCTGGTAGCCGTAGTGTTCGACGGTCGCGTCGTTGACCGCCAGAATCTCCATCGTATCGGCGTTCCACGCCCACATGGGGAGTGGATTCGACTCGAACAGAAAGCGATACCGACGCTCGCTGTCGGCGAGTGCGACATTGCGGCGTTCAGCATTCTCGGCCATGCGATGCATGGCGTCGCGGAGTGTCTCCACTTCGCGCGGTCCCGTCACCTGCGACCGATGTTCGGTCCAGCCATCGGCAATACGCTGCGCGTCATCGGCCAGCGTGACGAGTGAGCGGGTGAGCCGGCCGCCAAGGAGGAGTGTTCCAGCGGCGGCGATCAGCAACGCGTAGAGCGAGAAGAGCACGTTCTCGCGCTGCTGCGCACGCAGTGGCGCCTCGAACGTGGCGACGGGCAGGCCGACGCTCACCAACCACGGCGCGCGGCGTGCGCCGATCGACGCCGTCAACCGCGCGACGCCATCCGATCCCGGAATCGTGTCGATGCGCGTGGTGCGCGGGAACGGTGCGAGCCGCGTGTCATTCACGAGAATGCTGCGCCCGATGAACGCATCGGGGGCCTGCGAGCGCGCCACGATGGTGCCGCTTGTGTCCACAATGGTGACGAGCGGCGCCTCGTCGAATGCTGCAACCGTGATGAAATCGGTCAACGTATCGAGTCGCACCGGCGAGGCGATCACACCATACGGGGTGCCATCGGGTTCGCGGAGCGCGCGCGCCACCACGACAATCCACGGTCGGTCCGCCAGAATGAACGATCGGCGCGGTGCTCCGACCACCGTACCGTCGGTGAGCAGTGCCTGCCGAAAGTAGTCGCGTTCGAGAAAGTTGATCGTGTCGCGATCGGCCGTCGGGCGACCGCTGCCTCGATTCCGCCCGAGCGTGTCCAGCACGAAGAAGTTGATCAGGCGCTGGTTGGCCGTGCCGGACGCGACCCCGAGCAGCGAATCAAGTCGCGCACGATCCTCCCAGTTGCGACGCACCGGATCGGCGAGCGACAGGAACGCTGCATTCGCGCTTTCGATCCAGTCGTCGGCGCGATTGGCCATCAGTTCGGCGGCTTGCTGGACCCGCTCGCCGGCTGCCGTGCGACTGTCGCGCAGCAGCGACGCGGTGTGCACGGCATGCGCAATGATGAGCGGCACCGCGACCACCAGCATCAGTGCCGCCAATCGCACTCGAACGCTCCGATACCACGGCGCGTGCACTGCGGCGGCAGGCTGATGGTCGCGGTGCGACACGGTTGTTGTCAGCCGGTTGGCGCGCCGTCGTCGCTCGGCAGCAGGCTGCGCACGTCCACCGCCATGCCCATCGCGTGGTAGCCCTTGTCGACGTACATCGTGGTGCCGGTGATGCCGGAGGCCAGGCCGCTGGCGAGGAACGCGGCTGTGTGCCCGACTTCCATCGCGTCGAGCTCTTCCGGGATGGGCGCATTGTCGCGGCAATACGCGACCATGTTGGTGATGATGCCGATCGCCTTCGCCGCGCGCGAGGCATAGGGTCCGGCCGATATCGTGTTCACGCGCACGCCCCACTTGCGTCCTGCTTCGTACGCGAGGGTTCGCGTATCGCTCTCGAGCGCTGCCTTGGCCGACGACATGCCGCCGCCGTACCCGGGAATCGCGCGCTCACTCGCCATGTACGTGAGCGAGCCGAACGAACCACCGGGCCGCATGAGCGGACCGAGACGCTGCACCATGGACACCATCGAGTACGCGCTGGCCGAGACGGCCGTCTCGTAGCCCTTGCGGCTCACTTCAAGGAGCGGCTTCTTGACTTCCGGCCCGTTGGCCAGCGAATGGAACACGATGTCGAGCGGCTGCGCTCCGAAATCGCGCACGAGCGCATCCGCGAGGCCGCTGATGGAGAAGTCGCCCACGTCGGCGTAGCGCTTGGAGGTGCGGACATCGTCCGGGGCGTCCTCGAGCGTGTCGTACAACGCATCGAGCGGGTAGATCTTCTCGAACGCGAACAGCGAGCCATCGGGCAGCGTCCGCGATTCGTCGAGCTTGCCCCGCTCGAGCAGGTTGAGGAAGATGTTGAGCGCGGGTGGCCACGTCGCCACACATACGGACGCACCCGCTTGCGCAAAGGCCTTGGCAATGGCGAAGCCGAAGCCGCCGTCATCGGCAACGCCGGCCACGAGGGCGCGCTTGCCGGAAAGGTCGATAGGAAGCATGGGCGGAATCTATGCCGTCGGGGGCATGATCACAGGGCGGGGCGAGGCGATTGCGTCCGCCGTTCGGCCACCGGCGGTCAGCGGGTCGCGCGCGTGAGGCGGTCGTGCACACCAGCCCACGGACCGTCCGACGGCGGTGCGTCGACCACCACGATGTCACACCCGGCGGCGTCGAACGCGTGCAGTGCGGCGTACAGGCCGCGTGCGTAGCCCGCCGGATCGTCGGGCAGGCGCTCCACCACATCCGCGTCGGGGGGCGCCCAGCCGGTGCCTCGCGCGATTGCACCGACGCGGACTGTCGGCGTCGCGAGTCGGCGTGCGTGCAACCCGGAGGCGATCTCGGCACGGTCGGCGCGCGTGGCGAGCCAGACCTCGGCGCGCGGTGCGTAGTGTCGCTCCACCATGCCCGGTGAGGCGCGCAGCGCGTCATCGGCCACGACGCGCCGTGCGGCGACCTCCACCGGGGCCCCGAGGCGCGCGGCGAGCGTGTCCGCATCGAGCAGCCCCGTCCGCAGGACCACCGGCGTCTCGCCGGTGCAGTCCACCACGGTCGACTCGATGCCGACGTCGCAGGGGCCACCATCGAGGATCAGGTCGACGCGATCACCGAGCGCGGAGACGACATGCTCGGCGCGCGTGGGCGAGAGCTGCGTGAAACGATTGGCGCTCGGCGCGGCGATGGGGATGCCCGCCTCGCGCAGCAAGGCGAGCGCGACCGGGTGTGACGGAATGCGCACGGCGACCGTATCCGCGCCACCGGTGACGACGTCCGGCACATGTGCCGCGCGTGGCATGACGAGTGTGAGCGGACCTGGCCAACTGGTGATCGCCAGTCGCTCGGCCGCCACCGGCCAACGCGTGACCAGCGCGCGCGCGGAATCGACATCGGCGACGTGCACGATGACCGGATTCCACGCCGGCCGCCCCTTGGCGGCGAAGATGCGCGCCACCGCGTTCGCATCGAGGGCGTGCGAGCCAAGGCCGTACACGGTTTCGGTGGGGAAGGCGACCAGCTCACCGGCGCGCAGACGCTGTGCGGCGTCGCGGATGGCGCTCGGCGTGGCGTCGACAATGCGCGGCGTCACTGCTTACCGTCGATGGCGCGTCGAGCGAGCCGGTCCACGAGCGTTGGCGAGAGCAGCTTGAGCACCCGACCGACGCGCCCGCGCCACGTCATGACCAGATCGCGTCGTCGATCCTGCACGGCGCGCAGGATCTGACGCGCACATTCGTCCGTCGCCATGGTCTCGCCGGGCCGTCGCTTGTACCCATCGGCGCCCCACGCCTGACCGTCGGGGCGCAACGCATGCTGGTTGATTTCGGAGAACACGAACCCCGGATACACGACGGTCACGCTGACGCCGGTGCCTTCGAGTTCGATGCGCAGCGAATCGAAGAATCCCGCCATCGCGTGCTTTGTCGCGCCGTACGCGGTGCGTTTGGGGACACCGGCGAGTCCGGTCAGCGAGCTGATGGCCACGAGCCGGCCGCGTCGTGCGATCAGATGTGGCAGGGCCGCGGCCGTGCAGTACACACTGCCGAAGAAGTTCACGCGCATGGTCCGCTCGAACACCGAGAGGTCGGTCATGTCGCGGAAGTTGCCGCTCGCGCCGAGGCCGGCGTTGTTGACGAGGATATCGAGGTGTCCGAAGTGTGCGACCGTGGCGTCGATGAAGGCACGACAGGCCGCCTCCTCGGTAACGTCGGTCCGAACGCCGATGGCGTCCGCGCCAAGCGCTCGACACTCGGCGACGACGGCCTGCAGTCGGTCGAGCGACCGGGCCGCGAGTGCGAGTCGCGCGCCGGCTCGCGCGTACTGCCGCGCCAGCTCTGCACCGATTCCGTACGACGCGCCGGTGATGCAGACCACCTGTCCCGCGAACGACATGTCGCCCATGCGCTCAGCGCGGCGGCGATGGGAATCCGTCGACGGAAAAATCGAAGTCGTCGCCTTCGAAGGGCGCGTCGAGGATGGTGATGGCGCGTGACGCATCGACTTCGCGCACCGCGAGCCGGACCGGAAACATGAAGTGCATGGATGGGAGCATGCCGCCCGCGTTGTCGCGCAGGACAACGGCCGGAATGTCGTGCGCTTCAAGCACGCTCCGTGCGACGTGCGCCTCCGTCTCGTTGACGTAGTCGCGAATCACGACCATGGCTTCTCCCATGTCCACAACTTACCCTCCAGTGACGCCTCGCGTGAGGGGCGACCGGCTGTACCGACCGCCTCGGTACGCAGTGCAGCAGAGGATGGCATGGCCGCATCGTTCGGGATCTTCGTGCTCGCCGAGTTGCCGGGCGACGTGGGGGCCGAGGTGCGTGCGCTGCAGGAGCAGTTCGATCCGAAACTCGCGCGGTTGACCCCGCCGCACGTGACGATCATCGGCTCGTCGGGCGTTGGGGCGATTCCGTCGGACACGCCGGAGGCGCGCATTCGCGACGCGCTCGAGCCGATCGCGGCCGACACGCCGCCACTCACGCTGCAGTTCGGCCCGCCGATGCGGTTCATGCAGACCGACATCATCTCGCTGCCGCTCGACCCGCATGGTCCGCTCCGGACGTTGCACGAGCGCATCGCCACGAGCGGACTGCCGTTCAAGCCGTCGCGTTTTCTGTTCACGCCGCACTGCACGCTCAACTTCTATCGCACACTCACGCGCGAGACCGAGCGCGCGCTGCTGGCCGTTCGTGTCTCGACGCCGGTCACGATCGATCGGCTGCAGGTCTACCTCACCCGTGACCCGCAGCCGGCGCGCCGTCTCTTCGAGTGCGTGCTCACCGGTCCGCGGGTCAACGTGCCACGCTGAGGCGCGCGCGCGTCAGCGGCCCCAGCGATCGAAGCCGAGTGTGAGGCCGGCGCGCACCTGCCAGTGATTGCCACTTGTGCGGCCCACGATCGGTGAACCGGCAAGCGCGCCATCGTCGCCGAATCGCAGCTCGTGCCACCCCACACTCGTGTTGAGTTGCACGTTCGGCGCGAGCCAGACATACGTGCCCACCCCAGCACCAAGCCCGGTGCCGCGCGCCACGGCGCTACCCGACGCCCCCGTCACGTCGCGCTCGAGTCGCGCCGCGCGTCCGAAGACAAAGGGCGTGAAGTTGCGGGCCGCGAATGGCAGCGCGATGCGCGGTTCGAAGAAGATGCCGTCGACGATGGCGTCGCTTCCCGCGACACGATGGGTGGCGCGCTGGTAGCCACCGCCAAGCGAGAGCACGCTCACGCCCACGGAGGCGAGCACGTCGAAGCCCGCTCCGTCGGTCGCGCTGCCGATCGCATCGCCGCGCAGCTGCGACAAGGCGCCGGACGCTTCGAGCGCGAACTGCGCTCGGTCGCGTCGCATCTGTGGTGGCCAACTGCGGTCTTGCGCCTCGACGGAGACGCTGAGGAGCAGCGCGACCGGGAGCGCGGACCAGAACACCCGACGGGGACGAGACGAGCGAGGCGAACGAGGCATGGGCGGATTCCGGAGTTCGAAGGTGAAGACCACACCCTGTCCTCCGGAGCAAAGCGTGGACCGCCGCCGTGAAATCCGTAATCGATTGTCAGGCAACCGTTTGCCCGTTCGTCCCCGGGTCCCGCCGGGCTGAGGTGTCCGAGTCGGTGGACAGCCGGCGTCTCGCGGAGGGGCCAGTCGGGCGGCGCCCTGAAGCGCCGCGGACAGGCGAGGCGGACACGGTCAGCGGAGCTGGACGACGACCGAGTCGCGCGGCGCGATGGCCTGCACGAGTGACGTGACCCGACCGAGCAGGACGGCCCGCTCGGTGGTGCGGAGCGTGTCCGCGAGTGTGACCAACAGCAGCGGCCGCGCGGGCGCGGAGTCGGTCTGCAACAGGTTGGGGGAGGCCGAGAGTGTCATCGCGCGCACTTCGGGAAACGTCGCGCGCACCAGTTGGACGAGCGATGCGAGACGCGCACTGTCGAGTGGCGCATTGAGGAGGTTGCGGCCAGCATCCGCGCGCGCCGAATCGCGTGCGGCCTGGGCAATCGCGATGGCCTGCAGGATTTCTCCCTGGACCTCGTTCTCCAGACGCTCCAGGTCGCGCGCCGAAATGTCGCTCTGCACGATCTCGAGTCGAGCGTCCGTCAATCCGTAGGTCTCGAGGCGCGCCTGCAGCGAATCGAGGGTCGCGGCCTCGAGCGGAATGCCGGCGAGGTAGAGCTTGACGACGGTTGAATCCGTGCGCGGCGCGACGGTCCAGCGGATCACCTCACGCCCGCGGGCGGCGAGCTCCGCGTCGATGAACTGATTGAGGCGACGCCGTTGTCCCTCGTCGCGCACCGTGGTGTAGAGAAACCAGAGACTGGGTACGATCGCGATCACGGCCAGCGCACTGACGAGTCGAATCTCGCGGCGACGTGCGTTCGCGTCGGCGAAGCTGCGGAGCGGGAACTGCAGCACGCGCGCCACCACGAACGTGGCCAGCGCGATGAAGATCGCGTTGAGCACGAAGAGGTACAGTGCCCCGAAGAAGAACGCCGGTCGTCCGGTCGCGAGGCCGAAACCCGCGGTGCAGAGCGGTGGCATGAGCGCCGTCGCGATGGCGACACCGGGCAGCGCCAGACTCTGGTCGCGACGCGAGCCCGCGACGATGCCCGCCACACCACCGAACAGGGCGACGCCAACGTCGAGCAGCGTGGGGCGTGTGCGCGCGATCAGCTCGCTGGTGGGTTCACCGAGCGGCGTGATCGAGAAGTACAGGGCACTGAGGGCGAGGGTCGCGACCGTTGCGAGCGCCAGTTCGCGCAGGGCACGCGCGAGCATGGCACGATCGGCGACGGCAATCGAGAGGCCGCTGCCGAGAATCGGCGACATGAGCGGCGAAATGAGCATGGCGCCGATGATGACGGCCACGGAGCCGGTATCGAGTCCGATGCTCGCCAGGAGGCATGAGCAGAGCAGCAGCCACGCGCGCTCGCCCTGCATCGGAATGCCCTCCTCGATGCGTCGTGCGGTGCCGACGGCATCGGTGCCCTCGAGCAGCGCGATGCGGCGACGCAGGCGGACGAGCGCGCGGAGCGCGCGCCACGAAGCCATCGTGGCGCCCTCAGAGCGCCTCGGGGCGCACCTTCACGAAAGACGACACGGCGTGACGCAGCGCCAGCAACGCCGACGCCTCCAACTCGAACGCGAAGTGCAGATCACCGAAGGTTTCGGCATCGTGCGTGCGCAACTGCTGCGAGGCCGCCTCCGCGCCGGAGCACCGGCGCAGATATTCACGCGCGGCGTGCCAGAGCGCGCTCGCCTGCTTGCGCACGAGTTCCTCCGGGATCGAATCGCGCGCGCACGCGTCCTCGTAGCAGGCCACACACTCTTCGAGGGCGAGGTCGCAGGTATCGACGATCGCGTGCGCGGCGCTCAGTTCGGCACGTCCCACGTTGCGTGCGACGAGGCGCGCGAGGCGCTCGCGCTGTCGCTGACACTCGTCGGCTGTGCGGGCGAGTGCTTCGGCGCAGGCGATCGGCTGCGCGTTCAGCGCGGCATCGTCTTCGTCGTGCAGCAGGCGCGCGGTGGCGGGATTCGCGGGTCGTGAGCTACGGGTACCGGGCATACGGAAACACGAAAGACGGTGCGTGACGCGGGCCCGCGGGTCCGCCGTCGATGAGCAGGGGTCTGTGTGATCTACTCGGAGGACGCCCCCGGACGGTAGGGGCCGTCGGTCCAACGTTGACGGCGCGTGGGTCGGCGCGAAGGTTGCCGGAGGACGCATCATCACGCCACGCCGCGCACCCGCCGAGGAATCCGCCGTGACCAACCCGCCTGTGCTCATGACCCCGTTGCTTGAAGAGACCTCGCCCGAGGGGGTCCGCACGCTCACGCTCAACCGGCCCGAGCGTCTGAACGCCGTGAATGTAGCACTCTCAGAGGCGCTACCGGCGGCGCTCGACGCGGCGGCGGCCGACGATGCGGTACGCGCCATCGTCATCACCGGCGCCGGCCGCGGGTTCTGTGCCGGACTCGATCTCGCCGAACCCGTGGCGCTCGAGGGGGCCTCGCGTGCCGAGCGGCTGGATCCGCTTCGCTGGGTGGGGCGCTGGGTGCTCGCGCTCGCGCAGTGCGAGAAGCCGGTGATCGCCGCGATCAATGGCGCGGCCGCCGGCGCCGGATTCGGACTCGCGCTCGCCTGCGATCTGCGCGTGATGGCCGCGTCGGCGCGGCTCACGGCCGGTTACGTGCGGCGCGGTCTCTCGCCCGACGCTGGGGTCACGTGGTTTCTCCCGCGCCTCGTGGGCCACGGTCGTGCCGCCGACATCCTGCTCACGGGTCGCGATATCGAGGCCGCGGAGGCCGCGCAGATCGGACTCGTGACGCGCGTGGAGCCCGACGAGCAGGTGTCTGCCGTGGCGCACGCGATGGCCACCGCACTCGCCGCCGGACCACCGATCGCACTCGCCCTCACGAAGCGGTTGTTGCACGAGAGTGCCGAAGCAACGCTGTCGTCGCAGCTGCGTGCGGAGCTCACGCACATCAAGCAATGCTTCGGCAGCGCCGATGTGCGCGAGGCGCTCTCAGCCTTTCAGGAGAAGCGCCTGCCGCAGTTCCGCGGGCGCTGAGCCGCCGGCGGGCGCGTGGCTCCCCCGCGCTTCATGCGACGGGGGGCGTCTTCCCCGGCCGCACACGCAGATGCGGGGGCAGTTGTGCGATCAGCGGTCCCAGCTCCGTCGCACGATCGAGCGTGGTCACGAAGGTGAGGCTGTCGATGCTCACCACGAGCAGGCCGCTGACGCCGTACATCACCACTTCACCGCGCTCGCAGTGGGCGATGTTGCCCGATGCGTCGACGCAGTGCACGGTGCCCATGCAGCCGTTGCCCGTGTCATCGAGTTCGCGCACGCGGCGCAGTGAGGCCCAGGTGCCGACATCGTCCCAGCCGAACTCGGCCGGGAGCACGACCACACGATTGCTGCGTTCGAGCAGGCCACGATCGATGGAGATGGTGGCGGAGATATGGTCGACGAACAGCGCCATCTCACCAGCACTCAGGTAGGGCAGACCGTGCGCAATCTCGGGGACACGCTCGGCGAGTTGGTCGAGCACGACTTGCGCCTGCCACACGAATACGCCGCTGTTCCAGAGCGCGCCTTCCGCGATGAGCGTGTCCGCCAGCGCGAGTGAGGGCTTCTCCACGAAATGTTCGACGCGACAGGCCCCACCTTCGGACAACGGCACGAAGGGATCGAGCGGGACGCCCGCGGTGAGGTAGCCGAACGCGGGCTCACAGCGCGAAGGGCGAATGCCGATGGTCACGAGCCACGCGTCGCGCGAGGCGACGGCGGCAGCGCGACGCAGCGTATCGTGGAAGACGTCGCGATACTCCACCGCGAGATCCGCATGCAGCGCCACGAAGACGGTACGTGGGCCCGCGCGCCTGGCCACCTCCTGCGCGCCCCACGCCAACGCGGCGGCGGTGCCGAGCGGGCGAGGTTCGACGAGCAGATTCGCGCGCGGCAGCTCGGGAATGGCCGCGTGCAATACATCGGCGATGTCGGCGCTCGTGACCACGAGCACGCGGGACGCGGGGACGAGCGGCGCGAGGCGCGCGAGCGTGTCGGCGATCAGCGGTCGTTCATCGACCAGCGGGAGCACCTGCTTGGGGCGATCCGGTGTGCTGATCGGCCAGAAGCGTGTGCCGATGCCACCGGCAAACACCACGGCCCACATCGAGGTGCCGACATCAACACTCGATTCGGCTTCGAGTTCTTCCAGCAGACCGGGGTCGATCACGCCGGTGGTGGACTCGCCCGACGTGGCGGAACCGGGGACGCGTGGAGTGGTCATGACCAGGGAGCGAGGGAGAGCACGCGCGCCAGACCGCGGCGCGTTGGCGAAGCACCGGCGCAGGAGACGTGACGCCACCCGGCCTGCCGGAACTTACCGCGCGATCGCGCGGTGCGTTACCTCGACGCGGCGTCCGCGCGCACGCGCGACGGGCTCAGCGTCGCGCGCCCAGCACGCGCGCCAACGCACCCTCGAGATCCTGGGTGCCCCCGACACCGGTGTACGCGACCTTGCCCGCCGCGTCGACGATCACCACGTACGATGTGGCGGGTGCGTCGTAGGCTTCCGAGGCATCTCCACGTCGGTCGTACACGTACGTGAAGGGCAACGCAAAGCGCTGCTGATACGCCTTCACGCGCTCAACACTCTGATTGAGTGAGACCGCCACCGCGAGAAACTGGACGCGATCCTTGTACTTCGCATGCACGGCCTTGATGGTCGGCTCGAGCTGCTTGCAGTTCGGACACCAGGTGGCCCAGAACTCCATCAGTGTCACCTTGCCCGCGAGCAGGGTGGCGAGATCGCTGGGCTTGCCATCGAGCAGTTCCACGGGGGCTCCCGGCGCCACGGCACCGACCTTGATGCCGAGGTCCTGCGCGACGCTCACGCGCGGGGCGAGCGCGCCCACGCCGAGGAAGAGGAGCGCGGTCAGAACGCGCGACATGAACGACCTGCGGAAGTGCGGCATCAGAAGTACACCTGTCCCATCTTGATGAGGTAATACTCCGCCATCGCGAGCATCACGAAGGCAAAGCCTTTCTTGACCCAGAGCATCCATTCGCCAGCACGCGGCAGGCGGGACACCGTTCCCGCCGACAGTCCCACCACGACGAGCAGCGCACACATGCCGAGCGAGAAGGTGAAGAGATAGGCGAAGCCGAGGCCCGCACTCTGGGTACTGCTCACCCAGGTGAGGACCGCCGCCATGACGGGCGCGGAACACGGGGCTGCGACCAGGCCGGACGCGGCACCCATGACGAACGCCCCTGCAGCGCGTCCGCCGGTTCCCGCGGTCGCGGCGCGCTGCATGAGCGAGGCGGGGAGACGGACGGGAATCACGTCGAACATGGCGAGCGCCGCGAGCAGCAGCAGGTTGGCCATGGTGAAGTACGCCCACGGATTGCTGCTCACGGCCCCGAACATCGTGCCGGTCAGCCCGGCGAGTAGCCCCAGTCCGGCGTAGACCGTGGCAAGGCCGAGGACGTAGGCCCCGGTCAGCAGCACAGTGCGGGCGCGCGCCGGTGGGAGCGTCGCCCCCGCACCGCCCAGCGATTGTCCCCCCACGATCGCCGCCGTGATCGGGATCATCGGATACACGCAGGGCGTGAGGCTCGTGAGCACGCCCGCGCCGAAGAGGAGCGGGAGCGCGGTGAGCGGACTCCCCGAGAGATGGCTGGCGACGTCGATCTGCATGTCCCCAAAGATATTCATCTTCGGGGGTGATCGTTCCCGCCGGACTCAGGCCGCGCCGGCGGTGACGGGGGGCGCGTACTCCACCATCGCGCGGCTCACCGACGCCGTCCAGTCGTTCTGCGGCGGCTCTTCCTCGAGCGGCAGTCGCTGTTCGGGGGCGATTTCCGCCAGCCGAATGAAGGCGCGCGCCACATCGGCGTCCACCTCGATGCCGGCCTGCGATTCGAGCATCGCCAGCGTCCGCTCGCGCGGCCACGCATCGCGATACGGACGTCGCGTACTCAGGGCGTCGAACAGGTCGCAGACGTGCACGATGCGGCTCGCGTAGTGGCAGCGGCGCGGATAGACGAGGCGCGGGTAGCCACGCGAGCCGTCCTCCCAGATGTGATGCTCATAGGCCACGATGGCGGCCAGCTCGTGACCGCGTCCGCGCATCGTCAGTATGCGCGCACCTTCGGGCGCGTGTCGCTGAATCGCGGCGAACTCCTCGTCCGTCAGCTTGCCGGGCTTGACCAGGAGCTCGGGAGGGACGCGCACCTTGCCGATGTCGTGCAGCAGGGCCGCCGTACCGATGGCGCGCACATCGTGCGGACCGAGGCCGAGCTGCTCCGCCAGACCCATCGAGAGCATCGCCACATTGCACGAATGCGTGGTGGTGTACTGGTCGATCGTCTTGAGTTCGAGCAGCGGCAGAATCACATGCTCGTCGCGATGCATCGCCGCCGAAAGCGAGCGCACGACCGCTTCGACTTCGGCGAGCGGGATCGGGCGATCGTTGGCGGCCTCGTCGTGAATCCAGCGCACGGCGCTGGCCTCCTCGTCGAGGCTTTCGAGGCCGACCGCTTCGAGCAGATCCATCACGGCGGCCTCGTCCGCGCCGCCGTCGCGCATCACGTCGATCGGACCCGCGCGCATGCCCGCGTGGCGAAACGCGGTGCACGGCGTGCCGTGCGGTGCGGTCAGCCGGACATGCAGGGCGGCGAAGAGCTGCTCGAGATCGTCGTCGCTCGGGAGCGGCGTCGATTCGATCTCGAGACGCTGCACACCAGCCCGGGCGAGCTTCTGCGCCCAATCCCAACCGCGCAGTTCATGCAGGGCACGCGAGCCCGCCACGACTTCGCCATCGAGAAAGGACAGCTGTAGCGCACCTCGTCCGGACAGCACGTTGTGCAGCGAGGCGAGCGCGCGGCTGCGCGCCGAGGCGCGCATCGGATGCGCAGGCGCGTAGAGCGACATCGCCGCCAGCGATTGCCCGAGCGCGGTGAGGAACTGCACGAGTGGGTTCACGCGGCGGCTCCTGCCGTGGTGCGTGGCGTGGTGCTGCGCGCCGCGAGTCCGGCATCGCGCTCTTCGCGCGCCCGATCCACCGCATTGCGACGCAGGTCGCCGTGATCGAGCTGCGTGGCCTGTGTGAGAATCGCGGCCGCCGCGGGATCGGCGGAGAAACGCATGGTGAGCACGCGCAGCGCCGCGAGCACCGACGGCTTGCCGTCCGCGAGACGCTGCCGACGCAGGAAGCGCGTGCGCCGACTCACGTGACCGAGCAGCCAGTCACGCGTGGTGCTTGACCCGTCGATCTGCATCGCGCGTACGGCACGCGCGAGCAGCTCCGGTTCGAAACGGTGTTCGTCGACCATGAGGGCGAGCCGCTGCGCGAACGCTTCGGCTTCGGACGCAATGCTGTCGACAAGCGTGTCGTCGTTGGCAAACGCGATGAGCGCATCGACGGCGATGGCGACGACACGATTGTTCTGGTCATCGAGGGCGCGCAAGAGGCCGATGCTGCGGCTCGAGGGCAGATCGAGCACCAGTCGCAGCGCTTCCGAACGTACCTGTGCTTGCGCGTGATCGAGGAATGAGAGGAAGAGCGGCGCGCGCAGCCGTTCGGGCGCTTCCGATCCGGCTTCCGCGAGCAGATCGCGCAACAGCACGAGCACGTTACGCAGGTAGTACCACGCCGCGCCCGGATCGAGTTGACGCACGAGGAGCGGAAGCAGCGCGGGTCCGAAGTTGCGCAGCGTGCCAAGTAGCAGGCGACGCGCCGAGCGCTGTCGCGCGTCGGCGAGGGCGTCGAGCAGCAAGGGCGCATGCGCAAGCTGCGCGTGCTCCAGCAACAGCTTTGCGTCCGCCGCGTCGAACGGGTCGGCGAGCAGGACACGCCGCAGCGCGTTGGCCGATACAATGGTATCGCCCAGCAATGCTGGTGCGCGGGTACCAGGCGCTGCCGCGATCACGTCAAGCAGCAGGCGATGCTGGCCGTCGTCGGAGAGACGGCGCGCCGCATCGAGCGTGTCCTCGCCCACGACATCGAGCTCGCACGCCATCTGGACCAGCCGTAGCGCATCAAGATCGGCCGGCGAGAGATTGGCCACGAGCTCCGGCGCCGTCGCCGGCATGGGCCGCACGATATCGGGCGAGGACGACTCGACCGCGATGTAGTCGAGCAGCGCGTCGTGTTCGCTCGGATTGGGATCGACGAGCGTCCACTCGTCGATGAGGCGCCGTGCCGTTTCACGGAAGTCTCGGGCCACGCGCGCGTTGGGGCGACCGTCCGACGCGAGTGTGGACAGCTTCGCAAGCACGCGCAGCAGGTGATGCGAGATCTGCTGTTCGGTCAGCGCCGCCGTGCGTTCGAGCCACTCGACCACGGCGGACGCTGGGAGCACGTCCACCAGCGTGGTCATGAACCGATGGCGTGCGTCGTCGTCACCGAGCGCGTCGATGATGGCGGCGAGCGACGTCTGGCGGAGGCGGAGCAACAAATCACGCAGCCGTTCCGCGACTTCGGCACGGACCGCTGGGGGCACGTCGCGCAACTCGAGTGCCATCCGCTGCAGCACAAACCCGACCTCTCGCGCCCGCTTGCGATCGCTCACCGCGGCCTCGATTGCCGCGGCGAGTGCGTCAGGGGGCATCTCTTCGGTCGCCGGCGCGCTGGCTTTTGGGTTGCCGTTCGACGGGGCGGGCGCACTGCCGCTCGCGGGTTCGCCGAGGCTGCGCGCGCGACCGTCGCCACCGCTTCCTGCGCGCTCCGCTGTCGCCGCCGCCCACCCGTCTGGCAGGATGGCGGTGACATCGGTGAGCGCCGCCGCCGCCAGAGAGCGCCAGACGTCGCGCAACTCACGTTGCTGCTCCGTGGCGTGCTGTTGGAGGGCAAGGCGATCGTACGGCACTCGGGAAATTCCAAAGCCCGGAACATCCGGCGGAGAATCCTGGTCGCCACCGCGGCCTCGCCGATCGGAGCCCTCCGGGAGATCGGAGGGCTCCGGGCGCGGCGCGCCGCCGGCCGGTCCCGAGCGATCGAGCGCGAGCCAGGCGATCGCCGCACGCAGTCCGTCGATCGACACGTTCCCTTGCAACTTCACGCCGCCCACGGAGCGCCGATGCAGGCGCTCGGCGAGTTCACGCGCCGCGGCCGCCCCCTGCGGGAATGGCTCCCCGTCCACGAGGAGCTCACGGTGGGCCACGCCGAGCGTCAGCACGCGCCCATCACCGAGGACACGCCGCAACGTGTCCAGCAGCGCCTCCTCGGCCTGGCGCACCATGGGGTGCGCGGCGTCGTAGGCCCGACGGCGATTGAGCACGACGGTGAGGCGCGTCACGAGCAGCCGCACGTCCGGGGCGCCGGTCGTGCCGGAGGACACGATCGGGTTCGCGGGCGCGCTGGGCGTGGAGGACTCGGGGACGGCCTGGGACATGAGGGCAAAGGCGGGGTCGACGAGCGGTCCCGGAGCCTCCGAGACGCGGTCGCACCGGTACAGACGATCGGTGGCGGGCCGAGGTCATTTCATGGCTGGCCCGGCTCGGCGTCGACCTCGGTCCCGTTATGTTTGCAGTCTCGGACGCCGGCTGGCGTTCCTTGACCGCGCGGGCCCGTCCGCGCCGCCCGATCCCCACGATCCTCCGCACGTCATGGCACCGCAGTTCATCTACGTGATGAAGGGCCTCCGGAAGGTAGTCCCGCCCTCGCGCATCATTCTCGACGACATCTGGCTCTCCTTCTACCCCGGCGCCAAGATCGGCGTGCTCGGCCCGAACGGCGCCGGCAAGTCGTCGCTGCTCCGCATCATGGCGGGCGTGGATACCGAGTTTCAGGGCGAGGCGTGGGCCCACAAAGGGACGCGCATCGGCTACCTGCCGCAGGAGCCCGAACTCGATCCCTCGCTGGACGTGCGCGGCAACGTGGAGCTGGCCGTGGCGGCGCAACGCAAGGCGCTCGACGACTTCAACGCGATCTCGCTGGCGTTCGCGGAGCCCGACGCGGATTTCGACGCGCTCATGGAGAAGCAGGGGAAGCTGCAGGAGTACATCGATCAGCACGACCTCTGGAACCTCGACAACAAGATCGACGTGGCAATGGACGCGCTGCGTCTGCCGCCGGGTGATGCGGCGGTCACGCACCTCTCGGGTGGTGAAAAGCGCCGCGTGGCGCTGTGCAAGATCCTGCTCGAGGAGCCGGACATGCTGCTGCTCGACGAGCCCACGAACCACCTCGACGCCGAGTCGGTGGCGTGGCTGGAGCACTATCTCGAGAAGTTCCCGGGGACGGTCGTGGCGATCACGCACGATCGCTACTTCCTCGACAACGTCGCGAAGTGGATTCTCGAGCTCGATCGGGGCAAGGGCGTGCCGTACGAGGGCAACTACTCGGGCTGGCTCGAACAGAAGCAGCAGCGACTGGCCCTCGAGGAGAAGCAGGCGAGCGCGCGGCAGAAGACGCTGCAGAAGGAGCTCGAGTGGGTGCGCATGTCGCCGCGCGCGCGGCAGGCGAAGAACAAAGCGCGTCTGCAGGCGTACGAGGATCTCGCGAGCGAAGCGCAACAGGATCGCGTGATGTCGAACGAGATCATCATCCCACCGGCGCCTCGTCTCGGTAACGATGTCGTGCGCGCCAAGGGGCTGCGCAAGGCGTTCGGCGACAAGCTGCTGTTCGAGGATCTCAACTTCGACCTGCCGCGCGCGGGTATCGTGGGCATCATCGGTCCGAACGGTGCCGGCAAGACGACGCTCTTCCGCATGATCAACGGGCTCGAGCAGCCCGACGCGGGTGAGCTCGTCATCGGCGAGACGGTGCAGATCTCGTATCAGGATCAGCATCGCACGCTCGAGGGGAAGCGCACGCTGTGGGAGGAGATTTCGGGCGGTCGCGAGATGATTCCGGTGGGGAAGCGTGAGCTCAATTCACGCGCGTACGCCGCGAGCTTCAACTTCAAGGGTGCCGATCAGCAGAAGCTGGTGGCGAATCTGTCCGGTGGTGAGCGCAATCGACTGCATCTGGCGAAGACCGTGATGCAGGGTGGCAACCTGCTGCTGCTCGACGAGCCCACGAACGATCTCGACGTGGACACGCTGCGCGCGCTCGAAGAGGCCGTGCTCGACTTCAGCGGCTGCGCCGTGATCATCTCGCACGATCGCTGGTTCCTCGATCGTGTGGCCACGCACATCCTGGCGTTCGAAGGCGACTCGGAAGTCGTGTGGTTCGAGGGGAACTACGGCGCGTACATCGAGGATCTCAAGCGCCGGAAGGGTCCGGACGCGGATCAGCCGCATCGGATCAAGTACAAGAAGTTGGTGCGGTAGGGGCCCTCACCTCGCGGGTCCGCCGTGCGCGCTCAACTGCTGCGCAGACAGCGCGCGCGGCGGACCCGCGAGGTGAGCGCCCCTTCGTTCTCGGTCGGCCGTTGCTCGGTCGGCCCGGCTCCATCGTTCGAACCGTTGATTGTCGCATGTCCACTTCGCTCGAAACCCTTCGCGTCGCCATCGTCGGCTCCGGCCCGGCGGGCTTCTACGCCGCCGAGGCGCTCCAGAAGGCGGCGCCCGGCATCGCCATTGACCTGATCGACCGACTGCCCACGCCCTTCGGGCTCGTGCGCGGCGGCGTCGCGCCCGACCATCCCAAGATCAAGTCGGTCACCCGCATCTTCGACCGCATCGCCACGCAGCCGGGGTTTCGCTTTCTCGGCAATGTGCGGGTGGGGCAGGATGTGACGATTCACGAGTTGCGCGCACGCTACGACGTCGTGCTGCTCAGCTACGGCGCCGAGACGGATCGCACGCTGGGCATTCCGGGTGAGTCGCTCGCCGGAAGCCACGCGGCGACGGAGTTCGTGGCGTGGTACAACGGCCATCCGGACAAGGCGAGCGCGTCGTTCGATCTGTCGCAGCGTGAGGTGGCCGTCATCGGCATCGGCAATGTGGCCATGGATGTCGCGCGCATTCTCGCCAAGCCCACGGCCGATCTCGCGGTGACCGATCTGGCCGATCACGCGTTGGCGGCGCTGGCGGCCTCGCAGGTCGAGACCATTCATCTCATCGCGCGTCGCGGGCCGGTGCAGGCTGCCTGCACGACGCCCGAGCTGCGTGAACTGGGTGAACTCGAGGGCGTGGATGTCGTGGTGCATCCGCGCGATCTCGACCTCGATGCGGCGAGTGAAGCGGAGCTGGCCGCGATGGAAGATCGCAACCCGGCGAAGAATCTCGACGTGCTGCGCGGCTGGGCGGCGCGGCCGCTCACGGGCGCGAAGCGTCGCGTGGTGCTGCACTTCAACGCGTCGCCGGTGGCGCTGCATGGCACGGAGCGCGTCGAGCGCATGACGATCGTGCGCAATCGGCTTGAGGACGACGGACGCGGTGGCGTGAAGGCGGTCCCCACCGACGAGACGTACGACGTGCCGGTCGGGCTCGTGTTTCGCTCCGTCGGCTACAAGGGCGTCGGGCTGCCTGGCGTCCCCTTCGATGAGCGTCGCGGCGTCGTGCCCAACGTGCACGGCCATGTGGTCGAAGCGGCCGGCAGCGAGACGACCGTACCGGGGCTCTACGTGGCCGGTTGGATCAAGCGCGGTCCGCAGGGTGTCATCGGTACCAACAAGCAGTGCGCCACCGACACGGTGCAGCAGATCGTGGCCGATGCCGCGGCGGGTGGCCTGCCACACGTGAGTGTGAACGCGCCATCACTCGACACATTGCTCGCCGAGCGTGGCGTGCGCGTGACGAGCTGGAGCGACTGGCAGCGACTCGATCAGGTCGAGCAGGAGCGCGGCGCCGCGCTCGGGCGTCCGCGGTGCAAGCTCACCGCGATCGACGAGATGCTGCACATCATCGCGACGCAGCACGCGACCCGCTGAACGCACGCGGCCGATGTTCCATTATTGGCTGACCATCGGCCGCATGCTCGCCTCGCGCTACACGCGTCCCCGCGTGCGCTTCGACGCCACCATTCGGCGTCGTTTTCGGGTACGCCTGTTCGACTGCGATGGCTTTCGCGTGATGACGGCGGCGAAGTACCCGATGTACATGGACTTCATCCGCTGGGAGATGATCGCGCGCTCCGCGCTCTTCGAGGCCGTGGTGCGTCGCGGACTCGCACCCACGCTCGGCTCGCAGAAGCTCATCTATCGCAAGCCGCTCAAGGTGTGGACCACGTTCGAGCTCGAACTCGAACTCGCGGGCTTCGATGACAAGTGGATCTACCACATCCACCGCTTCGTGCAGGAGGGTGAGGTGCGTGCCCTCGGGATCACGCGCGCCCTGATCTGGAAGCGTGACGTGCCGACGGCGCTCACGGAGCTGCTGCAGGCCGTGGGGGCGACCGAGCCGATGCCGCCGCCGGCGTGGGTGCAGGTGATGTTCGCGGCCGATCGCGACCTGCTGGCCAACGGCGCCGCGACGGGCGAACGCTGAGGACACGCGTATCGTCCCGGTGGGTGTTTCACCACGGGCCCGCGTCGCTGGGTGTGGCACAGCGTGCCCGACACGTGACAGTCGTCGTTGCGCGGTGGACCAGACAATGCCGCGCATGTGACTCGGTCGTTCCGGCAAACGTCTGAGGGACGAGTCGTGCAGGCGGGCCATCCGCGTGGCGCGACCGCGTCGCGTCGGTTCAGTTGACCCGGCGGACGCTCCTTCCGCGTTCTTTCCCGCCTCGCATGTCCCGCCCGTCCGGGCCTGTCCTCGATGTCGCGCCGACCGGCGCCCCGACGACACGCCGTGGTGTCCTTCGCGCGCTCGCGCGTCGTCTGCTCGTCACGTTGCTGCTCCCCGTCCTGTCGGCCTTCGCGCCGTCGACGCTGTCGGCGCAGGTCGACCTCGTGCTCAACGTGACCGACGCTCCCGATCCGGTGCCGCGCACTGGTGTCGTCACGTACTCGGTCATCATCGAGAACAACGGGCTCACCACCGCGACCGGCGTCAGCTATCAGATGCAGGTGCCCGCCGGCACACGCTACGATGGCTTCACCGCCGGGACTGGTGCGAGCTGCAGCGGCCTGACCATCGGCCAGGCCGGACCGGGCGTGCTGACGTGCACGCACCCCTCGCTGGCGTTCGCGGCGAGCGGCGCGTTCACCGTCCGGCTGCGCCTCGATCAGCAAGGAAGCACCGACGTCACCTCCACCGTGACGTCAACCCAGCCTGACGCCGATCCGCCCAACAACACCGTGGTCTCGCAGACGACGGTGGTTGCGGGGGCCGATGTCGCCATGCAGCTCAGCGCGACGTCGGCGACCGTGGCGTCCGGCAGCACCGTTGGCTTCACGCTCGGCATCAACAACCTCGGCCCGGACGCGGCCTCGGCGTTGCGCGTGCAGTTCCCCGTACCGAGTGGCTTCATCGTGCTGGGGGCGCTCCCTGCCGGCTGCGTGAACGGCGGTGGGACGATCACCTGCGACGTCAGCGGCCCGATCGCGTCGGGCGCGAGTGCGTCGATCGGCACCATCACGGGGCGGGTCGTGACGGCCGCCGGCAGCACGATCACGGGCTCGGCGAGCGTCGCCGTGCAGCCCGGTGCACCCGCGCTCACACCGCAGGATCCGAATACGCTGAACAACGGCGCGACATTCAACGTGGCGGTGACCGCTGGCTCCGATGTCCGCGTCACCATCGCACGCAGTGTGGCTGGCCCCTACTTCGTGGGTAACGGCTTCAACTTCGTGCTCTCGGCGGCCTACGACGGCGATGTGCCGAATGCGCTGACGATGAGCACGACGCTGCCCAACAACTACACCGTTGGCGCCGTCGCCTCGCCGCAGGCCGGCTGGACGTGTTCGGTGAGCGCACAGCAGGTCACCTGCACACGCCCCGCAGGCGGCGTGGCGGGCGCGAATCAGTCGCTCGGCAGTGTGAGCATTCCGGTCACGATTGCGAGTGCCGGCGCGGGTGTGGTGACGACGGCCACGATCAGTGCGGGCTCACCGTTCGATCCGGACCTCAGCAACAACACGGTCAACGACGGTGGCGCAACGCTGCTCGATCCGACGGCCGACCTCGTGATCTCGAAGACCGGCCCGAACCCGGCGCTCGGCGTGGTCGGCGTGCCGTTCAACTGGACGCTGCGCGCGACCAACGCGGGCCCGAGCGTCTTCCACGGCACGATGGTCATCACGGACAATCTGCCGACGGGCGTCACGGTCACGAACGTCACGCTCAACGGATGGACCTGCTCGCCAGCGCTGCCGGTGAGCGGCCCCGATCCGCTCACCTGTCAGCGTGTCTACACAGCCGGTGCGCCACTCGCCTCCGGGGCCACGACGCCGTCCATTGTGCTGACCGTCGAAGCGACGGTCGACGGCGCGCTGCAGAACTCGGCCACGCTCACGACGATCAATCCGAACGTCGCGGATCCGAATCTCGGAAACAACACCACCACCAGCACCGTCACCACGAGTCCTGGTCCGAGCAGCGCCGATCTGTCGGTGCTCAAGTCGGTGAATCTGGCGACCGTGCCAGCGGGTGAGGTTCTCACCTACCAGCTGGAAGTCGTCAACGGCGGTCCCGTTACCGCGACAAGTCTGACGCTCCGTGACACGTTGCTGACCCTGATCAACAACGCCGCCGGCCCAACGGGTGCGGGCTACGTGGGTCAGACGGTCACGCGACAGGGCGTCGCGAGCGCGGTCACCTGCTCGAGCGCGACGCAGGGCGCGACCGGCCGGGTGCTCACGTGCACCATTCCCTCGCTCCCGGTGTGCACAGCGGGAGTGGATTGCCCGGTAGTCGAGGTTTCGATTCGTCCGGGCGGTAACGGCGGCGCCCGTGTCAACCGCGCGCACATCATCTCGAACGACGTTGCGGATCCTGCGCTGGCGAACAACGTCGCGGAAGTGTCGAGCACTGTCGAAGCTCGCGCCGATGTGCGGATCACGAAGACGGATACGCCCGACCCGGCCACGGCTGGCCAGAATCTCACGTACGTGCTCGCGGCCATCAATGACGGACCGAGTCAGGCCGCCAACGTGGTCGTGCTCGATTCGCTACCGCTCGGCGTGCTGTTCGTTTCCGCCAGCGGCGCGGCACCGGTGACGTGTCCGGTCACGCCCACCCCCAACACCGTCACGACGGCCGGCAATCGTGTCGTCGAGTGCGCGATGGGTGCCATCAACAGCGGCGCCCAGCGCACGGTCACCGTCATCGTCCGTCCTGGCAGTGCGCAGCGCGGCACGTCGATCGAGAATATCGGCCGCGTGAGTACAACAACGGTGGAGCCGACGACACCGGGTGACACGAACAACCGCGTCACGGCGACGACGGCGATCAACAACCCGACGCTCGATCTGCTCGTCAACAAGACCGACAGTGTCGATCCGCTGTCGGTGGGCAGCAACACGGTGTACACGATCACGGTCACCAACAACGGGCCGTCCGACGCGGAGAACGTGCTGGTCACCGACCAGTTGCCCGCTGCCGGATTGTCGTACCAGTCACACACGATCAGTGCGGGTGTGTGCGGGACTGTCCCCGCGGTCGGAGCGGTGGGTGGGACGCTTGCATGCACCGTATCGCGCATCGCCGCCGGAAGCACGACCACCATCACGGTGACGATGCTCGGCATCACCAAGGGCATCTACACGAATGCGGTGAGTGTGCAGTCCGATGAGACCGTGGCGGGCTTCGATGTCAACGGGCTGAACAACTCCGCGACGCAGGCCACGACGGTGCGGACCCGCGCCGATGTGGAAGTGGTGAGCAAGATCGCGTCGCCGACACCGATCGCGGTGCGGCGGCCGTTCGCGTGGACCATTCGTGTGCGCAACAACACGGGCGTCGGACTCGCCGAGGCCGATACCGTGCGGGTCAGCGACAACCTGCCCACCAACATGGAACTCACCGGGACGCCGACTGTGGCGGTGGTGAGCGGCACGATCTCCGAGAACAGCTGTACCGGAGTGGCCGGTGGCACATCGTTCACCTGCGACCTCGGCACCCTGAGCAGCGGCGGAGAAGTCGACATCACCGTCCCGGTGCGCCATCTCGTTGTTCCGGCCGGTGGCACCGTGACGAACACGGCGACGGTGACCACGACATCGCTCGACGTGACGCCTGGCAACAACACGCGCGACGGTACCGTCACTGTGACGGGCGCGTCGCTCGCGGGCTTCGTCTTCCGTGACTTCAACGACAACGGTGATCGTGATCCGGTGGACACGGGCATCGGCAGCATCACGGTGACCATCACGGGCACGGCGTTCGATGGCAGTGCCGTGTCGCGCACCACCAACACGGCGGCCGATGGCACGTTCAGCGTGACCGGGCTTCCGGAAGGCACGTATGCGATTCAGCGTGGGACCGTCAGTGAAGCGTTCCTCGTGGTGGGTCAGCAGCGGGCTGGTACGAGTGGCGGTGTCGCGAGCACACCACCAAACATCACCGGCGTCACGCTGGCCGAGAACGCGACAGCAACCGACTATCGGTTCGCCTTCGTGCCGCAGGCGCGACTCGGCATGGCCAAGCGGGTGGTTGGTACGCCCGTGGCCAACAGCGATGGCTCCATCACGGCCGTGCTGCGCATCCTCGCGCGCAACTACAGTCTCGAGCCGCTGGAGACGATTCAGATCACCGATCCGCTCGCCGGCGCGGCGCCACGATTCGGCACGCTCGTCCCGGGTGGCGCGGCCGCCGCGCTGAGCGCGGGCACGTACACGATCCAGGTCGCGCCCACGATCGTTGGTGCGTGCGCGACCGCCAGCACCAATGCCGCCTTCAACGGCGACGGCACGACGTTGTTGGCCACGATCGGTTCGCTGGCCGCGAGTGCACAGTGCGAATTCGACATCACGCTGCGCTACCAGCCGACCAACCCGTTGCCGGTCGGCAACTACACGAATCAGGCGACGGGCACCGTCACCGGTGGCGCATTCTCCGGCCAGGCGCCGAGCGATCAGTCACAGAACGGACCCAACCCCGATCCCGATGGGGATGGCAATCCTGGCAACAACAATGTGCCGACGCCGCTGAATGCGGTGCTGGCGGCCGATGTCACCACGGCCGTGAGCTTCGCCTCGCCGGTCGATGCGGGACAGGTCGTGTCCGGCACCGTGCTGTACCGCAATCTTGGCCCGTACGCCGGCGAGAACGTGTCGTACACGCTCACGCTCGCGACTGGTCTCGCAGGCGTCACGTTCGGCAATCTGCCGGCGGGTGCCACGGCGACGTACAACAGCGGAACTGGTGCGGTCACGTTCGCGGGCATGCCGACGTCGCTGACACCCAATCAGATTGCGTCGGGCGACGGCAGCACGCCGATCACCGTGAGCTACGTGCAGAACGGCGTGGCCAACTCCACGGTGACGAGCGGCATCGCCACCACGAGCAACGAAGGGCAGAACGTCGGCCCCAACAGCGCGATCGCCACAATCATCGGGCAGCTCATCGCCGATGTCACGACCTCGCTCGCGTTCCCGGCGACCGCGGACGCGGGCACCGCCGTGACCGGGACGGTGGTCTTTCGCAACACGGGTCCATCCACGGCCTCGGGGATGACCTACACGCTGACGCTCAGTAGCGGGCTCACCGGCGTGAGCTTCAGCAATCTGCCGGTTGGTGCGACCGCGACGTACAACGCGGGCACTGGCGTGGTGACATTCGTCGGCATGCCGGCGACGCTGCCCATCAACGCCATCGCGTCGGGCACTGGCACGAGTGGCATCGTGGTGAACTACACGCAGCCCGGCACGGCCACGAGCACGGTGACGAGCGCCATCGGCACGACCACGAATCAGGGCGCGAACGTGCAGCCGGATACGGCGACGACAACGCTCACGGGTCAGCTGATCGCCGACGTGACCACGTCACTCGCCTTCCCGGTCTCGGTCGATGCCGGGCAGATCGTGAGTGGTACGATTCGCTTCGAGAACACCGGACCGTCCACGGCCTCCGGCATGACGTACGCGCTCACGCTCACGCCCGGGCTGACCGGTGTGACGTTCGGCAATCTGCCGGCCGGTGCGACCGCGACCTACGACAGTGGCAGCGGTGCCGTGACCTTCACCGGCATGCCCGGCACGCTCGCGATCAACGCGCTGGCGTCGGGCGATGGCACGACCGGAATCACGCTTTCGTACGTGCAGCCGGGCGCGGCGATCAGCACGATTGCGAGCACGATCGGCACGAGCACGAATCAGGGTGCCAACGTGGCGCTCGACAACGCGGTGGCGAGCCCGGGCGGTGGGTTCATCGCCGACGTGCGCGCGCTGGTGACCGCGCCTGCACTGGTCAACGCGGGTGGGACGGTCGCAACCACGGTCACGTTCAGCAACCTCGGCCCGTCCACGGCGGCCGGCGTGGGCTACACGCTCACGCTGACGCCCGGCCTCACTGGTGTCACGTTCGGAAACCTGCCGGCGGGCGCCACGGCGACGTACAACGCCGGTACGGGCGTCGTCACGTTCACCGGCATGCCCAATACGCTGGCATCGGGTGCGATCGCCTCGGGGAACGGCACGAGTGGCATCACCCTGCAGTACACGCAGAACGGTGTCGCGAACAGCACGGTCACGGCGACGATCAGCACGACGACCAATCAGGGGGCGAACATCGCGCCCGACAGCGACACGAAGACAGTGCTCGGTGATCAGATCGCCGACGTCACGACCTCACTGGAAGGCTTCACCGGGCCGGTGCCGCCTGGAGCGCCCGTGACCGGCATCATCCGCTTCCGCAACGCGGGCCCGTCGACGAGCACCGGCACGACCTACGCGCTCACACTCACGCCCGGCCTGACGGGTGTCGTCTTCGGCAACCTGCCGGCCGGTGTCACGGCCAGCTACAACGCAGGCACTGGCGCGGTGACGTTCACCGGCATGCCGAGCACGGTGACCTCAGGTACGATCGTTTCGGGTGACGGCGTGAACGGTATCTCGCTCACGTACGCACAGCTCGGGGCGTCGACCACCATTCGCTCGCAGATCGGAACGGCAACGAATCAGGGTGCCAATGCGCTGCCGGACATCGCCGAGGTCGAAGTGCTCGGTCGTGTCGAGGCGAATCTCTCCGTGCGCAAGACGACAGACGCCTCGGCGGTGACTCCTGGGGACACGGTCACGTTCCGGCTTGTGATCACGAATCTCGGTCCGACCGCATTGCCGGTGGGGAGCGTGTTGACCGACGAGCCGTCGTCGGGAGTGCAGCTCCTCGCCGTGCGGTGTGCGCTTGTGCCAGATCGTCTGTGTGCGACGCCGCCGTCGCCGGACGCACTGCGTGCGGGGGCGACGCTGCCCGCGATGGCAGTCGGTGCAACGTTTGTGCTCGACGTTGACGCGTTGATCACGGCCACGTTCGGCTCCGAGGTGCGAAACACGGCGCGCGTCAGCACGCCGCCGGGGTACGTCGACGAGGATCTGACCGACAACACCTCGAGCACACCGCTGCTCCCCGTGCAGGGGGCGCCCGATCTCGCGCTCGTGAAGCGCGCGAACGGGGCCGTTGTGCCTGGGGCGATGGCGCAATACACGATGCGCATCGAGAATCGTGGCACTGGCCCCACCACCGACCTCATCACCGTCACCGATTCGCTGCCGGCGTCACTGACGTTCGTGCGGTCGGCGGGTCCGGAGTGGCAGTGCGTGACGTCCGGTGCGACGGTGGTGTGTGTCACCGATCGACGCATTGCGGCCGGTGGCGCGCTCGATCTGCGACTCGATCTGCAGGTTGATCCTGCGGCGACCGGGTCGATTCGCAACCTGGCGTTCGTGGGCGTCCCGCGTGACCGCCAGCCGGTCAACGACACGAGCGTTGTGCAGACGCCGCTGTCCGCAGGGATCAACCTCGCGATGCGCAAGCAGTTCGAGGGGGACAGCCTGCGGGCCGGCGCGACGGCGCGGTACACGTTGCGCGTCCGCAATGTGGGCTCCGCGATCACCACCGCGCCCATCGTGGTGGTGGATTCGCTCCCGTCTGGTCTCACCCCGCTCTCGGCAAGCGGCGACGGGTTCGTGTGTACGGTCACGAACGCGGCCGTGCGCTGCGAGCGTACCGCGCCCCTGCCTGTGGACGCCGAGGTCGCGCTCACCGTGCAGGTGCAGGTGGCGTCCGACGTGAACAGCCCCCTGTCCAACCGTGCGTGCGTGTCGACCTCGGGTGATGTCGCGCCGGCAGATGACTGTGCGACGGTCACGACGCCGGTCGCTTCGTTGCCGCGTGTGCGCGTCGTGAAGTCGGCGCCGACGACGGCTGCCGCCGGAACCGAGCTGGTCTATCGCCTCGTCACGTACAACGACGGCGCGGTGCCAGCCCCGGGGCCGTTCCGTATCGTCGACACGCTGCCTGCCGGCATCTCGGTGCGTGAGGTCCAGTCGACCGGCATGGCCTGTCGCGTCGAGAACGGTGTGGTGGAGTGCAGTACGGCCAATGTATTGCCGGCGCGCGACAGTCTGGTCGTCACCATTGCCACCGACATCGCCGCGACGGCGAGCGGTGCCATCACCAACTGCGCGACGCTCGACGCGCCGAACGCGCGTGTGGCGACCGCCGACCGACGGTCTTGTCACACGGTCACCGTCTCGGGCGTGGGAGCGCTGCGCCTGCGCAAGACGGCCACCGCGGACACGCTGCGGCTCGGTGCGCCTGCGAGCTGGCGCGTGATCATCACCAACAGTGGAACGGCGCCATCGGCGCGTCCGGTGCGAGTGGTCGATTCGCTGCCGCTCAGTGTGCAGCCGAACAGTGCCGCCGGTGACGGATTCACCTGTCAGGTGAACGGGCAGGTGATCAGCTGTGAACGCGCCGCGGCGATCGCGGCGGGCGACTCGGTGGTGCTGCTCGTCAACGGCACGGTCCGCGCCGACGCCACGCCCGGCAGCGTACGCAATGTGGCGTGTCTCACGGGCAACGACACGGCGTGTGCCGACGCGGAGACGCCGCTCACCGGAACGCCGACGGTCCAGTTGCTGAAGCAGGCCATCGGTGACTTCGTCGTCGGCGAAACCGGCACGTTCCGCATCGTGGCTCGCAACACAGGCTCGGCACCTCTCGCGGCGCCGTTCACGATCATCGACTCGCTGCCGCGTGGCGTGCAGTTCGCGACGGCCGCTGGCAACGCCGCGGTGTGCACGCACACCAACGGGGTCGTGCGCTGCGAGCGCACCACGCCGCTCGCCGTGGGCGATAGTGCGGTCATCACGATCACCGCACAGATCGCGGCGGCTGCGGCGCCTGCGTTCACCAACTGTGCGGTGCTGGCCGCGTCCACGTCGCAGGCGCCACGCGCTTGCGTCACGGTGCGGCCCACGACCGACTATCGGATCACGCTCGAACTGAGCACGCCGCGCTACGTGCGCGAACTGCGCGACGCGCCCGACTTCACCGTGCTCGTGCGCAACGTCGGGCGGAGTCCGTTGCCCGATGTGGTGATCACCAACCGTCTGCCAGCGGGCTTCACGTACGTGGCGGGCAGCAGTACACGCGGCGGCCGACCCGACCTCGGCGCACGCGGAGCGATTGCCGATCCCTCAGGTGGTGCTGGTCCGGTGATCGGCTGGCCCATCGGCACGCTCGCACCCGGTCAGGTCGTGCGCATCGACTACCGCGCGCTGATTCGGGCGGGCGCGAGCTTCAACGCTGACAACATCACGATCTCGGTGGCGACGTCGTCGGCGCCGGGGCTGCAGGTCACGTCGAATACGGCGAGTGTGCCCATCCGGCTCGAGCGCGGCGTGTTTGATACGCGCGGCATCATCGCCGGCAAGCTGTATGTTCAGTGCGACTGCGACAGCGTGCGCGGTCAGCAGGACGGTGAGGTCGGCATTCCCGGCGTCCGCCTGCTGCTCGAGGACGGCACGGCCGCGATCACGGACGTCGAGGGCAAGTACAACTTCCTCGATGTGCGCGCCGGTCTGCACGTGGTGAAGGTGGACGCATCCACGCTGCCCGCGGGTGCCCGGCTTGTCACGACCGGTACGCGCAACGCGGGCGACGGCGACTCGCGATTCGTCGACCTCAAGGTGGGCGAACTGCATCGCGCCGACTTCGTGGAAGGATCGGGGAGCGCCGAGGTGCTCAGCGCCGTGCTCGCACGTCGTCGCACCGGTGAAGTCAATCAGGCGGTGCTCACCGAATCGCTCGCGATGACGCCGCGCCCGCAGTCCACGCCGTACGAACCGCTCGGCAGCACGCGTTCGGCAGGCCGTGGGGCGTTCGATCTGCGGCCACAGGCCAGCACCGTGTCGCCCACGCCCGATTCGATCGCGCGGTTGGCGGCGCAGAACGAAGTACCGGGGGCGAGCGGTCCGTCGCTCACGCATCAGCCGACACCGCGCCCGCTCGTGGCGGCCGGCTTGCTGCAGGGGCGTGTGGATCTGCGCGAACTCAGCCGCGGCACCGTGCGTCTTGGCGGCCTCGACGATGGCTTCGAGGACGCCCTGCGCGACATGGCTACCGATCGCGACAGTGGCCGCGTGCGAGCGGCGGCGCGCGGTGCGCTGCTGCTGGCGGGCGACCTCGGCACCAGGCATCGCCTCACGCTGGCGTTCGACTCCGAGCGGGACCCGATGCGCACCCAGTTCCGCGACATCACGCCCGAGTCCGGCTTCTCGGTGTTCGGTGACGCCTCGCTGCGCGTCTTCGACGCGCAGAGTCAGGAGCGACTGTACGTGCGCCTCGATCGCGGCAACTCGTTCGTGCGCTACGGTGACTTCGCCACGCCGCGCAGCGATGAGCGCCGACTGCTGCTTGCGTACGATCGCAGTCTGACCGGTCTCTCGGCGCACGCCGAAGGGCGGCGCGGCGTGCTCAACGTTTTCGCGGCCAACAACGCGCTGCGCCAGCAGGTGGACGAGCTGCCGGGTCGCGGTCTCTCGGGGCCGTACTATCTCTCGCGTCCGGCCGCGCTGATCAACTCGGAGCGTGTCGAGCTGGTGACACGCGATCGCAACCAGCCCGCCATCATCCTGCGCAGCGAGCCGATGCGCCGCTTCGAGCAGTATGTGGTGGAGCCTGGGACGGGACGCCTGCTGTTCCGGGCGCCGGTGCCGAGTCTGGACGCGAATCTCAATCCGATCTTCATTCGCGTGTCCTACGAAGTGGAGCAGACGACGGGCAGCTTCCTCACGTGGGGTGGTGAGGGCACGGCCCGACTCGGCTCACGTCTCGAGGTGGGAGGCTTTGCCGTCCGCGACGAGAACCCGCTCGATGCGCAGACGCTGCTCGGCGCGAGCGCGAGTGCGGCGTTCGGTTCGGGCACGTTGCTGATGGCGGAACTCGCGCGTAGCGTGACCGGTGTGGACGACGTCGCCGGCACCGCGTGGCGCGTCGAACTGCGCCACACGTCCGAGCGCCTCGACGGTCGTGTCTTCGCCGTGCAAGGCGACTCCACGTTCGGCAATCGTTCGAGCACGTTCCTTGGCGGGCGCACCGAAGTTGGTGTACGCGGTCGAGCGACGCTCAACGCACGCACTCGCCTGCTCGGCGAGGCGCTGCACACCGAGGATGATCGGACGACCGGTCGACGCGACGGTGTGCTGCTCTCGCTCGAGCGGCAGCTTACGCGCACGTTCGCTGCCGAGGTGGGCTATCGCTGGGCCGACGAGAACGGTGCCCCGGTGTCGACGTTCTTCACTGGCGGACTCGGGACGGGATCGAGTGATGCACCGACGTCGATCAGCAACAGCCTGACACCACTCTCGTTCCAGGCCGCCCGGATCCGTCTGAGCGGGCGCCTGCCGCAGGATGACCGGTCACTGCTGTTTGCCGAGTACGAGCACGGGCTCGATGCATCGGGCGCACGGCGTGGCGCGATCGGCGGCGAGTATCGTCTCTTCGACCGGGCGCGCGTGTACCTGCGACACGAATGGCTGAGCAGCACGCAGGGGCCGTTTGCGCTGGCGCAGGGCACGGATCAGCAGAACACCGTGTTCGGTATCGACGCCGATTATCTGCGCAACGGTCAGCTCTTCTCCGAATATCGTGCGCGTGACGCCTTCAATGGGCGCGACGCCGAGGCATCCATCGGCCTGCGCAATCGCTGGCCGATCGCCGAGGGGATCGTGGCCAATACGTCCTTCGAACGTGTCACGCCGCTCGTCGGCGCGGTCGATGGCACCGCGTTCGCGATCACGAGTGCGCTTGAGTTCACACGGTCGCCGCTGTGGAAGGGCACGGCTCGCGTGGAGTGGCGGACAAGTCCCGCGGGCGACAACCTGCTGGGATCGCTCGGCTATGCGCGCAAGCTCTCGCGCGATTGGTCGCTGCTCGGTCGCTCGCTCTGGGATCAGGTCGTCAATGGCGATCTGCGTGGGCGCTCGCAGCTCGGCCTCGCCTGGCGTCAGACCGATCGCAACCGTGTGAACGCGCTGTTCCGCGTCGAAAATCGACTGGATCAGGCCGACGCGCTCGGCGCGCCGACCGACCGCTCCATCGCAAATGTGTTCGCGGCGCTGCTCAACGTGCAGCCGGCATCGGAGCTCACGCTCTCGCTGCGGTACGCCGGCAAGTCGGCCACCGATCGCCGCGAAGGTGTGCGCGTCAACGCGGTGTCCCACCTGCTCATGGCGCGCAGCATCGTCGAAGTCACATCACGCTTCGATCTCGGTCTCATCGGTTCGGTCACGGGCGATGGTGACCTGAGTGAGCGGCGCTACGGGCTCGGCAGCGAACTGGGTGTGGTCGTGCGGCGCAACCTGCGTCTCGCGGGCGGCTACAACCTCTTCGGCTTCACCGACCGCGACTTCCAGTCGCTCGGCTACACACAGCGCGGGCCGTACGTCGAGTTCGGCCTCAAGTTCGACGAATCGCTCTTCGGCAAGGGACGGAACACGCCATGACCCAGACGCAGCATTGGACACGCCGTGTGCTGTGCGCGCTCGGTGCACTGCTCGCTGCAAGTACTCCATCGCAGCTGCACGCGCAGGCCGAGTGGGGCTTCGCGCCGCGCTCGGCGCGCACGACGGACGCCGTGATCGCGCGCGATCTCGCCTGGTTCGACGGTCAGGCGCAGCAGGCGGCATCCTCTCGGGAACGCCTGTATGTGCATCTCGCGCGTGAAGCCTACGAACGCAATGACGATGGGCGGTTGTCGGCACAGCTGCTCGCGGCCGCGCGTCGCGACGAAACGCCGCGTGGCGCGACGCGACCGGAACTCTGGGAAACGTTGCGGACCGCGCGCACGAGCGCGCAGGTGCCCACGTTTGTACTCGATTCGTTGGAGGTCGCACTGCTTCGGGCGGCGCATCCGGTACTCGGTGCGCCCTCGTGCGCGCAGTGGGAGCAGCGGGCCGACGCGCTTGCGGCGACGGCTCGTGCGCAGATGGCCAGCGCCGCACGCGAGGCCGCGCTTCCGTCGCCGGTCGCCGAGGTGCCGCGCGTCGAGACGCGCCCGCGGCGCCCGGGACCACTGCCCGACCGTGTCCACTTCGCCCTCGATCGCGATGAGTTGTCGGCGGTCTCGCAGGTTGTCCTCGCCGCGATCGCCGATTCACTGCGTGACGCCGGCCCGATCACGATCGAACTCGAGGGGCACACCGATATACGCGCGACGGATGCCTACAACAACGCCCTCTCGGCACGTCGAGCCGACGCGGTGCGGCGCTGGCTCGTGCAGCGTGGTGTGGACGCGACGCGTGTGACAACGCGTGCGCTTGGACGTGCCCAGCCGTTGGTGCAAGGCAACGATGTGCAAGCGCACGCACGCAATCGCCGTGTGCTCATGAGATTCGTGGCTCCCGATGGCACCGTGCTCGTGACGGTGGAACAGCGCGACGATCTGCAGGTGGAGCGACGGTGACGCGTCTCGGGCCCACCCTCGCGTTTGTCGGAGGTGGGTCCGGACGCGATGGCGACTGGTGTGCGATCAGCGCGGCACGACGCGCCAGAGTTCGCCGCCGTCGGTCGCGATCCACAGGGCACCGTCGGGGGCGAGCACCAGCGAGCGGTATCGTGCGGCTGGCAGCTCCACACGCTCGTTGGCGGTGGCCGTGCCCGCGCTGTTGAGGGTGAGCAGCTCGAGCCGCTGACCGCCCATGATGCCGACCAACAGGCGGCCGTTCCACGCCTTCCAGTTGCTGCCGGTAAGGAACGTCACCGGTCCCATGCCCTGTGACGCGCCGTTGTTGCGCCAGGATGGGCGCAACGCGTTGGGGAAGCGAATGGTATCGGTCATGGGCATCGTGCTCGCACTCCCCGAATAGCCGCAGTAGCCGGCAGGGCACGACAGCCCCGGGCGATTCTGCGGATCCCATCCACCATTGCCGCCGGCGACGAGCGGCGTCACTTCGTCGCTGTGGTTGGGTCCGTGCTCACCGACGAACGGCTGTCCGCTGCCCGCGCGAAACGTGAGCCCCTGCACGTTGCGGAACCCGTAGGCGAAGATGCGCGAATCGAAGCCGCTGGGCGCGTTGTTCCCGGGTGCGGCCGCACCATCGCGCGTGACACGCAGCACCTTGCCGCCCAGTCGGGTCGGGTGCTGTGGCAACGGTCCGTCGTGATTGTCTCCGGTGGTGATGTACAGCAAGCCATCGGGACCGAAGCGGATGCGTCCACCACTGTGCGCGCCCGCGCTCCCGTTGGCGGTGGCCACGTCCTTGAACGCGATGTCGGTGACGATATCCGTGCGTTCGAGCACGCGCGTCCACGCGGCGTCCAGGACGAGGCGCGCGACCCGATTCGTACGCGGGTTCGTGCTGCGTGTCGACGACAGAAACACGAACAGCGTGCGATTGCTCACGAAGAGGGGGTCGAGAGCAACGCCGTGCATGCCGCTCTGACCGAGGCAGAAAAAGTCGTCAGCGACCGTTCCAGCGCCCGCCGTGCCGAACAGTCGTGTCGTCGTGCCATCGGGTCGCCGCACCGACAGCCCGCGACAACGTTCTGTGAAGAACAGGGAGCCATCGGCAGCAAACGCGAGATCCCACGGATTCGACAGCCCGCTCACAACCGTCGTGCGCTCGAGTGTCGGGGCGACCGGCGTGGCCGGTGTCGTGTCGATCGGCTGGACGGGGTCGAGCGGACCCGCGGGGACACGGGGCTCGCTCCCGCACGCCAGGAGGGCCGCGCTCAGCGCGCTGACACACAGCGGGACGCACAAGGCGCGGATCGAATGGGGGTGCATACTGAACTGGTGTTGGCGGAGCCGGCGCCGTGCTGTGCGCCGCGTCACGAACGGGCGTGCGGTGAGTACCTTCCACTCATGGTACCCTGTGGCAAACGCCTTCGTCGCCTGCTTGGCTCCCTGGTCGCCTTTGTGGTGGCGGGCTGCGGTGGTGACGGCGATCCCACCGCCCCGCGACCGGTCGCGCGTTTCGTGTTTGCGCAGCCGGCGGTGCGCCTTGAGGCCCTCGGCGCGACAGCGTCCATTGCGGTGCAGGCACTCGATGCGGCGGGTCGTGTCGTACCCGATGCGTCGATCGTGTGGACGAGCGGTGCACCTGACGTGTTCTCCGTCACCGGCGGCCTGGTCACCGCGCTCTCCAATGGGGAGGGGTACATCACGGCGGCCGTTGGCGCGCTCCGCGATAGCGTGCGTGTGACGGTGTCACAGGTGGCCGTTGGTTTGCTCCTGGCACCGCAACGCGATACGCTCTTCGCGATCGGCGACACGCTGCAGGTGACTGCGCGAGGTCGCGACGCGCTGGGTGTGCCACTGGCCGCGCTCCGCTCGGCGCGCTTCACCAGTAGCGCACCGTCGGTGCTGGAGGTTTCGGCCGACGGTCTGTTGACGGCGCGTGGTACCGGCAGTGCGCTCATTACCGCCGTGGATGGATCGCTGCGCGGTGAGCGCACCGTCCACGTGCGGCAGCGGTCCACGCAGCTTCGCGTGATCGACATGCCGTCGAGTCTGCGCGCTGGCAGCGCGCTGCCAACGATCCCGACGCTTGCCGTGGTTGACGCCCGCGGTGTGCCCAATGCGTCCGACGACAGCACCCGTGTGACGGTTCGCATCGCGCGTGGCCCCGCGCTCGTGTTGACCGGCGAGACGGCGCGCGCAAGCCGCGGAGTCATTCGTTTTCCCGATGTGCGCATCGGCGGTCCACGCGGACCGATTGCCCTCGAGTTTGTGGGCGAGCAACTGGCTCCGCTTCTCTCGGATACGATTGTCCTGCAGAGTGGTGAGGTTGCCGAACTGCGTGCCGGACCGTCGCGCAGCGCACCCGCTGGTACCACACTCGAGCCACCAGTCACGGTCGACGTGGTGGATGCCTGGGGCAACCCCGTCTCGGGCGCGAATGTCGCATTCAGCGTGGTCGAGGGTGACGCGAGCCTCAACGTGAGTGTCGCAGTATCGAACGCCAGTGGACGCGCCGGGGTACCGCTCACACTTGGCCGTCAGGCTGGTCGTGTGGTTGTTCGCGCGGTGGCACGGGATTCACTGCGTGCCGATCTGCCGATCACCGCCACACCCAACGGAACGCTCGCGGGCGTCGTGACACTCTCACCTGCGACGGCACCCGGACGCGTCGCCGACAACTCGGAAGTGCAGGCCATCGCGTCGAGCCAGCGTCGCGAGGTCTCGTCAGCCGCTGGTGGCCCGACACGTCGTCTCGCGTTGGCGCCGCCGAACGCCGTCGTTCCCGATGAACACGTCGTGGTCCTGCACTCCACCATCGGTGCGGCCACGCGCGGCATCGCGGATGGGTCGGCGCTCCGCAACGCCCGCCTCGTGCGCGAGGCACAGCGTTCCCTGCAGACGGTCCTCGAGCGGGAGCTGCTGCGTGCCGACGGCGATGTGCTCGGTGTATCGCCGCTGACACTGTCGGCGCGGATCAGGGTGCGAGATACGGTGCGTCGTGCCGCGCTCCTCGCACGGCTGCGTGCCGAGCCGCGCGTGCGAACGGTCGAGCCGAACAGACAGCTGGTACGACACGCGCATCGCGTTGATGTCTGGGCCACGCTCGTGCGTCGCGACCGCACCGCATCGCACGCGTTCGCCCAGTGGTTGTCTGTCGCCCGCTGGCGTTTCGCCGTCGACGATGCGTTTCCGTTGCCCGGCCTCTATCCGGCGGATGCACGATTCGTCGAACAGGCGTGGCACTACAACAGCGTCCGGCTCCCGCAGGCGTGGCAGATCACGCGTGGGAGCGCCGATGTGCTCGTCGCGGTCATCGACGATGGCATTCGCTTCGATCATCCGGCGTTGGCCGGCCGGCTGACAACGGACGGTTACGACTTCGCAAGCAGTTTTCAGGTACCGCGATGCGGCGGTGCAGGCACCCTGTCGAACTCAGCCGATGGTGACGGCTACGATCCCGATCCGACCAACCCGGTCGACTGGAATCTTGGCGCGGGTGGCTGTCTTTCGAGTGTGAGTGCGAGTGGTAATCATGGCCTGCACGTCGCGGCCACCATCGCCGCAACCCCCGGGAATGCGACGGGCCTTGCGGGTGGCACGGCGTTCACGCGCATTCGGCCCATTCGTGCGCTCGGCCTGATCGGTGGCACCTCGTACGACGTGGCCCAGGCGGTGTTGTACGCCGCCGGTCTTCCGGCCGATGACGGTCGCGGCGGCACCGTGACTGCCGCCGGCGGTCCGGCGGCGATCATCAACATGAGTCTCGGCGGCGGCGAGATGGCCGAGGTGCTGCGCGTCGCGGTGCAGCGGGCCGAGGCCAACGGTGTTCTGCTGATTGCGTCGGCGGGCAACACGAATGACGATTGGCCCAACTATCCGGCCGCGCATCCGGAGGTGATTGCCGTGTCGGCGGTCGCCCCGTCGCTGCAACGGGCGACGTACTCGAGTTTTGGTCCCGTGATCGAACTCGCTGCGCCCGGTGGGCAGACCGCGTTGGGCAGCAGTTATGGCGTGCGCTCCGCCACGTGGAACTTCCTCGCCGGTGAAGCCCGCACGGATAGTTGGAACGGCACGAGCATGGCGGCACCACATGTCGCGGCCGTTGCGGCGCTGCTGAAGGCAGCCGAACCATCGCTGGATCGCATCGGACTGCGGGCGCGTCTCGCGAACACCGCAACCGATCTGGGGGCACCCGGTCGCGATCCGATCTTCGGCGTGGGGCTGGTGAACGCCGAACGTGCGCTGCGGGGTGAGCCCACGCGTCGCGTGCATGTCGTGCTCCGTGATGCCGCCACCGGCGCCGTCCGCGCGCGCACGCGCGCGGCACCCGACGGCGCGTTCGCCTTCGAATCGCTTCCGAACGGTCGCTACTGGCTCTTCGCCGGGACCGACGCCGCCGACGACGGCGTGATCGGCGTGCCGGGGCGTCGGTGGGGGGCGGCGGGGAGTGGCGCCGGTCCGACGGAGTTCGTGATCGATGGGGCGGGGATGTATGAGGCGTCGTTCACGTTGGCCGACGCCGCGGAACTCGAGCCCAACGATGTCGCCACGCAAGCGAACGTTCTGCTCGCCGAAGGGAGTGTCCGCGGCACCATCAATGGCCTGCAGGATGTCGACTGGTACACGCTGTACATCACCGAGGCGGGACCCCATCGCATCATGGTGACGGGACAGGTCGGCGCGTGCGGCTACGCGCTCGAGGCCGATCCGGCGCTCCGTCTCGAGTCGAGTGCAGGCGATCTGCTTGCTGCGCACGACGATATCGATGCCGCGCGTGGCAATACGTGTGCGCAGATCACACGCGATCTCGCGGTTGGCACGTACCGTGTGCGCGTCGCGGGCGTTCGCGCCGGCCGCTACCAGCTCCGCGCGATGCGAACGCCCTGACGGACACGAGGCGCTGACTACTGCGGCCAACCCGCCTTGGGTACGCGCGGCAAGAGACGCAACGCGTTCTTGTAGTAGACCTTCTTGAGGACGTCGTCCGGCAGATCGATGCCGTACAACTTCCAGAACGCGTGATAGTCGCGGTAATAGTCGAAGTAGTCGTCGTCTGTTTCGAAGACGCGCCAGTAGTACGGATACTCCTCCGGCTGGTACGAGTCCTTGCCGAAGAGCAGTCGGTCCTGATACTTGAGGAAGAACTTGCGCGCGGCGCGCGGCTGCCGACCCACGTCGTACAGCACGGCGCCGAGTTCGGCGTGCAGATTGGGCAACTCGTCGAAGAGTTTGCCGAGCGTGTCGAGTTCGTGCGCGTGCCAGCCGAGGTGCGCGGTCACGAACGTCGTCTTCGGGTGGCGGCGGAAAAGGTTGTTGCGCTCCGCCGCGAGCTGTGTGAAGCTCGGATACTCCTCGGCCGGATAGCGACGTCCCGGAAAGAGCGCGAGCTCGAGCCACCGCTCGTTGGTGTAGTCGATCGGTTGCCAGAACTCCTGCGGATCTCCGGTGTGAATGAACACGGGGAGATTGAGCCGCGCACACGCTTCCCACACCGGATCGAGTGCCGGATCATCGATGCGCAGTCGCGTCCCGTCAGCCTTGCGAATCGACAGGCCGAGCGACTTCGAGATTTCGCCCACGCCGACCGCACCGGCGGCTGCATCGGCTTCGAGTTGCCGCACCGCACGCTCCGCCCACCCCGGCCCCACGTTGCGGAAGTCGATGCCCGCGAGCACGCGCACACGATCCTTCATCGTGGCGGACGCTCGTACAACCTCCATCGTGCGCGTCAGTCGATCACCGCTCACGTTGTCGGCGGCAATCATCATGCGCACGTTGAGCGCGTCGAGCTCGCGGCCCATGCGCTCGAGATTCTCCACCGACGACAGATTGCTGCCGGGATGGCCGTGAAAGTCGATGACCGGAAACTTCGCGCGCGGGACTGTATGCGCTGGCACCTTGAGCGTGTTGCGCGGGCGGTAGTCCACGATGCTCGGGGCCGGCAGTTGCGGTGCCTGGCACGTGCGAGGGCGGATTTCCGTCATGCCGGCCGGGCACGCCTCGCCCGGGCCGATGGCGGTACCGGCCTGAAATCCGGGTTGGGCCGAGAGCGCGAGCAGGGGCAGGCACACCAGGCCGAGGGACGCGAAGCGAACGGGGAGCAGCGACAGTGGCACGAGCGGATCCTGAGCAGGAGGAAACCGGAATCTGGTGAGAGATACGCGGGAGCGGGATGGTTCGCTCCACGTCGCCCGCCTAGGTTCCACGAATGACCGATCCTGCCACGGAAGCCAAGGGACGACGAGGGCTTGCACACTTCGCGGCCGCATTCGGCTACTCCATGGCCGGCTTCCGCCACGCGCTGCGCCACGAAGCCTCGGTGCGACAGGAGCTTGCCGTCTGTCTGGTGCTCGTCCCGGTTGCCGCGGTGCTGCCGGTCGCGGCGATCGAGCGGCTCGTGCTCGTCTGCTCGATGGGGCTCGTGCTGGTAGTGGAACTCCTCAACTCCGCCCTCGAGGCGGCCGTCGATCGGATCTCTCTCGAGCGGCACGAACTGGCGGGGCGCGCGAAGGATCTCGGCAGTGCCGCCGTGTTCACGGCGATCGGGCTGTCCTCGCTCTGCTGGGTGGTGATTGCGGGCCCGGTGCTCTGGCGTGTGCTCAGCGGGACGCCAGCACCTTGAGTGCGGCCACCAGCTTGTCGGCGTCGGCTGGCGTGTTGTAGAGCGCCGGAGTGACGCGCACACAATCGCCCTTGGCGATACCGTTGCGCCACACGGTGAAGATCCCGAACTCGTCGTGCAGTGTACGGGCCAGCGCCTGCGTGCCAGCGCGCGAGCCGTCGCCGCGCAAGCGCAGCGAGGTGATGGCGCCCACGAGATGGGCGTCATCCGGCGTGAGAATGTCCACGCCGGGGATGTCGCGCGCAGCGCGGACCCAGCGATCCCGCAGGTAGCGCAGGCGCGCCGCCTTGTTGGGCACGCCGATGCGCGCCTGAAACGCGAGCGCGTCAGGAATCGTGAGGCTGGTTGCGAAGTGTGTCGTGCCGGTGTGCAGCCGGCTATCGATGCGATCGAGTGGCCCCTCGTCGCCGTGCGCGCGATCGATGCGATCCAGAGCGCCTTCGCGAATGTACATCACCCCCGCGCCCACGGGCGCACCGACCCACTTGTGCAGGTTGAGTCCCACGAAATCGGCGCCGAGGTCGGGCACCGCCAACGGGACCTGGCCGAAGGAGTGTGCCGCGTCGACGATGACGTCCGCGCCGCGGGCGCGCGCCAGCGCGGCGATGTCGCGCACCGGATGAATCAGCCCCGTCTTGTTGTTGGCGTGCGTGAGCAGCACCAGACGCGTGCGCGGATTGGCGTCGAACGCGGCGGCGTAGGCCTCGAGAACGGCTTGATGTGACGCCGGTTCCGGTAAATCGATCGCGACAATGCGCGCGCCGCGTCGTGCGGCCAACGCGTTCATTGCCTGCTGCATCGCCGGATAATCGAGGTCGGCGTAGAGCAGGACATCGCCCGCCTGCACCCGATTGTACTGACCGATGAGTGCCTGCAGGGCCTCGGTCGCACCGCGTGAAAAGGCAATCTCGCGCGCGGCGACACCGAGGGCGGTGGCGACGTGTGTGCGTGCCTGTTCAAGCAGGGCCGGATACTCGCGCCGTGCGAACCACGAGTTCTCGCGGTTCACGCGATCGATGTGCTGATGGAACGCGGCGAGCACGGGTCGCGCCATCATGCCGAAGAAGCCCGCTTCGAGATTCGTCGTTCGATCCGTGATCGCGTACTCCGCCGCGACGCGTCGCCAGTAGTCCTCGTTGCGCGCCACGACGTCCGGTGTACCGGGAGGTGGCGTGAGATCGGGTTGATGGTCGGGCGACACCGACGCCTGAACAACGTTGGCGAGCGCAGCGGCCGGATGCGACAAGGCGAGCGACGCGGCCGACGCGAGCGAGGCCTGTCCGAGAAAGCGGCGACGAGAGGGCATCTCTGACGCTACTGACCACGGCTCGCGACCGCAAATCGTGCGGCCAGCCGGTCACGCGTGGCGTGTTTGCGAATCCAACACTGCGGGTGCGCCGTGTCACGTGGTGCGACGCCGAACCCATGGGTGCACGAGCGGGATCACCCGGCGCCGCTTGTGTGGGGGCGTTCGGTCGCACGGTGCGACCGGGCTCCCCCCGAACTCTGGAGTGCACATGTCCACGTTGGAACACGCAGTTCGTTCGGTCACCGCCGGTGGGGCCGTACTGCTCCTGACGGCGTGCAGCGACGCCTCGCCCGTCGCGCCCGCGGTTCCGGTTGCGTCATCCACGGCCCACTCGACGCACGCGCACAGCGGCGCATCGGTCGAGGTGCCGCCCACGTCGCGCTGGTCGGCTGCGGTGGCGCACGTCGCCGGGTTCGTGGCGCGTTTCCTCGAGACACCACTCGGCGAGCAGCCCATGATCACGCCGTCCCTGCGCATTCTCTCGCCTGGCGAAACCGGCCGCGTCCGCGCCAACACGCCGGTCACGATTCGCGTGCAATACGCCAACTTTGATAATCGGCCCGAGCTGCGTACGCCGAACGCCGGCAGTACCCTGGGCTCGCAGCCGCAGGTGCTGACCGAGGGGCGCGTGCAAGGACACATTCACGGGTACCTGCAGCGCCTGCCCGAGAACGGACAACTGCCCGACGTGAATGCGACGTCGTTCTGCGTACTCGAGCGCGTCCGCACACGCACCGGCTTCGACGGGATCGCCGAAGGCGAGTGCCCCGCGGTAACGCCTGGCGAGTACCGGCTCAGCGTCGAGTTCCAGACGAACAGCCACACGTCGATCCTCAAGGACGGTCCACGCGCCGTCGCGACATCGGACGTCATCCACGTGCGCGTGCGGTGAGTGGTGGCTGACGACGGGGGACCGGCGACCTATGTTTCGTCGGTCCCCAGTCCCGCTCTCATGAATCATTGCTCCTGCACGTCCGTGCACGACGGACGACGTGTCGTGCTGACCGGTGGTCCGAGCGCCGGAAAGTCGGCGGTGCTCGAACTGGCACGCCTTTTCTTCTGCGAGCACGTCCACATGTTGCCCGAAGCGGCCGGCATCGTGTTCGGTGGACGCTTTCCCCGGAACGGCCGGGTGGCCATTCGACAGGGCGCGCAGCAGGCGATCTATCATGTGCAGCACGCCCTCGAGTTCACGGAGCAAACCGAGAACGTGGCGATGGTGCTGTGTGACCGTGGCACTCCCGACGGCTCTGCCTATTGGCTCGGTGACGGGTCGCTCTGGGAGGCCGTCGGCACCACGCGGGAGGCGGAGCACGCGCGGTACTTTGCGGTGATTCACCTGCGGACGCCGCGTCTCGCGCACGACTACAACCAGGACAATCCGCTCCGCACGGAAACGCACGACGAGGCGCAGGCCATCGACGAGGCCATCGCGCGGGCGTGGGCGGGGCACCCGCGGTATCACGAGGTGCCGGCGAGCGACGATTTTCTTGGCAAGGCGGCGCGCGCGCTGGCGCTGCTGCGCGATCTGACGCCGGCGTGCTGCCGAGCACAGGTGCGCCCGTTTCTCTGGTCCGATGGGGTGTGAGGACTCGCTGCCCCGAGCGTGCGCCCCTAGCTTGTGCGCATGGCCCTGACCAGCACGCTGTACACCATCGACATCGCCCTCTCGCACGTCGACCGACACGTCTATGAGTCGTTGAACCTGCGCGTCCCGATGCACCCGTCGGAGTCGCCGGAGTTCTTCGTGGCGCGCCTGTTGGCGTATTGCCTCGAGTACGCCGAAGGGATCAGCTTCTCGCGAGGCATCAGTGATCCCGATGAACCCACGTTGTTCATTCGCGATCTGACCGGTACGCTCACCGCCTGGTTCGAGATCGGCGCGCCCGATGCGGCGCGAGTGCACAAGGCGTCGAAGGCAGCGTCACGGGTGGCCATCTACACCCACAAGGACCCGGCGATGGTGCGGCGCGCCTTCGAGGGTGAGCGGGTGCACCGCGCCGAGGCGATCAAGGTGCACGCGTTCGACCGCGACCTCATCGCCGCGCTCGCCGAGCGACTCGATCGTCGCCTCACCCTCGATGTGACCGTGACGGACAGCACATTCTGGATCACGGTCGCTGGTGAAGTGTTGTCAGGAGTGATCACCACGCTGCCGTTGCAGGATCCGGGCTGAGTGCTCGACCGCTCGGCACGCCTCCCTTCACGCTGGAGTGCCTTCATGCATCGTCTCGCCCGTGTTCTCACCGTCTCGCTGCTTGCTGCGCTCACCGCTGTCGTCCCGACCGAGGCGCGTGCGCAAGCCGGCCAGATCGGACTGCTTGGTGGCGCCACGTTCACGTCGCTCCGAGGCCTTGATGCGTTCTCCGATTTCGAGTCGCGCACGGGGCTGATCGGCGGTGGCTACGTGCTGCTGCCACTCGGCGACGCGCTGCAACTGCAACTCGAGGGATTGCTGGTCAACAAGGGCGCCGATGCGCGACCGGGGCAGGACGACGCCTTCAAGCTGTCGTACGCCGAAGTTCCGGTGTTGCTGCGCCTGAATCTCGCGCCGGCGTCGCCGATCAACCCGCACATCTACGCTGGTCCGTATCTCGGTTTCCGCATCGACTGCACGATCGGCGGCGACACGTCGTGCGAGGACTCGCCGGAGGTCGTGAGCACCGCATCGGTGGATCTCGGTGGCACGGCGGGTGGTGGCGTCGCCGTCAACCTTGGGGGGCTCGTACTCACCGGCGGAGCCCGCTACAGCTTCGGCATCTCGAAGCTGGCCGAGTTCGACGGTAGCGGCGTGCGCGAAGCGGCGCGGCACGGCGCGTGGGCGGTCTACGCCGGACTTGGCGTGCGGTTCGGACGGCGCTGAGCGGCGACCCCGCCGTGGCGCGGGCGTTCGCCGCTGTGGCGCGTCCGTGACGAAGACGTGATGGGAACGGCGAGGTCTCGTGACGTGGCGAGTGATTCATCACGCGGATGCGCTCAACGGCGCACGCTGAGGTCCACTCTTCACCGCATTGTCCATGCTTCGTTCCCCCCTTGCCACGTGGCGCCGACTGCGGTCGCGCGCACTCGTCGTGCTGGTCGCTGGTTCATCGCTCGCGCTGGTCGACACGGTCGCCGCACCGGCGGCCGTCGCGCAGGCCACCGAAGGCTACGTGAGTGGCCTCGTCCGTGATGCCGACGGCGCGCCGGTCGGTGACGCCACCGTGATCGCGCGCAACGCCTCTACCGGCTTCCAGGAGACGCGTCGTACCGACGCGCGCGGCCGCTTCGTGTTCGCGCAGTTGCCCATTGGTGGGCCGTACACGGTCACCGTGCGCAAGCTCGGCCTGCAGTCCGAGAGCCGTACGGGCATCACGCTCAACCTGGGCGATCGTGTCGCGCTGGACATCACCGTGCGCGCCGCCGCGCAGGAGCTGAGCGCGGTCGAGGTGCGTGCGGACCGCGAGGCGAAGCGTGCTGAGCGTGTGGGAGCCAGCTTCGTGGTCAACGAGGACAAGATTCGCGAACTGCCCATCGCCGACCGGAGCTTTGCGGATCTGTCGATCATCGCGCCCACGACGTCACGCGCCGGCACGGGTGGCATCATCACGTCCTCGTCGTCCATCGCGGGCGGGCGTGTGTCCAGCACCGACATTCGCGTGGACGGCGTGCAGCAGAAGAATACGCTCTGGGGCACCGGCTTCGGCCGCGGTCCGTACTCGTTGTCGGTCGAAGCCATTCGCGAGTTCGAGATCGTGACGAATGTCTACGACGTGACGCAGGGCCGGCAGGGTGCCGGCGCCGTGAACGTCGCGACGCGCAGTGGCACGAACACACGCCAGGGTTCGTTCTTCGCGTACAATCGCAACCAGAGCCTCACCACGCGGACGAACTTCCTCGGGCAGCCGATCACCGACTTCAGCAACTGGCAGTGGGGCGGCACGCTCTCGGGGCCGATCATCAAGGACAAGCTGCATTACACGGTTGCCTACGACCGGCAGGACGTCACCGAACCGTTTGTTGCGCTGAACGTGGCCAACGAGGCCGACTGGGCGCGCCTGCAGGTGCACCCGGACTCGGTGACGCGCTTTCTGAACATCCTGCGGGCGCAGTACGGCCTGCCCGACGGTCCGCAGAACGGCGTGTTCAACCGGGGCAACACGCTCAATACCATCTTCGCGCGCGCCGACTGGACGATCAACGATCGGCACCGCCTCACGGTGCGGCACAACTACTCCGACTGGTACTACGGCAACTCCATCCCCGATCGCGAGCTGTCGGTGCTCGAGAGCCGCGGCAACCAGTTCTCGCGGGAGAATCAATTCCTCGCGTCGCTCAAGTCGAGCCTCGGCACCACCGGAACGAACGACTTCCGCTTGAGCTACACCGACCGCATCCTCGAGAATCAGGCGAACACGCGCCTGCCGCGCGCGTGGGTCACGGTCGCATCGGCGCTCCCCGATGGTCGCACCGGCACGCCGCAGGTGCTGCAGTTTGGCGGTCAGCGCACGAGCCCCGAGCTGCAGACCGAGAAGTCGCTGCAACTGGTCAACGTCACGCGCTTCGAGCGCGGCCGCACCGCCTACACCATCGGCACCGACAACTCGCTCAACGACCTCTCGATGTTCGTGTCGATCGAGACGGACGGTCTCTTCCAGTTCCCGAATCTCGCGGCACTCGAGGCGCGGCGCCCGTCGTCCTTCGCACGCCTCGTGCCCATCCAGACGCTCGAACCGCGCATGACGCAGCGCGTCTTCGATGGTGGCGTGTTTGCGCAGGCCGAGTACCGGCCCTCGTCGTCGCTCATCGTCGCGGGTGGTCTGCGCTACGACGTGAGCGCGTTCCTGACGGCGGCGAACTTCAACCAGCAGGTGTTCGATACGTTCGGCCTGCGCACCGACAAGAAGCCGGTCACGGCGCAGCTGCAGCCGCGTGCGCAGGTGACGTGGACGCCGGGCGGATCGGGGAATGACGTCGTGCGCATCGGTGGCGGCCTCTTCACGGCGCAGCCGCATTACATGTCGCACATCAACCACCTGCTCAACGACGGTTCGCAGTTGGCTGATGTGCTGCTCACCGGTGCGGCCGTACCCACGCCCGACTTTGCGAGCTACCGCCAGAGCTTCGCGAATGTGCCGGGGGTACCGCAGGGGAGCGCGGCGCGCCCGCAGTTCATCAACGCCTTCGCCGAAGATTTCCGCGTGCCGCAGACGTGGAAGGCCGACGCATCGTATCAGAAGCGGTTGCTCGACGGCCGCGTGTCGCTCGGTGTGACGGGTCAGTACGCGGATACGCGCAACAACTATCGGTACAACGACCTGAATCTGCCGGCGCCCGCGTTCCGCCTCTCGAACGAGAACAATCGCCCGGTGTTCGCGCCGGTCTCGGTGATCACCAACCCGCAGCAGGCGGGGGCCGCCGGTCGCGCCGCGATCCGTCCGTTCCCGCAGTTCCAGCGTGTGCTCGAGTTCCGCTCCGATGCGGCCGCCACGCAGAAGGCGCTCATCTTCGACGCCAATGTGGTGCTCCCGCGTGGTGGCAACATCGGTGGCTCGTTCACGTTCAACGAGACGCGCGACAACAACTCCTTCAACTGCTGCATCGCCATCACGTCGGTGTTCACGCCGGTGCCGGCTGATCCGCGCGAGTTGTCGTGGGGCGCGAGCAACAACGACTTCCGTCACAAGCTGGTGTTGTTCGGTTCGACGCCGGAAGTGTTTGGTGGGCGGCTGAGCTTCCGTGCGATCGGCCAGTCGGGTGCGCCGTGGTCGCCGGTGGTGGCGCAGGACATCAACTATGATGACGTGGGACAGGGTGGCGCCTTCGCGAACGCCAACGACCTCGCGTTCATCTTCGACCCGTCGCGCCCCGGGCTCGATGCGGCCTTCGCCGACGCCTTGCGCACGATCTACGACAACCCCGAGAATCTCGCGCGCGACTACCTGCGGGAGAACATCGGCACGATTGCCGGTCGGAACGCCGTCCGCAATCCGTTCTTCATGCAGATCGATGTGCGTTACGCGCAGCGCCTGCCCTCGGTGCGTGGGCAGTCGGCCGAGTTCACGCTCGACATCTTCAACTTCGCGAGCATGCTGAACCACCAGTGGGGCGGCGTACGCGTGGTGCCCGCCGCCAACCAGGTGTTGCTGCGGACCACCGGATTCGACGCGACGACGCAGAACTGGCGCTATGCGACCAATCCGAACTTCGGGCGCAGCGTGCTGAGCGGCAACCGGTACCAGATTCAGGCCGGCGTGCGCTACCGGTTCTGATCGAGAGCGTGATGGTGATCACCGAGTCACGACGGCCGTTACAATCGGTCCGAACGATTCGGTGATCACCACCACGGAGGCGGACACAGGAATTGGTGATTCTCTGGGCGTCGGCGGGATGCCCATCCGGGACGGCCCGGCCGCGCACGAGTTCACCCATCCAGTTCCGGAGTTGTCCATCATGACCGTCGTACTTCGCTCGCGGGCGTCGCTGCTCGCTCCCGCCGCCCTGCTGCTGCTTGCGGCCTGTGGATCCGAATCGTCCACTGGCCTCGACGAGCAGGCGCTGGACAACCGCGGGAATCCGTCCGCCGGCGCCGCGGGCTCCGGGACGACGTCGACCGCTGCCACACGCGCCTCGGCGTGCAACGGTACGCTCGGCGCCCTCAGTGTGGATCAGGTGAGTGTCCCCGCCGGGGCGTCGTGCACGCTGAACGGCACGCGTGTGCAGGGCGATGTGAAGGTGGCGCGTGGCGGCAGCGTGACGGCCTCGGCTGCGCGCATCGGAGGTAACGTGCAGGCTGAGGACGCTCGCAGTGTGGTGATCTCCGCCAGCTCCGTCGTGATCGGCGATGTGCAGGCGAAGCGTCTGGCCACGGTGCGCCTCGACAACAGCACCGTCAATGGCAACGTGCAGGTCGAAGAGCGCGGGGCGTCGCTGCTCACGACCGGTCTGCGCGTGGGCGGCGACCTGCAGGTGAAGCAGGCGGCGTCGGCAACGATCGGCACCACCACCGTGGACGGCGACATCCAGCTCGAAGAGAACAGCGGCGCACTGTCGAGCGAGAGCGCGACGGTGCGCGGCAACTTCCAGGTCGTCAAGAACCTCGGCGGCGTCACGCTGCGCAACAACCGCGTGCAGCAGGTCCTCGAGTGCAAGGAAAACACGCCGGCGCCTGTGGGCAGCGGCAACGTGGCGGGTGAACTGAAGGAGCAGTGTGCAACGCTCGGCGGGAATGGCACCGGCAGCACGCCACCCACCACGCCGCCCACGAATCCGCCCGCCACGCCGCCGACGACGCCCCCCACCACGACGGCGTCAGCCTGCAACGGAACGCTCGGTGCGATCACGGTGGAGGAAGTACGCGTGCCCAGTGGCGCGTCGTGCACCCTCGATGGCACGCGCGTGCAGGGCAATGTCATCGTGAGCACGAACGGTTCGCTGTCGGCCAACGGTGCGCGCATCACGGGTAATGTTCAGGCCGAAGACGCACTGCGCGTCGCGACCTCGAACGGCACCACAGTCGGTGGCAGCATCCAGGTGAAGCGCCGTGCGGCGGCTGACGTACAGAACACGACAATCACGGGCAGCTTGCAGATCGAGGAAGCCGGTGCGTCGCTCGTTGCGAACAACGTGCGGGTGGGCGGCGACCTTCAGGTCATCAAGGCCGGTGCCGCCACGCTCACGGCGACGTTCGTGAACGGCGATCTGCAGCTCGAGGAGAATCGAGGTGCGCTGGCGTCGACGGGTGCCGACGTGCGCGGCAACTTCCAGATCTTCAAGAACCTCGGCGGCGTCACGCTGCGCAACAACCGCGTGCAGCAGGTCCTCGAGTGCAAGGAAAACACGCCCGCGCCTGTGGGCAGCGGCAACGTGGCGGGTGAGAAGAAGGAGCAGTGCGTCGCGCTCTGACGCACGCCGCGGCGCAGCGCGACGCGATTACCGCGTCGCGCTGAGCGCTGCGTCGGTGGGCGCTGACGACTCCGCAAGTCCGGTGCACCGCGCCGACAGCTCCCACAAGCGACGCCCCAATGCCTCGTCGCTTGCTCGCGCCGTGAGCGGCTGCGCAAACGCGGCGCGACCCGCCTTCTGCCGATTGCCCCAGCTCCAGTGCACCCCTGATTGCGTGAACGCGTCGTCGGCCACCACCTGCGCAAGGCGATCACCGGCGAGTTCCTGCGACACGTAGCCCTTGGTGATGTTCTTCTGGAACCACGGAAAGATCACCTGGAACGCACGTGGCGTATGGCGAAAGAGCGGCGTGTCCGCGACGCAGCCGGGATAGAGCGTGTTGAACACGATCCCGGTACGTGCGTGATGCCGCCGGTGCAGCTCTCGGCCGGTGATCATGTTGCACAGCTTGCTGTCCTTGTACGCCTTGCCCGGCTTGAACGGCTTGCCGTCAATCATGGCGATCGGTGCCAGAAAGCCCGCTTCGAGTCCCTCGAGGTTGCCCAGATCGGCCGGTGCCGGGATCGGGATCTTGCCACCGAACTCCGCCGCATTGGCCGTGACCGTGCCCAGAATGATCAGACGACGCGAGGCCCACGTGGACTGCTCGAGATCGGGGAGCAGCAGGTTGGCGAGCAGGAAGTGTCCGAAGTGGTTCGTGGCCACACTCAGCTCGTAGCCTTCCGGTGAGCGCGCGGGCTGGGTGAGGCGCGGCAGATACACCGCCGCATTGCACACGAGCGCGTCCAGCGAACGGCCCGAGGCACGAAACGCGTCCACGAATGCACGGACGCTCGCCTGCACGCCGAGGTCGATCGCCATCACCTCGTGCTGCGATGGTTCGATCCCGAGCCGCGCCGCGGCGGCGCGCCCCTTGGCGACATCGCGACAGGCCATGATCACGTACCAGCCGCGGCGCGCGAGCGCGGCGGCGCCGTACAGGCCGACGCCAGACGAGGCGCCGGTGACAATGACAGTGGGCTTCGAGGGAGACATGCGCGGGCGGCTCGCGACGCGGCCATGCGTCGCCGAAGTGGAGGGTTGGGGGCCAGACCATGGCCCGATACGGGAGTGATCCGGTCGGAATCTAGGGCGCCCCGATGGGACGCGGGAGGCCGCCGCCCGCCCTCAGCCGCCGGCGTGCTCCTTGAGCGCCAGCACCGTCACGTCGTCGCCAACCGCGATCTCGCCGGGTCCGTCGGCCGAGGCGTTCACGCCGAAGAGCACACTTCCTTCGGCCCCGCGACGATACGTCGCCAACGTGCGCAGCGGCTCCACATCACGCGCCAGCGTCTCCGGGTGAATCGTCGTCACGACACATCGTGGGCACGCGCTCCCCACGCCCAGGCGCACGCTGCCGACGCGCACGAGCGACCAACGGTCTTCCTCGTGCGACGCGTGGGTCGCCAGCACGACGTTTGGTCGGAACCGCGCGATGGGCAGCGCTGCGCTGCCGTTGGCGGTGAGCCGACCATTGAGTTCGTCAAGACTCGCGGCGCCAAGCAGCAGCAGGGGCGCACCGTCAGTCACCGTGACGTCGCGGCCGGTCGTTGCAAGCGGTCCCGCATACTTCGCGCGCAGCGGGCGGCGGGAATCGTGCGCCCAGTGCATCAGCCGACAGGACACGCCCACCGCGTCGCTGCACCACTCAGCGGCCGTGTCACCGGCGTCGACAAGTGACACGACGTCATCCCACACGCGCACCTCGCGCCGTGGTGCATCGTCGCCACCGTGCGCCACGAATAGCGACGGTGAGGCATCGGCCGTGTCGCGCACACGGAGGGCGAGCGGTGCATCCGCCATCACGGCGCCGTCGGCAATCGGCACCGTGGCCTCGACGTGCAACAGACGCGGCACCTCGCGCGCCGTCAGCTGCGTGCCGTGCGCATCGACCAGCACCCAGCGGCGATCTCCGACGGCGCCAAGGGCATCGATGCGCAGTCGCTGCACGCGCTGTGGTGCGGCACCCTTGAGCGGATGCACGAACAGATCGGTGACACGCGACATGGCGTTGTTCCCGGCGACGATGCGTGGCGCTCAGCGCTTCGGCGCGAGCAGATAGTCGACGGCGAGCGAGGCCATCGCACGCACGCCCGTCGGCAACGCCGCTTCGTCGGCGAAAAAGTACGGCGAGTGGTTGGCCGCCGCCTTGCGCCAATCCTGATCACGTGGCGTCACGCCAAGAAAGACGAACAGCCCCGGCACACGCGCCTGAAAGTACGAAAAATCCTCCGCACCCGTCACGAGCGGCTGGATCTGCACATCACGGCCGGCCACGCGCGTCAGCGATGGCACCATGCGCTGGGTGAGCGTGCTGTCGTTGTACGTCACGGGATATCCGGAGTCGATGACGACGCGTGCGCGCGCGCCCGCACTCGCGGCGATCTGCTCGGCGGTGCGCCGCACCGATTCGAACACGAGCGCCCGCTGTCGCGGCTCGAAGGTGCGGATGGTGCCGATCATCACCACCGAATCGGGAATGATGTTGTTGCGCACCCCACCCTGAATCGCACCCACCGTCACGATGGCCGGCACTTCGGTGATGTTCACCTGTCGGCTGACGATCGTCTGCATCCCCACCACGATCTGCGATGCCGTCACGATCGGATCGACGCCGTTCCAGGGCGCGGCGCCGTGCGTCTGCCGCCCGTGTACGACCACGCTGTACGAGTTGCTCGCGGCCATGGTGGGTCCCGGCCGGTAGCCGATCGAGCGGGCTGGCCCGGGCCATACGTGCAGACCGAAGATGGCGTCCACCTTCGGGTTCTCGAGGACACCGTCGGCGATCATGCGCTCGGCGCCACCGCCGCCCTCGGGATGACCTTCCTCAGCCGGCTGAAAAATGAACTTGATCGTGCCGGGCAGCTGGTCACGCATCCCCGCGAGCACTTCGGCTGCGCCCATGGCAATCGCCACGTGATTGTCGTGACCGCACGCGTGCATCACGCCCACGTCCTGTCCGTTGTAGCGCGCGCGCACGGTACTCTTGAACGGCAGGTCGGTGAGTTCGGTCACCGGCAGACCGTCCATGTCGGCGCGCAGCGCGACCACGGGGCCGGGACGTCCACCCTTGAGTACGCCCACCACGCCCGTCCCGCCCACGCCGGTGCGCACCTCCATGCCGAGCGCGCGCAGATGCTCCGCGACGAGTGCCGCCGTGCGCGTCTCGAAGCTGGAGAGTTCGGGGTGTTGATGCAGATCGCGACGCCAGGCTACAACCTTCGGCAGCACGGCCTCGGTGCGACGATCGATCTCGGCGTGCAGTCGCGCCGGCTGTGCGTGCGCGGCGCGGGTGAGGATCAGACCGAGGGCAACCGCGGAGACGAAGGGATAGGTGAGACGCATGGGAGGTGATGGTGGAGAGCAGAAACCGCAAACGTACGATCAGCGTCCTTTGGCGAGTGCGGCGTGCACGCTCACGAACTCACCGACGTTCTCCATCGTGAGCAGCCCGACGAGTCGGCCACGTTCAAGCACCGGCATGGTGCGAATACGCGACTGCTGCAGGCGCTCGATCGCGGTGTCCAGCATTTCCACCGCGTCAGCCTGTGGCACATCGGCGTCCATGGCGTCGACCACACGAAGATGGGCACGCTGCCGCGCCAGTGCCTCGAGCAACGCGTGCCGCGTGAGCACACCGACCACGCGTCCCTCGTCGGCCACGGGGAAGTCCTGTTGGCTACCGGCCAGCAGCAGCTCGACGGCGTGACTCAACGGATCCGTCGGTGACAACGTGCGGAAGTCGGTAAGCATCGCGTGCGACACGGGGATCCCGTCGAGCACGCCCTTGACTTGCGCGGCGGCGGTCTCCGATGACGCCCCGATCCACACGAAGACCGCGATGAGCATCAGAAACGGATTCGTGAAGAACCCCACCACGCCAAAGAGGACGGCGAAGAGTTTGCCCACGACCGCAGCGCGTGCCGTCGCCGTCCTGTAGTCGACGCGCATCGCGAGCAAGGCGCGGAGCACACGGCCGCCGTCCATCGGGAAGGCCGGCAGCATGTTGAAGAGAATGAGCACGACGTTCACGCCGAGCAGCTGCTGCAGGAACGTGGTCGACGACACCGTAGCGTCGGCGAGCAACGCGTCGGGCGACAACGGTTGACCGGTGACGGTCAGCGCGAGCGTCAGCGCCAACGCGATCGCCACGTTCACCGCGGGTCCGGCGACGGCCACCAGCAGCTCCTGCCACGGGGCATCGGGCATGCGCTCGAGGCGCGCGACGCCGCCAATGGGCAGGAGCGTGATGTCCCGCGTACTCACGCCGAATCGGCGGGCCATGAGCGCGTGGCCGAACTCGTGCAGCAGTACGCACAGGAAGAGCGCCAGCAGGAAGCCGACGCCGGCGATCACGGCGCCGATGTCCTGCTGCGCGTGCCACGTGGACAGGCCGATCCAGAGGAGCAGCATGAGGAACGTGACGTGCAGCTGCACCGGAATCCCGGCGTAGCGTCCGATGGGCAGGGACCACTTCATGAGCGGAGGGCTGGGAACGGCCGCCACGAGCGTCGGCAGCACCTGTGCGCAAGATACGGCGAGGGCTCGTACATTTCACGCATGGCGCCCGGCACGACGCTCCGCACGTGAAACGCCGCACCTTTCTGCTGGCGGGTGCGGGCGCCGGTGGTGCGCTGCTGCTCGGCTGGTGCGTCGCGCCGCCGCGACAGCGCCTGCGGCCTGACAGCTGGCCGGTCGCACGTGATGGCCGCGTCGTGCTCAACGGCTGGATCGCGGTGGCGCCCGATGATCGGGTGACGGTGTTTCTCCCCAAGGTCGAGCTGGGGCAGGGCATCCACACGGCGCTCGCGATGGTCTGTGCGGAGGAGCTGGGCGTCGCGCTCGACCGGGTTGACGTCGAGATGGCGCCCGTGGATGCGATCTATCGCAACCTGATCGTGGGTCGCGATGCGTTGCCCTTGCCGGCTGATGCGAATGCGCGGCTCGTCCGTGCGGCACACTGGTTGAACGACAAGGTGCTGCGCGAGTTCGGGGTCATGACAACGGGTGGATCGACCAGCGTGCGTGACACCTGGCATCCCTTGCGCGACGCTGCGGCGATCGCGCGCGCGACGTTCGTGGCCGAGGCCGCACGACGCTGGGCCGTGGAGCCTGCCGCGTGCACGGTGCAGGATGGCGTCGTGCGGCACGCCGATCGCGCGTTGCGCTTCAGCGAGCTGCTCGATGGCGGCCGCCCGCTGCCACCGGCGTCCACCTGGTCGCATCGCGCACCGACCGAGTACGGGCTCATTGGACGTGCCACACCGCGCCGTGACGCCAGAGAAAAGGCCAGCGGACGCGCGATGTTCGGCATCGATGCACGACCGCCCGCGCTGCTGTACGCGGCCGTGCAGCTCGCACCGGTGATTGGTGCGCGCGTGCGCACGATCGAGGACGCGGACGCGTTGGCGCTCTCCGGTGTGCGCGCGGTGGTCCGTCTCACCGGACGCAACGGCGGCGCCGAGGGTCTCGCCGTGATCGCGACCTCGTGGCCCATCGCGCAGCGCGCGCGGAGTGTCGTGCGCGTGACGTGGGACGATGGGCCAAACGGCGCACTGTCATCGGACGCGGTGCGCGACGCGCTGCGTGCGCAGGCGCAGCAGGCGGGCGGTCGTGTGTTCCGCGATACCGGCAGTGCCCTCGAACGCATCACGTCGGCCGCTTCCGGTGGACGCGAGGTGCACCGAGCGATGTACGACGTACCCTACCTCGCTCACGCGACGATGGAGCCACCCAACTGCACGGTACGCGTCGATGACGCCGCCGCAGAGGTGTGGGTGGGCACCCAGGTGCCGCAGCAGGCCCGCGCGGCGGTGGCACAGGTGCTGGGGCGGTCACCATCGGAGGTGACGCTGCATGTGCCGTACCTCGGCGGTGGCTTCGGTCGTCGGCTCGACGTCGACATGATCGGTCAGGCCGCCGAGGTGGCGCTGGCGGTGCGTGGTGCGCCGGTGCAGGTGATCTGGGATCGCACCGATGACCTGCAGCACGATTTCTATCGCCCCGCTGCGGCGGCGCACTGCGCAGCGACACTCGGCGATGACGGAACGATCGCGGCGCTCGCCATCACCTGTGCAAGTCAGGAGATCACGCGGCCGTACGGTCGACGATCGGGGGTGCCGCTCGCGCGTTTCGATATTCGCAAGAGCGCCGTCGAAGGGCTCATCGAGCAACCGTATGCGTTCCCGGCGCTGCGCGTCGCGCATCACCTCGCGACGCATCCCGTACCCGTCGGCTACTGGCGCGGCGTGGGACATTCGAGCAACGCCTTCTTCCTCGAGTGCTTCATCGACGAGCTGGCGCAGGTGGCGGGCCACGATCCGCTCGCGTATCGACGCACTCTCGTTGCCGCAACGCCGCGGGCGGTGGCGGTGCTCGACCTCGTGCGCGAGCAGAGCGGCTGGGATACACCGCTTGCACGGGCAACCGATGGTGCGTTGGTCGCGCGTGGTGTCGCGTTGCATCGATCGTTCGGGAGCATCGTGGCGCAGGTTGCCGAAGTGTCGCTCGATGCGAACAATGCGCCGCGTGTCCATCGCATCACGTGCGCCGTGGACTGCGGACTCGTCATCAATCCTGACGGCGTCGCGCAGCAGATGGAGAGCGCGGTCGCGTTCGGCCTGTCGGCCGCGCTGTGGGGTGACGTGCGGATCGAGCGGGGGCAGGTCCAACTGTCCAACTTCGACCGCTGGCGCGTGCTGCGACTGCACGAGATGCCGGAGGTCACCACGCACATCGTGTCCAGCAGCGAGCCGCCGGAGGGGGTGGGCGAGATTGGCGTACCACCGATCGCTCCGGCCGTCGCCAACGCGCTGTTTGCGCTGACCGGACAACGCGCGCGCTCGCTCCCACTCGCTGCTCACCGCTGGGCGGTGCGTGCGCCAGCGCGCGAGGTGGCCCCATGATCACCTTCGAGCTCAATGGGGAGCGCCGCACGTTCGATGTGCCGGCGGACACGCCATTGCTCTGGGCGCTGCGTGAGGCGGCGGCCCTGACCGGCGTCAAGTTCGGCTGCGGTGCAGGCCTGTGCGGTGCCTGTACGGTGCACATCGATGGTGCGCCGGTTCGCAGCTGTGTGACGTCGGTGGCGGCGGTCGTGGAACGGCGCGTCGTGACCATCGAGGGCGTTGCGTCGGTGCGCGACGCCACCGATGCGTCGTCACGCATCACGCACGCCGTGCTCGATGCGTGGACGGCCCACTCGGTGGCCCAGTGTGGCTATTGCCAGCCGGGATTCGTGATGACGGCGATCGCCTTGCTCCACAACACCCCCGATCCCGATGATGCGGCGATTGCGCAGGCCTTCGCGGGCCACCTCTGCCGGTGCGGCACGTACCCTCGGGTGCGCGCCGCCGTGCGGGCGGCCGCCGAGGCGCTGCGTACACCCTTGCCGGCCGACGGATCGATGCCGAAGATCCAGCGCTGAGCGAACTCCCCTCCTCCCTTCCTCCCCGCGGACTCTGCCAATGTCGATGGCCCCCTCTCCGCAGATCGGTCGCCTGAGCGCGCCGTTCCGTGCGATGTGGCGCGTGCGTTGCACGCTGCGCACCACGACCTTTGTCTCCGCATTGATGCTGACCGTGCACGCATCGCTGCTGCGTGCGCAACCAAGCAACGCGGCATTCTCACTCGCTCAAGTGAAGGGCTATCCGTACCCGACCGAACTCGTGACGGCCCGTTCGGGGGATCGCATCGCGTGGGTGTTCAACGAACGCGGACAGCGCAATCTGTGGGTGGCCGAGGGGCCGACGTTCGCTGCGCGTCGCGTCACGTCGTACACGCGCGACGATGGTCAGGATCTGACCAGCGTCACGATGTCGCCCGACGGACGCTGGATCGTGTACGTCCGCGGCGGCGACTTCGGCAGCAACTGGGATGACGCGCTTCCCGTGAATCCGATGGGCATGCCGACACCGGAACCGGTGGGGCTGTGGGCGGTGCCCTTCGGGGGCGGCGATCCCGTGTCACTCGGCGCAGGCGAATCGCCCATCATTGCGCCAACGTCCGATCACGTCGTATTCGTGCGCGATCGCCAGCTCTGGCGCGTCCCCATCGATGGATCATCGCCGGCGCGTCGTCTGTTCACGCAGCGCGGCAGCGCGAGTGATCCGCAGTACGCGCCCGATGGTTCGCGACTCGCGTTCGTTTCGGGACGCGGTGATCACGCCTTCATTGGCGTGTACACCAACGACACGACACCAATCACGTGGATTGCGCCGAGCGTCGATCGTGACTGGGCACCACGCTGGTCGCCCGATGGACGGCGCCTCGTCTTTGCGCGGCGCGACGGCAGTGGTGGCGCGCCCGGTCCGCTGCTCGAACCGACGCCGGCGCCGTGGAGTCTGTGGGTGGCCGATGTCGCGAGTGGCATCGTGTCGAAGGCGTGGGCGAGTGACACCACGGTGCGCGCCTCGGTGCCCAATACACACGGCGGCATCAATCTGCACTGGGCCGCCGATGATCGTTTGGTCTTCATGCAGTACGCCGACGGCTGGCCGCATCTCTACTCCGTGCCCGCGAGCGGCGGCGAGGCGTTGCTGCTCACGCCAGGCGACTACATGGTGGAGCACGTGCGACTCGCGCCCGACGGCCGTTCCGTACTGTTCTCCGCGAACACGGGTCCATCGGCCGATGATCTGCACCGGCGCCACATCGTGCGCGCCCCCGTGGATCGGGCGGCGCCGGAAGTGCTCACGCCGGGCGACGGCATCGAGTGGACGCCGGCTGTGACCGGCACGGGCCGTGTCGTTGCCCTCGGTGCCGGCTTCGCACGTCCACCCCTGCCATTCACGCTCGACAACGGCGCACCACGCTGGATCGCAAGCGATCGCATCCCTGCCGACTTCCCGACGGCGCGTCTCGTGCGCCCGCAGGCCGTGCAGTTCCGCGCGTCTGACGGCGTGACGGTGCACGCACAGCTCTTCCTGCCGGCCAACGCCAGTGCGGCCAAGCGACCTGCCATTGTCTACGTGCATGGTGGCCCACCGCGCCAGATGCTCCTCGGGTGGCACTACGGCGACTACTACGCGAACGCGTACGCCATGAACCAGTATCTGGCGAGTCGCGGCTTCGTGGTGCTCTCGGTGAACTACCGACTCGGGATCGGCTACGGCTTCGATTTCCATCGGCCACCGAATGCGGGCGCACAGGGCGCGTCGGAGTATCTCGACATCAAGGCGGCGGGTGAGTGGCTCACGACTCGTGACGATGTGGATGCGTCGCGCATTGGTGTGTATGGTGGATCGTACGGAGGCTTTCTCACCGCACTCGCACTTGGACGCGATTCACGGCTGTTCGCCGCCGGCGTCGACATCCATGGCGTGCACGACTTCACCGCCGATGGTGGCAGTCGCTTCGGCGCCGGGACGTGGCGCTACGAACGCTCGGCGGCCGACGTCCAGCGGCTCGCGGATCTCGCGTGGCAATCGTCACCGGTGTCGGCGGTGACTACGTGGCGCTCACCGGTCCTGCTCATTCACGGCGATGATGATCGCAATGTGCGCTTCGCGCAGACGGTTGATCTCGTGCAGCGGTTACGAGCGCAGCGTGTGCCGTTCGAGGAGATCACGATTCCCGACGATACGCACCACTGGATGCGCTTCGCGAATCAGTTGCGGGTGAACGCCGCCACCGCGGCGTTCTTCGAGCGGACGTTGCGGCCGTAAGTGCACCGAAGTGCGTGCGGGGGCCGTGGTCCTTAACGCGGCGAGCTCTCATGCGTCCTCCGTGGTGAAGCCCGGTGCGAGTTCGCGCCGGGCGCCACGCATCGACAGGAGAGGTTGCCATGCGAACGACACAGATGACGATGATCGCACTTGCGCTGGGCGTGAGTGTTTCGGGATTGCACGCTCAGGGTGGCCGAGGCCCTGGCGGCGCTCGGCGCGGCGCACCGCCGGCCGAGATGCGGGCGGACACCACGCTGCGGGGTGAGCGTGCGCGCGGGCCGCGCGAAACACAGCTCGCGCGTGGACCGCAGTCGCCGGCGGCGATGCTGCTGCGGCAGCGCGAACGGCTCGCGCTCACGCCAGAGCAGGTCACGCGCCTTGAGGCACTGGCGGCCGCGCAGCGCGCGTCGCTTGCCCCGCCGTCGGCCTCGCAGCAGCTGCGGCTGCGCGCCGATCTGCTCGACGCCATGCAGGGTACGGGCAATCCGCAGGCGGCCCGCACCGTGCTCGACAAGATGAGCGCGCAGCGGAACGAACGCATCGTCGCGGGTCTGCGGGCGCAGCAGGAGGCGCGTGCGGTGCTCACCGAGGCGCAGCGTGTGCAGGTCGATGATCTGCGACGGAACGTGATGCGTCAGTTCGCCAGCCGTGGCCGTGATGGGCGCGGCGCGGTGCGTGGCGGGCCGGTGCGTGGTGGTGCGATTCGCGGTGGTATGCCACGGGGCGCCACGCCGCGCGGTGCGATGCCGCGCGGTGGCCCGCCGCCGGGCACGCGGCGCGGCTGACGATCGCTACGGCGCGCGCACGATGTGGCCGCGCTGCACGACCATCACGACATCGCGTAGCGCGCGGATCTCGCGCGTCGGATCGCCCCGGACGATCAACAGATCGGCCGGGGCGTTCGACGTCAGGGTGCCGAGCAGGCCGGTGGCGTCGAGGACGCGTCCGGCCACACTCGTTGCTGCCATGATCGCTTGAGACGGCGTGAGTCCGTACGCGACCAGCAGTTCGAGCTCTCGTGCGTTCTCACCATGCGCGAAGACGCCTACATCGCTGCCATTGGCAATCACGACGCCGGCATCCAGCGCGGCGCGCAACGAGGCGCGCTTCGCGCGGACTCGCGCCGGCTCGGCACCGTCACCCGGGCGCCAGCCAGCGTACTGCGCGATCGCGTGACCTGCAGCCACCGTCGGCACCAGCACCACGCCGCGGTCGCGCATGAGCGCGAACACCTCGGGTGTTCCGCCATCGCCATGCTCGATCGTCTGCACGCCCGCGAGTGTCGCGCGCCGCATCCCCTCGGCTGTCGAGGCGTGCGCGATCACTGACCGACCACTCGACGACGCGATCTCCACCGCCGCACGCAGCTCGTCCACGGTAAACGCTGGCTGGGCGCTGCCACCTGGTCCCCAGCGATAGTCGGCGTACACCTTGACGACATCGGCCCCGCGCGCGATCTGTCCGCGAACGGCACTCACGAGTTCCGCCGTATTGCCAGCCTCTTCCGCCGCCACGGGTACCGTGACCTCCGGCGCAAACCCGCGTGGTGCATAGCTGCCGCGCATCACGATGGCGCGCTCGGCCACGACCAGACGCGGGCCGGGAATCACGCCTTTCACCAGCGCGTCACGCAACCCAACATCCGCGCTGCCGGCGCCTTCGGTGCCAAGATCGCGGAGCGTGGTGAAGCCCGCGTGCAGGGTGCGCGCCAGATGCACGGTGGCGCGCGCCACGCGCTCGCCGAGCGCTTCGCGCAACACCTGATCGTCCCAACTGACCTCGTTGTACGGATGCAGCAGGACGTGCGAGTGCAGATCGATGAGCCCGGGGAGCAGTGTGCTGCCGGGCAACGGGACAACGCGTGTTCCGGCCGGCGTCGGTATGGACGCACGTGGCCCCACGGCGATGACGCGACCACTGTCGACGAGCACGGCAACGCCGACTCGGGCCGGGGCGCCGCTGCCGTCCACGACGCGATCGGGGAGCAGCAGGAGCGGACCGGACGTGCTCGCAGGACTCCGCTCCGCGCGCGTCTGCGCCGATGTGGGCGTGGGCGCGAGCAGGATGAGCGCGCACAAGCCACCCCGCACCATCGCGCGGCGACGCCATCGGAGGAGGCGTCGCACGTGCTCGACGCGGCGTCGCATCACGCCGGCACCGCGCCGAGCAACCACTCGACGGCATCTCGAGCGGTATACGACCCGTGGTGCGCGGCGAGTGCGGCCACACCCGCCAGATCGTCACCGCAGGTGAGCAGCGCCGGTTCGACGCCACCATCGCGTTGCTGCGGCAGGCCAATGTCGGCGAGCAGGCCATTGCACAGACAGCGGCGTCCGACCGTGTCGGCCTCGGCGCCGCCTTTGGCGATGTACTGCTCGACCGGTTCGGCGGGGCAGCGATAGATCACGCGTCCGTCCGCTTCGCGCACGGGCTGGCGCAGATAGCCGAGGTCGCAGATGCGTTCGCGTGCGTCGTCACCGGCGTGTTCGGCGGCAACGGGCGCGCGACTCGCGTCGTGATGACGCGCGTCGAGCACGCGCAACCGCTTGAACGGATAGCCCGTCGGCGACGCAAGCGGATCGGTGAAGACATCCGCGCGTCCTGCGCGCGCGGCGTCGACGAGTTCACGACGCAGCGATGGCGCGAGGCCGGATTCATTGCAGCCAGCGAAGAGCGTGCCGACCTGGATACCGGCCGCGCCCTCGGCGAGCGCCTCGTCGAGCCGCTCCGGCGTGCCGTATCCACCCGCCAGCCAGAACGGGACACCGAGTGCGCGCATCGCGTCGAGGTCCACGACATCTCGCGCGCCGTAAATCGGTTCGCCACGCTCGTTGAGCTGCATCGTTCCGCGCGGTGGCGCATTGTGCCCACCGGCCGTGGGCCCTTCCACGATGAAGCCGTCCACGCGCCCGTTGGACTTGCGCAGCAGCGTGGTTGCAAGCGACGTCGCCGAGACGATGGGAAAGAAGAGCGGACGTGCGAGCGGGGCGAGTGCGTCGCCGTGCACGCACGCCGGATCGAACGTGAGCTGCATCGGTTCCGGCGCCGGCACACCCTCGATGTCGAGGCGCAGCGCAGCTGGTTGGTGCTGGGCGAGCGCATCGAGTGCGCCGGGAATCTCGCGGGGAATGCCGGCGCCCATGATGACGACCTCCACACCCGCGAGCATCGCGCCATAGAGTGAGGGGAGCGTCGGCAACTGCACCTTGGTGAGCAGGTTGATGCCCACCGGTTGCGCGTGTCCTTCGCGCGCCAGCCACACTTCCGCGAAGTTCGCGGCCACCGTGACGAGCTGGCGTGCGGGCGTGCACAGCTGTCGGTACATCGGCAGCAGGCGATACGGTTGGCCGGGCGCTCGGCCACCCTCGCGATACCACGTGTCGAGCAGTGTCTGCGCGCCCGGGATCGGCAGGTGTGCCAACGCCCGTCGCACGTGTCCACCCGGATCACCATCCTGCAGTCGTCGCACGAAGACGGTGTCGAGTGCCGTGCCCGAGATCACGCCGAGCTGTCCGGTGCGGCAGACCGCGTTGGCCAGACGCCAGTCGGAGACGGCAATGCCCATACCGCCCTGGATGATGCGCGGTACCCGCGATGCGACGATCATGAGGAGCAGAAGCAGGAGGGAGGAGGAGAAGCGGTGTGGTGGGCGCTACGAAGCAGCAAGGCCGACGGCACGCCGAAGGCGACGCGGCTCATGCAGCAGATCCGCGAGCGTTCGGCGATCAAGGACGGCGAGAAACGCCTCGAGCGCTTCGTCGAGGATTGGTGGCAGTGCGCACACCGGGGCGATGGGGCATTGGTTCGTCGCCGCGTCGAAGCATTCCACTAACGCGAAGCTCTGCTCCGTCTCGCGCACTACGTGGCCGAGCCGGACATCGGCCGGATCGCGAACGAGCCGAACACCACCACCAACGCCACGCGTGGTTTCCACGACGCCGAGAGATGCCAGCCGCTGGACCACTTTGGTGAGATGATCTGGGGACATGCCCATGCGTTCGGCGATCTCACGCACTGTACTCGTGCGCGACTCGCTGCTGCCGAGGAAGACGAGGCAGCGAAGCGCGTTGTCGGTGAACTTCGTCAGGTGCATGCGAGCGTCGCAGAGAAACGCGGTGGACGATGGCCCCAGAATGCTACGTGCCGAGGTCCTTGTAACCTCGCACAAACCAAGCCACCGCGCCTGTCGCAATCCGTCGGGGAATCCCCGACCACATGACCGGGATTGCTCCAATAGGCAAAGCGGCACCTCGTTTACACCTTTGAGCGTGCCAGTCGAGCACACTGCGCTCCGCGGACAGGTCACCATCTCCACTCCCCCAGTTCTTCAGAGGATTCTCCCTATGCGCAACCGCCAGACGTTTGGCTGGATCGCGGCGACGGCGAGCGTCGCGCTCGTCGCCGGCTATGGGTTCGGATGTACTCCTGCATCGCGCCCCGGTGGAACGGTCGGTGCGGCGGGAGACGCTGCGTCGCAGGTCTACGTCGCCCCCGGGACACACGACGAGTTCTACGCCTTCCTCTCGGGCGGATTCTCGGGGCAGCTCAGTATTGTGGGTTTGCCGTCTGGTCGCCTGCTCAAGGTCATTCCGGTGTTCTCGCAGTACCCCGAAAACGGTTACGGCTACAGTGAGGAAACGAAGCCCATGCTCGAAACCAGCTTCGGCTTCGTACCGTGGGATGATCTGCATCACACCGCGCTGTCGCACACGGATAGCAAGGCCGACGGTCGTTGGATCTTCGTGAACGGCAACAATACACCGCGCGTCGCACGCGTCGACCTGACGCACATGGAGACCGCCGAGATCCTCGAGATTCCGAACACAGGTGGCAATCACGCCTCGCCGTTCGTGACCGCGAACACGGAGTATGTCGTCTCGGCCTCACGCTTCAGCATCCCGGTGCCGAACCGCGACATGCCGATCGCCGAGTACAAGGGCAACTTCAAGGGTGTGGTGTCCTTCATCACCGCCAGTGAGGCGGGCAAGATGGATGTCGCGTTCCAGCTGATCGTGCCAGGCTTCAACTACGATCTGGCGCGCGCCGGCAAGGGTCCGTCGAAGGACTGGATCTTCTTCACCTCGTACAATACCGAGGAAGCGGCTGAGAAGCTCGAGATCAACGCATCGAAGAATGACAAGGATTTCGTGGCCGCCGTGAACTGGAAGCGGCTCGAATCATGCGTGGCTGACGGCAAGGGCACGCGTACGGACGCGGACTATCGCCACAACGTGATGGACGAGTTCACGCGCGCAGGCCGCACCGAGACCAAGCGGAGCGTGGTGACGATCCTGCCGTCCGCGTGCGAGGGCTCGATCTACTACATGCCGACGCCGAAGTCACCACACGGGGCCGATGTCGATCCGACTGGTGAATACATCGTCGCCGGCGGCAAGCTCGCGACCGTGATCCCGGTGCATTCGTTCTCGAAGATGCAGCAAGCCATCAAGGATCAGGCGTTCGATGGAGATGCCTATGGGGTCCCGATTCTCAAGTACGAAGCCACGATCGCCGGCGAAGTGCAGGACCCGGGCCTCGGTCCGCTGCATACCGAGTTCGATGGCAAGGGATACGCGTATACGTCGGTGTTCATTTCATCGGAAATCGTGAAGTGGAAGCTTGGAACGTGGGAGGTGGTGGATCGCATTCCGACGTACTACTCGGTGGGTCATCTCATGATTCCTGGTGGTGACTCGCGCGAACCGTTCGGGAAGTACGCCCTCGCGATGAACAAGATCACGAAGGATCGCTACCTGCCGACCGGCATGGAGCTCGCCCACTCGGCGCAGCTGTACGACATCAGCGGCGACAAGATGAAACTGCTCCTCGACTTCCCCACGCATGGCGAACCACACTACGCCAACGCGCTGCCGGCATCGCTGATCAAGGATCGTCAGGCCAAGTTCTTCCGGCTCGCCGAGAACCAGCATCCGCAGGTCGTGCGAGCGGCCAAGGAGACGGGTATCGAACGGCGGGGCAAGACGGTGCATGTGCGCATGTCGGCGGTTCGCTCGAGCTTCTCGCCGGACAACATCGAAGGCATCCAGGTGGGCGATACGGTGCTCTTCCACGTGACCAACATCGAGCAGGACTGGGACGTGCCCCATGGTTTCGCGGTGATGGGTGCGCGGAACGCCGAGCTGCTGGTCATGCCAGGTGAGACGCGCACGTTGAAGTGGGTGCCGACGAAGGCAGGCATTCACCCGATGTACTGCACCGACTTCTGCTCGGCGCTGCATCAGGAGATGCAGGGATACGTCCGCGTGTCGCCCGCGGGATCGAACGTCCCGCTGACGGCGGTCTCCTCGCGCCGCTCACAGCAGATGGCCCGACTCAATAGCGGCGAAGGCAATCCCGCCGAGCGCCGCGCCCTCGAACAGATCCGCCCGGAGCGCCCGCCGGTGACGCCAGCCGCCGATCCGCACGCGGCCCACCGCGGCGCGCCGCAACACTGACTCACGGTCTGCCGGCACTGTCCGCACACGCGGCGGTGCCGGTTTCGGGCTCTTCTCCTTCGCGGACGTGACCATGCTGTCCAGAACCTCGCGGATGCTGCTCGCCGCTTCGGCGCTTCTGCTGACGGTCGCCTTTCTCTTCCCGCTGTGGCGGATCTCGCTGCAAGCGCCCCAGTACCCGGAGGGGCTTGGTCTCGAGATTCGTGTCAACACCGTCACGGGTGTGAAGCCACAGGATCTGCAGAACATCAACGGGCTGAATCACTACATCGGCATGAAGGTCATCGAGCCGGATTCCATTCCGGAGTTGCGGCTCATGCCACTCGCGCTCGGGGGCCTGCTCGTGAGCGGTTTACTGGTGGCGGCGTATGGTCGGCGCACCCTGGCGCGCGTGTGGGTGGCGATCTTCCTGCTTGGCTCGCTCGCTGGCGTCGCGGACTTCTGGTATTGGCAATACGACTACGGGCACAACCTCGACGTCGAGAACGCGCCGATCAAGGTGCCGGGCATGACCTATCAGCCCCCCCTCTTTGGAACCAAGAAGCTGCTCAACTTCACGGCGACGTCGTGGCCCGCGGCGGGAGGGTGGGCGGCGTTTGGCGCACTCGCGCTCGCCGTGATCGCGGTGACGCGAGCCAATGGGCCGGCCGTGGCGGGCGTGTTGAAGTCGTCGACGGCGATCGCGGCGCCCCCTGTGCTGCCGATGCACTCGGCGGGCGGGGTGTCATGAGGCACCTTCGACCCACGAGCATTCTCACCTTTGCGCTCGCGGCCGCACTAGCGGCGTCCGCCCTCGGCGCCTGTGCCAACGACGCGCCCCGTGCCGTTGTGGACGGTGAAGATCACTGCGCACAGTGTCACATGGGCGTCGCCGACCTCCGGTTTGCTGCCCAGGCTCGCACCGCGACCGGCAAGGTGCTGCTCTTCGATTCCATCGAGTGTCTCGCCGACTATCTCGCCGAGCACGAGCGTGCGGACTTCGCCAGCCTCCACGTCACCGACTATCGCACGCCCGGGACGTGGGTATCCGTCGATTCCGCGCAGTTCATCGTGGATGGCCGCATCACGAGTCCCATGGGCCGTTCACTCGCTGCGTTCGCGCTGGATGCAGCGCCCGATTCGCTCGTGCAACAGCACGACGGACGCGTGATCGATTGGGCTGCTGTCCAGGCGCTCGTCGCCAGCGGCGCCGTCGCCGCTCCGCACGCGCACAGCCCGTGACACGTCTTCGCCCGAGCCGGGTGTGGCCGCTGGTGCTGGCGTGCTCGTGCGTGTCGGCGAGTCTCGCCCGCAGCCAATCGACGGCGACCCCGTCCGGCAGCGCTCTGTCGCTGATCACGGTGTCTCCGAACGGTCCGGTGCAGCGCGTGAGCGACGCGCTCACCCGCGTGGCAACGGGTGGCCGCATTCGCATTCAGGCTGGCGTATACCGCGAGCCAACGCTCGTGGTAAAGCGGACGGTCACGATCGACGGTGACAGTGGCGCCGTGCTTGACGGCGAAGGAAAGCGTGCCATCATGGTCGTCAATGCCTCGGGCGTGACGGTACGTGGCCTGGTGTTCCGCAACACGGGAAGCAGTCAGACCGAGGATCGCGCCGCGTTGCGCTTCTTCGAAGCGTCCGACTGCACGGTGGAGCGCAATCGCTTCGACGATACGTTCTTCGCATTGCTGATGCAGGAGATGGAGCGGTGCGTCGTGCGCCACAATCACATGCGGGGCATGCGCGGCACGCAGAGTCGGACCGCGAATGGTGTGCATCTGTGGTCCAGTCGCGATGTGGTTGTGGAGGACAATGTCATCACTGGGCATCGCGATGGCATCTATTTCGAGTTCGCGCAGGACGCGGTCGCGCGGCGAAACACCGTGACAGGCAGCCTGCGCTATGGCTTGCATTTCATGTTCTCCGACGCATGCCGGTATGAGTCCAACCGGTTCGAGGAGAATCAGGCCGGCGTCGCTGTGATGTACGCGAAGCGGGTTACCATGACCGGCAACGTGTTCGCACGCAATCGGGGCAGTGCGGCGTACGGCCTGCTGCTCAAGGATATCAATGACAGCGAAGTGTCCGGCAACGTGTTCACGGAGAACACCGTCGGCCTCGTGCTCGAGGGTTCGAATCGGAATCTCGTGCGCAACAATCGTCTCGAAGCGAACGGGTGGGCCATTCGTCTGCTCGCCAACGCGCAGGACAATCGGGTCGAGGGTAATGTGTTCGCGCGCAATCTCTTCGATGTGGGTACCAACAGCCGCTCGAGCTACAGCACCATCCGCGGCAACCACTGGGACCGCTATCGTGGCTTCGATCTCGATCGGGATGGTACGGGTGATGTTCCGCACGCACCGGTTCGACTCTTCGCGCTCGTCGTGGAGCGTGCGCCTGCGGCGCTGGTGCTCGTGCGCAGTCTCGTGGCCGATGCGCTGGATCTTGCAGAACGCGTCGCTCCCGTGCTGACACCGGTCACGCTCGTCGACAACGCGCCTCTGATGCGCCGACCCGTGCTGCCCCCGGTTGCGGCGGGATTTGTTCCAACGGCCGACGGTTCCGTTGGCCCCAGTTCGCGCGAAGCCGCGTCGAAGGAGCTGCCATGATTCCCGAGACCGCGCACCACGCTATCCGTCTGTCGGCGCATGGTGTGCGCAAGACGTTCGGCCGCGTCACGGTCCTCGACGGTGTGGACCTCGCGCTTGCGGCCGGTCGCATCACGGCCGTCCTTGGGCCGAATGGGTCCGGCAAGACGACGTTGAACAAGGTGCTCCTCGGGCTGGTGCGTCCCGATGCCGGTGCCGTGCAGTTCGACGGACACGTCGTGACGGGCACCGACGCGTATCGGCGACGCATCGGATACATGCCGCAGGCGCCACGCTTCCCTGACAATCTGTCGGCACGAGAGGTGCTGCAGCTCGTGCAGTCGCTGCGTCCAACCGACCGACTCGATCTCGACGACGCGCTGGAACGCTTCGATATCGGCGCGTATGTCGATCGGCCGCTCGGTGTCTGCTCCGGCGGTCAGCGGCAGCGTGTGAACGCCGCGGTCGCGATGCTTTTCTCGCCGGACGTCCTCATTCTCGATGAACCAACGGCGGGGCTTGATCCCGTGGCGAGTGCGGCACTCAAGGACCGGATCATCGCCGAGCGGGCGGCGGGTCGCGCGCTACTCCTGACCTCGCACGTCCTCAGCGAGCTGGACGAGCTGACGGACGACGTCGTACTGCTGCTCGATGGTCGCGTGGAGTATGCGGGGACGCTCGACGCCCTGCGCACCGAGACCGGCGAGGCGTCGCTGGCGCGCAGCGTCGCGGCGCTGCTGCGTCGGAATCCTCGTCGTGCGGGCACCACCACCTCGGCGGAGGCCGCATGAGCTCCGCGCAGCGCCCGTTCTGGCTCGCCGCCGAGGCGTCAACTACCGATGGGCCTCGGCTCCCGCCGGTGAGCACGGCATCGATGCCGGTGATCGGCGCCGTGGTAGCGGCGCAGTGGCGCGAGATCGCGCGCAATCGCTGGGTGCTCGCCTACGCGCTCGTATTGCTGCTGCTCACCGAAGCGCTGCACCAGATGGGGGGCTCGGGCACACGAGCGCTGACCAGCCTGCTCAATCTCGTGCTGCTCCTCGTCCCACTGGTCACAAGCGTGTTCGGCGTGGTGTACTGGCACGCCGCGCGCGAGTTCACGGAGCTGCTGCTGGCTCAACCCGTGGCCCGTCGTCGGCTGTGGTGGGGGCTGTATCTGGGGCTCGTGTTACCGCTGGTCGCCGCGTATGCGATTGGTCTGGTGCTCCCGCTCCTCTGGCATCGTGCGCTCGATGGGGAGACCGCGCGGTTGCTCGCCTTGTACGTGGGGGTTGGAGCGGCGCTCACGGCGATCTTCGGCGCGGCGGCGCTCTGGCTGGGAGTTCGTCACGATGATCGACTGCGCGGTCTCGGTGTGACGCTTGGCTTGTGGTTCGCGGCGGCCGTCGCGTACGACGCCATCGTTGTCTGGCTCGCGACGGCGTTTGCCGATTGGCCGCTCGAACGTCCGATGCTCATCGCCATGCTCGGCAATCCGATCGACCTGGCGCGTACGGCGCTGGTGCTCCGACTCGACAGCGCCGCGCTGATGGGGTACACCGGCGCGGTGATGGCACGGACACTCGGTGATGCGAGTGGACTCGTGCTCAGCGGGCTCGGGCTCGGCGTGTGGCTCGTGCTGCCGGTGTGGTTGGCTCTCCGGGCGTTTGAGCGGAAGGACTTCTGACTGCGGCGGCCGGTTCGACCATCGCGGCGAGCGTGGTGTGTCGGAAGAACTCGGCGAGCGACGTCCCGATGACCTTCCAGCGTGCATGCGCCTGACACGGCGCGGCGTCGCTGCACACGGCACGACCGAGCAGGCACGCGCGTCGCGTATCGATCTCGTCGAAGGGGCGAATCACGTCCGCGAGGCGAATCCTCGCGGCCGGGCGCGCGAGTCGGAATCCGCCGGTCTTGCCGCGCTGGGACTCGAGCACGCCTTCACGCGCGAGCTGATGCAGGATCTTCGACAGGTAGTTGGCAGGGATGTCGAGATGCGCCGCGAGATCAGCGGCACGCAACGCCACCGGCGCCTCCTCGTGTTCAGCGAGGAGGACGGCGGTGCGAAGGGCGTATTCAGCCGTCTGGTTCAGCATGCCGGAATGGCGGGGTGCGCGATGTGCGAGCGGACGCCACGAGCGCGGGCGACGATCACGACGTGATAATCTGCATCGGGGAACGAGCGGGTGATACGGTGCCAGTGCGTGCCGCGCGCTCACGATCGCGAGCCGTCGCCGAGTCGATGGTACGCCAGATGTTCAACGCGAAGAGGTAGGCGCCCAATGCCGAGAGCATCCCACCGATGGCCAGCAGGGCCGCGAAGCCTGCGACGGCATGGGCGCGCAGCGCGAACCCTGCGATCAGCACCAGCAGGCCGCCGTTTGCCAGCCACACATGCACACCAGCCGCGCGCAGGTGTCGGAGCGGCATGCCGGTGAAGCGTGGAATCACGTGGTACGCGACCCCGAAGATCATCATGGCGACGAAGCCAAGCAGCAACGCGTGCAGATGGACCGGACGCCAGCCGATCAGCGCGGGCCACAGGGCCATTGCGACGCCGACACTCGTGCCGACGGCGAGCCAGACGAGGCTTGCCTTGAGAAAGGCGCGCACGAACCAGTCCATCATGGCTCTACTCCCAGTTCGCGCAGGAGTTGGGCGAGCGGCACGCTCGCGTGTTCGGCGGCTGCGCGCAGCGTGCGCGCACCACCGCAGCAGGTATCGAGACCGTAGCGCGCGAGGACCTCGGGTGCGGCGGCGAGCGCGAAGAGCGCCTCGTCAACCCGGGAGTCGGCGGTGATGGGCGCGAGCGGCAGTGGGGAACGGATCATGTCGGGGAATCTCCGGTTGGCAGGTGCGGGTAATATATCATAAACTCATGAAGAAATAAACCGGAAGCCGCTGCGGGTTTCCGGCGCGTCCCTCCCCACCCGGTACCGTCATGCGCATCGTCCTGCTACACCCCAACTACCACTCCGGCGGCGCCGAAATCGCCGGCAACTGGCCGCCAGCATGGGCCGCCTACATCAGTGGCGCGCTCAAGGCGGCCGGGTTTTCCGACGTGCGCTTCATCGACGCGATGACGCACCACATTCCGGATGAGCAGCTCGAGGTCATGCTGCGCGACGCGCAGCCCGATGTGATCATGGCCACGGCCATCACGCCCGCCGTGTACAAGGCGCAAGAGACGCTGCAGCTCGCCAAACGCCTCTTTCCGCAGGTGCCAACCGTGCTGGGCGGCGTGCATGGGACCTTCATGTATCGCCAGGTCTTCACCGAAGCGCCGTGGGTCGACTACATCGTGCGCGGTGAGGGCGAAGAGGTCGTGGTGAATCTCGTGCGGGCGATGGCCGATGGGTCCCTCGTGGCCACGCGGCGCGACATCAAGGGCATCGCCTTCGTGGATGACGGGGAGATCGTGACGACGAAGGCGAACCCGCCCATCAAGGACCTCGATGCGCTCACCCCCGACTGGGACATGCTCGAGTGGGAGCACTACACCTACATCCCGCTCGGTTGTCGACTTGCCGTGCCGAGTTTTGCGCGCGGCTGCCCTTTCACCTGCAGCTTCTGCTCGCAGTGGAAATTCTGGCGGACCTACCGGACACGGGATCCGAAGAAGTTCGTGGACGAGATCGAGTATCTCGTGAAGGTGCACAAGGTCGGGTTCTTCATCCTCGCGGATGAGGAGCCCACGATCAATCGGAAGAAGTTCATCGAACTGTGCGAGGAGCTGGTGCGGCGGGATCTCGGGGTGCCGTGGGGGATCAATACGCGCGTCACCGACATCCTGCGCGACGAGGAGTACTTGCCGCTCTATCGGAAAGCCGGCCTCGTGCACGTGTCGCTCGGGACTGAGGCGGCAGCGCAACTCAAGCTCGATCGCTTCAACAAGGAGATCAAACTCGACCAGAGCAAGAAGGCGATTCGGCTCCTGCGCGAGCACGGTATCGTGACCGAGGCCCAGTTCATCGTGGGACTCGAGAACGAAACCCCCGAGACGCTCGAGGAGACGTATCACATGGCGCGCGACTGGAACGCCGACCTCGTCAACTGGAACTGCTACACGCCGTGGCCCTTCTCGGATCTCTTCGAGGAACTCGGCGACAAGGTCGAAGTACGCGACTACGCCAAGTACAACTTCGTCACGCCCATCATCCAGCCAGACCAGATGACGCGTGACGACGTGCTGCGAGGCGTCCTGCACAACTATCGGCGCTACTACTTCCGCAAGGCGACGGGCGGGTATCTGTGGGACAAGGACCCGTTTCGTCGGCGATACCTGCGCGGCTGCCTCAAGGCGTATCTCAAGTCGGCCGTCGAACGTCGCTTCTACGATCTCGGACGCATCAATTTCTGGGGACAGAAGGGGGACATCGATTGGGGCTTTGACGAGAGCAAGGTGCACGACAAGCGCGAGTTGCCCGTGCTCAATGAAATCCAGGCAGTGCGGCGGACCGACGAGTTCCAGCCCCGTCGCCGCGCACTGAATCGACGACCCACGGCCATGGAGGTGCGCGCGTGCGGCGGTCCATCACGGGAGGCCACCGAGGCCGAACTCGCGCCCGATGGTGCCACGCAGTAGGCTGAAGTTGTCCCCGGAATTCCTCACCTCTTATCCTGACGCTCATGACCCGATTCTTCTCTCGATCGGCCCTGGTGTGCGGTGCGGCCGCTCTCATGCTTGCCTGCGGCGGCAGTGGCGATGCACCGGCCGATCAGTCGGCGCCGCCGTCCGGCGGTGACGCGGCGACGTCCGACGCTGGTCCGGAGGCTGTGCTTACACTCGGCAAGACGAAGTACGAACAGGTGTGCATCACGTGTCACATGGCCGATGGCAACGGCACGCCCGGCGTGTTCCCCTCGCTCGTTGGCTCGGAATGGGTGAACACCGCCGAAGCGAAAGTGCCGATCTCCATTGTGTTGCACGGCCTGCAGGGCCCCATCTCGGTCAAGGGCGAGACATACGAAGCGGTGATGCAGCCGTGGGGGATGATCCCCGATGCGGACATTGCGGCGATTCTGACGTATGTCCGCTCGTCGTGGGGCAACAGCGCGTCCGCCGTGACGCCGGAGCAGGTGAAGGCGATTCGTGATTCCGAAGGCGCGCGTGGTGCGTGGACGGCCGACGAACTCAAGGCCAAGTATCCAGCCATGTAAGCATCGAGCGGCGTTGGTGCATGGTGGACGGCCGCCGTCCCGTGCGGGGCGGCGGCCGTCGTTGCATCTCAGTCACATTGATGATGCGCCGTCACGGACGCCGCCGATCGTCGGCCAGCGCGCGATAGTACTCCTCCACCAACGCGCGATACTCGGGCGGTACGGGCGCACGCGCGCCGAGTGCCGGCTGCCGCCCGTCGCCGCCGAGTCCGTAGCGACGGAAGAGGGAGAACTCGAAGGTCTTGAGCCCTTCGATCACGGCGTCCTGCAACTGCGCGAGCCCCTTCGGATCGCCCATCGCACGCCCCGTCTCGAGTTCACGCAGATCGCGAATCGCTCGATCGAGGTCGCGCACGTCGACACCGGCCGCTGCGAGTTCACGCCGTAGCGCTTCGGCGTTCTGGCGCCGCAAACGGAACTCGCCCGTTGCCTGCCGCGCGTCGCCTGAAGGACTACCGTCATCACGCCGTGCGGCACCGCCACCGGCGAGCGCACCGTCGCGCTGCGCGCCACCACGCATGCCGCCTTGGCCCTGCTGGCCCTGCTGGCCCTGCTGGCCCTGCTGGCCCTGCTGGCCCTGCT
>ERZ1066123.26-NODE-26-length-152297-cov-18.670091_pt1 | contig 152297 bp, 126 predicted proteins | sample MGYA00382770_ERZ1066123 | MGnify/ENA primary metagenome ERZ1066123 (study PRJEB33369, sample SAMEA5778353) | biofilm metagenome | biome: Industrial cooling water; feature: Water cooling tower basin; material: Biofilm | place: United Arab Emirates | collected...
GACCACCGTGGCGGGATCCAGAACGGGCGCTGGAACGGCCGCGGCGACCGCCCCCTGGAGCGAGGTGACCGGCGCAGCCCGGCGGCCATGCCGGGGGCCCGCATCGGCAACCCCATCGGTGCGGAGTTGGCCGGACAGATGGCACCGCCGCCACCCACAGCGCCGCCATCACCACCCGCCCGTTATCAGGCACCGCCGCGCGCGCCAGCGCCCTATCAGCCACGTGGCGAGGCCCCGTCCATGCCCTCGCGCAACGTGGGTTCGGAACGGCACGATCACCAGCCGCGCTAGGGTCAGGACCCGGGTTCCTCGCCCTGACCACCCTGCCAATGGGCAAAGGCACGTTGCTGCAGGGCGCTCACGAACGCATGCGCCGCCGGCCCGGTCCAGTCCGCCGGCGCGTCGCGGCGCCCCACCCACCAGCCCTGCCCCGGCAGACGGTCGGATTCGCGGACCACCAGCACCGCCAGCTGGGGCTCTCCTGCGGCGCAGCCTTCGGCATCGATCGCATCGAGCAAGCGGCACAGCGCGCGCATCTTCGGCCGGGTGAAGCGATAGCCCAGCGCCAGCAGCATTTCGGAATAGGACAGGTCACGCCCGGCCCGCGCCGCCGCCACCAGCAGCGCCTTCACCTCGGGCATGTCGGCGGGCGTGACCATGGCAGCGTCATGCCATGGTAACGGCGAAAGGGCCACCGGCGAGCACCGCCCACCGGTGGCCCCACCGCTCAGGCGAGGGATTATGCGAGGGGCCTGGGCGGTTCCGGCGCCGGTGGAGGGGGCGGCGCTGGTTCGGGTGCCGGCTCGGGAGCCGGATCCGGAGCGGGCCCGGGTCTGGGCTTTGGCTCCGGATCGCTCGGTGCATCCGGCCGTTCAGGTGGGTCTGGTGGCTGCGGCTGGCCGGCCAGTGCAGGCACTGCCAGCATCAACGCCATGGGCGCCAGCAGCAAGATGGATGGTCTGATCATCACGCAACTCCTTTCCGTGCGGTTGGTTGCCCCACCCCCCCTGTCGCGTGGTGTCGGCAACAGGGCGACCCTGCCCCTGTCATCGACGGGTCCAGAAAGTCGCTTTCCGGATGAACCCCGGATTGCCAGCAGCGTGCCGGCGCGGCGGCCCGTGCCGAACAGCCGGCGGGCCGCATGGACTCACCCGCTCACGCGGCCAAGGATGACACGCGCGCCTGCCCCTGCTAACGCGGCTGGCATGACCGTTTATCTCCACGAAGGTGACCTGCCCGCCGGTGTGCTGGCACCTGGTCCGGTGGCCGTCGACAGCGAGACCATGGGCCTCAACCCCCACCGCGACCGCCTGTGTGTCGTCCAGATCAGCGACGGCGGCAGCGATGAGCATCTCGTGCGCTTTGCCCCCGGTCACTATGATGCGCCGGTGCTGACGTCGGTTCTGGCTGATCCGGCGCGGCTGAAGCTGATGCACTTCGCCCGGTTCGACCTTGCGGTCATCCACCGCTTCCTGGGCGTGATGGCAACGCCGGTGTTCTGCACCAAGATCGCCTCCAAGCTGGTACGCACCTATACCGATCGCCACGGCCTGAAGGACCTCCTGAAGGAAACGCTGGGCGTCGAGATTTCCAAGCAGCAGCAATCAAGCGACTGGGGCGCCGCCGACCTGTCGGACGCTCAGAAGGACTATGCCGCCAGCGACGTGCGCTATCTGCACCGCGCCCATGCCGTGCTGGTGGAGCGGCTGGCGCGCGAAGGGCGCACCCACATCGCCCAGGCCTGTTTCGATTTCCTGCCCACCCGCGCCGAGCTTGATCTCGCCGGCTGGCCCGAAACCGACATCTTCGCGCACCTGTAGCGGCTGTCCCGCATCGCCATGGCCAGCCTGTCTGCCGATCCCGATGCCCAGCGGCCGCTGTCGCGGCGGCAGCAGGCGGCACTGCCCGGCAGCGCGCACGATCGGCGCATGACGCTGCTGAAGTGGCTGCTGCCTTCATCGGCCTTTGTCATCGGGATGACCATCATGATCTGGCCGCTGGTGGCCGGCCAGGAATTCTCCTTCCTGCTGGCCAAGGACCAGGTGGCCGTGGCGCCGGAACGGCTGCGGGTGGACCGGGCCGAATATCGCGGCAAGACCGGCGCCGGCGAGGCCTTCACCATCAGCGCCGGCCAGGCCCTGCAGCGCGCCAGTGCCGTGCCGATCGTCGAGCTGACGGCGCTCGCCGCCCGGCTGGATGGCAAGGACGGCCCGGCCAGCGTGTCGGCACCCTCCGGCCGCTATTTCCTCGACGAAGACAGGCTGGAGGTCGCCGGCCCCGTGCGGCTGCGGTCGGATGGCGGCTACAGCCTCGATGCCGAAACCGTGTTCATCGATCTGAAGCGCCGCACCGTGAAGACCGATACGCCGGTCTCCGGCCGGTTGCCGATGGGTGATTTCCGCGCCAACCGCATGGATGGCGATCTGGCCGGCAGCCAAGTTTCGCTGATCGGCAAAGTCCACTTGCGCATCAACCAGCGCGGCGGCAGAGGATGACGCCGATGATCCGCGCTGCCGCCACCTGCCTGTTGATCGCCACCGCCACGCCCGCGCTGGCCCAGCGGTTCGATTCGGGCGCGCCCATCGACGTTGACGCTGCCCGCATCGACATCGCCGATGCCGAGAACGAGGCGATCTTTTCCGGCGACGTTGTCATCCGGCAGGGCAGCATGACCCTGAACGCCGATCGCGTGCGCATCACCTATCAGAAGGACAATCAGGGCAACCCGCAGGTACAGCGGCTGGATGCGCTGGGCCGGGTGCGGCTGGCGCAGGGCAGCATGCGGGCCACCGCCAGCACCGGCATCTATGATGTGAACGCACGGCTTGTCACGCTGGCCGGCAATGTGAAGATGGACCGCGACGGCAACCATCTTGAAGGCGCCAGGGTGGTGTGGAACCTGAACAGCGGCACCAGCAGTTTCGACGCGCGCACCGCCGCCAACCCGGGCGGCCGTGTCACCGGCCGCTTCACCGTTCCGCAGAAGAAGCCGAGCTGACCTGCCGCACCGCGTCCCGCGCCAGATCGGGGCGCTCCAGTGGCAGAAAGTGCGTGGTGCCCGGCACGCGCTGCGCCGCGATGCAGGCGGGGTGGCCGGCAAAGGCGGCAAGTTCAGGATCGCGCACGGTCGACCCCTCGTCACCCGCCAGCAGGACAAAGGGCGATCGCAGCTTCATCAACGCCAGTTCGACGTTCGGCGACACGGCGCGGAAGGTTGCCGCTTCGAATGCCGGGGCGCAGGCCAGTTCGGCACCTTCGTCGGTGTCGATCAGACCGCCATCGAGATAAGCATCGAGATCATCGTCGCTCCAGGTGCGGAACACGCCGCGCCCGGCATAGGCCGCGCGCGCCTCGGCCCGGCTGGGGAACATGCCGCGCCGCCGCGCCGCCTGATCGGCCATGGGGTTGGGGATGGGCGCGCCGGCACGCACGGCCGCTGCCACATCGAAGGGCAGCATCGGTGGATCGAGCAGCACCAGCCCCGCCACACGGTCCGGACGCAAGGCCGCCGCCAGCAGCGACACGGTCGCCCCCATCGAGTGGCCGGCAAGGATCCACGGGCGACCGCCATCGATGATGTCCAGCAGCCGCAAGAGATCATGCGCGAAATCCTCCCAACTGCTCAGGTGGGCGGGATCCCGATCAAGCCCGGTGTGGCCATGGCCGCGTGCATCGCTGGCGGTGATGGCAAGCCCCCCGGCCAGCGGTGCCAGCACGGCTTCATATAATTGCGCGTTCATGCCGGTGGCATGGGCAAAGTGCAGAGGCAGCCCCTCACCGGCCTGCAAGGCGGAAACCGGCCCGGCCGGCGTTGCGATGGTCACGCGCTCCATGCCTGCCTGATAGCAGGCGCCGCCGCCTCAGCCAGTGCGCCCTTTTGTCAGCCAGCGCGCCAGCAGGGCGCCATTCCGGTCCAGCATGGCCGGGTCGCGCTGATCGGGCGCGGTCATGATCGCCTGATCCAGCACGGTGTCGATGGGGCTGGCCGCGCGCTCGGCCGGCAGCGCCGTGCACAGGGCGCGGATCATGGCGCGGGCCAGCGCGGCATTGCCGTGCATCACGGCCATGATGTCGGTCACATCCACGTCGCTGCCATCGTGCCAGCAGTCGAAATCGGTCACCATGGCGACCAGTGCGTAGGGCAGTTCCGCCTCGCGCGCCAATTTGGCTTCCGGCATCGCGGTCATGCCCACCAGATCGCAGCCCCAGGCCCGGTGCAGCCGGCTTTCGGCGCGGGTGGAAAAGGCCGGGCCTTCCATGGCAAGATAGGTCGCGCCGCGATGCACCGTGCCACCAGCCGCCGCCACCGCATCGGCCGCCAGCGCCGAAAGGCGCGGACAGGTGGGATCGGCCATCGGCACATGGGCGACCAAGCCGCTCTCGAAGAAGCTGGACGGGCGCCCCCTGGTACGGTCGATGAACTGGTCCACCACCACGAAATCGCCCGGCGCCATCGCGGCGTTCAAGGAGCCGACCGCCGACACGGCAATGAGATCCGTGCAGCCCAGCCGCTTCAGCGCATCAATGTTGGCGCGCTGGTTCAACTGGTGCGGCGGGATGCGGTGGCCGCGGCCATGGCGGGGCAGGAAGGCCAGATCAACGCCCGCCAGCCGCCCGGTCAGGATCGCATCCGACGGCGGCCCCCACGGGCTTTCAATCGTCACCCAGCGTGCGCCTTCCAGCCCGTCGATGGCATAGAGGCCAGAGCCGCCGATGATGCCCAGCTTCCAGCCGCTCATCCGCTCACCCGGCGCGCATCGATCGGCCAGCGTTCCAGCTGCCCCGCCTCGTCGGCCACGAAGAAGGCATCGTGCAGGGCCACGGTGGGATCGACATGGCCGGGCTGCAGCCAGACCAGATCGCCCTCTGTCACCCCACCGGGCGGGATGATGGCGCCATGCTCATCGCCCATCGGGCGATAGGCGCTGCCGGCCGGGCGTACCACCCGCGGGCCGGGGCCATTGGGGTGCAGCGCCTTGTGCCCGGCATCGCAGGTCACGTGACTGGCATGATTGGCCGACACGATGCTGGCCGCCAGGAACAACGCCGGCCGGAACGGCAGATCGCCCAGATCGCCATATTCCACGTCCATCAGGGCATAGCTGCCGGCCTGCAGCTCGGTATAGACGCCGGCCGTCAGGTCCATCGCTGCCGTGCCGGTGCCGCCCCCCGTCACCTGAGCCGGCGCCAGGCCCTCGGCGCGCAACGCGGCGAGCAAGGCCTGCAGGGTCTCGGTCCAGGCCGCGTGCGCCGCCGCCCGCTCGGCCGGCAGCATGTGCTGGTGATGACCGCAATAGGCCTGTACGCCGGCGTACAGCAGGCCCGGCAGCGTGGTGAGCAGCCGCGCCAGCGCCGGCGCATCGGCCGGCGCCACCCCGGCGCGGCCCATGCCGGGATCGACATCGACATAGGCATCGAGGGTCACGCCAGCCGCCGTGGCGGCCGCACTGGCGGCCTGCGCCTGGGCTGCGCTGTCCATCACCGCGCCCACCCGCGCCCTTCTCGCCAGCCGCGCCAACCGCGCCCAACCCCACGCCGGCACCGGCGCCGTGACCAGCACATCGGCGATGCCGCCGGCCACGAAGCTTTGCGCCTCGCCCACCGTCTGACAGCACAGGCCCACCGCGCCCCTCTCCACCTGCAAGCGGGCAAGCCGGCTGCACTTGTGCATCTTGCCATGGGCGCGCAGGCGCACGCCTTTTGCGGCACAGGCCGATTGCATGGCGTCCAGATTGGCCATCATCACGGCGCGGCGCACCACCAGCACCGGCGTGATCGGCGGCTTCACCTTTGCAAGAAATTCCGCAGTGGTCTGCATTGCCCAATCCTGAAAACCCTGCCTTGCCGCGCGGGGCGCTTTGAGTCAAAGAGCGCCGCGAACAGGGCCCGCATTACGGAGCAGTCATGTCTGAACAACCTGTGGTGATCATCACCGGCGCCTCGTCGGGCGTGGGCCTCTGGGCGGCAAAATCCCTGGCAGACCGGGGCTGGCTGGTGATCATGGCCTGCCGCGATCTCGCCAAGGCCGAACGTGCCGCCAATGAAACGGGCATCCCGGCCGCCAACCGCCGCCTTCTCCACATCGATCTGGGCGACCAGGCCAGCGTGCGCCGCTTTGCGGACGAGTTCCATGCGCTGAACCTGCCGCTCGATGCGCTGCTGCTCAATGCCGCCGTCTACCTCCCCCGCCTCGAAGCGCCGATGCGCTCACCCGAAGGCTATGAGATCAGCGTCGCCACCAATTATTTCGGCCACTTCCTCCTCGCCCACCTGCTGATCGAGGACCTCAAGAAGGCCAAGGGCCGGCTGCAATCGCCGCCGCGCCTGATCACGCTGGGCACGGTGACGGCCAACAGCGAGGAATTCGGCGGCAAGATCCCCATCCCCGCCCCGGCCGACCTCGGCGACCTCGCCGGCCTCGCAGCCGGCTTCAAGGCCCCCATCGCCATGATCGACGGCAAGAACTTCAAGCCCGGCAAGGCCTACAAGGACTCAAAGCTCGCCTGCATGATCATGAGCCGGGAGTTCCAGAAGCGCTGGGGTGAAACCGGCATCGTCTTCAACACCCTCTACCCCGGCTGCGTCGCCGAAACCCCCCTCTTCCGCCACACGCCACCCGCCTTCCAGAAAATCTTCCCCTGGTTCCAGAAGAACATCACCAAGGGCTATGTCAGCCAGCCGCTGGCCGGCGAACGCACGGCGCAAGTCGTGGCCGACCCCGCCTTCGCCAGCCAGTCCGGCGTCCACTGGAGCTGGGGCAACCGCCAGAAAGAAGGCCGCATGCCCTTCGCACAGCCGCTCTCGACCCGCGGCACCAACGAGGCGCGCAACGAACGGCTGTGGGATTTGACGATGAAGGCAGTGGGGCTGGCCTGAGGCTTCCTCAGAGGTTCAAGAAGGGGCCTCCGGCGGGCAGGGCCTGAGGCCCTGCACCCACTTTCGTTTTCAGGCGTGCGAGTTAGTAACCATTTTCTTGCTACAAAAAGAGAAATCAGGTTGTCGCACTCGAGTGAGGTCATCGAATGCCCTTCTATATTCGCAAATCTGTCTCCGCCGGCCCATTCCGCTTCAACCTTTCTAAGAGTGGCATCGGCGTATCCGCCGGGGTGACAGGCCTTCGCATCGGGACTGGCCCACGCGGTCACTATGTGCATGCCGGTAGAGGGGGGCTCTATTATCGGGCTTCGCTAGGCGGAGGAAAAGCGGCGTCCCCACGCAGATCGGCAGAAGGGCAGGTTCAACCATCGCCTCAACAGCCAATCGCTCACTATCCTGATGCCGAGATGGTCCGGGTCTCGTCGGCCGATGTGCTCGAGATGAAAGATGCCCGCTTCATTGAGCTACTAGAAGAACTTAATGCCAAACAACTGCAGGCAAAGCTTTCTATCGTGCTGGGCGGTATCGGGGCCACCATCGGCTTTGGCCTCATGCTCAATTTTGGACTCATCGGCCTTGCGGCCGGCACCGGATTGACCTTGGTCAGCGCGTGGGCAGGAGCCTACCTTGATGGGTACCGGCGCGCAGTGGTGGTCATGTATGATCTGGAGGATGACACCGAAGCTGCCTACAAGGCCCTCACCAATGCCTTTGATGGTATGACCAAGGCCGCCGCAATTTGGCGAGTCGACTCTGGCGGCCAGATTCGCGATCTGGCCGCATGGAAGCGCAATGCAGGCGCTAGCTATCTGGTCGATCGGAAATCTACGACCTTTGGCTATGCATTACCGTCTGTCCTGAAGTGCAATATCACGCCACCCTCGATGCAGGTCGGAAAGGAAACACTCTACTTTTTACCGGATGTTGTGATGGTGCTTGAGGGGAACAGGTTCGGTGCTGTGGGGTACGACAAGCTGTCTATCCGTTGGGAAGAGAGCCGGCACATTGAAGCGGAATCTGTTCCTTCGGACGCAAAGATCGTCGGGCAAACTTGGCTGCATCCGAACAAGAATGGGGGGCCTGATCGCCGCTTCGCCAACAACCGACAGATCCCGATCTGCCTTTATGAAAGCATCCATCTTACCAGCTCCAACGGGCTCAATGAGCTTCTTCAGCTTTCGATCCTGGGGAGAGCGGAGCCATTCGCCGAAGCAGCCAAAAGGCTGGCTGGAAGCGTCGGTAGCAGCCAAGCGCTCGCGCTTCCCCAGCTCTAGAGGGGTTTTCACTGCGACTGACAGCCGACATAGAACGACGCCCAATAACGAACGGGTGCAGGGACGAGTCCCTGCCCGCCGGAGGCTTTTTTCCGCTTTCCTTATAAAATATTCGTTCGCAGCAGCCGCTGTTCCAGCAGCGTCTGCATGTCGCGGCGGCTGTCGGCGATCAGCAGGATGGTGACGGTGGTTTCGCTGATGCGATAGATGATCCGCCAGGGTTTGGCGCTGAGTTGGCGGAAGCTGGTGATGCCCAGCACGTCGAGTTCGCGCGGCACCGCGCCGCGTTCGGGGAGGTGTTCCAGTTCAGCGACCTGCTCCAGCATGGTGTCGAGGAAGGCGGCGGCGACGGTGGGGGAGGCTGCCTGCGCCAGATAGCGGGCGATAGCGGCGAGGTCGCGTTCGGCGCTGCGGGTCAGCTGGACCGAGTAACGCTTTGTCATGTGGACGGCGCGAGGCGATCCTTGAGGGCAGCGATGGCGGTGCGGGCATCGACCGTTTCGCTCGCCTCGATCTCGCGCTGGCCAAGGGCGAGAATCTTGAGCAGCGCCAGGGTTTCCTGGGTCTCCTCGAATGACACGACATCAACCAGAACCGCCTTCGCCTGCCCGTTCTGGGTGATCAGCACCGGCTCACGGCGTTCATTGAGATCGGTCAGCACATCAGCCGCATTGGCCTTCAAGTAACTGACCGGACGGACCTGCGTGGAAAAGCGCATGGCAAATCTCCAGACTGAATATGGTCCGAATATAGTCTAGCCTCGCGCCATTTGCCAGCGCTGTTGCGACTGCGGGGGCCAGGCTGCCCGTGTGTTCGTATGTCACGCGTTGTGTCGTGAAGCGCCGGCCGTAAACGAACGGGTGCAGGGACTGCGTCCCTGCCCGCCGGAGGCTTTTTTTGCCTTGTTCCTCGAGACCGGCCATTGCGCGCCACGGCACGGGCTGTCCTACACAGGCGATCGCTGCCATCATGCGGTCCAGATCAGGATGGGGCAGGCAGCCATGGAAATCCACAGACAGGACGCTGACGAAATCGCTGTGCTCGAGCGGCAAACGGGAGCGGCGGCCGGCATGGCCGAATAACGAAAACCCAACAAATTCAAGCGTTATTCCCGCCGCAATCGTCGCAACTGACAAAACTGCGACCGCACGATCCAGCTCTTTCTCAGTTCAAGACAAGAGGCCCCGCCAGGGCCGTCACCAGGCCGGCTGCGGCATGACTCAGCCTTGCTTCGTCTCGCCCTTCCCCGGCGTGAGGCCATAGCGCGCAACGAGTGCCCACACGTGCGGGGGCACCATGTTCTTCATCATGCCCGGCGCTTCGCGGCGCAGGTGGAGGATGGTTTCGATGGCTTTCATCTCGACGCGGGTGCGGGCGAATTCCTTGCCCTTGGGGCCGACGAGCGGCATCAGCTTGCCGACCAGTGGCCGGATGAACTTGGGCATGCGGCGCAAGGGGAGCCCGCCGGCGGCGCGTTCGGTGTTGGCGAGGAAGCCCTTCACCGGCCCGGCGCGCTTGCGGCCATCGGGCTTGCCCCCCGTCATGCTACCATTGTCGTCGGGTTCGGTGAGCGCCACCTCATCGCCCAGCAGATCCAGGAGTTCGGCGCCGCGATCGTTGCGGACGAGCAGCCATTGTTCGCCGGTGCCGCCCATGTAGCCGACGGTGATGTCAGCCAGGCTGTTGGTGTAATCCACGCAGGTGCGGCAGGTGAGCGGGAAGAAATCGGGGCGCAGATCGGCCAGCGGCAGCATCAGGAACGGGATATCCTTGCGGCGGCCATCGTCGAAGCGCAGCTCGACATGATAATCGGCCTTGAATTCCAGGTAGGTGATGGTCTCCGGCCGGTCGGACAGCAGGGACAGGAATTCGTGGAAATTCTCGGTCGTGGTGTTGTCCGAACAGGGCGTGCCGATGACATAGAGGCGCTCAAAGCCGAGCTTCTTTTCCAGCCGGCGCAGGGCGTGGATCTGGCAGGGGATACCGATGATGCCGATGCGCTTGAAGCCGGCGGCGCGGGCCGGTTCCAGCAGGGCCAGCAAGGGCGCGTAACCCATGCGCATCCCGCGCACCTGGGCCATGGCTTCGGGCGTCGTCACCATCACCGGGCGCGGCCGCCACTTGTCATCCGGGTCGGGCGCCATGGTCAGCACCGCGTCCACCGCGCCGGTTTCCAGCAGGCGCTGGCCCAGCCGGCTGGTGATGCCAGTCCATTGCGCGCCTTCCAGCGGCTGTTTCAGGCGGGCCTTGGCCATGCGCTGGAAGGGGCCGAAGAACAGCTCGTCTGCCCGGTTCTCGTCACGTGCGCGGCCGTGGACCTGGGCTTCCATCGCGGCATAATCGGGCTTGATGAACTGGCAGGCGGTGCCGCAATCATTGGGCGTCGCCGTGCGCGACACGCCGCAATCGGTGCACAGGCCGCGCGGGGCGGCGGGCGCGAAGCTGGGCGCGATGATCCCCGATGGTTCAGACACTTGAAGACCCCGACTGCGAAGAGACACCCCTGCCCGGCCCCGCTGTTAGCGTGCCGGCGCTCACATCCGCAAGGCCTGTCCATAACCGGTGAGTTCCAGATAGCCGCGCCCGCCCGGCCTGCCCTCGTCCGCAGCCACCGTCACCGCGCCCTCCCAATAAAGCGGGCCGCCGCTCATCCGGCTGTCCAGTTCCTGGTCCGCCATGAGCGGTGCAACGCGGAGGCGCTGCCAGCGGCCATTCAGGCGATAGCTCACCACCGGCCGCACCGGCCAGCGTGCCTTGCTGCGGGGGGACTGCCACCAGCCGCCGGCCTGCCAGGTGATGTCCGCCGGCTTGAACACGGTCAGCCGGCCAGCCGCATCGCGGTGGCTCCCGCCGGCCCAAAGCGCCCCGCCCTTCCCATCCCGCACCCGGAACAGGGTGAGCGCACCGCCATCATCAAGGTTGAGCCCCAGCCAGTCCCACCCCACCGCCGCCGGGTTGAGCAGCGTGGACGACCATTCGCGGTCCAGCCAGGCCGTGCCCTTTACGGGCTTGCCGTTCAGCTTGCCCGAAATCTTCAACTGCGGCCAGCTGTAATAATGGCTGGCCTCGTGCCGGTGCGGCCCCTTGCGGCTGTAGCCGCCCTCCCCCTGCAGGATCACGCCTTGCGCGGGCGTCACGTCCAGCGCCAGCGCCAGTTGCCGGTCCGTCACCCGGGCATGCAGGCGGCCATCGGCGGCGCGCCAGAGGCGCCAGCCATCAACGCCGACATCCATGTCCCCCACCCTCGCTTGCGCCAGGCCAAAGCCTTCGCGGGCGATGCGCGCGGCGTGGCGCAGCCGGCCATGGCGCGGATCGGCAATCGCGGCATGGGCAAAGATCACCTGCCGCGGCGTGAAGCGCGATGGATTGTCGGTGGCAATATCCGGCCTGGTGCGAAAGAAGGTGATCTGGAAACCCTGCGGGCCGTCCGGCGTGTCGAGCCAGCCGGTCATGTACCACCATTCGGTGCGGAAATCGGGATGGGCACCATGATCGGCGGGGAAGCGCAAGGGCACGTCAGGCTGCACAGCGGCGAACTGCGCCGCCATCAAGAGCGGCGCCAGCACCGGCATTGCGAGACGCCACATCACCAATCCGCCCGCACCGCCAGCACGGCGCCGCGACCCAACGCCCGTCGCCCGGCCAGCAGGGCGGTGCCGCCGGCACTGGCCACCAGCGCTGCCACCAGGCCGGCGAGCAGCGGCCACGGCAAGGCGAGATCCATCGTCCAGTGAAAGCTGTGCGGGTTCACCACCTTCACCAGCACCAGCGCCATGGCAAGGCCCAGCACCAGCCCGGTCAGGGCGCCGACAAGGCCAAGCCCGGCGCCCTCGATGGCCAGCATGGCCAGCAACTGCCGCCGGGCGAGGCCAACATGGCGCAGCATCCCGAACTCCTTCAGCCGGGCCAGCACCTGTGCCGAAAAGCTGGTTGCCACGCCAGCCAGCCCGATGAGGATGGCGATCGCCTCCAGCGCATAGGTGACGGCAAAGCTGCGATCGAAGATGCCAAGGGCAACGCGGCGCATATCCGCCGGGCGGCCGAACTGCGCCTGCCCCTTGACCGCCGCGGGCAAGACCGCCCGCATCGCGGCTTCAACAGCATCGGCATCCGCGCCGGGCACCAGATCGACCGCCGCCTCGCTGACGCTGGCATCGCCGGTGAAGCGGCGATAATCGGGCAGCGGCAGGATGATGGCGCCCCACTGCCGGGCATAATCGCGCCACACGCCGGCAACGAACAGCCGACGGGGGACGCCACCGATCACCAGGTCGCGCACCTCGCCGGCCTGCCAGCCATAGAGCCAGGCCATGGCTTCCGAAACCAGCACCGGCGCGGTGCCAGCCGGCGCTGCGGCCTGGGCACGTGTCACCAGCGGCACGGCGGCCGCGCCCTGCTGCGCCATCAGCGCCACTGCCGGCCGCGCCGGATCGAGGCGCACCGGCTGCACGCGCTGGAAGCGGATGGCGGCGACGCCCGGCACCGCCGCCAGCCGTGCCTGGTCGGCCGGCGTCAACCCGCCGGCGTCCGCGCCTTCCAGGTGCAGGTAGAGATCGGCTGGCAGCACCGCCACCAGCCAGTCATCAACAGACTGGCGGAAGCTGGCCACCATCACCGCCATCGCCACCATCAGCGATGTCGAGGCGACGATTCCCGACAGGGCGAGACTGGCAGCCTGCGGGCTGGCCCACAGCCGGCGCAGCGCCAGATCCAGCGGGACCGCCCGCAGGCCGAGAAGCGGCCGGATGAGCAGGCGGGCCAGCGCCGGCATCAGCGCGACGCCGCCAGCCAGCAGCAGCGCCATCGCGGCATAGCCCATGAGCGGCAGGCCGGCGACCGGTGGCGCCAGTGCGGCAACGCCACCAGCGGCCAGCAGCGCCAGACCCGGCCAGGCGCGCGGCAGGTGCGCGGGGTCGGGCACATCGCCCAGTCCCTTCAAGGCCAGCGCCGGCGGCTGGCGCGCCGCCGCCAGCGCGGGCACGATGCTGCCGGCCAGCGCCGTGGCCACCCCCAGCGCACCGAACAGGGCGGCGGCCAGCGGCGGGAAGCCCAGCGGCGCCGGAGTCGCGGCGAAATAGCCGCCACCCAGATCGCCGCCGACCTGCGCCACCACCAGGCTGGCCAGCCCATACCCTAGCAACAGCCCCAACGCCGCGCCCAGCACGCCAAGCAGCAGCGCCTCCACCAGCAATTGCGTGACCAACCCGCGGCGCGGCAGGCCCAGCACGGCCAGCAGAGCGAACTGCGGCCGTCGCCGCGCGGCCGACAGCGCCTGCGCCGACCAGACCAGGAAACCGCCGGTGAGCAGCGCCACCAGCGCCAGCATTCCCAGGTTGACGCGATAGGCGCGGGACAGGGCATCGGCACGGCTGGCCTCTGCCTCCGGCGCTGCCAGCAGGGCATCGGCCGGCAGCAGGGCCGTGATGGCGCGCGCGGTGGCCGCACTGTCGTTGCCATCTGCCAGCTTGAGGTCGAGCCGGTGCAGCCGGCCCAGCTGGCCGAAGCGCGCCTGCGCCTCGGCAATGTCGATCACCGCCAGCTTGGCCTCCTCGCCGGCGCCGCGCAGCAGGCCCGCGACGTGCAGACGGACCTGCCGGCCTGCGGCGGTGACGGTGAGGGTGTCGCCCGGCGCCACGCCGGCCGCCCGTGCCAGCGCCGGCGAAACATGCGCCGCATCAGGCCGCCATGCCGGCCGGCTGCCAATGCCGGCAGAACCGGAAAGACCGACAAGCCCCGGCGTCACCGCCATGGCGCGCAGCGGATCGATGCCGATCAGCGCCAGCCGGCCGCCAGCCGGCCTTGCCCCTGCTGCATTGCCTGCCATGCTGCCCGGCCGCGCGAGCCGGCCCCAACTGGCCGACAGTTCGACCACCGGGCTGACGCCGGCCACGCCCGGCAGGCGGGCGAGGCGCGGATAGAGCATCTCGTCAAATCCGGCCGGCGTGCGCGCCCGCACCGCCAGATCGGCGCGACCCGACACGCTGGCGACGGCCCGGCCGAAACTCTCCAACGCCGCGCCATTGACCAGGTGGACGGCAAAGCCCAGCGCCACGCCCACGGCAATGGCGAGCACGGCGATGGCCATCCGCCCCGGCTGGGCCCGCCATTCGCCGGCCAGCAGCCAACGGGTTGCGGCCGGGGGCATTGCCGGGCTCAGGCTGGCCATGGCGACAGGTTCAACCCTGGGCCGGCGCGGCCGGCGCCAGGCCAGCAGTGGTCAGGCACAGCGCCCGGTCAGCCGCGGCGGCCACCCGTTCGCTGTGGGTGACGATCAGCACGGCAGCGCCGCTGTCCCGCGCCGCGTCCAGCAGCAGCGACAGGATGCGCGCGGCGGTTTCGGGATCGAGATTGCCGGTGGGTTCATCGGCCAGCACCAGCGCCGGCCGGCCCACCAGCGCGCGGGCGATGGCAACGCGCTGCAATTCGCCGCCGGACAATGTTGCCGGCCAGTCGTGTACCCGCGAACCCAGGCCGACGGCATCCAGCATGGCACCGGCGCGCGCCAGCGCATCGGCCTCGCCCGCGCCCGCCAGCAGCAGCGGAAGCGCCACGTTGCGGACCAGATCAAGGTGCGGCAGCACGTGAAAGGCCTGGAAGACAAAGCCGATCATGCGGGCGCGCAGGGCCGCACGCTCTGCCTCTGCCAATGTCGCCACCGGGCGGCCGGCGATCAGCACATTGCCGGCATCGGCCGCATCCAGACCGGCAATCACGTTCAACAGGGTGGACTTGCCCACCCCGGATTCGCCGGTGATCGCCACCACCTCGCCAGCCGCCAGCGCCAGGTCGACGCCAGCAAACAGCGTTCGCCGCCCGCCGCCCATTACCGGCACCGCGCGCGCCAGGCCGGACACGGCCAGCACCGGGGGCGCGGCCACCCGCGACGCGGCGGCAGCAGGGGAATGATCGGCAAGCATGGAGGGGCTTTACCCCAGCCGCGCTGCGATGGGAGCCGGGTGTGGCACCATGCCCACCCGCAGCCGCCGTCAATCCTGCCTGGCGAAGAGATTGCCGGGATTGCGCATCGCCTTGAATTCCAGCGCGTTGCCAGCCGGATCGAACAGGAAGAAGGTGCCCTGTTCGCCGGGCTTGCCGGCAAAGCGCACATGCGGTTCCAGTTCGAAGGCAACGCCTGCGGCCTTGATGCGCTCCCCCAGCGCTTCCCAGCCGGCCCAGTGCAGCACCAGGCCGAAATGCGGCACCGGCACGCTGTCACCATCGACCGGGTTCCTGTGGATGGCCGACCTGGGGGCCTTGTGCACCACCAGCTGATGGCCATGGAAATCGAAATCGATCCACGTCTCGCTCGACCGCCCCTCTGGACAGCCCAGCACCTCGCCATAGAAACGGCGGGCGGCCGCGAGATCATCGACCGGAATGGCAAGATGGAAGGGGTTCATTCGGGTTCCTTCACGGGATGGGATGCGGCCAGTGCGGCGGCGCGGGCGTGGAGGGCGCGGCTGGCGTCGGCCAGCGTGGCCCCCTCGACCGCCCGGATCGGGTGATCGGCTGGCAGTGGCGCAGGCGGTGAATGGTCGAACGGCAGCAGGCCCGCGGGCGCGCCATGGTGCGCCGGGTGCAGCAGCCATGTCATCACCTGCATCAGGCGGGTGTGCAGGCCCAGATGCTCCAGCGCGGCGGCGGCGCCGGCTTCCGGGCCCAGGCCTTCGCGCCACAGCCGGCCGGGGCCATCCAGCCAGCGCCGCGCCGCTTCGGCCGCAGCGGCCGTGTCACGGAACAGCGCGTCCATCTGCGCCTTGAGCGGCACGGCGGCAGGTCTGCGCCGGCCTCTTGAAACCGGTTTGACATTGCCCAGATTGGCATTGCCGGCCTCGCCCGTGGCGCCTTCGGGGCCACCGGCGGCGACGGCAGCAGCGCCTGGCCCCTTGCGGGCAGGCTTTTCGGCAGTTCGCTTAGAAGAGGATCTGACCATGCGAGGTTTTGACATATCGCCTTTGTTGCGTTCGTCCATCGGATTCGAGAATCTCAACAGGCTGGTGGAATATGCCGGCCGCGTCGACACCGGTGACGCCTACCCCCCCTACAATATCGAGAAGCTGGGTGACGGTGCCTATCGCATCCAGATGGCGGTGGCCGGCTTTGCCCAGTCCGAGCTTGACATCACCGTGCAGGAAAACACGCTGATCGTCGTTGGCCAGGCGGCACCGGAAGCCGACGGCAAGGAGCGCGTGTTCCTGCACCGCGGCATCGCCAAGCGCGCCTTCGAGCGGCGCTTCCAGCTGGCCGACACCATCAAGGTGACCGGCGCCGGCTTCGCCAATGGCCTGCTCAACATCGATCTCGTCCGCGAGATCCCGGAGCACAAGAAGCCGCGCAAGGTTGCGATCGGCGGCGAGACGGTGGACGCCCTTCCCACCGGCGGCATTGCGGTCGCGGCCGAATAGGCCTTCATCCGCGCAGGACTTTCCGGCGCTCGACGCGGAACCGCTTGAGTTCCTCGCCGGGCGCCGGCCAGTCCGGATCGGCCTTCGCGGCCGCTGCATAATCCTCCATCGCGCCGCGCAGTTCGCCGGCCAGTTCGCGCGCCTGTGCCCGCGCGAAATAGGCGCGCGCCGGCTCTCGCGGGCCCAGCGTGATGCCGTGGCTGATCAGCGCCGCCGCCTCCTCGGCGCGGCCATCGATGCGGGTAAGCGCGATCCCCTTGTTGATCCAGGCTTCGGGCAGTGTTGGCGCCGCCTTGATGGCCAGGTCGAAATCGGCGGCGGCGCGCTCGGGCGATTTCGCCTTCAGGAAGGCAATGCCGCGGTTGATCAGCATGGCCAGCCGCACCGGCGGCTCGATGCCGGCGCGGCTGATCTGCGCGGTGCAGCGGCGAATGAGCGACTGTGACGGACGCGGCGCCTCGGCCGCCTCGCGGCAGGGGCGGGCAAGGTCTGACGTGCTGTCGGCCGGCTTCTGCGCCTGCGCCGCCGCCGGCAGCATCGCTGCCAAAACCAGCGCACAGTTCATCGCGCGCACCAGACGCCTCACGCGATGATGTCGGGGATCAGCAGGTCCTCCAGCATGCTGATCTCGTCCTTCAGGCGCAGCTTGCGCTTCTTGAAGCGCTGCAACTGGATCATGTCCGGCAGTGGCAGCTGGGCCAGCGCCTCGATAGCCGAATCAAGGTCGCGGTGATCCTGCTTCAACAGCTCGATGCGGGCTCGGATTTCCGCTTGATCCACCGGGGGGAGGCTCCAGACAAGGCCGTGCACGGGCGCGTATCTTGCCGGGTTACCCAAAGTTCAGGCCCGCCGGCAAGCGGAACTGCGATGGGACGAAGCGAAGGCGGCGGGGAATCATGCCAAAGCGGCGGTGAATCGCGCATCCGGGCCATGGACAGCGGCGACGGAACATGATGCACTCATCAGCCCTGCTGGCACAGCGCGGCTGCGCATCACCCCCAGGCCGGCAGACGGAAGAGGGAGAGTGCCTGATGGCCAACACACAGCGCACCAGCACCAATCGCGACACGCTTGCGGCGCGCCATGCCCGGCTGGATGCCAGCCTTGCGGCCGAACTGAAGCGGCCCCAACCCGACGCAACGCTGCTGCGCCGCCTGAAGCGGGAAAAGCTGAAATTGAAGGACGAACTGGCCCGCGCGGCCGTCCATCACTGACAGGCCAGACAGGCGGGCGAGCCGCTATTCGTCGCGGCTCACCTTCTCGTCGCGCTCGTGGCGCTCCTGCGCGTCGATCGTCATGGTGGCGATCGGCCGGGCTTCCAGCCGCGCCAGGCTGATCGGCTCGCCGGTCACCTCGCACCAGCCATAATCGCCCGACTCGATGCGGCGCAGGGCGGCATCGATCTTGGAAATCAGCTTGCGCTGGCGATCCCGCGTCCTCAGCTCGATGCCCCAATCGGTCTCGCTGGCAGCGCGGTCGGTCAGATCAGGCTCGCGCAGGGGCTCGGCCTTCAGCGCCTCCAGCGTGCCTTCCGATTCCCGCAGGATCTCGTCCTTCCAGGTCAGCAGCTTGCGCTTGAAATAGGCCAACTGGCGCGGATTCATGAATTCCTCGTCCGCACTCGGACGATAACCGGGGGGCAGATCATCGCCGGGGGCGGGCACGATCAGCGTTCCCTCACTGCCATTGCCAGGACCGGCAAAATTTCCATCGGACTCGCTTTTCATCGCAAATACACCCCATCAACCGGGGCGGCGCATGACCCACCAGCGGGTCACATGCCAGACCCGGATATCCACGCTGGCCAGACCCCTCCAACCAGCATTCTCCCATGGGACGGCCCCATAAACCCCTGAGGCCGAAGCGGCAAGCGTGGAGTTGCGCCACACATCAGACAAAAGCCGGGCGACACATGACGGTGCGCCGTTGCGGACGGTCAGCCTTTCAGCCCGTCGATGCGCGCCTGCAGCGCCGCCAGTTGCTCCTTGAGCGCCTTCATCTCCTCGGCGCTGGCCGTGGCTGGCGGCGGTGACGCGGCCGGCGGCGCAGGAGGTGGCGTGGCAGGCGGCGCCGCAGGGGGCGGGGCCTGCTCACGATGACGGCCGCCGGTCATCATTTCGGTCGCGGCCTGAAACATGGCGAGGTTCTGCCGCGCCAATTGCTCGAATGGCTTCATGGCGGCATCGCGGAACTTGGCCTGGTTCTCGGCAAAGGCCGCCATCGAGGCTTCCAGATAGTGCGGCACCATCCCCTGCATGCTGTCGCCATAGAGCGCGATGATCTGCCGGAGGAAGCTGGTCGGCAGCATGGTCTGGCCGCCGGCTTCGCCTTCCATCACGATCTGGGTGAGCACGCTGCGGGTGATATCCTCGCCGGTGCGGGCATCGAACACCTGGAATTCGCGCCCCTCACGGGTCATTTCCGCCAGATGATCGAGCGTGATGTAGCTGGAGGTTTCGGTATTGTAGAGCCGACGGTTGGCGTATTTCTTGATGATCACCGGCTGCGCACCCGATGGTGGGGTGCCGCCATCCGAAGGGGAATTGGACGTGGCCATGCTGGCTCCCGGGCAGAAGGATAGGGCTTGGCCTAGCATGGAGACTTGCTGCGGTGCAATGCCGCAGGCCGCACAGCCGCCGCAGCCGCCGCGAGCGCGCGGGCCACGCGCCGGCTGGCGCCAGTGCGGCCGGGCTGGCCTCCGGCGGCGTTCGCCAGACGATCAGCGGCGACGGCACGGCTTTGCCGCGACGGGTGGGACCCTGACTCTGATCGGGCCTCTGATTGGGCGTCTGATTGGGATCCCGGTATGAACCGCGCCCGCGGCCCTCACCCGCTGCCGCTGTTTCTTGCCACGGTGCAGGGCGTTTGCGGGGCCGACCGGGCTCGCATGGCCCGGGTTCTCGATGGGCTGGCGCGCTATCAGCAGGCGGCGGCGCCACCGCCGCGCGCGCCCTGGCCCGAACTGGCGCGGATCGGGGCCGTCAGCCTGCGGGCCGGCGCCGCAACCGGGCGGCCGCTGGTGCTGGTGCCCTCGCTCATCAATCCGCCCGATGTGCTCGACCTTGCGCCGGGGCAGAGCCTGGCCGCGCATCTGGTCGCTGCCGGCTGGCGGCCGCTGCTGGTCGACTGGGGCGACAGTCCCGAGCCGCTGGACCTGGCCGCGCTGGTCGAACAGCGCCTGGTGCCGCTGATCGCCACGCTCGGGCGGCCCGTGCCGCTGGTCGGCTATTGCCTGGGCGGCACGCTGGCGCTGGCCGCGGCGCGGGCCGGTGTGGCAGGCCGGGTCGCACTGCTGGCCGCGCCGTGGCGCTTCGCCGGCTATGGCGAGGCCGGCCGCGCGGCGCTCGGCCGGTGGTGGGCGCAGGCCCGCGCGCTGGCCACGCCGCTGGGCGTGGTGCCGATGGACCTGTTGCAGCCGGCCTTCTGGGCGCTGGATCCAGCGGCGCTGGTCGCCAAGTACGAGCGACTGGCCGACGCCGACGACCAGGCGCTGGCGGGTTTTGCCCGGCTGGAGGACTGGGCCAATGGTGGCGCTCCGCTCGGTCTGGCGGCAGCGGCAGCGCTTGCCAGCCTGTTCGAGGCCGGGGCTACCGGGATTGCAGGGGATGCGGTGCCCGATCTGCCGATCCTCGACGTGGTGGCCATGCAGGACCGCATCGTGCCACCGGCCGCCGCTCTCACGCAGCCCGGCGACCCGCGACGGCTGGAAATCGATGGCGGCCATGTCGGCATGGTGGTGGGCGGGCGGGCGCGGCAACGCTTGTGGGAACCATTGGCAGCCTGGCTTCACGCCGATGGTGCGACGCCGCAATCCGGCCTAGTCTGAGACCAACGACTCGCATCGCAAAGGGAATCCCCATGACCGACATCGTCATCACTGCTGCGCGCCGCACCGCCGTGGGCAGCTTCCTGGGCAGCTTTGCCACCACGCCGGCGCACCTGCTGGGCAAGGCGGCGATCGAGGCGGCGCTGGCCGATGCCGGCGTTGCACCCGGTGACGTGAGCGAGGTGATCCTGGGCCAGGTGCTGACCGCCGCGCAGGGGCAGAACCCGGCCCGGCAGGCGGCAATGGCCGCCGGCATTGCGCTGGAAGCGCCGGCCTATGGCGTCAACCAGGTGTGCGGGTCGGGCCTGCGGGCCGTCGCCATGGCCGCGCAGGCCATTGCCAGCGGCGATGCGAACATCGTGGTGGCCGGCGGGCAGGAATCGATGAGCCTGTCGCCCCATGCGCAAGGGATGCGCGCTGGCACCAAGATGGGCCATGTCGAATTCGTCGACACCATGATCAAGGATGGCCTGTGGGACGCGTTCAACGGCTATCACATGGGCATCACCGCCGAGAACGTGGCGGAGATGTACCAGATCAGCCGCGCCGCGCAGGACGAGTTTGCCGTGGCCAGCCAGAACAAGGCCAGCGCGGCGCGCGCCGCCGGGCGCTTTGCCGCCGAAATCGCGCCTGTCACCGTCAAGGGCCGCAAGGGCGACACCATCGTCGATACCGATGAATATATCCGCGACGGGGTGACGCTCGACAGCGTTTCGGGCCTCAGGGGCGCCTTCAAGAAGGATGGCAGCGTCACCGCCGCCAACGCCAGCGGCCTCAACGATGGGGCTGCCGCGCTGGTGCTGATGAGCGCGGCAGAAGCGGCAAAGCGCGGCGCCCCGGTGCTGGCGCGCATCGCCGGCTTTGCCAGTGTTGGTGTCGATCCCGCCATCATGGGCATCGGCCCGGTGCCGGCCAGCCGCAAGGCGCTGGAAAAGGCCGGCTGGAGCGTCGCCGATCTCGACCTCGTCGAAGCCAACGAGGCATTTGCGGCGCAGGCGCTGGCGGTGGGCCAGGAACTGGGGCTGGACCCTGCGAAACTCAACGTCAACGGCGGCGCCATCGCCATCGGCCACCCGATCGGCGCCTCGGGCGCCCGCGTGCTGGTCACGTTGCTGCACGAAATGGCGCGCCGCGATGCGAAGAAGGGCCTCGCAACGCTGTGCATCGGCGGCGGCATGGGCATTGCCATGGCGATCGAACGGCCCTGAAACAATGCACAGCAGTGTTTCAGGGACTCGTTCCCGCCCGGCCGGGCTGGCGATTGGCCCTGAGGCCAATCGAACAGCTTCGACGGCGCGGCTTTGCCGCGACGCCACGCTCTTGCCCCTTCTTCCCCCTTCCCGCCCACGGCCGTCCACGTCATAAGTCATGTCGATGATCCGCGAGGCCACGCCGCTGGAACGGCTGTTTGCCGGTTACCGCCACGGTCGCCTGCTGGTGCTCGGCCGGCCGCCCGAACGGGTGGACCTGGTACTGGATGGCTGGGAGCGCATCGCCTGCGTGGCCGCGCGGGATGAAGACATCCGCCCAGGCACGGTGCGCGCCGATCCGCACCACCTGCCCTTCCACGAGGCGCTGTTCGACAAGGCGCTGCTGTCCGCCCCGCTGGTGCAGCCGCGCCTGATGCTGCGCGAACTGTGGCGGGTGCTGTCACCGGCCGGGCTCGCGGTTCTCATCGTGCGGGCGCGTCGACCCTGGCACATCAAGGACATCGGCTGGCTGCGCGATCCGCTGCAGCTGCGACTGGACGAGGCGATGTTCGAAGTGCTGGACTGGCAGGTGGAAACCCTGCCGGAACGCCATCACGTCGTGCTGGTCGCCAAGAAGGACTGGCAGAAGCCGGTACTGGTGGGGGCCGCTGACCCCGCGATGGAGCCCAGGCTGATCAACTGATGGACACGGCCGACACCCATGACGCTGTCGTCAAGATGGTGCCCTTCTCCGCCCATCTCGGTTTCGAGATCAAGGCAATGGGCCGGGAGCGCGTGGTCGTCCACGCCGTCATCCGCCCCGAATATTGCACCAGCGGCGGCACGGCGCATGGCGGCTTCCTGATGGCGCTGGCCGATTTCACTGGCGCTTGCGGCGCGTTCCAGGTGCTGCCCGATGGCGCCAGGAGCACCACCACCATTGAATCCAAGACCAACATGATGGGGGCGATTCCAGCCGGCAGCACGCTGATTGCCACCGCGACGCCCCTGCACGTCGGCCGCCGCACCAGCGTCTGGGTGACCCGCGTCGAAAGCGCCGAAGGCAAGCTGGCCAGCGTGACCACGCAAACGCAGATGGCGCTGTAATCCCGCGTGTCATGCTGGCGCAGGCCAGCATCCACCATGCCGATGGCGTCCGCTCGCCAATGGATGCTGGCCTGCGCCAGCATGACGGTGTTGATTGGGTGGGTCGCGTCACAGCGACAGCACAACCGTCACCACATCCCCCTCGCCCACGCCTTCCTTTTTGCGAACCGCCGCCTTCACCGGCAGCAGATAGCCCTTGGCCTCCTTGGAGGGAAACACCGAGGTCTGCCAGTGGGTGCCGCCCAGCGTCACCTTCACATAGACGCTGCCCCACGCCGCCGTCCGCCCCGGCGCGGCGGCGCGGATGCCATCGGCAACATCGCCGGTGATGGTGAGGAACACCCACGACATGGATGATTTGGTGCCATCCTTGCCCTTCCACAGCCACAATGGCCCCGTGAAGCGCCATTTCCGTCCGGTGGGCACATCATGCCCCAGCTCCTCACGCAGGAAGCGGATCAGGTCGGGATCAAGATCATCAGGCACGTCCACGCCCGCCAGCATAGCCTAGCGCGAAAGGACGAACACCCCGGTATCGGCGGTGAGATTGGGCCACAGACGCGCTGGCTGGCCGGAGTGAAGGGCGGAGCGGCGTTCCACCGTCAGCCCCATCTCGTGGGCCAGCGCCTCGAAATCGGCGATGGTGCAGAAATGGATGTTGGGCGTCTGGTGCCAGCTCACCGGCAGGCTGCGGGTGACGGGCATGCGGCCGCCCAGTGCCAGGCTGAGGCGGACGCGCCAATGGCCGAAGTTGGGAAAGGAGACGATGGCGCGCCGACCGATGCGCACCAGCTGGTCGAGCACCGCCGCCGGGCGCTGCATCGCCTGCAGCGTGTTGGACAGGATGACGACATCGAAGGCGGCATCGGGATAATCGGCCAGGTCGGTATCGGCGTCGCCCTGCACCACGGCCAGCCCGCGGCCCACGGCGGCGGCCACATTGCCGGCATCCAGCTCGATGCCGCGCCCTTCCACGCCCTTGGTGTCCCGCAGCCAGGCCAGCAACTGGCCATCGCCGCAGCCGATGTCGAGCACGCGCGCGCTTTCCGGCACGGCGGCAGCCACGGCGGCCAGATCAGGGCGCAGCGGAACAGGTGTCATGCGGTGAGGAAGCCATTGATGACGCGGTTCATCTCCGGCGCGTCGAGCAGGAAGGCATCATGGCCGAACGGGCTTTCCAGTTCGACGAACGACACCGGCGCCCCGGCCGCGTTCAGGGCCTTCACGATGCGGCGGCTTTCAGGTGTGGGATAGAGCCAGTCGGAGGTGAAGCTGATGACGCAGAAGCGGCTCTGCACGCCGGCAAAGGCCCGCGTCAGATTGCCGTCATGCGGCTCGGCCAGGTCGAAATAATCCATGGCGCGGGTGATGTAGAGATAGGAGTTGGCGTCGAACCGCTCGACAAAGCTCAGCCCCTGGTGCCGCAGATAGGATTCCACCTGGAAATCGGCATCGAAGCCGAACGAGACGGCGTTGCGGTTCTGCAGGCGGCGGCCGAACTTCTCGGTCAGCCCTTCCTCCGACAGGTAGGTGATGTGCGCGGCCATGCGGGCCACAGCCAGGCCGGCCGCCGGCGGCGCCGTGTAATCGCCGCCCTGCCACATCGGATCGGCCATGATCGCCTGCCGGCCCACTTCGTGAAAGGCGATGTTCTGGGCGCTGTGCCGGGCGGCGGTGGCGATGGCCACCACCTTGGCCACCCGCTGCGGATGCTGCACGGCCCAGCTCAAGGCCTGCATGCCTCCCATCGAGCCGCCGATGACCACCGCCAGCCTGTCGACACCGAGATGGTCGAGCAGTCGTGCCTGGGCGGCCACCATGTCGGATACGGTGATAACCGGAAAACGCATGGCATAGGGCCTGCCGTCACGCGGATCGATGCTGGAGGGCCCGGTCGAACCCATGCAGCCGCCCAGCACATTGGCGCAGATGATGAACCAGTGTTCGGGGTCCACCGGCTTGCCGGCGCCGACAAGGCGCGTCCACCAGCCCGGCTTGCCGGTGCGCGGATGGGGGCTCGCCACATACTGGTCCAGCGTCAACGCGTGGCAGATCAGGATGGCGTTGGTGCGGTTGGCGTTGAGCGTGCCATAGGTCTCGTAGGCGATGGTGAGTTCCGGCAGCACGGCACCACCTGCCAGCGGGAAGTCTCCCGGCAGGGTCACGCGCCGATCAAGGCCAAAGCGTTGGTCCATATGGGCAGGGGCCAATAAAGCCGCAGGGGTGACGGGGGAAGCGTTATTCGCTAACGGCCCATCCATGACAGATGCCGCACCCCACAGCGAACCCCAGATGAAACCGTGGATCGCCGCCATGCACGCCTATGTGCCGGGCAAGGCCAAGGCCGATGGCGCGCCGGTCGTGGCGAAGCTCTCCTCCAACGAGAATCCCTGGGGTCCTTCGCCGGCCGCCGTGGCCGCGATGCAGGCGGTGCTGGCCGACGGCCATCGCTATCCCGATCCGGCCGCCACCGCCCTGCGCGCCGCACTGGGCGCCAAATATGGCGTCGATCCGGCCCACATCATCTGCGGCACCGGCAGCGACGAGATCCTCCACATGATCGCCTCGGTCTTCGCCGGGCCGGGAGACGAGATCATCCATGTCCGCCACGGCTTTGCCGTCTATGAAGGCGCCACGCGGCGGGTCGGCGCAACGCCGGTGGTCGTTCCCGATGTCGACTACACCGCCGATATCGATGCGATCCTCGCCGCCGTCACCCCGGCGACCCGCATCGTCTATCTGGCCAATCCCAACAACCCCACCGGCACCCTGCTGCCGGCCACCGAGGTGCGGCGCCTGATCGCCGGCCTGCCCAGCGACGTCATCCTGGTGCTCGACTGCGCCTATGCCGAGTTCGTCGAGGGCGAGTATGAGGACGGGCTGCAACTGGCGCAGCGCCTGCCCAACCTGATCGTCACGCGCACCTTTTCCAAGATCCATGGCCTAGCCGCCCAGCGCATCGGCTGGGCGGTGGCGCCCACGGCCATCATCGCCGCGCTGGACCGGGTGCGCGGGCCGTTCAATGTCACCAGCACCGGCCAGGCCGCCGCGGTCGCCAGCCTGGCCGACGAGGCGCACATCGCCATGGTGCGCCGCGAGACCATCCGCCTGCGCGACTGGCTGGCCGGCGAGATTGCCCAGCTCGGCAATGCCGGGCTGCGGGCCATTCCCTCGGCCGCCAATTTCATCCTGGTCGAATTCCCCGAAGCCGGCCCGGTAACGGCGGCGGACTGCAACCGCTATCTCCTCGATCATGGCATCATCTGCCGCTATCTCGCCGTCCAGAACATGCCGCGCACCCTGCGGGTCTCGATCGGTACCGAGGCGGAGACCCGCACCGTGGCTGCGGCACTGCGGGATTATGTCGAAGGGGCAACCAACGGAGTGGCAACAGGAGCCCGTGGCTGATGCTGCCGTTTGCCCGCGTCGCCATCGTCGGCATGGGCCTGATCGGCTCGTCACTGGCCCGCGCCATCCGCGACGCGATGCCGACGGTGGCGATCACGGCCAGCGATGCCGATCCGCAGGTCCGCGCCCGGGTCAGCGAACTGGGCATCGCCGATGATGTGGCCGATACGGCCGGCGCCGCGGTCGTGGATGCCGATCTTGTCATCCTGTGCGTGCCGGTGGGCGCCATGGCCGCTGTTGCCGAACAGATTGCACCGGACCTGGCCCCTCACACGGTCGTCTCGGACGTCGGCTCGGTGAAGGAAAGCGTGGCCCGCGTGCTGGCCGAGACATTGCCCGGCGTCCACGTCATCCCGGCCCACCCGGTCGCCGGCACCGAAAAATCCGGGCCGGATGCCGGCTTTGCCAGCCTGTTCCAGGGCCGCTGGTGCATCATCACGCCGCCGCCCCGCGCCGATGCCACCATGGTCGAACGGCTGGCCATATTCTGGCGCCGACTGGGGGCGAAGGTGGACGTGATGGATGCCGCCCATCATGATCGGGTGCTGGCCGTCACCAGCCATCTGCCGCACCTCATCGCCTATTCGATCGTCGGCACGGCGAGCGACCTTGAAGAGGTCACCAAGAGCGAGGTGATCAAATATTCGGCTGGCGGTTTCCGGGATTTCACCCGCATCGCCGCTTCCGATCCGGTGATGTGGCGCGACGTGTTCCTGAACAACCGCGAGGCGGTGCTGGAGCTTCTGGGCCGCTTCACCGAGGATCTGGTGGCGCTGCAGCGCGCCATCCGCTGGGGCGACGGCGAGACGCTGGAAGCCCTGTTCACCCGCACCCGCGCCATTCGCCGATCGATCATCAGCGAAGGCCAGGACACGGACCAGCCCGATTTCGGCCGCGCCCACCCCGACCTGCCGCCCGGCAATCGGTAGACAACGCAGCGGCAATATGGCTTTGCCAGCGACGGCCCCGCATGCGATACCCGCCGCAACGAGAACAGGTCGCACGAACCTGGCCACGGCCCGCACGGCCGCTGGCCGCCGTGTAACGCGAGAGCGGGGACAAGAGATGACGAAAATGGCGCGAGCCGTCGGCCTGCTGGCCGGCGTGGCGGTGCTGGCCACGATGCCTGGCATGGCACAGGCCCAGATCAAGGCCGGGCGCAAGGGCAGCGTGGAGGAACAGCGCGCGAAGAAGACGGCCGAACTGCCGACCTGCGCGAAGCCGATCGGCACCATGGGCATCAGCGACGCGGAAAACCGCTGGTGGGAAGGCCTGGGCCTGGGCAACCCGGAAGCCTTGCTGCGCATCTATGCCCAGAAATCGGGCTGCTTCCGGCTGGTGAACCGCTCGCAGCGCGGCATGGCGGCGATGCAGACGGAACGGGCGCTGGCTGCGAGCGGGGAGATGCGCGGCGGCGGCACCATCGGCAAGGGCCAGATGGTGCAGGCTGATTTCACCCTGATTCCCAACATCGTGACGGCCAACCGCAACCGCGGCGGCAACCGGTTTGGCGGCCTGCTCGGCGGTCTGGTCGGCGGCATCGGCGGCGCGGTGCTGGGCGGCATCGACGTCAAGAAGCGCAGCGCCAACGTCACGCTGGAGGTGGTCAACAACAAGTCGTCGGAAGAGTTCGTCACCGAAGGCCAGGCCACCAAGACCGATGTCGGCTTCGGGGCCGGCGGCGGCATCTTCGCCGGCGGTTTCCTGGGTGCAGGCGGCGCATCGGGCTATGCCGATACCGAAATCGGCCAGGTCATCGCGCTGGCCTATCTTGATGCCTTCAACAAGCTGGTCAGCGATCTGGGCGGACTGGAGGCGGCGGCCGGCGGCGCCCAGGCGGAACGCGCCGTGGTGATGAAGAACCCAGGGCGCATGTTCGCGGGGCCGGCGGTCAATGCCAAGGTCATCAAGCCGCTCGACGGTGGCGCCATGCTCTATCCCACCGGCAACAAGCAGAATGGCTTCTGGGAAGTGACCGACGAGCTTGGCACCAAGGGCTGGGTGAGCGAGGTTGCCATCGGCATCGCGCGCTAAGACCCTCGGTATATAAGGAAAAAGGGCCGCCGGTTCATCACCGGCGGCCCCTTTCGTGTGTACCGATGGGCGGGATTCAGGCCGCGAGACGCCGGCGCCGGCGGGCCGCCGCGCCCGTGAGGCCAAAGCCAGCGATCAGCAGCGCCCAACTCGCCGGTTCCGGAACAGTGCCCCCGCCCGGCTGGGCTGCATAGGTGCCGAAATACTCGTTGCCGTCGCCATTCATGAAATAGAGCACGCCAAAATCAGGCTGGAACGACAGCTGGTTGAAGCCATTGACGAAATCCAGCGAGCCACCGAAGGGACCGCCCTCGTTGCCGCCAAAGGTCAGCAAGGTCATCGGGCCGTTCTGGCTGATGCGCAGGATCACATTGGCCAGCGGGGTCTGGATGTGGCTTTCATCGAAGCTGACACCGCCAAAGGTGAAGCTGAAGCTGAAATCGGTCAGGCTGTTCAGCCCAAAATCGCCCAGACCCAGCGTGTCGGAGGTGGAAAAACTGCCATTGCCAACGATCGGCGCGACCACCGTGCTGTCCGGCGTGTTGTCGAAGAAGAAGCTGATGTTGGTGACGGCAGCAGCCGGTGCCGCCAGTCCGAATGTGAAGGCGGCAGCAGCCGCAAGAGCAATGCGCATGATCGAATCCCCCGACGAGATAAGTCCGTTATGGAGGAATCATGCTTAAATAATCGTAAAGCGCGGGCACGGCCGGCGCCTGGCTAGCGCAGTGCCGGGCACGGCGGCAACTGGCGACGCCGGGCGCGGGTGCCCAGATCGGCAGGCAGGCCCGACAGCGCCACCGGGCCACCGGCCGGCAGCGCGGTTTCGATGGCCAGCCGCAGCGGGGCACGCAGTCTGAACTCGGCCGGGGCGGTCGTGCCGTTCAACGCCGCCTGCACGGCAAGCGGGCAAATGGTGCTGATGGTACCGGCCAGCCGCGTGCTGCCCCCCAGGGGCACCATGGTGGCCTCCAGCCGGAACAGTTCGCCCGTGGCGTCCGTGCCGGTGATCACGGCATCGAGGCTGCCGCCGCCGGCGACCCAGCGGCGATAATCTGCAAGGCGGCTGGCCGAGCGCACCGTCAGGTCGGCATCAAGGCTGATCGCTGCGCCCCGCCCCAGTTTCAGGCCGCTGGCCGACACCACGGCCTGTCCACGCGGCGGCAGGCGTGGACCAGCCGGACCGCCATCGGCGCCCTCCGCCCGTTCCCGCACGTGCAGTTCCAGCATCTCGGCCACGAAATCCGGCCCGAGGCCAGCATTGCCACGCACAGCCGGCAGCACGATGGACAGCCGTTCCAGCCGGCCCAGGTCCAGCTTCAGGCTGGCCGTGGCCGATGGCGCGTTCAAGTGGGCCTCAAGGCCGGCGGCACTGGCCGAAAGAGCCACCTGCTGGCCCTGCAGCACGGTCAATTCGGGCCGCCACGGCCCGCGATTGAGGCGCAGTCGGTGAACCGCCATCCCAAGGCGGGTTCCGCCCGCATGCTCGCGCTTCACATCGACCAGTTCCGCCTCAAGCCGGTAGGGAAAGCCCGTCACTGCAGGCGCCTCGCCGGGAAACCAGCGGGCCAGCGTGTTCTCGAAGCCGTCGGCCCAACCGCGCCACACTTGCCAATAGACCGCCAGCCCCAAGGCCAGCGGCAGCAGCGCCACCAGCAATGGCCAGCGCCGGGGCGGGCTCATGCACCACCGCCGGTCGACACCGCAATCCCTTGCCCGCCATCGTCTGGTCCGCCGTCAACCGGCATCGCCTGCAGGGCGTTGATGGCGGCATGCACGCGCGCTTCGATATCGGCGCGTGGCAGGCCCGGCGGGATTGGCGGCGCCACTTTCATGTGCACGGTGCCCGGATACTTGATGAAACTCTTCGGCCAAACGCTGCCGCTGTCGAGCGCCACGGGCACCACCGGAAGCTTCAGCATCTTGTAAAGCCCCGCGAAACCGGCGGCGAGCGCGGGCATCTCGCCAACGCCCACGCGTGTGCCTTCCGGGAAGATCACCACCGGCCGGCCACTGGCGGCGGCGGCCTGCGCCTGGCGCATCATCTCGCGCAGCATGCCGGCGCTGCCCGACCGGTCGACGAAGATCGATCCGTGACGCGCGGCCGCCAGGCCCCACACCGGAATGCGGCGCAATTCCTGCTTCATGACCACCGCCGGCCTCTCGAACCACCAGAGCGTGAGAATGGCTTCCAGTGCGCTTTCATGTTTCAGCGCAAACAGGTGGGGGCCGGGCGGGATCTCGCCATCGATCTCGATCCGGATGCCGGCAATGACGCGACTGGTGAGGCGGAACCATCCCGCCCACAGTTGCGGCCCGATGAACAGCAGCGGCCCGCCCGTGACCAGCAGCCCCAGGATCATCGCCAGCGGCACCAGCAGCAGCGACCCACCCAGAAAGGCGATCTGGAACAGGATGGTGCGCACGCAGGCCAGCAGCACGGCCAGCATCGAGCGTGGCTGCCGGTCCTGCAGGCTGGCCGACATCATGCCGCCCCGACCGCCAGCGCCGCGCGGCGGGCCAGCCATTTCGAATATTCAAACGCCAGGCTGGGCGCCTTCGGCTCTGACGGCACGGCATCGGGCAGAACCGTCACGCCCGCGGGCAGCACCCGCGCCAGTTCCAGGCGGGCCCGGCGCATGTGGCCGGCGCTGGTCACCAGCCGGATCGAGCTGAAGCCATGGCGCTGCACCCAGCGGGCCGTTTCCTCGGCATTCGACCGCGTGTCGATGGCGGCATAGCCAAGATCGGTGGTGTTGAGCCGCGCAACCTCAAGGTCGTAGGCCGCCGCCAGCTGCTTGCGGCTGGTGGCGCGGTCGACGCCCGACACCAGCATCCGCCGCGCCGCACCCGCTTCCACCGTGGCCAGCCCGCGCCGGAACCGGCCGGCACCGCCCGTCAGCACGACGACACCATCCGTCCGCGCCGACAGGGGCGCCGGGCCCGGGAGCGCCAGGCTGAACCACAGAAAGCCCAGCACCCAGCCAAGCAGCGGCAGCGCCAGCAGCCGTGCCAGCCAGCGCCGGCCCGAAGCGCGCTTGCCCGCCGCGCGGCGCGCCGCAGACGGGCTGGCCGCAGACGGGCTGGCCGCAGACGGGCTGGAACGTGGCCGGCGGCTCACATCTCGCCCCGCTGGCGGCGCAGCTGGTACCAGCGCTCGCGGTTGCGATTGTGCGCGGCCAGCGTGGCGGCAAAGACATGGCCGCCGCTGCCATCGGCCACGAAGAACAGCGCATCGGTCTCGGCCGGGTCGAGCACGGCGAGCAGGCTTTCCCGCCCCGGGTTGGCAATCGGCCCTTTCGGCAGGCCCGGCTTCACATAGGTGTTCCAGCCCGTGTCACGCTGCAGTTCGGACCGGCGGATGCGGCGCCCCAGGGGCTTGCCCCGGGTGATCGGATAGATGACGGTCGGATCGGCATCAAGCTTCATGCCGATCCTGAGGCGATTGGAGTAAACCCCTGCAATCGTACGGCGCTCGCTGGCCTTGCCGGTTTCCTTCTCGACGATGCTGGCCAGGATCACGGCCTCTTCCGGGCTCTTGACGACGGCGCGGGGGGTGCGCCTGGGCCAGGCATCGGCCAGCTGCTTCGTCATTGCTGCCTGCATGCGCTTCAGCACGGCGGCCCGCGGCTCGCCGGGCTCGTAATCATAGGTGTCGGGCAGCACGCTGCCTTCCGCCGGCACCTCGACGTCGCCCGTGAGGCCGGGGGTCGCCCGCAACCGTTCCACCACCAGGATGGACGGCCAGCCTTCGGGGATGGTCACCGAAAAGCGCTCGACACGCCCCGCTTGCAGGGCCGAGAGGATCTCACCCCAGGCCTGACCCGGCGCCAGCCGGTAGCGACCGGCCTGCACAGGCGCATCACTGCCCAGCAGCCGCGCCAGCAGGCGGAATTGCCCGGCGGATTCGACCAGCCGCGCCTCCTGCAGCCGGCCCGCAACCACGGTCAGGCTATCGCCCTTCCTCACTTCGAACAGCAGGGGCGCACCGGGGCGGCTGCCCCAGCCATACCAGGGCGCGATCGCCAGCGGCACCCCGGCCACCAGCAGCAGGGCGGCGATGACCAGCAGCGCGCGGGCGGCGCCCTTTCGCATGTCAGACGCTGCGCATCACCAGCGTGGCATTGGTGCCGCCAAAGCCGAAGCTGTTGTTGAGCACCGCCCGGATCCGGCGCGGCTTGGCCGTGTGCGGCACCAGATCAACGCCGACGCAGCTGTCTGACGGGTTGTCGAGGTTGAGGGTTGGCGGCGCCACCTGGTCGCGCAGGGCCAGCAGGCAGAAGATCGACTCGACCGCGCCGGCCCCGCCCAGCAGATGCCCGATCGCCGATTTGGTGGACGACATGGAGACATTGTCGATGGCGCTGCCGAACAGCCGCTTCACGGCGCCCAGCTCAAGTTCGTCACCCATCGGGGTGGAGGTACCGTGGGCATTGATATAGTCGATGTCCTCCGGGTTCAGACCGGCGCGCTTCAGTGCCATTTCCATGGAACGGAACGCGCCGGAGCCTTCCGGATGCGGCGCCGTCACATGATAGGCATCGCCCGACAGGCCATAGCCGATCACTTCGCCATAGATCTTCGCGCCGCGCGCCTTCGCGCGCTCATATTCCTCCAGCACCACGACACCGGCGCCTTCGCCCATCACGAAGCCGTCGCGATCCTTGTCATAGGGGCGGCTGGCACGCGTGGGTTCGTCGTTGAAGGCGGTGGACAGCGCCCGGGCCTGGGCAAAGCCGGCGATGCCCAGCGGGCACAGGGCGCTTTCCGAACCACCAGCCAGCATCACATCGGCATCGCCCAGCGCGATCATGCGGGCAGCATCGCCAATGGCATGGGCGCCGGTGGAGCAGGCGGTCACCACGGCATGGTTGGGGCCCATCAGGCCGTACTTGATCGAAACCTGGCCGGAAATCAGATTGATCAGTCGGCCATGCACGAAGTGCGGGGAGACACGGCGCGGCCCCTTCTCGTGGCAGACGATCGATTCCGATTCGATGCCCGGCAGGCCGCCAATGCCCGAACCGATCGAGCAGCCGGCGCGGAAGCGCTCCTCCTCGCTCATGTCGGTCAGACCGGCGTCTTCAAGGGCCTGGCCGGCGGCATCGATGCCATAGACGATGAACGGATCGACCTGGCGCTGCACCTTGTAATCGACGCGCTTGTTCGCATCGAACGTCATGCCGCTGCCATCGCCCGGCTTCACCTCGCAGGCGATGCGGCAGACCTGATTGGACGCATCGAAACGGGTGATCTGGCCAGCGCCAGAGCGCGACGCGAGAATATTGGCCCAGGTGGTTTCAACAGAGGCCCCAAGCGGGGTGACGAGACCGAGACCGGTGACCACGACACGGCGCATGGCAATTCATTCCTTTTGATCGACCCGCCGGGCCGATGATGCGAACCGGCCTGCCCTGCCGGTAGACAATCTGTTTAGCCTGCTTGGCGCCCCGGTGCAAAACGGCCTTCCGCCAGCATTGACGAAAGGCCGTTTATGACTGGTCCGGGGCGAGCCCGGCAGGATCAGCCCTTGCTGTTGGCAGCGATGAACCCGATGGCATCAGCCACGGTCAGGATCTTTTCGGCAGCATCGTCGGGAATCTCGACGCCGAATTCTTCCTCGAAAGCCATCACAAGCTCAACGGTGTCGAGGCTGTCAGCGCCAAGATCGTCGATGAAGCTGGCGCCTTCGACGACCTTCTCGGCCTCGACACCCAGATGCTCGACCACGATCTTCTTCACTCGCTCGGCGACATCGCTCATTCTCGTTCCCCTTGGGTTGTGGCGCGGACGCGCCTTGAGGTTGCTCGCGGCCGATAGCCCGGTGGCGAAATTGTGGCAAGAGCGAAGCGCTGTGAGCGCGCGTGCCGCGCGCTCACAGCACTACGCCAGGAACATCCCGCCATTGATGTGCAGCGTCTGCCCCGTCACGTACGACGCTTCCTTCGACGCCAGATAGACGACGCCCGCCGCGATATCCTCGCCGGCGCCCAGGCGGCCAGCCGGAATGCGGCCCGTCAGAGCTTCCTTCTGCGCGTCAGGCAGCGCATCGGTCATCGCCGAGACGATGAAGCCCGGCGCGACGCAGTTCACGGTGATGCTGCGTGACGCCAGTTCCTGGGCCAGCGCCTTCGACATGCCGATCAGGCCAGCCTTTGACGCGGCATAATTGGCCTGACCGGGGTTGCCGGTGGCGCCCACCACGCTGGTGATGGCGATCAGCCGGCCAAAGCGCTGCTTCATCATCGGCTTGGCGGCGGCACGATAGAGACGGAAGGTGGCTTCGAGGTTCACCTTGATGACCTCGCTCCACTCCTCGTCCTTCATGCGCATGGCGAGATTGTCGCGGGTGATGCCGGCGTTGGACACCAGGATGTCGAGCCGCCCGCCCAGCGCCTCGACCGCGCGGCCGACCAGGGCATCGACCGCTTCGGCGTCGGACAGGTTGCACGGCAGGATCACGGAATCGGGACCACAGTCAGCGGCGACGGCCGCCAGCGCGTCGGCCCGCGTGCCCGACAGCGCCACCCGGGCGCCCCGCGCGGCCAGCGCGCGGGCGATGGCGCTGCCGATGCCGCCCGAAGCGCCGGTTACCAGCGCGGTCATGCCCGTGAGGTCAAACATGGCTCAGATCTCCTTGGCGATGGCTTCAACACCGGCCATGTCGGTGGCCGTGATGGTCGGCACGTCGGGCGTGATGCGGCGGATCATCGGACCCAGCACCTTGCCGCCCAGTTCGACGAATCCGGTCACGCCAAGGCCGGCCATGGCCAGCACCGATTCGCGCCAGCGCACGGTGCCGCACACCTGTTCCACCAGCAGGCGGCGGATCTCGGCCGGATCGGAGACGGGCGCGGCGGTGACATTGGCAACCACCGGAACCGTCGGGGCGGCGAGCGGCGCGGCGGCGAGGGCTTCGGCCATGGCATCGGCCGCCGGCTGCATCAGCGGGCAATGGAACGGCGCCGATACCGGCAGCAGCACCGAATGGCGGGCGCCCTGCCCCCTGGCCAGGTTCATCGCCCGCGCCACGGCCTCGACATGGCCGGATACGACCACCTGGCCATTGGCATTGTCGTTGGCGGCGGCGCACACCTGATCCTGTGCGGCTTCGGCAGCGATCGCCTTCACCGTGTCGAAATCCAGGCCGAGCAGTGCTGCCATCGCGCCAACACCCGGTGGCACTGCCGCCTGCATGGCTTCGCCGCGCAGGCGCAGCAGTCGCGCCGTTTCGGCAAGGCTGAGGCTGCCGGCAGCGCACAGGGCGGTATATTCACCCAGGCTGTGCCCGGCGACATAGGCGGCCTTGTCCGCCAGTCGCATGCCGGCTTCAGCCTCGAGGACGCGCAGGGCCGCGATGCCGACGGCCATGATGGCAGGCTGGGCATTGGCGGTCAGGGTGAGTTCGTCCTCGGGCCCTTCCCACATCAGGCGGGACAGGCGCTGGCCCAGCGCCTCGTCCACTTCCTCGAACACGGCGCGGGCATGGGGGCTGGCGTCGGCCAGACCGCGGCCCATGCCGACCGACTGGCTGCCCTGGCCCGGAAAGATGAAGGCGCGAATGGTTCGTCTCCCCAAACATGCGACGGACGGCGCGTGGCACACCCGGCTGGCCCGGCCCGATAGGCGCTTCACCGCCAGCACGCAACCACACGCCGACAATGGGGCCATTTGCCCCGTTGCACGGACGCCACAAAGCATTAAGGGCTGCTCCCTGCTCTGGGAGGGAGCGTCAGGAGATTCGGTGCGCCTTGCGCGCGGGTTCCAGTCGCAACTTGCCGGGTTCGGGACAGGAACAACCAAGGAAACCCCATGTCGCGCTCGATTTCGATGAACGCCCGTCTGCTTGTTGCCGCCGCTGCACTGGCCGTTGCCGTTCCGGCTGCAGCGGCTGTTTCGCCGGCCGTCGGCAAGGCGCTGAACGCTGCTGCTGCCGCCGCCAAGTCGGGCAACGCCGCCGGCGTGTCCAGCGCCATCGCCCAGGCCCGTGCGGCCGCCAGCACCGCGGAAGAGCGCCAGAAGACCGAACAGATGGCCGGTTATGCCTTCACCGCCGTTGGCCGCTATGGCGACGCAGCGGCCGCACTGCAGCAGATCGGTGCGCCCTGCGGCCAGCTCGGCCCGCTCTATTATCGCGCCGGCCAGCTCGACAAGGCGGTGAGCATCGCCAAGGGCTGCCCCGGGGAAGCCAGCCAGATCCTGGTCGCCCAGGCCTACACGCGCCAAGGCAACCACAAGGCCGCGATCGCCGCCTACAACAATCTGATCAAGTCCAATGGCGCCAAGGCCATTTATCTGGAAAACCTTGCCGGTGCGCAGTTCAAGGCCGGAGACAAGGCCGGCTATCTCGCCACCACGACCCGCCTGATCAAGGTCGATCCCTCGCCGAACCGCTGGAAGGCGCTGCTGACCGACCTGCAAGGCCAGAACATGCGGTCTGAAGCCAAGCTGGCGCTGTTTCACCTGATGGATGCCACCGGCACCATGAGCCGCAAGGAAGACTTCCACGATTTCGCCAAGCTGGCACTGATCAATGGCCAGGCCGCCGTGGCCAAGGCCGCGCTCGACAAGGCGGGCGTGACCAGCGACCCCATGGACCAGAAGCTGCAGGCCGCCGCCGCCCGCGCCGTGGCCAAGGAAGGCCCGGAAGCCGCCAAGCTGTCGGCCAGCCCGGCCACCGCGTTCAAGGGCGGCAATGCCTGGCTGGGCATCAATGACTATGGCAAGGCCATCGCTGCCTATGACAAGGCCATTGCCGCTGGCGGCGCTTCTGCCGATTATGCCAAGGTGTTCAAGGGCATCGCCCAGACCAAGGCGGGCCAGAAGGCGGCTGCCCAGGCGACCTTCAAGACGGTCGATGAAAAGGGCGGCATGAAGGACATCGCCAACCTGTGGAGCCTCTACGCCGCCACGCGCGGCTGATCGCTTGCAGCCCGGAAAAGAAGGGGCCGCCGTGGCATTCCACGGCGGCCCCTCGTCTGTTCTGGCAGCAGCCTCAATCGCCGGCCGGCTTCGATTGCAGCTGGACATAGTTGGCGATGCCCATCTGCCTGATCATTTCCTGCTGCGTCTCGATGAAATCGATATGCTCTTCCTCGGCGACGAGGATGTCCTCGAACAGCTCGCGGCTGCCATAGTCGCGGACGGTCTCGCAGTGCTGGATGGCGTCCTTCAGCAGCGCGACGGCCTCGAACTCCAGCTCCAGGTCTGCCTGCAGTACCTCTTCAACTGTCTCGCCGATCCGCAGCCGGTTCAGCTGCTGCATGCCCGGAAAGCCTTCCAGAAAGAAGATGCGCTCCATCAGCTTATCGGCATGCTTCATCTCGTCGATGGACTCGTGCCGTTCATAGGCCGCCAGCTTGTGGATGCCCAGATTGTCCAGGAGCCGATAATGCAGCCAATACTGGTTGACGGCGGTCAGCTCGCCCTTGAGCACCGCATTCAGATAGTCGATGACCTTGGCGTCGCCCTTCATGGTCTGTCTCCTTGTCGAGACAGCCCATGCCAGCGCGAATGGCCGAGGTCAAGAAAAACTGTGATTTTTCCGATACTTGCTGGTGCAAAGCACTTGCAATATCAAGCGAAGGTGGACGCCTCGCTCACCACTTCGCGGGCAAAGGGCAGGCACTGGCCGCACTTCACCTTGGCGCCCAGATGGGCATAGGCGGCACGAGGGCACGCCTTGCCGGCAGCGCGCGCCGCGGCCTTCACGTCCCGTTCTCTCAGCGCATTGCAGACACAGACGTACACGGCGGTTCCCGAATCGACTGGCGTTGTTAAGAAGCGTTATCAGACGCCCGCGCGGGAAATGCAAGTGGTTCGCAACATCAATCGGCAACAATCAGCCGATAGCCGACATCCAGCGCCTCCCGCGTCAACAGATGGCCAAGGCGCTGCTGCCAGGCGCCGCTGGCCAGATCCGCCGCCAGCCGTGCCACGCCGTCATCAACGCCATCGATCCGCCAGAAGGACGAACTGCCGGCCCGCACATGCGGATCAAGATAGCCCGCCGGGCGCCGCCACCAGGCATACAGGAAGCCATCCGTGCAATCATGCGGCACGGGCAATGGCAGGATGCGAGCCCGGCCCGGACAGCGCTCGAACAGATCCAGTGGCGGCATGGCGGCTTCGTCCAGCGCGGCCAGCGCGGGGAAATAGTCGATCGGCCAGGGCCGTGCCGCCGGATCGAAGGTGAGGATCACGATCGGGCCTCGCGTCACCCGCCGCAGTTCGGCAAGGCCCGCTTCATGGTCCGGCCAGTGGTGCATGGTCAGGATCGCCATGCCGGCGTCGAAGCTGGCATCGCCGAACGGCAGTGCCCCGGCAACACCCTGGATGGCCGGCGCCGCGCCCGGCGGGCGCCTGGCGATCATGTCGGCCGAAGGTTCCACCGCCACCACGTCGCGGCCGACCGGCTCGTAGTTGCCGGTGCCGGCGCCAACGTTGATGATGCGCCGTGCCGAGCCCAACGCGGCGTGGATGGCGGCGGCCAGTCGAGGGTCAGGCCGGCGCTGCACGTCATAGGTGGCGCCGATGCGGTCATAGAGCGGCCGTGTCATGTCACCGCCTTCCGAACAATTTCTCGATGTCGCTCTTGGCCAGCCGGACCCAGGTCGGGCGGCCGTGATTGCATTGGCCGCTGTGGGGGGTTGCCTCCATCTCGCGCAGCAGCGCATTCATCTCGGCGATGGACAGGTGTCGCCCGGCGCGCACGCTGCCGTGGCACGCCATGGTGGACGCCACTGCATCCAGCCGCTCCTTCAGTGAAAGAGCCGCCCCGAACGCCGCCAGATCATCGGCCAGGTCGGTGATCAGGCCCTTCACGTCGCAGGTGCCGAGCAGTGCCGGCGTGGCGCGCACGGCAATGGCGCCCGGCCCGAACGGCTCCACCTCCAGCCCCAGTTCGGCCAGTTCGCCGGCACGCGCCGCCACCCGGTCGGCGGCTATCTCGCCAAGCTCGACGATTTCCGGCACCAGCAGCGCCTGCGCCGGCACCGCCCCGCCGGCCAGAGCTCGGTTCATGCGTTCCAGCGTCAGCCGTTCATGGGCGGCGTGCTGGTCCACCAGGATCAGCGCATCATCGGTTTCGGCCACGATATAGGTCGCCGCCACCTGCCCGCGCGCGGCGCCCAGGGGAAATTGCGACGAGGGTGCCGCCGCCGGGGCTGGCATTGGCGCCGCGGACGGGTGGGCAGCTGGCGCGATCGCAGCAAAGGCCATTGCCGCCGAACTCGCAAAGTCCGGCGGCAGCGCGTCGAACAGGCGGGTGGCCTCGGCGACCCCTCGCGCTCCTGCGGCCGGCGTGGCACCCGGCGCAGCCGTCGGCTCGACCCGGAACGCCGCCAGCGCTGCGCCCGCCACCTGCGTGCTGGCCCGGTGGCCAGCGGCATCCAGCGCCCGCCTGAGGCCCGAGACGATAAGCCCGCGCACCATCCCGGCATCCCGGAAGCGCACTTCCGTCTTGGCCGGGTGCACGTTCACGTCAACGAAATCGGATGGCACCTCCAGGAACAAGGCCGCCACCGGATGCCGGTCCCGCGCCAGCAGGTCCTGATAGGCGCCGCGCAGCGCCCCCACCAGCATTCGGTCCTTCACCGGGCGGCGGTTGACAAACAGATACTGATGATCGGCCACGCCGCGATTGTAGGTGGGGATGCCGGCGAGGCCGCCCAGCCGAAGGCCATCGCGATCCAGATCGATGGCGACAGCATTGGCAGCGAAATCCGTTCCGATGATCGCCGCCAGCCGGTTGAGGCTGGCCGCCGGGCCGGCATCGGCCTCAGGCGGCAGGTTGAGCAGGGTTCGCCCCTCGTGCACCAGCCGGAAGCCCACTTCAGGCCGCGCCATCGCCAGCCGGCGCAGATGATCAAGGCAGGCGGCCAGTTCAGATCGGGGCGACTTCAGGAACTTGGCGCGCGCCGGCACGCGCGCGAACAGGCCGGTGACGCGAACCAGCGTGCCGGGCGCCGCGCTGGCCGGACCATCGGCCACGATGCGCCCATTGTCCACCACCAGCTGCCAGCCACCCTTTCCCGCCGGTCGGCTGGTCAGCGCCAGGGTGGCGACGGAGCCGATGGAGGGCAGCGCCTCGCCCCTGAAGCCCATGGTGGCAATTGCCGACAGGTCATCATCGGGAAGCTTGGAGGTCGCATGGCGCTCGACGGCGAGGCGCAGCTGGTCGGGCGTCATGCCATGGCCATCGTCAGCCACCTCGATGCCCTCGATGCCGCCGCCGGCCAGCGTGATGGCAATCCGCCGCGCGCCGGCATCCAGCGCATTCTCGACCAGTTCCTTGACCGCACTGGCCGGACGCTCGACCACCTCGCCGGCGGCGATGCGGTTGATCAGCGTTTCGGGCAAGCGGCGAATGGGCACCTGAACCTTCTAGGCGCCCGGGCCCTTCTTGTCATCGTCTCACGCTGCCGCCCCGAAGCACGAATCCGGCTTGACGCTTGCCGAATCGGTGCCAACCAGCCAGAGGACACACAGCCCCCGCACCCGAGTGCACCCCCGCCCTCCTGCCTGAAGCCATCGCCGACATGTCGCCCTTTTCCCGGATGTTTTCCTTCCTGTCGCAAGACATGGCCATCGACCTCGGCACAGCCAACACGCTGGTCTATGTGCGTGGCCGCGGCATCGTGCTGAACGAACCGTCGGTTGTCGCCATCGAGACCATTCGCGGCAACAAGGTGGTCAAGGCGGTCGGCAATGAGGCCAAGGTGATGATGGGCCGCACGCCGGGCAACGTGGAAACCATTCGCCCCCTTCGCGACGGCGTGATTGCCGACATCGATGTGGCCGAGCAGATGATCAAGCACTTCATCAAGAAGGTGCAGACCAGCCGTTTCGGCCGCTATCCGGAAATCGTCATCTGCGTGCCGTCGGGTTCCACCAGCGTTGAAAAGCGCGCCATCCGCGACGCTGCCAACAATGCCGGCGCCACCCAGGTCTATCTGATCGAGGAACCGATGGCCGCCGCCATCGGCGCCGGCATGCCGGTGACCGAACCGATCGGTTCGATGGTGGTCGACATCGGCGGTGGCACCACGGAAGTTGCCGTGCTGTCGCTGAAGGGCCTGGCCTATACAACCAGCGTGCGCGTGGGCGGTGACAAGATGGACGAGGCGATCATCAACTATGTCCGCCGCAACCACAACATGCTGATCGGCGAAGCCACCGCAGAGCGCATCAAGAAGGAAATCGGCACCGCGAAGAAGCCGGCCGAAGGCGTTGGCCACACCATCGACATCAAGGGCCGCGACCTGATGAACGGCGTCCCCACCGAAATCCAGATCAACCAGCTGCAGGTCGCCGATGCACTGGCAGAGCCGGTTGCCACCATCGTCGAAGGTGTCCGCGCCGCGCTGGAAAACACCCAGCCCGAACTGGCTGCCGACATCGTTGACCAGGGCATCGTGCTGACCGGCGGCGGCGCCCTGCTGCGCGATCTGGATGTCGTGCTGCGCGAAGCCACCGGCCTGCCGGTGAGCATCGCTGAAGAACCGCTCACCTGCGTTGCCATCGGCACCGGCCGCGCGCTGGAAGATCCGATGTATCGCGGGGTGCTGATCACCGCCTGAGCCGACTGCCGGCCAGCGCAACGGGGACCCGCCTCAGTTGGACTGGACACCCGCCCCCCGCCGCCCGACCGCCATCCGGCGGCAACAGAATCTGGCGCTGCTGTCGGCCGTGGTGTCGGGCGGGGTGATTGCGGCCGGGCTGATCCTGCTGCTGATCGCCCGCGTCAATCCCGACACGGCCTCCGGCCTGCGCCGGGTCACAGCCGATCTGGTGGCGCCGGCCTGGGCGGTGCTGCGCGCACCGGCAGACGGGCTTGCCAGCCTGGCTGATGGCGTTGGCGACTATTTCGGCGCCATCGACCGCGCCCGCCATCTCGAGGCCGAGCTGGACACCGCCAATGGCCGCCTGCGCGCGGCCCGCGCCAATGCGGAAGAACTGCGGCGGCTGAAGGCGCTGCTGGCCGTGCGCTCGCCCGAACGGCAGGTGGTGGCGACCGCCCGCATCGCAGCCGCCACCACCGGGACCGTGGTGCGCACCGCCATGCTGGCCGTCGGCACATCTGATGGCGTTGGCGAAGCGATGCCGGTGATCGGCGGGGAGGGCCTGATCGGCCGCACCACAGAAGTGGGCCGCAGCGCAGCGCGCGTGCTGTTGATCACCGACGCGCTCAGCCGGGTGCCGGTGATCGTGGAGCGCACCGGGCAGGTCGGGATGGCCGCCGGGCGCAACCAGCCAACCCTCACACTCATCGACCTGTCCGGGCCGGAGACGCGGCTGGTGGCCGGTGACCGTGTCGTCACTTCGGGCGATGGCGGCGTCTATCCGCCCGGCGTGCCGGTCGCCGTGGTCATTGATCCGCGCGCCGACGCACCGGTGCTGCGCCCCGCCGCCCGCCTGCTGGGCGCCGGCTTCGTAACGGTGGAAAGCGCGTGGCTGCCCGTGCCGGCGGCCGAGCCGCAAGGGCCGGTGTTCGATGCACCGGTGCCGGTGGAAGCCCGCCGCAGGGGCGCACCCCCGCCGCGCCTGCGCGACGAGGCCACAGTGGAAGAGCGCACCCCATGATCGCGCCGCCGCCGCCCCCTGCCCTGCTGATGACGCCGCAGGAGCGCCGCCGCTGGCTGCTGTCCACCTGGCGTTATGCCGTGCCGGCGCTGGTCAGCCTGCTCATGCTGCTGCTGATGGTGGCACCGCTGCCCTTGTCGGTGCCGGCGATGCCGCAACTGGGGCTGATGGCCGTGCTGGCCTGGGCGCTGCTGCAGCCGGTGTTGATGCCGCCGTGGCTGGCCTTCTTCGTTGGCGCCTTTGCTGATCTGCTGTTCGGCCTGCCGCTGGGCGTCAACGCCACTGCCTTCACCCTGGCAACGGGTGGTATGCGCCTGCTGGCCCCGCTGTTCGGCCGCAACGGCCTGATGTTTGACTGGCTGCTCGTCTGCCTGTTGCTGTTCCTGTTTGCTGCATTGATTGGCCCGCTCATGGCGCTGGCGGGGCGGCCGGTGCCGCTGCTGCCGCTGGTATTGCAGTGGCTGACCAGTATCCTGTCGTGGCCGCTGGTGGCGCGGGCCTGCGCCGCCATCCAGCGCCGCCTGGCCGCCACCGCGCCAAGCTGGCGGGGTGGCTGAAGCGGACGCATCAGGCCATGGATGATCCGGTACGCCGCATGGGCTTTTCCCGCCGCGCCCTGCTGCTGGGCAGCGGCATGGCGGCGACCGGCCTGCTGCTCGCTGGCCGCATGGCCTGGCTTGCCGTGTTCGAGGGCGAGGCCTACCGGCTGAAGGCGGAAGGCAACCGCATTCAGAACCGGCTGATCCCGCCCCGGCGCGGCTGGATCGTCGATCGCCACGGCAAGCCCATCGCCATGAACCGGCCGGATTATCGGCTGGAGCTTCACCCGACCTACGTCGATGATCTGGACACGACGCTGATCGCCATCCGGCAGGTGCTCGACCTCAGCCTGGACGAGGAACTGCGCATCCGCGATGATTTTGCCAGCCAGCCATCGTTCATGCCGGTGTTGGTGCGCCAGGACCTGTCGTGGCAGGCGTTCTCGGCCTGCAATGTGCGGCTGGCCACGGTGCCTGGCGTGGCGGCGGTGCGCAGCTTCTCCCGCCACTATCCAGAGGCTGATTATTGCGCGCATCTCGTCGGCTATGTCGGCGCGCCCACCCCGGAACAATATCGCGCGCAGAAGGATCCTCTCCTGGTCTATCCGGGCTTCCGCGTCGGCAAGGACGGGATCGAGCGCTTTGCCGATCGCAGCCTGCGCGGTGCGGCGGGCGCCGCCCGCGTTGAGGTGACGGCGCGCGGCGAACTGGTGCGCGAACTTGGCACGCGGCCGGACCTGCCGGGCGAAACGCTCACCCTTACCATCGATCGCGAGCTGCAGAATTATGCCGCCCGCCGCCTGGGCGACAATTCGGGCAGTGTGATCGTGATCGACTGCGTGACCGGTGACGTGCTCGCCATGGTTTCCATGCCGGCCTATGACCCCAACATCTTTTCCCGCCGGGTGCCGGCCAAGCTGTGGCGGGCGCTGCAGGCCGACGATCACACGCCGCTCTTGAACAAGAGCGCCATGGGCCTTTATCCGCCCGGCTCCACCTTCAAGATGGTGACGACACTGGCCGCCCTTGAAGCGGGCATCGATCCTGCCGAAACGGTCTCGTGCAGCGGCGCCTACCGGTTGGGCAACAACACCTGGCACTGCCACGCCCGCCGCGGCCATGGCCCGGTCAACATGCACCGCGCGTTGCCGCTGTCCTGCGACACCTATTTCTATGCCATGGGCCGCCGTATCGGCATCGATGCCATCGCTGCCATGGCCCGTCGGCTTGGGCTGGGGCAGGAATATCCACTGCCGCTGCCGGGGCAGGCCGATGGCATCGTGCCCGACAAGGCGTGGAAACAGCGGCGCTTCAATCAGGACTGGCGCGAGGGTGAGACGCTCAACGGCGCCATCGGCCAGGGCTACGTGCTGACCAACCCGCTGCAGCTCGCCGTGATGACGGCGCGGCTGGCCAGCGGCAGGGCGATCCTGCCGCGCCTGTTCAAGGACGGCCCTGCGCCCACATACCCGTCGCTCGGCATTCCGGAGGCGCATCTTGCCATTGTGCGCGACGGCATGGTCGGCGTTGTCAACGCCCCCTATGGCACGGCGCGCGCCGCCCGCAGCCCGGTGCCCGACGTGGTGGTCGCCGGCAAGACCGGCACCGCCCAGGTGCGCCGCATCAGCGCCGCCGAACGGCGACGCGGGGTGATCCGCAACGAGGCACTGCCCTGGAAATATCGCGATCACGCACTGTTCGTCGCCTTTGCCCCGGCCGCCAGCCCGCGCTATGCCGTCTCGGTGATCCTGGAACATGGCATTGCCGGCGGGCGCTATGCCGCGCCCATCGCGCGGGACGTGTTGAGCTTCCTGTTCGAACCCGAACGCGCGCTGGCCGTGCTGCCGGCGATCGAGGCGGATGCCGCCCGCCGGGTCGCCGCCCGCGACGCTAGCGAGGCGGCCGCCAGCATTGCCGCGGAGACCCGCCAGATGATGCCAAGCTGGCTGCGCATCGAGGTGCCGCCGCCCAGCTTCGAGATCGAAGACCCGGCCGCCCCCCAGCCGCCGCGCGAACCGGAATAGGCGCCAGATGGACCTGCTCAACGCGCCCTGGGTAACACAGTTGGCCCGGTTGCCATGGGGTCTTGTCGCCATCGTTTGCGCGATCGCCGGCTTCGGCCTTGTGGTGCTCTATTCGGCGGCCGGCGGCTCGCTGGATCCCTGGGCGCTCAAACAGGGCGTGCGCTTTGCCATCCTTCTGGGGGCCGCGCTGGCGCTGGCGCTGGTGCCGCCGGAACGCTGGATGGCGCTGGCCTGGCCCATCTACGGCGTGCTCCTGGTGGCCCTGCTCGGGGTTGAACTGGTCGGCGCGGTCAAGGGCGGCAGCCAACGCTGGCTTGATCTGGGCATCATCCAGTTCCAGCCATCGGAAATGATGAAGCTGGGCATCGTGCTCGTGCTCGCCCGCTATTATCACTATGTCCCGAAGGGTTATGAAACCAGGCCGAACGTGCTGCTGCCGGCATTGGCGCTGATTGCGCTGCCGGTGGGGCTGGTGATGCTGCAGCCGGATCTGGGCACCGCCCTTTCCATCCTGTTCGGCGGCGCCGTGGTGCTGTTCCTGGCTGGCGTGCGCCTCTGGCTCTTTGCCGGGGCCGGCGCCGCGGTTGCCGCCTTGCTGCCGGTGGCATGGACCTTCCTGCATGATTACCAGAAGCGCCGGGTGCTGATCTTTCTCGATCCTGAAAGCGACCCGCGCGGCGCCGGCTATCATATCACCCAGAGCAAGATCGCCATCGGTTCCGGCGGCCTCACCGGCAAGGGTTTTCTGAATGGCACCCAGAGCCATCTCGATTACCTGCCCGAACTGCACACCGATTTCGTGTTCGCCACCATGGCAGAGGAATGGGGCCTGGCAGGCGGGTTGCTCGTGATCGGTCTTTATGGGGCCGTGCTGGCCTGGGGCATCCGCACCGCCGTCAGGGCGCGCAGCCAGTTCCAGCGGCTGCTGGCCCTAGGGCTGACGGCGACCCTGTTCTTCTATCTGGCCATCAACATGATGATGGTGATGGGCCTCGCGCCCGTGGTCGGCATCCCGCTGCCACTGATCAGCTGGGGTGGTTCGGCCATGCTGACCGTGATGATCCTGCTGGGTCTCGTGATGGGCATCGCCCGGGCCAACCGGGGTGCCCGCTGATCGCGGCGGCGGCGGCGTGCGCGCCGGCTCGGGCCATCGCCACACGACGGTCGCCGCCTGGCCCACCCCTCTGTCCGGAGCAGCGCAACGCCGGCACCTGGCTTGGGCATGGTGCCACCATTTTTTTCGTCAACACACTGGACATCCCAAAACCACGCTGCTAATCGCCCGGCCCTGCCAAACACGGCCCAGCCAAACGCGCTGGCAGCGATGGCCAGAGTGGACGCATAGCTCAGTCGGTAGAGCAGCTGACTCTTAATCAGCGGGTCCCAGGTTCGAGCCCTGGTGCGTCCACCATTTTCATCCTGAACCGTGATCAAGTGAGCCGGGCCGCTGGTGGCCTCAAGGCTGCGTGACTGTGCCTGTCGCCGCCCAGCAGGCGGCCGCCCCCCGCCGTGGCCGACGCCGCCAGCGAGGAAAGGCGCCGCAGGAGATGGTCGTCACCGGTTCTCGCATCCTGCGCGATGGCTCCAGCGCCCCCGTGCCGACGATTGCTGTCACGGTGGAAGACAGTGTTGAGCGCAACCCGATCAACATTGCCTATTCGCGCCGCAGAACCAGTTCGTGAACCAGTTCCTCGATCGCGGCCTGCCGACCAGCCTGAAGTGGCGCGGCTTCGGGTCCGCCCCCCATGCGGTGGACGCGAGCAGCACCATGGTGACGGCGCGCTGCTTAGGCTTCGGCGCCTCGCTGGTCCATGATCTGCTGGGCCGCAGCTGTCGCGCGGGCGTGCGCTTCGGGATCTGAGCCATCGGTCTCGCGCCGGCACGATTGCCCGTCCCGGCATTGCGCAGGCCCGGGCCCTTATCCTGTCCGGTCCCTCAGCGCGTACCACAGCATGCCCAGCACATGCAGCGGCCCGCGCAGCAGCATGCCGCCCGGGAAGGCCGGCGGCGCGACAGCGGCAAACAGGGCAAAGCGACTGGTCTCACCCAGGGCCGCCTCAGCCAGCAGGGCACCTCCCAGCGTAGACAGCACCGCGCCCTGTCCCGAATAGCCGTGCGCCCACAGCAGCGGGCCATCGCGGCCGATGTCGGGCAGGCGGCTGCGGGTGATCGACACCAGCCCGCCCCAGGCGTGGGCGATGCCGACGCCGGCCAGCATCGGGAAGCTGCGCTCCAGGAACGGCCGCACGAAGCCGGCGATGTCAGCCGGCGGGCGTGGGCTGTAACGTTCGCCGCCGCCGAACATGAGCCGGCCATCGGGCGTGCGCCGGAAATAATTGACCACGAAGCGGCTGTCGCTGACCGCCTGGTTGCCGGGGATGAGGCTGTCGCCGCCATCGGCCAGCACGTCGGTGGTGACGATATAGTTGGCGACCGGCATGATGCGGCTGTTGACCCGGCGGCAGAGCCTGCCAAGCAGCGCATCGCCAGCCAGGATCACCTGCCCCGCCCTGATGCGCCCGCTCGCCGTGTGCAGCACGGCGCCGCCGGCCGTCTGGTCAATTCGCTGTGCCGGACTGGCTTCGTGCAGCACGGCACCGGCCGCTTCGGCCGCGCGGCCCAGGCCCAGCGTATAGTTCAGCGTGTGGAAATGGCCGCCACCGGCATCCAGCAGCGCACCGTGGCTCTGACCGAGGACAGCAGCACGGGCCGCTGCGGCATCCAACACCGTCATGCGGTCATAGCCAAGCCGTGCGGCCGCGTCGGCCTCGCGCCTGAAGCCGTCGATCTCGTTCGGGCGGACAGCGGTGAGCAGGTGGCCGGTCAGCGCAAGGTCGCAGGCGATCGCGTGGCGGGCCACCAGGTCCACCACCAGATCGCGCGCCGCCAGCGCCAGATTGAACAGGGCCCCGGCGCGTTCCGGCCCGAACTGCTCCAGCAATTCGGCCGCGCTCCAGCGCAGGCCAGGGATGATCTGCCCGCCGTTGCGACCCGATGCGCCATGGCCGATGCGTCCCGCTTCCACCAGCACCACCCGCGCGCCACGTTCGGCCAGGTGCAGCGCGGCCGAAAGGCCTGTGGCGCCGCCGCCGACGATGGCGACATCGGCATGCACGTCGCCGGCCAGCGGCGCGCGTGGCGGGCTGGCATGCGCGGTGGCGGCATACCAGCTGCCCGCGAAGGCCAGGCTGTCGTTCACACCTTCAGCAGCAGGTGATCGCGTTCCCAACTGCTGATCACGCCCTGGAACGCCTCAAGCTCGGCGGCCTTGATGGTGGTGAAGCTGCGAAAGAAATAGTCACCCAGAAGCGCCCTGACCGCATCGCATTCGTTGAAGCGGCGAAGGGCATCGTCCAGGGTGCGCGGCAATGTCCGTTCATAGCTGTAGGCATTGCCCGACGCCTTGGCCGATGGCTCCAGTTCCTCGGTCATGCCCAGATAGCCGGCCACCAGCATCGCCGTCATCGCCAGATAGGGATTGCAGTCGGCACCGGGCAGGCGGTTTTCGATCCGCCGGTTGTGGCGGTCCGAAATCGGCACACGCAGGCCGCAGCTGCGATTGTCGCTGCCCCACTGCACATTGACCGGCGCGCTGTGACTGGGTCGCATGCGGCGGAAACTGTTCACATTGGGCGCGAACATCGGCGCGATTTCCGGCAGATAGCCCTGCAGGCCGCCGACGAAATGACGGAACAGCGCGCTGTCGCTGCCATTGGCATTGGCGAACAGGTTGGTGCCATCGGCATCCACCAGCGAGGTGTGCAGGTGCATGGCGCTGCCGGGCTGATGTTCCATCGGCTTGGCCATGAAGGTGGCATAGACGCCGTGGTTCAGGGCGACCTGGCGCACGATGCGCTTGAACAGCAGCACCTGATCGGCCACCCGCACCGGGTCGCCATGGACGAAGTTGATCTCAAGCTGCGCGGTGCCGGCCTCGTGGATCATCGTGTCGAGATTGAGGTTGGCGGCCTCGGCATATTCGTAGATCGCCTCGATCAGGTCCTCATGCTCGGTGATGGCTTCAAGGCCATAGGGCTGGGAGGACGTCTCGGCCCGGCCCGATCGGCCAGGCGGCGGCGTCAGCGGCATGTCGGGATCAGGGTTGGGCGCCGTGAGATAGAATTCCAGCTCAGGCGCCATCACCGGACGCCAACCCCGCTCTTCATAGAGGGCCAGCATGCGCTTCAAGAGGTGGCGCGGCGATGATGCCCAGGGCGTGCCGTCGGGATGGTGGGCATCGGCAAACACATAGGCCGTCGGCGTCTTGAAACCCGGCGCCACGCACAGGGTGGCCGGGTCGAGCCGCAACACCATGTCGGGGTCGGAATAGGCCTCCACATGCTCATCGACATCGGCATATTCGCCGGTCAGCGTCACCGAAAACACCGACGATGGCAGCCTGAGCGCGTTGTTGCGGGAGAATTGCACCAGCTTGGCTGCCGGAAACACCTTGCCGCGCAGCACGCCGTTCATGTCGGGCACCAGGCACTCAACCTCGGAAATGCCGTTGTCACGCACCCAGTCACCAATGTCGGCCATCGCTCGCCTCCCTCAAAGTGCGCGCAGCGCCGGCTCGGCGGCGTCGAGCGCGGCGGCAATCGTGTCGACCAGTCGGTCAATCTCGGCATGCGTGATGACCAGCGGCGGGCTCATCACCACCGAATCCTTCACCGCCCGGACCATCAGGCCGTTGGCAATGCAGATGTCGCGCACCACGATACCCGAATTGTGCCCGGTCCCGAAGCGCCGGTTGGTGCCCTTCTCCGCCACGATCTCGACCGCGCCGATCAGCCCGAGGCTGCGCGCCTCGCCCACGAGCCGATGGCCGGCCAGATCGGCCAGGCGCCGCGCCAGGTAGGGCCCCGTATCCTCGCGGGTGCGGCGCACCAGATCCTCGCGCTCGATGATCTCGAGGTTCTTGCATGCCACCGCCGCCGCCGTGGGATGCCCGGAATAGGTATAGCCGTGGACGAAATCTTGCGCGTTGGCCTTGATCGCCTCCACGATGAAATCGGCGACCCCCACTGCCGAGATCGGCAAATAGCCGGATGACAGCCCCTTCGCCATTGTCACGAGATCAGGGCTGATCCCATAATGCTGGTGGCCGAACCATTCGCCCAGCCGGCCAAAGCCGCTGATCACCTCGTCACAGGCCAGCAGCACACCATATTTTCGGCAGATGGCTTCCACGCGCGGCCAGTAACCGGCAGGCGGGATGATGACGCCGCCGGCGCCTTGCACCGGCTCCCCGATGAAGGCCGCGACAGTCTCGGGGCCGGCGGCCAGGATGGCATCCTCGACCGCCTGCGCGGCGCGCGCGGCAAAGGCCTCCTCGCTCTCGTCGAAGCCATAAGCGAACTTGTAGGGCTGCATCACGTGCACGAAGCCCGGCAGCAGCGGGCCACCCTGGGCGTGCATCGGCGCCATGCCGCCCAGGCTCATGCCGGCGATGGTGGAGCCGTGATAGCCATTGGTGCGCGCGATGATGGTGGTGCGCTGCGGCTCACCCTTCACCTGCCAGTAATGGCGCGCGACACGGATCAACGTGTCGATGGCCTCGCTGCCCGACGAGTTGAAGAAAACATGCTGGAGGCGCCCGCCCAGCAGGCCGGCCAGCCTTGCCGCCAGTTCCACGGTCGGCGGCGTCGTCGTCTTGAAGAAGCTGTTGTAATAGGGCAGCTCAAGCATCTGGTTGTACGCCGCTTCCGCCAGCTCCGCGCGGCCATAGCCGACATTCACGCACCACAGCCCGGCCATGCCATCCAGCAGCGCCATGCCGTGGCCATCGATGATGGTGGAGCCTTCGGCGCGCACGATGATGCGGCTGCCGCCCATGTCCTCCACCGCCTGCCAGTCCTGCTGTGGCGCCAGGTGATGGGCAACGTCGAGCCGCTTCAGTTCGGCAATGTCGTGATTGCGCCGGGGCTGGCCTTGGGTGGTCATCAGTCAGGTCTCCAAGACGGGCTGGCCGGGCTGGCCGCGCAGGGCCTGCCCCAGCAGATGGAAGAAACGGGCGGAGTCGGCATTCTTATCCGTGTCCCATTCGGGGTGCCATTGCACGGCCAGCACGGGGGCCTCGCCCACCCGGCCCGACACCGCTTCCACCATGCCATCGGGCGCGCGCGCCTCCACGGCCAGCCCGTCGGCCAGCCGGGCGATGCCCTGGTAATGCACGCTGTTGACGATCAGGCTGCCCCGGCCATGGGAGCGGGCGAGCAGGCCGCCGGGGGTGAGCGTCACATCGTGGCGATGATCGAACATCGCCCTGAAATCCACATCGTCTGGCGCATGATGATCCACGACGTCGCGAGCCAGCGTGCCGCCCAGGGCGACATTGATCTCCTGAAGGCCGCGGCAGATCCCGAACAGCGGCCTGCCCCGCGCCAGAACGGCCTTCACCAGTGCCGCCATCATCGCATCGCGTCCCGGATCATGCGGCGGCTCCCCCGGATGCACCTCACCATAGAGGGCCGGCTGCACGTTTGACGGGCTGCCGGTCAGGAGCACGCCGTCCAGCCGGTCGATCACCTCCTCGGCTGCCATCAGGTGGGGCAGCGAGGGCACCAGCAGCACGGCACAATCGGCATGGCGCATGGCTGCCATCACATAGCGGTTCATCACCGCCTGCGCCGGCTCCACGCCAACGGTGCGTGTGCAGCAGATGATGCCGAGAACGGGTCTGCTCATGCCAAGTCTCTCATGACAGCAGCACCGCCGGTGAGCAGGCGTGCCAGGCCAGCCACACACGCTCACCCAGGTCAAAATCCTCCTGGTCCCAGCGCGTGAGGTTGGATCGCAACGCCTTCAGCACCTGCCCGTCGCCCAGCCGCACCTCATACAGGCTTTCGCTGCCCAGATAGGCAACATGGGTGATGGTGCCGGCCACCACATTGCGGCCATGCGGTGCGTCGCCCGGATGCGGCGGGGCGTCCGCCCATTTGTGCAGCTCGATCTTCTCGGGGCGCAGCGCCAGCCACAGCGTGGTGCCGGCCGCCCCCGTGACTCCATGATCGAGGAACAGCGGCTGCGCGACCCCGGCCACGGCAACCTCGGCATGATCGGGCTCATCCACCACCAGCCGGCCTTCCAGCAGGTTCACCGATCCGATGAAATCCGCCACGAAGCGGCTGGCCGGAAATTCATAGAGGTCCGACGGGCTGGCCACCTGCTGCAACAGGCCGCGCTGCATCACCGCACAGCGATCGGCCAGTGCCAGCGCCTCGTCCTGGTCGTGCGTGACCATCACGAAGGTGATGCCGACCTGCGCCTGCAGCTGGCACAGTTCGGTGCGCATCGCCTCCCTGAGCTTGGCATCCAGCGCCGACAACGGTTCATCCAGCAGCAGCACGCGCGGCCGCTTGACCAGCGCGCGGGCCAGCGCCACCCGCTGCCGCTGGCCGCCCGAGAGCTGGTCGGGCCGGCGCTCCCCCAGCCCGTCGAGCTTGACCAGCGCCAGCGCCTCGGCCACGCGCCGCGCGCGTTCGCTGCCGCCAACGCCGTCCACCTTCAGGCCATAGCCGACATTGTCCGCCACGCTCATGTGCGGGAAGACGGCATAATTCTGGAACACCATGTTGACCGGCCGCCGGTTGGGCGGCACCGCCGTCACATCCTGCCCGTCGATCAGGATGCGGCCTTCGGTTGGCACCTCGAACCCGGCGAGCATCCTCAGCAGCGTGGTCTTGCCGCAGCCCGATGGCCCCAGCAGCGCAAAGAACTCGCCTTCGCGCACCTCCAGGCTGACATTGTCGACGGCGACCACCCTGCCATAACGCTTGGTGACGCCGTCGAACCGGATGATGCTGTCGCCCTTCATGCCGCGGCCTGCTTGGCGATGTCGGCGCCCTGCAGCCACAGCGCAAGTGCCGTGAGCGCGGCGGTGAGCAGGATCAGCAGGGTGGAGGCGGCGTTGACCGCCGGCGTCACCGAAAAACGCACCATCGAATAGACCTTGATCGGGAAGGTGATCGTGTCCGGCCCCGACGTGAAGAAGGTGATGACGAAATCATCGAGGGACAGCGTGAAGGCGAGCAGCGCGCCGGCCACCAGCCCCGGTACCAGGTGCGGCACCATGATATCGCGGAAGATCGCCCATTCGCCGGCACCCAGATCGCGCGCCGCTTCGGCCAGCGCCGGATCGAAGCTGGCCAACCGCGCGCGCACCACCAATGCCACGAAACTGAACGAAAAGCTGGCATGGGCAATGATGATGGCCCCCAGGTTCAAGGGCCACGGCAGTTCGGTGGGCCACGGCACAACCGCGGTGAAAAAGACCAGGAAGGCAACGCCCAGGCAGATTTCCGGCACCACGACCGGCAGGCCCAGCGTGGCCTCCAGCGCGGCCTTGCCGGCAAAGCGGAAGCGCCAGAGCAGGATCGCCGCTGCCGTGCCGAGGACCAGGCTGATGAGGGTCGAGGCTGCAGCGATCACCAGCGAATTGCCAAAGGCGGCGACCAGTTCGCCATCCTCGAACAGGGTGCGGTACCAGCCAAGCGAGAAACCGCGCCACACCGAGATGCGGCGGCTGTCGTTGAACGAGAAGACGACAAGGCTGACCAGCGGCAGGTAGAGGAACAGGCCGACCAGCGCCAGCCAGAGCCTGAGCGGCCAGCGTGCCAGGTAATCGAGCGGGCCGGCCCTCATCGCGCTGCCTCGCTGCGCCGACGTATGAAGGCCTGCAACAGCAACGCTGCAAAGGTCATGTACATCAGGAGGAACGACAGCGCCGCGCCGAACGGCCAGTCGTTGGCGGAACGGAACTGGCGTTCGATGACGTTGGCGATCATCTGGCTGCTGGTGCCGCCGAGCAGATCGGGCGTCAGATAGGCACCCAGCGCCGGGATGAAGGTGATGATCACGCCCGAGACGATGCCGGGCAGCGCCAGCGGCACGACAACCCGCCAGAGCGTCGCCAGATGGCCGGCGCCCAGATCCAGGCTGGCCTCGATCAGCGAGCGGTCCAGCCGGTCGAGCGCCGCATAGAGCGGCAGCACCATGAACGGCAGGTGGACATAGACGAGGCCGAGCACCACGGCAAAATTGTTGTTGATGAGCGGCAGCGGCGTGAACGGATCGGCGTCCAGCGGCACCGCCAGCGCATTCCACACCGCCCCCAGCCCGGCGTTGATCAGGCCTTCGGTGCGCAGGATCGCCATCAGCGCATAGGTGCGCACCAGAAGATTGGTCCAGAAGGGCAGCATCACCGCCAGCAGCAGCAGCAGTTTCCCGCGCGGCGAGGCAAAGCTGATGGCCAGTGCCACCGGCAGGCCCAGGATGAAGCAGATGAGCGTGGTGAGCGCCGCAAAGCCCAGAGACTTCATCAGGATGGCGAGGTAGAGCGGCTTCAGCGCCCTGGCATAGTTGGCCCAGTTGCCGGTGATGGCGATATCGACAAGCGTGCGGTTCTCACCAAAGCTGTAGGCCCAGATCACCGCCAGCGGCGCCAGGAACAGCGCCAGCAGCCAGATGATCGGTGGCAGCCCAACGGCGGCGAACACGCCAGGCGCCTGCGCCGGGCGTTGCGTGGGGGCGTTGCCGTTCATGCCGCCATCACCCGCGTGATCGCCTCTTCCACCGCGCGGATATGGCCGATCGAGCGGAAGCGGCCGTATTCGCTGCGCTCCATGCCCGGACCGGCAGGGAAGATCGCCCGGTTGTCGCGATAGTCGGCCGGCATCAGTGCCAGTGCCGCGCCGTTGGGCGTTGGATAGCGGATGGTATCGGCAATGCCGGCGCCGACCGTGGCATCCAGCAGGAAGTTGATGAAACGGTGGGCATTGTCGGGCCGCGGCGCACCGGCCGGGATGCACAGACAGTCGCTGTTCAACAATGTGCCTTCGCGCGGCACCACGAAATCCAGATCATCATCCTCGGCCATCACCTGCGCGATGTCGCCATTATACTCCACCACCAGGTCGATCTCGCCGGCCGCCAGCAGGTCCTGCCCCTCGTCATGATGGAACAGCTTCACGTGGCGCTTCTGGCGGATCAGCATCTGGGTCACCTGCTCCATGATCGCCGGCGTGACACCATTGACCGAATGGCCAAGATATTTCGCACCGAGCCGGATGAGGTCATCGCCTTCGGCCAGCAGCCCGATGCGGCCGGAATAGCGGTCGGAATCCAGCACCCATTTCCAACTGTCCGGCACGCCATCGACGCGCGATTTGCGATAACCGATGCCGAGTGCCAGCCACGTGTAGGGCATCGACCAGCGCCGCCCCGGATCATAGGGTACATCCACGAACTGCGGCGCCAGATTGGCCTTGTTGGGCAGGCGCGCATGATCGAGCGGGCTGAGCATGCCCGAAATCTGCAAGCGGGTGACGAACTCGTTCGATGGCACGATCACGTCATAACCGGGATTGCCGGCGCGCAGGCGGGCGAACAGCTCGTCATTGTTGCCATAATGGCTCATGGTCACTTCAATACCGGTCGCCGCCTCGAAATCGGCCAACGTCGTCTCGCCGGTATAGGTGTCCCAGTTGTAGAAGTTCAGCCGCTGCTCCTCGCCATTGGCCCCCTTGGGCCAGCGCCGCGAACAGCCCTCGAGGGCCAGCGCGATGGCCAGCCCGCCGAGGGCGCGGCGGCTCACCTCAGGCATTGGCCAGCACCCAGTCATGATCCAGCGGCGGCACCACTGCCATGTAACGTTCCTGCTCGGTGCGCTTGACGCTGGCGAACATGGCGATGGTGGCCGCGCCCAGATAGGCCGGCAGGATGACGCCAGCCTCCAGCGCCCGCACGGCGGCAAACCAGTCGCCGGGCAGCGCCGCTGCAGCCGGATCGGCCCCCGCGGCGGCATAGCCATCGCCGATCACCGGTGGGCCGGGATCGATGCGGTTCACCAGCCCGTGATGCACCCCGGCCAGCAGCGCGGCCAGCGCCAGATAGGGATTGGCGTCGGCCCCGGCGATGCGATGCTCGATATGGCGGCCGGCATCGGGCCCCGCCGTGATGCGGAAGCTGGTGGTGCGGTTGTCCATGCCCCAGCTTGCCGCCACCGGCGCGAAACTGCCGGCCCGGAAACGGCGATAGCTGTTGGCGTTGGGCGCGAAGATGGCAAAGCTTTCCGCCAGCGCCGCCTTCAAACCGCCAATGGCATGCAGCAGCGGCGCACACGGCTGGCCGGCGGGCGAGGCGAAGATGTTGGCACCGGCCGCATCATTGATGGAAACATGAAGGTGCAGGCCATTGCCGGCCGCCTCGGCGAACGGCTTGGCCATGAAGGTGGCCAGCATGCCGTGCCGGCGCGCCACCTGCTTTACCAGCCGCTTGTAGAGGACGACATCATCGGCCACCCGCAGCGGGTCGGCACGGTGTTTCAGGGTCAGCTCCATCTGGCCGGCGGCATATTCGGAAATGGCGGTTTCCAGCGGCAGTCCGGCCGCATCGGCGGCCGCCCACAGATCAGCGAGGAACGGCCCGGCATCGTCCAGCTCCTCCAGCCCGTAAGTGCCGTGGGTGGTGGGCCGGGCGCCGCCCAGGCGCGCCGGCCGCGGCGGCTGACCATCGCCGCGTTCACGATCGACGAGATAGAATTCCAGCTCGCAGGCGACCACGGGCGTGAAGCCATCGGCCTTCAGCCGCGCCACCACCCGTGCCAGCACCGCCCGGCAGTCGATGGCGCAAACATGCCCATCCGCTTCGAACAGCGAGGTGATCACTGCCGCGCGCCCCGGCGCCACCGGCACCAACGTGCCCGGCGCCGGCCGCGCAAAGCGGTCGGAATCGCCATTTTCCCACACCAGGCCAGTGTCGAAACAATCCTGTCCCGTCACATCCGCCACGAGGATCGACACCGGCAGCGGCCGGCCACCATCATAGAGCCCGGCCAGTTCATGGGCACGGATGCGCTTGCCGCGCGCCGTGCCGGCAAGACCGGTGAAGATGATGTCGATGAAGCGAACATCCGGGTGCGCGGCGAGGAACGCCTCGGCCTCGGCCGCCTCGGCCACAGCGGGGGCAGCGTCACCCATGTGCGCATGGCCGTGCTGGCAGCAACTGTCTGATCATTCGCACCTTCGCTTGTCCCCCGCCGACAGTCGCAAAGCCCCGCCCGGCCGGCAAGCCCTGCCGGCGCCGGTCATGGGGGGCAATTTGGCCCATGGTCTCATCCGCGGCCCCCTAGGTCAGACCCCGGCTGATCAGCAATTCGTCAACGGCGCGGGCCGCCATGTCGATGGCGGTGTTGGTGAAGGCCGCCGCCCCGGCATCAGCGTTGGCGATGGCGATGCGCCCGAAGCTCTGCCGGCCGAGGATGTGCGGGCGCTGCTCGTCGGGCATGTCGGGGTCATCCAGCGTGTCATAGGTATAGGCATAGCCATGCGGCCAGCGGTTGACCGTGATGCCCACGATATCGCGCGCCGCATCGAAGCCGCCGGGGCCGAGCATGCGCTGCAACTGGCTGCGGATCTCGCGCTCGATGGTGGGAAAGTCGGTGGCCAGCATGTCGGCCCGGCCGATGCGGTTCTGCTCCTTCCTGGGCAGGCCCGGCTTGTTGGGGTTGCGCACCATGTGCAGCACCACCGGTTCATCGGGCGTCTGGGCGCTTGCATATCCGCCGATCCGCATCGGCACATCCAGCGCGGTAGTGGTATGATAGCCATTGGGGGCATGGATGGAGCGCACCCCGAGCCTGGCCCACGCCTGCCAGTTGCGCAGCAGCACATTGGTATATTGCATCGGCACCTTGGAGGGATAGAGCAGCGCCGCCTTCTGCGCTGCCGGCAACCCTGGCACGATGTAGGGGATGATGTTGTTGAAACAGGCCAGGATGACATTGGCGGCCGTCACCGACACCCGCCGTCCATCCTTCACATAGACGACGCGCACCGCCTTCTCGGTGCTGCGTGTCACGGTGCCGACATGCTCCACCCGTACCACCATGCTGTTCAGCCGGATGCGCACCTTGTTGGCCGGATTGTCGAGCGCGGCATAGCGGGCCGGCGCCATCACCACGCTGTCCTGATCGAGCGGCCCGGCAAACACGCCCGGCACCAGCCGGCTGACCAGCAGGCGGGCCACCGAGGCATTGCCGTCAGGCCAGTGAAAATGCTGCGCCTCGGCCTGGATCTGGCCTGGGAGGGCCATGCCGGCAAAGCCGGGCGACCGCTTGCCCAGCGCGACTTCCCACGCCGGCACCGTGTCCACCCGCTTGTTGTTGCGATACCCCTGGCCGGCAAAATAGGGCAGGCTTTCCGGCAGCAGCTTCGCGTGTTTCAGCAGGAAATCCTGGTAGCTCATGCGCTTGAGGGCTTCTGCCCTGGCCTCGGTCGACAGGCCGGGCAGATGGTCCACCGTCTCCGTGTGCAACCGGGTCAGATCGGCCCGCACGGCGTCCGTCAACGGCGCTTCGGCAAAGAATTGCGGCCACGGCTTGCGGCCTGTGCCGGCCACCAGCCGATCAGCCGTGAAATGCTGGCGATCGAAGAAGGTGCCGGGCTGCAGCCCCGCATAGGCCTGCGTCTCATAGCGATCATAGCTGGTGAGATCGACGCCAAGATCGGCAATCAGCTTCTTCGAGACATAGCTGTAGGGAAACGGCGTCTCGATGCTCATCGTGCCGCCATAAGCGAGGATGGTGCGGCCGCCGTACCGGAACTCGTTGCGCTTGGCATGGCCGCCGAAATCATCATGATTGTCGAGGATGAGCACCTTGCGGTCCCCTCCCAGCGCCTGAGCATGGAACCAGGCCGCCGACAGACCGGAGATGCCGGCGCCCACGATCACCAGATCATGATGCTCGCCACTGTCTTCGGCGCTGATCGGCCCGTCAAAACCGCCATCGCGCGCCAGGTGGCCAACCTCGAAACTGCCAGGATATTGCCCGCGCAGGCCCGTCTTCAGCGGCGGATAGTCATCGCCCGCCTGCGCGTGCGCCGGCAGCGCGCCTGCCCCCGCCACTGCCGCGAATGCCACGCCACCCAGGAAATCCCGGCGGGCGATCGGCCGGCCCATGCCCAATGCGCGGTCCGAAAGGCCGCCTGCTGCTGCCATAGTGTCTTCAGCCTCGTGCATGCCGACCCCCTCTGCCCGCCCCGTTCCGTATGTTCGGGGCTTCGCGGCCAAGATGCAACACGCCTGTGCCACTTGCGCTCCCCCGTTCGAGGCGACAGGCTGCGCCACCACGAACAGCGCCACCACGAACAGCGAAAGTGCCGCCGATGCGCCCAGGGCTCATTCACCTTGTTGCCGCCACCTTGCTGGCCACACCGCTGGCCGCGCAACCGGCTGCCGTGCCCAAATCGGAAACCTGCCGCAGCGATACGCGCTATCGCCAGCAGGATTTCACGCTGGGCAAATGGGATGTGTTCTCCGGCACCACCAAGACGGCCGAGGTGACGATGACGCTGATCCTCAACGACTGCGTGATCGAGGAACGCTGGACCAATCATCGCGGGCGGGACGATAATGGGATCGGCCTGTTCAACTTCTCGCCGTTGCTCGGCACCTGGGGCTATCATTGGGCCACCGATGTCGGCACCACCACCAGCTTCCGCGGCACCCTCATCAAGCCTGGGGAGATGCGCTATGTGACGGAAAAGCCGCTGGGCAATGGCAAGGTGCGGCTGCGCCACTGGACCCTGTCGGCCAACCCTGACGGCAGCATCCGCGAACTGTCGGTCGGCACCGAGGATGGCGGTCAGAGCTGGACCACCGAATATGATCTGACCTGGAAGCGCGCCCGGTGAGCGGCGGCGCGGCGCCGGCCGGCCTGCCGGTTTCGGCCCCCGAAGTCTATCCCGGCGAGCCCCCGGCCCAGCTCGGCCGTTCGCTCGCCGCCCGCCATGTCTCGATGATCGCCATCGGCGGCATCATCGGCGCCGGCCTGTTCGTGGGCAGCAGCAGCGCCATCGCTGCGGCCGGCCCGGCGGTCATCCTCTCCTACCTTCTTGCCGGTGCCATCGTGCTGGTGGTGATGCGCATGCTCTCGGAAATGGCGGTCGCCATCCCCGGCATCCAGAGCTTTCCGGAGTTCGCGCGGTTGGGCCTCGGCCACTGGGCCGGTTTCCTGTCGGGCTGGCTCTACTGGTATTTCTGGGTCGTCGTCGTCGCCATCGAGGCGATTGCCGGCGCCGTCATCATCCAGACCTGGGTCGATGCGCCCGTCTGGCTCATCGGCGTGGTGCTGATGGCCCTGCTCACTGCCGTCAACCTGATGTCCACCCGCTCCTATGGCGAGTTCGAATACTGGTTCTCGGCCACCAAGGTGGGCGGCATCATCATCTTCATCCTGGTCACCGGCGCCCATGTGCTGGGCTTCGGTGCCAGTGGAGATGCGCCGGGCCTTGCCAACCTGGTGGAGCACGGCGGCTTTGCCCCCAATGGCCCGATGGCGGTGCTGGCCACGACCACCACCGTGGTGTTCGCGCTGGTGGGGGCCGAGATCGCCACCATCGCCGCCGCCGAATCCGCCGAGCCCACCCGCACCGTCGCCCGGATGACCGGGTCGGTGGCGCTGCGCATCCTGGTCTTCTACGTGCTCTCCATCCTGCTGGTGGTTGCCGTCACGCCGTGGCCAGCGATCAAGCCCGGCGTCTCGCCGTTCGTGACCGCCCTCGACACGATCGGGATTGCTGGGGCTGCCACCGCCATGAACATCCTGGTGCTGATCGCCGTCCTCTCGTGCCTGAACTCCGGCCTCTACGTCACCTCGCGGGTGCTGTTTGCACTGGCGGCGGCCGGCGATGCCCCGCAGGCGCTGGTGCATGTGAACAGGCGCCAGGTGCCGGTGCGCGCCATCCTGATCGCCAGCAGCTTCAGCTATGCCGCGCTCGCCGCCTCGGTGCTGTCGCCGGAAACCGTGTTCAGCTTCCTCGTCAACGCATCGGGCGCGCTGATGCTGATCATCTACCTGATGATCGCCGGGGCGCAGGTGCGGCTGCGGCGCCTGTTCGCCGTCCGCGCGCCGGAGCGGCTGACCCTGAAGGTCTGGCTGTTCCCGGCCTTGAGCCTTGTCGCCATGGCCGCCATCATCGCGATATTGGGCGCGATGGCCGCCAGCCCGAAGGTGGCGGTGGAATTCTGGTCGAGCCTGGCCGTCACTGCCGTCGCCCTGTGCGCCTTCGCGCTGTTGCGGCGCGGCAAGGGCGGTCCGCTGGACCCGCTGCAGCGCTAACCAGCCTTGGTCGTGGGCCTTGTGGGCCGCTGGCCCGGATACATCAGCCTGAGCGAGGCCGGCGCGCCGCAGCTGCGAACCACCTTCTCCACCAGCAGCGCCCGGGTCTGGACCAGCGAGACCGATGTGAACGGCGACGTGCGGGTAGCGGCCACCTCGGCGCCGGTGAACGGCTTCGCGCCCGCCGGCGCCGATCCGCCGCCAAGCCCGAACACCATGAAGTTCAAGAGATCGGCCAACTGGTCATTGTCGGTGATGCGTGACCGCGCGATGTTCGGCAGCCGGATCAGATAATTGCGCCCCTCGGGCAGGCACATGAACCAGCCGACCCGGCCCTTGAGGGTCGGCAGGTCGGCGGGCGCGGCATCGCCCCCGATGCCATGGCAACCGCCGCAATGCTCGACATAGTCGGACTGCGCCTGCGTCATCGTTGCCGGATAAGGGCGCAGCGCGGGATCAGGCGGCTCTGGCGCTGCGGCCGGCGCAGCAGCGGACAACGCCGCGGCGAGGCCGGCACCAAGGGCCAGCCGGGCGGCCGGCCTGCCCATCACCCGTCTCCGATCACTGGGCCTCGCCGACCAGCACGGCGGTGGAGCAGTGATATTCCATGCTGCTGGTGCCAAAGCACCAGATCACGTTATTGTTGAGCTGTGGCATGTAGAGCTGGGTTTCACGATCGGTGTTGTCGCACCCGCACTGGCCGCAGCCCGCCTTGCCGCAGCAGTCGCGATAGGCGATCAGATAGGCCTTGCCATTGTCAGGGTTGATGCAGGTGCCTACCCACGACACCGGCGACGGCTCGGTCCCGGCCGGGCAGCTGCTGACCCCGCCGCCGCAACAGCTGCACAGCGAACCATCGATGGCGCAATAGCGCCAGTAATCGCACTTCTTGTCGTCCTTGGTCTGGGCGTTGCGGGCAAAGGCGGTCCTGGCTTCGGGCGACCGGTCCTTCTGGCCGGCGTTGGCGCGGCTCACCGGCAGCAGCGGGAACGCCGGGGCGGCCACCAGGGTGGCGCCCAGCCGGTTGAGGAACGAGCGGCGCGAGGTGCGGCCCGCGAATGCGCGCAGCAGCGTCTCGCCGACGGCATCCATGTTGAAACGGCTCATCGCTGCGTCTCCCTGTTCATCCTCATCCCGACCTCAATCGGCCGTCACCGGCGACGCCGCCTTGGCCGCGTCCGGCCTCAGACCGGCAATATAATCCTGCACATGCGCCACGCCCATCTCGTGGCTGACAATCAGGCTCTCCAGATGCTCCCGGCTGTTGACCAGCCCCTTGGCCAGCACCCGGCCAGCGGCATCGAGCAGCACGGCATGGGGCAGCTTGTCCACCTCGAACACACGTCCGACATCGCCGCTGTTGACGAAGGGATAGGCGCCCAGATCCTGCGCTGCGATCATCGCCTGCTGCACCGCTGGATCATCATCGCCGATGAACATCAGGCTGATCCGTTCAGCCGTGGCAAAGGATTTCGCCACCGGGATCAGGCTCTTGCACATCGGGCACTGGGCCGACACGAACATCAGCAGCTTCATGCCGGTGCCATTGCCGCCCAGATTGACGCTGCGGCCATCCATGGTGGTCAGCGCCATTGCCGGCGCCAGTTCGCCCACCGCCGGGCCGCGGTTGGCGTCAAGCGCCCCGGCCGGCGCCACGCGCACATGCAGCACACCCACCTGCCGGGCCAGTGCAAGCCCCGCCACCACCAGCGCCGCCAGCACCAGCCACTGCAGCACCTCGTTGATGATCATCAGGCTCGACATGCTGCCTCTTTCTTCCGCGCCCTCGTCAACCGCGCACCCGGCCGGGCGCCGTGGTACCAAGGCCCTTCAGGGTTTCGAACAGCTGCAGCAGCAGCCAGGCAAAGGCGCCGCTCACCGCCGCCAACCCAAGTTCGCCGCCCGACAGCCCGTCCGGCGGTGTGGCCAGCAGGGGCAGCAGGGCAAGCGCCAGCAACAGATTGCGGATCACGGCCCCCCAACCCAGTTGCTGGCGCAGGGCCGCAAGGCCGCAGCCGCAATCGATATGGCGCCGGCCGCGCCCGATGTTGATGGCCATTGCACCAGCAAACAGCAGCAGCAGGCCAGCGGCCGCCGGCACTGCCAGCAACAGCAGCGACGGCGCCAGCAGGCCCAGCAGCAGCCCCGCGGCCACCGCCAGTTCCACCACCGGCAACAGCAGCGCCGCCGGCGCCACCAGTCCATTCGGCAGCAGCCGGTAGTTGGCGATGACGCCAGGCAGCAGCCCACGATGGCGCAGCTTGTCGATGCCCGCCACCAGCAACAACAGCGCCACCAGCACGGCGACGGCCAGGCCAGGGATGTGGAGGAGCGCAGCCGTCATGACCGGTTCAATTGCCCTCGAAGAGCGAGATCACGCCGGCGCCGCCGCGCTTGATCGTCTGCTTGCTCTCGAAGCTGGTGGCGTCGATCACCTGGACCTCGCCCTCCTCGCCGCCGGTCAGGAACAAGAGGGGCTTGTCATCCTGGGTGACCGCCACATGGCTGGCGCGCTCCTTCAGGGGCAGGCGCTTGACGACCTTGCGGGTCGCCATGTTGACCACCCACAGTTCCTCGCCATCCTCCTTCTGGGTCCAGTATTCGCCGCGGTGCATCAGCACATAGAGCATGCCGGTCCTGCCGTGCAGTGCCATCAGCTGGCGCCCCCCGGGCATCCAGTTGATGTCGAGCGGCTTGGTCTCGCCCGGGCGCAGGCCGGCGGCGGCCTGGATCGAGAAGGGCGCCCCGATGCTGGGAGTGGCCCCCAATTTGGCGGTGCGAATGAGGCCGGTGTAGGTCAGCAACACCACTTCGCCCTTGGCGCGGTCATGCACGAAGCTGTCGAAGATCGGGTCGTCCGCGGCGTTGAAGAAGGGCTGGCTGTGGGTGGTCACCGGCGCCTTGCCCGTGAGCGACACGGTGGCGAGCGTGCCATCGGAACACAGGGCCGAAAAGCCGACGCCGGCCACCGGCACCATCGAGGCACAGCCAGGCAGCTCGACTACGCGCGCCAGCTTGCGCTTCTCGAGATCGACCACATTGACCGAGGCCGCCGGGCTGAAATTGTAGACAAAACCGGTCTTGCCATCATCGGAGATGACGAAATTGTTGTTCATCGCCCCGATGATCAGGCGGCCCGGCAACGGGATTTCGGCCAGCAGGTTCAGCGTGACCGGATCATAGACGGCCACATAATCCTGCCGGGTGCCACGGTTGATCTTGGTCCAGATGGTTTCCGCCACATAGATGAAGCGCTTCTTCGGATCGAGCGCGAGATCGGACCAGCGGGTGGTCTGGACGAGGCCGAGCATCTTGCCGGTGTCCCCGTCCCAGATGCGGGTGCCGGGGTTTTCCCAGGTACCGCGCACGAAGCCCCAGTGCGGGGTGATCGGCGGCAGCTTGTGGGTGTAGGGCACCTCGGGCTCAAGACCGTTGGGATCGCCCGCAGGCGCCGACGGCGGTGCCGCCGCCTGGGCACTGGCACTGCCCGCTGCCAAAAGGCCCGCGATGGCCGCCCCGGCAAGCATCATGGCCGCCCGCCGCCGCGCCGGTGCCAATGGCTGAAGCTCGCTCGTGTCGCTCATGCTTGCGTTGCCCCCCGAAAGCGCCCGCCGCGTCTGTTCGCGGCAACCCTGACCGATCCGACTCGCCGGCCCTGCCCGCGCCGGCATCTTCTCTGGGTTGTGGATGCTGGACGGACGCCCCTGGTTCGTCAAGCGCAGCTCCTTGCCCGAATTGCGTAGGTTCCTCCTAGGACGCTGCAATGCAGCAGCAGAGCATGTCACGCAGGGCGTCATCAGCATCCTGCCGGCCTGGCGCAGCCACCGCCGGCCTTCAGACCACAGACAGGGACCGGACAGGCGGACGCTTGACGAATCCATGCCGCCTGTTCAGCATCCGGATTCTTGTGCATTGCAGCAGCTTTTTTACTCCACAGGAATCCGCCGCCGATGACCATGCCCACCCCGGCCCGCCCGCTGCCCAAGCCGCAGCGTCTGTTGCTGGCGGCCGTCCAGCTGGCGCCGTTCCTGTTGGCCGCACCGGCGGCGGCCGATCCCAAGTCCGCCTTCGTGGCCCGCTGCGCGATGTGCCACCAGGCCAGCGGCGAAGGCCTGGCCGGCCAGTTCCCGAAACTCGCCGGGCGCGCGGCCGCCATCGCGCAAAGCCCGGAAGGTCGGCGTTACATGACGCGCGTCGTGCTGGGCGGCATGTCCGGCCCGATCGAGGTCGATGGCGCCAGGGTCAGCGGTGTCATGCCGGGCATGTCCAGCCTGTCGGATGCCGAGATCGCCGATGTGCTGAACCACGCATTGACGCTGGGCAAGCCTGCCAAGCCCGCCAAACCGTTCAAGCCGGCCGACATTGCCGCCGTGCGCGGCGAGGGCCGCGCCACCCTTGCTGAAAACCGGGCACTGCGGGCCGAACTGGTCACGGCTGGCGTGATCAGATAGCTGGCGGCAGCAGGCTTGTCGGTGGTTCAGGATAGGCCGCCACCACATCGCCCAGCGCCTCGGCCAGCGGGTCTAGCCAGGGCTCGAAGCGCTTCCAGTGGTCCACCCCGTCGGTGAAGATGGGTCGGCGCACCTGTTCGGAACTGGCGGTGCGAACGGCACGGTCGGTCTCCCAGAAACTGAGGCAGGCCGGTTCGAAATCGACGCCGACATGGGCCAGCAACCGCTGCACCTCGGTCTCGGTGTCGGCCACCATCTGCTCGTAGATGACGCGGTGGACAAGGCCGGGGGCTGCCGCATCGAAATGCGCCATCAGCCGCACATAATCGCGATAATAGCGGCCGATGTCGGCCAGATCATAGGAAAAGCCCTGCCCGCGCGCGAAATGCTGTTTCCAGCCTGAAAAACAGCAGCCCATCGGGTGACGGCGGGCATCGATGATGGTGGCACCCGGCAGGATCAGCCGAATGAGGCCGACGTGCTGCCAGTTGTTGGGCATCTTGTCGATGAAATGCGGCCGGCCCAGCTGGCGATGGACGTGCGTGCGATCCAGATATTCCTCCCCCAGCCGCCGGCGGTCGGCCGGGCCAAGGCTGGCGTACAGCGCGGCTAGATCGGCAAATTCCCCCTCGTCCACCCGGGCCGCCAGCCGGCTGGCGATCATCATCAGGTCCGGCAGTTCCATCGTGCCTTCGATCCGGCTGTGGCTGGCCAGGATCTGCTCGACCAGCGTCGAGCCCGAACGCGGCAGCCCGACAATGAAGACGGGATCGCGCGCCGCAACACCGCCATCGATGGCCGCCGCCAGGAACGGCGCCGGGAACGCGGCGATGGTGGCGCTCACCTCGCTGGCGAAATCATCGGCGTCATAGCGCAGCAGCGTGCGCCGCAGCCGGTTGCCGCGGTCATAGTGGCCAAAGGCGGCCTCGGCATTGCCCAGATCCTCGGCGGCCTTGCCCAGCGCGAAATGCAGGTGGAAGATGTCTTCATCCTTCGCCTCGGTCGGGCGCGGGCCGGCCTCACGCGCCAGCGTGTCCAGCGCACTCGTCATCGCGGCCATGTCATCGGCGTCCAGCTTCACCGTCTTCAGATTGGCGAGGCTCCACCACGCCTCGCCCAGCGTCGGCTGCCGGCGCACGGCCTGCCGGTAAGCGCTCACCGCGTCGGCCTGGCGACCCAGTGTCTTCAGCACATGGCCGAGATTCTGCCAGACCAGCGGCTGATCGGGCCGGCGCGCAAGCAGTTCCTCGTACAGCGCGCGGGCGCCCTCCTGGTCTCCCAGCCGCACCAGAACGGATGCAAGGATCAGCCGATAGCCCGGATTGGGCACCGGCGAATGCTGCAGGACCTGTGCGTGCTCCAGCGCTTCGGGCAGGCGGTTGCCCTGCATCAAGAGCCGGATCAGGAACTCGCGGGCAAGGTCGAAGCCCGGCGCCATTGCCACCGCCTCCTCCACCAGCGCCACGGCCCGGCTCATGTCGCCCTGCCGCCACGCGATCTCGCCGCGCAGCCGCCGCGCCGGGGCGTCCTCCGACTTGCCAGCGGCGCGGGCATCCAGACGGGCCAGCGCCGTTTCGAAGTCCCCTTCTGTCATCGCCAATGCAGCCGCCACCAGCGCCGGTTCGCTGGCGGCCGCGTTGATGCCTGACAGGTCGGCCCGCCAGGCCTCCCCATCGCGCCCGTCGCTGCGCAACTGGCTGGCCAGCAGGAACCAGCCTTCGGGCACGGCCGGCACCTGCGCCGTCAACGCCTGCAGCGCCGCGATGGCACGCGCGGTCTCGCCGGCCGCGCTGGCCGCCTGGCCCAGTTCCCATTGCACAGCCGGAACGGCCGGATGGCGCTGTGCCAGCGCTGCCAGCCGCGTCACCGCTTCGGCCATCCGGCCCAGCCGGCGCAGCGCCTGCCCGGCCAGCAGTTCGGCCTGCGGCAGTCCAGGCGCCGCCGCCAATGCGTCTTCGGCGGCGGCGAGAGCGGCTGCGGGATCGGTTTCGAGCAGCGCCGCCGCCCCGGCAAGCCGCGCTTCGGGAGCGGCTTGGGCGGCGGAAGAATGAGCGGCAGACATGAAATATTCCCCATGTGACGGGCAAACGGCCACGGCCACGATGGTGGACCACAGTCAGCGCGTGTGCCCCTGCTTCATAGTGGCAAAATGGCCCTTGATTCCACCAGCGGTTGCAACATCATCGTCACATTCGCCAAGCCTGCGAAGACGGGAAAAGCGAAAAAGGGGAAGGCCGCTTCATCGTCAGGATGCGTCCGGTCGGGCGCAAGAAGACTGTTATCGCGCCCGCAGGGGGTGCGAGGGGAATGGGGTTCGCGTTGAAGTGGCCGGCAGAGGTGCCGGCAGGCCGGCAACGGCCTGCCCAGCACATCGCGCAAGAGCCGAAACAAGCGCCGCAAACGGCGCGACCAAGGGGCGGATCCATCGCAACTGGGGGACTTTGTTCGATGCTGATCACCTGCCACCGTCGCTCGAAACTGCTGCGCCTCCTGGGCGTCACTACCATCCTGTCGGGCCTCGGCGCGCCGGCGCTGGCCGACCAGATGGGCGGCGGCGCGGACGATCAGGCGGCGACGGCCGCCGCCGCTGAGGAGCCCGGCCTTGGCGAGATCATCGTGACCGCCACACGCACCGCGACCAGCATCCAGAAGGTGCCGATCTCGATGCAGGCGCTCGACGCCTCGGCACTGGAAGCCCGGCAGGTCAAGGGCCTCACCGACTTCACCATCCTGCTGCCCTCGGTGTCCTTCGCCGGCCTCGGCCCGGGCCGCACCGAAGTCTATTTCCGCGGCATCGTGCCGGCCGGCGGCGCCTATCCGGCCACCGGCTATTATCTCGACGACATCTCGATCAACGTGAACGGCCTGCCCGACGTCCACATCTATGACATCGAGCGCATCGAGGCGCTGTCGGGACCGCAGGGCACGCTGTTCGGCGCCGGTTCGCTCGCCGGCACCATCCGGGTCATCACCAACAAGCCCAAGCTGGGCGAATTTTCGGGCGGTGTCGATTTCGAAGGCAACAAGTTCGGCAAGGGCGAATGGGGCGGCCAGGCGCAAGGCTTCATCAACGTGCCCATCGGCGAGACGCTGGCCATCCGCGCCATGGCCTATTATCGCCACGAGGGCGGCTATATCGACAACGTGCCCAACAATGGCCGCTTCAATGATGGCAGCCCATCCATCCTGAACCTGGGGGACGAAAACCCCGCCACCAGCATCACGCTCGACAACAGCCGCTTCGTCCGGGACAATTACAACAGCATCGATGAAGTCGGCGGCCGCCTGTCGCTGCTCTGGGAACCGGCCGAGGGCTGGTCGTTCAATCCGATGATCACCGCCCAGCGCCAGCTGTCGCGCGGCTATTTCGGTTTCGATCCCAAGGTCGGCGATCTCCAGGTCCACGACTATGATGAAACCCGCCAGAACGACCGCTGGTACCAGGCGCAGATGGCCATTCATGGCCACATCGGCGATTTCGACCTGGTCAGCGCCACCGGCTATTTCCGCCGCAACATCAAGCTGCTGAACGACTACACCTACTACACGGTGGCCTACGACAGCTTCGGCCCCGGTTACGAGAGCTATCTGCAGTTCTTCGACAAGGCGGGCTGCACCGGGGCCGGGCAGACCCTGCGCTGCTCCACGCTCTTGAACCCGTATCAATATTACAGCGGCACCCGGAACGAGAAGATCTTCACCCAGGAGATCCGCCTGAAGACCCCGTCTAGCTGGCCGGTGGACATCACCGTGGGTGGTTTCTACCAATATCAGAAGAACGAGATCAATGACGACTATGCCACCCGCGGCCTCGCCGACATTGTCGGCTACACCGAATCGGGCGGGGGTGACCGTGCCGACTTCGCGTCGTCCTTCGGTGTGCCCAACACGGTCCAGATCGGCACCGATCCGGTGACGGGTGATCCGATCTTCGGCAGCATGATCCTGGGCAGCCCGGCGGTGAAACGTGAAGCCTTCTACCTGACCGAGCAGGACCGTGTGACCCGCGACTATGCGGTGTTTGCGGAAGGCCATTACAATATCCTGCCCGACGTGAAGCTGACCGGGGGCATCCGCTATTTCTGGACGGAACTCGATGTCGTTGGCTTTGCCGGGGTTGCCGCCTCGGCGCGCAACATCCGCTCCACCTTCGTGCCGACCGGCGGCGCCGGTTGCCCGGTGCCGTTCCCGGCCGAGCGGTTGCAGTGCCTCAACACCAACTTCACGCGGCCTGACCAGAAGCTGGTCTATCGGGAACAGGGCGTGACCTACAAGATCGCCGCCGACTGGCAGGTGGCGCCGGGCAAGATGGTCTATGCCAATTATTCCACCGGCTTCCGTCCCGGTGGCCAGGGCCGCCCGTTGCGCATCGGCGGTCAGGTCTATGCCGTGGCGCCGTTCCGCTCCGAAGACCTGATCAACTATGAAATCGGCTTCAAGACGACGTGGAACAACATCTTCCGCTTCAACGCCGCCATCTACCTCGAAAAGTGGAAGGACCTGCAATACGGCGTGGTCGTCTCCGGCTCTCAGGGCGCCGGCATCACCGGCAACGCCGGCAACGCCGAGGTGCGCGGCATCGAGTTCGACGCCGATCTCAGGCTGGGCAAGGTCACCATTTCGACGAGCGGTTCGTACAACGACGGCAAGCTGAAGGGGAATTTCTGCAACTTCGCCGCCGATCCGGCGACACTGACCATCTCCCAGCTGCCAACCTGCACCCCCGGCCTGCCGATCCCCGGTGATCCGCTGGAAACGCCGCAGGTCGCAGCCGAGGATGGCACGAGGCTGCCACGCCAGCCGCAGTTCAAGGGCACCACCTCGATCCGCTATGACACGCAGATCGGGCAATATGATGCCTTCATCCAGGGCTCCGCGCTCTACCAGACCAGCGCCACGCAGGATCTCAACACCTTCCTGAATGGCCTGCTGGGCAATACGCCTGGCTTTGTCTCCTTCGACGTCGTCGCCGGCGTGAAGAAGGACAGATGGACCTTCGACGTGTTCATGCAGAACATCTTCGACAGGCGCGGCGAACTCACCCGCAACACCTTCTGCTCGATCGCCGTGTGCTCGGGCTCGGCGCGGACGTTCACGATCCGGCCGCAGTTCTTCGGCATCCGGACCGGTTACCGCTTCTAGGGTCGGCAATCCAACAGGCGATCGCCGGTCATGCCACTGGCCGGCGATCGCCCTGTTGGCTGCCCCATCAGCATGCGACGCAGCCCAGCTGCGGCTCGGCGGGCATGGCAGTCGAGACACGCATTGCGCGGCAGGCAATAGATCAGCTGCATGGTGCGGACGTCGCGGCTTCCCGACTCTGACCGCGCAATATCCCAACACGAAAATCGCCGTCCCCCGGGCAAGACGGGCGGCCAATCCACTGGCCACGCGTGCCTGATTCTGTCACCCTGTCTCACAAATCCCGATCTGCATTCGTGCACTAGCAGGAGCGCGCATGGCACAACGCCTTGTTCCGCTGCGTTGGCATCTTTCCTTGCCGCTTTCAGTCCAGCCGGCGCAACTCTGGCCATGGCTTCTGACAATTGACAGCGAGAGCGCCGGTCAGCGCGGGTCAACCAGCCCAGGCATGGGGCCACGCCGAATTCCGGACATCATCGGGCAGTTGCTCTGGCTTTGTGGCCGCCTGGCTGCCATCGCACGCCTCCCGCTCTTCGCGCCGGCAAGGGTCATCGCGAAGCGCGCTGGCAGGCGCAGTGGCCCGACCAACGACGCCGAGGCCTGCCTTGATGTCATGGTGTCAGTGCCGGTGGCTGATGAAGCCAGTCTGCACCAATGGCGGGCGTTGCTGTCGGCAAGCCAGCGCGTCGCCACATGGGTATCGGGTCAAGGCCCCCTGCCGGAGCCCGGCTGGGAAGGGCGCGCTGCGCTGGCTGACTATGTTCACGGCCTCTTGAAGGCCGAGCCTGACTTGCAGCCTCTGGGCGGCAAGTCAGTCTTTCACATCCTGAAGGCCGCGCACGATGCTGGCATCCCCGCCCTGCACATCTCGGGCACGGTCTATCAGCTGGGGTGGGGTACCAAGGCCAGGCGAATAGACCGCAGCTTGAGCGACACGGAAACGCTGATCGGCGCGCGGCTGACGCACAACAAGATGCGGACGGCGCAATTGCTGAGCAAGGCCGGTCTTCCCGGCGCGGTGCACGCCTGTGTGACCGATATCCAGCAAGCCCGGTCCGCGGCGCCAGCGATCGGGTGGCCCGTTGTCATCAAGCCGGCCGATGGCGAGCGCGGCGAAGGTGTTTCGGTTGACGTGGAACGTGAAGGGCTCGACGCCGCTTTTGCGGCCGCACTGCGCGCATCACCAGCGCGCCGCGTGCTGGTGGAGCGGCAGGCTGCCGGCGTCTGCCACAGGCTCTTCATTGCCGGTGGGCGTCTTCTCTACGCGGTCAAGCGCCTGCCGATCGGCGTTCATGGCGATGGGTTGCTCGATGTCGCCCAACTGGTGGAACGGGAAGCCGACCGTGCGGCCCGCCTGCCGCCCTGGCGGCGCGAACCAGCGCCAACCATCGATGCCGAGGCGATCGCCGAACTGTCTCGTCAGGGGCTTCTGGTGACGGACGTGCCCGCTGCAGGGGCCTTCGTTTCGCTGCGCCGGATTGAAACCACCGCTGCGGGCGGCATTGACGAGGATGTGACGGACATCGTGCATCCGCAAAATGTGCGCGCGGCAGAAGCCGCGGCCAGCGTATCCGGATTGGCGGTTGCCGGCGTCGACATGATTTCAGGCGACATTACGCGGCCCTGGTTCGAGAATGGCGCCATCATCAACGAGGTCAATTACGCGCCGATGCTGGGAGAAGGCCTGATCTCGCGGCGCCATGTCGGCCGCTATGTCGAGCGCCTGATGGGCGGCAACGGGCGCATCCCGGTGGCGGTGTTCGTGGGTGGCGCGCTGGCGGCTGCCGCAGCCCGCGCGCAGGCAGCACGCTGGCAGGACATGGGTCTCAGCGCCGCGGTGACCAGTCACGACATGACGGAACTGGCGGGCGGGGAGCCCCTCATCATGCCCCATGATCAGCTGTTCGACCGGGTCCAGGCGCTGGTGCTGCGGCGGACCATCGATGCCCTTGCCATCATTGTCGCCAACGATGGACTGGTGGACACCGGGCTGCCGCTGGAAGGCGTGGACCATGTTGCCATCTTGGACCCTCTGCCGGGCCTGTCGCCAGGCCCCAATGCCCGGATCCGCCATGAACAACTGATGCAACTGATACGGCTGTGGCCTTGGGATCAGCGCGAAGCCGGCCTACCGGCGACACTATAGGGAGACCAAGCCCATGGCGCTGCGCTTCACCGCGCCATTCAGCCTGCACCTGCATCGGCGCTGTCGCGGGAAGCGCCGCGCCAGGCAGGCCATGGCGCTGGCGCGGGCCCTGGCAATCGCGGCCCTGGCCCAGTTCACGACCGCCGCGCACGCCGAATGGCTGATTGCCCAAAGCCCGCATTTCCGGGTGCCTGCCGATATGCCCGAAGCCGATATCCGGGCGCGCGTCGCACTGCTGGAAGACTATCGCAACCTGTTGATCCAGATGACAAAGGGCGACGTTTCGGAAGCAGCCGAACGGCCGCTGGACGTGTTCATTGTCGAGACCATGGCCCCGGCGTTCCCCTTTGGCCGGGCGCCGCCCGGTCTGGCCGGCCTTTACACCGCCAATCCGGGCGGTATCGCCGCCTATGACGATCCAAGCAGCCTGGGCCAGGATGCGCTTCAACACGAATATGCCCATCATTACATGCGGGCCAACCGTGCTGCCGCCTATCCGGCCTGGTATGTCGAAGGCTTTGCCGAATATTTCATGACCGCCCGCTTCAAGCCGCAGGAAATCGAGGTGGGCCGCTTCAATGAGATGCGGGCGCGGTGGCTGGCCGGCAACGACTGGCTTCCGCTCGAGACCATCCTGAAGCGCGACATCTACGGCCGGGGTGCCGGGCCGGTGATGATGTTCTATGCCCAGTCCTGGCTGATGACCCATTGTTTTCTGGGCGCGCCCGGCCAGGCGGACAAGCTGAAGGCCTATCTTGGGGCCGTGGCGGCCGGCGGCGATCCGGTGCAGGCGTTTGCAACGCATGTTGCGTCGGATTTCAAGCGGTTCCAGTCCGACCTGCGGGCCTATGTGCGGGGCCGGGATTTCGTGTCCATCACGTTCAGGCGGCCAGCGGCTGCACCGGTTCCGGTGCAGGTGCGACCGGCGCCGCCCGGGGCGTCCAGCCTGCTGCTGCTGATCAACCGGCTGATGCTCAGCGGGGGTGAGGACACCGCCGAAGACAGGGCCGCGCGAGAGGCCGCCGTGAAGCGGGTGATCGCGCGCGCTCCGGGCAGCCCGCTCGCCGCGCGCGCAAGGGCCCTGCTGGCGGTGCGCAACGGTGATCCTGCTGCTGCGTCGCTGCTCGACCCGTTGCTGGCGGCCAGCCCGGACGATGCGGACCTCCTCCTGTGGCGGGCCGCAGCGACGCCGGTGGCCACACCCGAAGGCCGGCTTGAGGCGCGCCGATTCCTGGCACGGGCGTTCAAGGCCAATCCCGACGATTGGTGCGTGATGCGCCTCTATGCGCTGCTGGCGGGTCTGCGCGAGGGGCCACTGACCGCGAATGATCTTGATGTCATCCGCCGCGCCCACGAACTGGCACCCCAGGTGGCACAAGTGGTCATCGACCATGCAACCGCACTGGTGCAGGTTGGCGACTTCAAGACAGCCGCCGCCGTGCTCGCGCCAGTCGCCAACAATCCGCATGATGCGAAACTGGCGACACTGGCTGGCAGACTGAGGGATGCGGCGCTTGCCGGAGATCGGAAGGCGTTTTTGAAGTGGCTATAGTGGCAGCGACGTGGGCTGCGCCTGAACCTGCACCGAATGAATGCAAGATAACGCCATTTGCATTGATGTCCTGCGAATTCACATTAAACTATTTATCTGGCTTTGGCAAGATACATAGTCAACACAAAGATGGAGCTAACAACATAAGGCAATAATACAATTTTATTGGAAAAACAGTCAATTTTTGTAAAACAAATATGATAACCAATTGTGGTATCGATAGCACAAAAAATTGATATTTCCTTACAAAGACAGGCCTCCTGTTAGAATGGCTCTGCGGCAAAGTTGCCGCAGAGCCAGCAAAATATTAGTGCGGAAAGATTTCTCGATCTTCTATGACTTCCACTGTTCCGCCAGACCTCAACACACTCTCGGCCTGTCGATAGTATGATGACCAAAGTGCCTCTTGAGCTTGGGTGCTGAAGCTACTCACAGTACCAACGCCCACGGCGACACCCCAGCGCTCAAGGAAGCCTGCCCCCAGACGCGCCATGACACTTTCAATTACACCGCCGAATCCATAACCAGCTATTGAAAGAAGAAGCACATCAGTTCTTAACTGCGAATCCGCGAAAGCAGCAGCAGTTCTGTCAATGTGGTTGGCAGTGACGGTAATGGTATTATTGAAGGGATTTAGTGGAGCATCATCTGCCTCGTTAATTGTTCCATCGCCATCCCAATCATTTGAGTACAGACCTGTTTGCTGGTCCATTGACAACCAGCCTCCGTTGTCAGAACTACCAGCCCAAACAATACCTCCGCTGTTTATCAATGAATTGTCAATGCGGCTACCGAATACGTCAATAATTCCTGATGATGAGCCAAATCCGCCGGAACCGCCAAAACTTCCGAAGCCCCCCACAGTTGTCCAATCCTCACCTCCAGACACAACGTCCATCTCATCCATGGTCAGTTCACGCATGGTCATTCCCCTTTGCTGTTGGGTACGGGTGATGCCGCCTGCAACTCCCGTGCCTCGCCGGCGGCGACTGCGATGATGCGGCACGGAATTCCTTCAAACCCCCTGTGCGTGACGATGATGCGGGTAGCAGGCAGGGCGGCCAGCATCGTCCCGATCCGGGTGTGGTGGGCCGGATCAAGGCCGGCTGTCACCTCGTCGGCAAAGATCAGCCTGGGCTCGCGGTAAAGAGCGCGGGCGATCAGCACCCGCTGGCGCTGGCCGCCCGACAGGCTGGAGCCCATGTCGCCAACCAGGCTCTCAAAGCCCATCGGCATGCGCTCGATGTCCTCGGCAATGGCCGCCAGTTGCGCCACCGCCTTCACCCGCGCCATGTCGATCTCGGGATCGAACAGTGCGATATTCTCGGCGATGGAGCCGGCGTAGAGCAGATCATCCTGCATGATCGCGCCCACCTGGTGCCGGAACGCCGCCTTGCCATAGCGCGCCAGCGGCACGCCATCGACCAGCACCTCCCCTTCGGTGGGATCAAGCAGCCCCAGCATGATCTTCATCAGCGTCGTCTTGCCGCCGCCCGACGGGCCGACCAGCATGATGGTCTCGCCCGGCGCCACGCAAAGGTTCACATTGCTCAGCACCAGCGGCTCGCCCGCGCCATAGCGGAACGACACGCCGCGCAATTCGATCCGGCCGGAAAGCGGCGCGCGCTCCCCATGGAGGCCGACGGCCCCGGCCACACCCGGTTCTGGCGGCGCCAGCGCAATGTCGGCGATGCGTGCCATGTGAACATCGTTCAGCTTCCAGCTGATGGCCGTGTCGATCAGCCGGTTGCCGGCGCCAAGGAACTGGCCCTTGTAGGACTGGAAGGCGAAGATCATCCCAACGGTGATTTCGGCCGCCATCGCCATCTTTGCTGCCAGATAGACGAACAGGATCGTCTCCAGCCCGGCGACGGCTTGCTGTACGGCATCGAACCCCGCCGTCACCCGGCCGATGCGGATCTGGGCATTGACCGCTTCCACCTTGCGATTCTGCCACAGCAGCAGCCGGTTGCGTTCCTGCCCGAACGTCTTGACGCCCAGGATGCCGCGCACGCTTTCGATCAGCGCCGATTGTTCGGCTGCGTTGGCCGCGATGATGTTGGCATTGAGGCCCTTGAGCCATTGCAGCGTGCCGACCCGCAGAACCCCACCGATGGCCAGCGCAGCCAGCGCAAGCATGGCCAGCAGCGGGCTGTACAGGAACATCAGCGCCACGGTGATCACCGCCATCAGGCCATCGATCAGCGCGGCGATGAGGCCATCACTGAGCATCGCGAACAGCGGCTGTGTCGAACCAAAGCGGCTGATCACGTCACCCACGTGCCGCCGTTCGAACCAGGCGAGCGGCAGCAGCATCATGTGACGGAACAGGTTGACCACCATCTGGTAGCCAAGCTGGGTGCTGAGGCCGAGCAGCGCCCACGAGCGCATCCACGTTGCCAGCGTCTGGATCAGCACCAGTCCGCCAAAGCCCAGCGCCAGCGCCAGCAGCAGATCGGCATCGAACGCCGGCAGAACCGTGTCGATCGCGGTCTGCAGATAGAAGGGCATGGCCAGCGTCGCCAACTGCAGAACGACCGACAGCACGATGGCCTGCACCAGGCCCCGCTTCAGCCCGCTGACCCGCGTCCACATCTGGCCAAGCCGCAGCTTGACCGCCTCGTTCCGGCGCTGGAAGCGATCGGATGGACGCAGTTCCAGCGCCACGCCGGTGAAATGGCGCGACAGTTCGGCCCGGCCCAGCACCATTTCGCCATGCGCCGGATCATGAATCGTGTAGCGGACGGACTGCGACAACCCGGCCACCGGACGCGCAAGCTGGGTGAGCACGACAAAATGGGCCATGTCCCAGTGCAGGATGGCCGGAAGCGCGACCTCCCCCAGTTCTTCCGGCTCGCACCGCAGCGGACGCGTGTTGAGGCCCAGATCATCGGCGATGGCCGTCATCGTCTTCAGGGTCGTGCCCTTCAGGGACATCGCAAACCGGCGGCGCAGCGTGGCCAGATCAACCTTGTAGCCATGGCAGGCCGCCACCATGGCAAGGCAGGCAAGGCCGCATTCGGCCGCCTCTGCCTGCCGGATCACCGGCGTGCGGCGGAACCCATCAAGACCGGGGAGCAAGGCCGTCATGTCCGGTTGCGCACCGCCATGACCGGCTCCAGCAACCATTGGAGGAAGCTGCGGCGTTCCAGCACGATATTGGCCTGAAGGGTCATCCCCGGCTGCAGGGGGGCGGTGCCGCCATAGGCCGGTACACCCTGCTGCGGCAGTGTCACGCGAACCCGATAGACGGGCGCATCAATCTTGACCGGCGCCTCCACCTCCCCCGGGGCAATGACCGTGCGGCTCACCTGTTCCACCCGGCCCGGGAAGCTGCCGAAGCGCTGATAGGGGAAGGCGTCATACATGATGCGCACCTCCTGGCCCGGCACGACGAACCCCATGGCGCGCGACGGCGCAAACAGTTCGGCGCGCATCGCGGCATCTTCGGGAACGATGGTGAGCAACGGCACGCGGCCATCGGCAAACCGGCCTGCAGCCGCCTGCACGGCGGTCACTCGCCCGCTGATGGGGGCCGCGACCTGATAACCCTTTTCAGCGCCTTGCTGGGCCTTTGCCATGTCCAGCTGCGCAATGCTGGACTTGAGCTGCGCGATCGCCGCGGCGCTGTCCACCGGCAGGCGGGCGCGTTCGGATCGCGCGTTCGCCAACTGGCCCTCGAGGGCGTTGCGGTTTTGCGCCAGCTGCCGCCCGCCCTGCACCGCCTGCAGCCACGCCTGACGACGACGTTCCAGATCGGACCGTGTGGCAAATCCCTGCCGGATCAGCGCCTCGGCCTGGTCAACGGCCGTCCGGGTCGACGTGACGAGTTCGCCCTGCACATCGATCTGGCGATCGATGTCGGCCAACTGCCGTGCCAGCGAGTCGATCTGGTTGCTCAGGCGCAACTGTTCGGCGCGCGCCCGCTGCTGTTCAAGATCGAGGCGCTGGGCGGTGAAGCCGCGCTGCTCTTCCAGCGAGGCAAGGCTGGCGCTGGCCGTACCCGCACCGGTAAGGCCGGCCTGCTCAACCCGCAGCACGGCCAGTATCTGGCCCGCCTGCACGTACTGGCCTTCTTCCACCCGCAGCTCGGTGATCAAGCCCGGTCGGGCGGCCACGACCTTTGCCAGCGGCACGACCGAGGTGACAATGCCTGGCACAAGTTCTGATCGGGCATAGCTGGCTGAAGCAGCCCACACGCCGGCGCCAAGACTGAACGCAACAACCAGTCCGGTTACGGCCCATGATGCCAGTGAAGAACTGATCAGGACATCGCCATTCAGGCGCGTTTTCTGACCGTCCACGATTTCCGGACGGAAAAGACCAATCGACACTGGTGGAATACTCCATCAGATGATTGACCCATCACTTGGCTACGTCTGGGCGGCGAGCGTGTCGATGCGACATTCTTGTCATTACAAGATGTTCATTTTTGGGCAGGCCAATATGGACTGACCCCGCATCCTGAACGCGCACGGGGGCGAGCCGCTGCTGCACCCGGCAGCCGGCACATTCGGGGCTTGCCGTTTCGGGCGACCCCTGCACATTCTGCCGGGCGCATGACATCTCCATCCCACCTCCAGTTGCTGGAAGCCGAGGCCATCCACATCTTCCGCGAGGTGGCGGCCGAGGCACAGCGGCCAGTCCTGCTCTATTCGGCCGGCAAGGACAGTGCGGTGCTGCTGCACCTGGCACTGAAGGCCTTTCATCCCGCCGCGCTGCCCTTTCCCCTGCTGCACGTCGCCTCTGGCTGGGACTTTGCCGAGGTAATCGCCCACCGCGACGCCGTGGTGGCGCGGCATGACCTGACGTTGATCATCGCCAGCGCCGATGCCGACACGCGCGCCGGCCTCTCGCCCTTCACGGCGCCGCCTGACGTTCATGCCGAACAGTTGCTCACCGCTCCCCTCAAGGCCGCACTTGACGCCCATGGCTTCGACGCGGCGTTCGGCGGCGGCCGCCGCGACGAGGAGCGTGCCCGCGCCAAGGAACGTATCGTTTCCGTGCGCGCGCCCGGCCACCGCTGGGACCCGCAGCGCCAGCGCCCGGAGCTGTGGGCGCTCTACAATCTTGCTCTGGCGGACGGCGAAAGCTTGCGCGTCTTCCCGCTCTCCAATTGGACCGAGCGCGACGTGTGGGACTATATCGCCAGCGAGGGCATCGCCATCGCGCCGCTGTATTTCGCGGCGCCGCGCCCGACCATCCGCCGCGCTGGCCAGACCATCATTGTTGCCGACGCATCGCAGTTGCCGGCAGGCACCGAAGCCCCGGTGCTGCGCCGCGTGCGCTGCCGGACGCTGGGCTGCTGGCCGTTGACCGGCGTGATCGAAAGCCAGGCCAGCGATCTGGCCGGCATCCTCGCCGAGCTTGACACTGCGCTACCCTCGGAACGCCACGGCCGCCTGATCGACCGCGAAGGCGCGGCCAGCATGGAACAGAAGAAGCAGGCGGGCTATTTCTGATGACGCCGCCCGCCCCCCGCACGCTCATCCGCCTCATCACCTGCGGCAGTGTCGATGATGGCAAGTCGACGCTGATCGGCCGGCTGCTGCTCGATTGCGGCATGGTGCCCGCAGACCAGCTGGACCGGCTGGCCGCCGACTCCCGGCGTTTCGGAACGCAGGGGCCGGCGCTTGATCCGGCGCTGCTGGTCGACGGGCTGGCCGCAGAGCGCGAGCAGGGCATCACCATCGATATCGCCTGGCGCCATCTCGACACGCCGGCGCGCCGCATCATCCTCGCTGATTGCCCCGGCCACCAGCAGTTCACCCGCAACATGGCGACCGGCGCCTCGCTCGCTGATGCGGCACTGCTGGTGGTCGATGCCCGCCTGGGGCTGCGGGAACAGACCCGCCGCCACGCCCTGATCTGCCGGCTGATGGGCGTGCCGCGGCTGGTGCTGGCCATCACCAAGATGGACCTGGTTGGCCATGACCAGCTGGTTTTCGACCAGATCTGCGCAGACTTTGCCGCCTATGCCGGCCAGATCGGCCTTTCCGGCTTCGATGCCGTACCGCTGTCGGGCCTCACGGGCGAGAATGTCGCCCGGCCATCGCCCGCCATGGCCTGGTACGGGGGACAGCCGCTGCTCGCCCTGATCGACACGCTGCCGGTCTCCACCCGCCGCGATGCGTCCGCGCCGCTGCGGCTGCCGGTGCAGTGGGTGAACCGTCCGCACGCCGGCTTTCGCGGCTATGCCGGCAGCATCGCTGCGGGCAGCGTGCGGCCGGGCGATGCGGTGACCCTGCTGCCATCGGGCCTCGTCAGCACGATCACGCGCATCGTGACGGCGGCCGGTGATCTTGACGTGGCGGTCGCCGGCGAGGCCGTCACCCTGTGCCTGGCCGACGAGATCGCGGTTCGCCGCGGCGACGTGATCGCGGCAGCCGACGATGCGCCGCAGGTGGCGGACCAGTTCGAAGCGACGCTGATCTGGATGGACGAAGCGCCGCTGAAGGTGGGGCGCAGCCTGTGGCTGAAGCTGGGCACGCAGACCGTGTCGGCAACGCTGCGGGCCCCCAAGCATGTGCTGGGCATCAACACGCTGGAGCGTCTGGCCGCGCGCACCCTGACACTGAACGACATCGCCGTGATCGAGGTGGCGACCGACGAACCGCTGGTGTTCGAACCCTATGAACGCAGCACCACGCTGGGCGGCTTCGTGCTGATCGACCGGCAGACGCGCCGCACGGTTGCTGCCGGGATGATCCACTTCGCGCTGCGCCGGTCGCTGAACGTGCAATGGCAGGCGCTGGAGGTGACCCGCGAGGCGCGCGCCGCGCTGCTTGGCCAGCGCCCAGCGGTCCTGTGGTTCACCGGGCTATCGGGCGCCGGCAAGTCGACCATCGCCAATCTCGTTGAAAAGCAGCTGCACGATCTGGGGCTGCATGCCTGCCTGCTTGATGGCGACAATCTCAGGCACGGGCTCAACCGGGACCTTGGCTTCACCGAGGCTGATCGCATCGAGAATATCCGCCGTGTCGGCGAGGTGGCAAAGCTGATGACCGATGCCGGCCTCATCGTGCTCACGGCCCTGATCAGCCCCTTTGCCGCCGATCGCGCCATGGTGCGCGCCATGCTGCCCGAAGGCGAGTTCATCGAGATCTTCATCGACACGCCGCTGGCCGTTGTGGAGCAGCGCGACGTGAAGGGCCTCTATGCCCGTGCCCGGGCCGGCGAGATCAGGAACTTCACCGGCATCGACAGCCCCTACGAGCCGCCACAGGCGCCGGAGCTGCACATCGACACCGAGACCGAGAGCGCCGAGGCCGCGGCCAACCGCATCGTTGCCTTCCTGCTGGCGCGCTAGATTGGTGGCAGCGGCTTGCGGTTTGCGGGGTACCCGGGAATCTGGCTGAGCGGCGGCGAACCGGTGATGGCGTGGCTGGCCAGCTTGCCGCTCATCACCGTGCATTCGACGCTGCCGACATTGAGACCGGTGTAGGCCCAGTCCCCGGCGATGACGAGATTGGCGAAATCCGTGTCCCACGCCACCAGCCGCACGGCCGTGCTGTTCGGCGGCGAGGTCACATAGCGTTCGGTGGGATCGATGTTGGCGCGCCAGAACTGGGTGTCGAACAGTTCGGGCCCCACACCAGGGCGCGGCGTGTCGTTGACCAGATAGCCGAAATTCATGCCCACGCCGCCATTCTTGCCCGCGCCGGGCAGGGCGGTTTTCGGCAGCAGGCCGGGCATCGCGGTGTTGAGATAGTCGATGCAGGTGGCCTTCACCCGGTCAGACATCACCCTGGGAAAGCTGGTATCGCTGAACGGTGGCTGCTCGCCATCGTCGGGCAGGCAGTCGCAGAAATACCACAGCGATTGCGGGCGGATATTGGCAGGCCAGGCCTCGAAGGGGATCAGGTGCCTGAGTTCGGCATGGCCATCCAATGGCGCGTAGAAGGTATCGGCCAGCGGAGTGCCGTTGGCCGGCAGCTTCGGCGTCCAGCCCAGCGCCTCATAGCTTTCGGTCAGCCACACCTGCATGGCCTGGGTGCGCACGGTGGGCAGCTTGTCCACCATCCTTTGCCAGCGGTCCGACTTGTCGGTGAGCGCCCTCGCCACATATTGCACCGCCCCGATCGACAGCGCGAACACCAGCGTGTCGAAATCCCGCCCGGCCTCAAGGGTGCGGAAATTGTCTGGCCGCCAGGGGCACCACCAGCTTTCCAGATCGAAGTGCGGGTCGTCCTCGGCCAGCTTCTGCAAGGCCGGGCCTTCCTCCAGCTGATCGAAGAAAGGCTGGCTCGGCCACGACGGCACCGGCAGCGTGTCGGTGGGCGTGAACAGCGGATCATAGCCGTAAAGGCCGGCCTTGGGCGTTGCCTGGACGCGGATCGTCACGCTGTCGACCGCGCTGCCGTCCGCGTTCAGGGCCAGTTCCTCCACCTTGCTGAAGAAGGCAAACTTCACGCCGCGCGTTTTCAGCACCTCGTAAAGCGGCGCAATGATCGTCTCGCCGGTGCCGGCGGCGAACGCATAAAGGACATGGCCGCAATAGGCGAAGCTGCGCAGGGTCCAGTGGGCATAGGCCCCCGCCGCCATCTGCGAGGGCTGGTCGGTCCTCCCGCCCGGATATTGATAGGACAGGTTGGGCGTGTTGAGCGCCAGCGGCGAGACCAGGGTTTCCGGCATGGCACCCTTGGCAGCCAGCCACTCCGACCAGTTCTGCGTGTCGAGATGGTCCCAGCCCAGGGTAACGACATCATCCTGCAGCACGCCATAGACGAGGGTGAAGACATAATCGATGATCAGCACGATGTTGCTGACCTGGCTCTGCCCGCTGGCCAGCGCCTCCTTCAGCACGGGTGCGCGCACCGCATGCCAGCCAGCCTTCACCAGCTCCAGCGCCTCCAGCGCCAGCACGCCGGTGATGTGGTTCTTCACCTGTTCAAGCATGGCATGGAGGATGTCGCGCACCTTGGCCGGGATGCTGATCTCCCCCTGTTCGGCCAGCGCGGCGGCCAGCATGGCCAACACCTTCTCGATCAGGCCCAGCACATCCAGCATGCCCTGCGGTTTGCCAGGATCGGGGAAGAGCTTGTTTTCCGGGAAGGTGAGCGGGAACATCTGGGGCTTGCCGTCCACCCAGTTGTAAAGCTGCACCGTATCGATCGGGCGGAAGGCATGGGCAAAGTCCGGGATCGGGCTCGATGCCGGGCGGTCAAGCTCGGCATAGACCGCCGCCATCATCGGCAGCGCATTGAAATAGGCGCCGCAAAAGCCGTGGATGCCATGCTCCTCGATCCGCTGGTTGGGCCCGCGAGAGGACGCGCACTTGCCGCCCAGCCGCCAGCCCAGCGTGTGGACGGTCACCTCCACCCCTGGTGTGTTGGTGAGCTCGAAGGCGGTGGTCAGCGCCGCGATGCCGCCGCCCAATATGGCCACCCGTTTCGTTGCCGTCGCCTGTGCCATGAGATCACCCCCCTATATGCGGTTCAGCCCGTCCAGCCCGCGCTTCTGAGCCATTCGGCAAATTGCTGGAGATGCGCCGGGTTGCTGAACGGATGGCCCAGCGCCAGGCCCTTGATGCTGTAGCGCGGGTGCATCTCCATCCCCTCGGCACAGGCCGCGCGCGCCAGCTCCATCTGGCCAGCCGCGGCGTGGCAGGCGGCCAGGAAGAAGTGCAGGAAGAAATAGTCCGGCCGCCGCGCCGCCGCCGCCAGCGCCTGTTCCACCGCCTGTTCCGGCCGGCCGGCCAGCAGGTGCGCCAGCGCCTTGCTGCGCAGCCACAGCCAGTCGTGCGGATCGTGCGGGCTCAATGCAATGGCAGCCTCGCTGGCCGCGAGTGCGCCCTCGCTGTCGCCGTGGAACGAAAGCACCCGCCCCAGTTCACCCTGCGCCGCCGCGTTCCACGGGTTCAGCATCAGGGCCAATTTCTGTTCGGCAATCGCCTTGTCGACCTGGCCCATGAAGCTCATCACCATGCCCAGTGCGTAATGGGCGACCGAATCGCGCGGATTGGCCTCCACCGCCTGCCGCGCATAGCCCAGCGCACTGTTCAGCCGCACCAGCGGGTCCTTCAGCGTGCCGGCCCACACCTCGGCCAGTTCCACCTGCGCCAGCAGCGCCAGCGTTGCGGCATCGTTCGGTGCCAGCGCCAGCGCCTCGGTCAACAGCTGATGCGCCTTCCTGATATCGGCGACCTGGCTGCGCCAGAAATGATAGCGGCCACGGATGAACAGGTTCCAGTGATTGAGGTTGCGCGTGTCGCGAACGGCCTGCTTCTGCTCGCGGCCCAGCAGCTCGGGTTCGATGGTGGCCACGATGGCGCCGGTGATCTCGTCCTGCACGGCGAACACGTCGTCCAGCTCGCGGTCATAGCGGCTGTGCCAGATGACCTCGTCGTTCTGGCCATCAACCAGTTCGGCGATCACCCGCATGCCATTGCCAGCCCGCCGGATCTGGCCGCGCACCAGATAGCGCGCCCCCAGTTCGGCGCTCACCTCGCCGGCGCTGCGGCCCTGCCAATCGACCGCTAGGCTGGACTGGCGACCGGTCACCTTCATCAGCCGCGAACGGGCAAGGCCGGTGATGATGTCATCGCACATGCCCTCGGTGAAATAGGCCTCCTCCTGGTTGCCGGGCGGGTGGCGGAACAGCAGCACGGCAATGCCGGGGCGTTCCTCCTGCGCGGCGGCGGTCTTGTCGACGCGCCGGCGCACATCCTTCAGGAAGGCCATGAAGGCCGGATCATCGGCATTGCCGCGCCAGTCGATCAGGTCGGCCGTCTGCACCAGTTCGAACATCACCGGCCGGTCTGCCGGGTCGATCATCACCGGCATCAGCGTCTTGCGGCGGTCGGCCACCGTCGCCTCGGCCCTGACCCAGCGCGAGCTGACCGAGGTTTCAGACCACAGCACCACCACCGCGCGGGCATCGCGCAGCGCCGCTTCCGTCACCTCGTCATAGGCCTCGCCGGATTTTAGGTGCGGGTCCCACCACACCGACAGGCCGGCGCCTTCGAAGGCCTTGACGAACAGGCGCGCCCGGGCCTGATCGACCCGGCTGTAGGACAGGAAGATGTCAGGCATCGCCGGCCCTTGCCGACGGCCAAAGGCCCCACGTTCGATACGTCATGCTGGCTGCCGCGAACCCTCCGTTGGCCTCGACGCCTCCCCCGACCACGCCGCCACTCTACCCCATGCGCTCGAAAAAGCGCATGAAATTTTTGCACTCTGGTTGCTAATTGTTCAGCGAGGGTGGCGCCCGATCAGACCGGCACCGTGAAATGTTTGCCGGCAAACACGGCCTGCCAGCTTTCGATCTCGGCCACCACGGCAGCATCGGCCGCGCGCGCGAGGTCGGCAACAGCGGCATAGTCGAAGATGCTGTCCGGCCCGGCCAGCAGCAACTGGGACCTGCGATGGATGGCGTCCAGCCGTTCGGCCGACACCTGCGAGATCGCGCCAAAGCGATCGAAGTCGCCAAAATAGTGGATGCCGGCAACCGCGCCCCCAAAGGTCGGGAACAGCACGCCCAGGAAGGTGAAGGGCTTGGCCAGCGCCGCCGGCCACGCCGCCGGCACTGCGCCCAGCGCCGCAGCGGCGGCCACCAGCAGCCAGATCGTCACCGCCACGAAGGCGAGGAAGAAGAGCAGGCCCGACAATCGCTCGAGGCGGTGATGCACGGTGAGCAGCCGCGCCGCCTTGGCGCGGTGATAGTCGCGCTGACCCCGCACGTGCCCGTCCATCAGATTTTCCAGCACGGCCAGCAGATAGGCGCGCGTCACCTTCACGCGCGGCAGGCCCGCCTCGCGCACGGCCTGGCGGGCATGATGCTCGGGCCAGTTCCCGCCCCCCCCTGGCTCTGCGGCGCCTGACTGGGGCCAGCGCCCGGGCGGGCGCGCTGCCCCAAGCACCATCAGGATCGGCGCATGCCGCAGATATTCGGCAGCGCGGCGGGTTTCGAACCAGCGATCATGCCAATGCCCACGCCGGCCGAGCCGGATGACGATCAATATGGTCGACAGCAGCACGAATTCCACCAGTGCAAACAGCCACTTGTGACCATCCAGCTTGAGCGGCAGATAGAGCATGCCGAGCACCACGGCGAGGCCGGAGGCGACGAAATTGCCAACCATGCCGCCGCGATACAGGTCAGACAGGCGGGTGGCGATGCCATCAGCCCAGGCCTGGCGTTCCAGTACGGCGCGCAGCACCCGCGCCGGAAAGCCCTTGTCGCCGCCGGGCAGGCCAGCCAGCGCCGCCAGCACGCCGGCGCCGCTGCCAGCCGCGACGTCAGCCGGCAGTTCATAGCGCTGGCCCAGCGGGCGCCACGGCCGTGCATCACCGCCGAACAGCGCTTCGACCCGGCGATAATGGTGAAACAACGGGTTGGACGAGGCCCGCCACTGATCGTCCGCCAGCGCCGCCGCCCCGCCATCACCGCCTGGATCAAGTGCCTGGGCGATCGCAGCCTTGAGCAGGGCCTCGCGCGTGCTGCCATGATCGGGCAGCCCCAGCGCCTCGAGGCTGCGCAGCACCCGCCAGTCCTCAGGCGTGGCCGGATCGATCAGCACCACGGTTGCCCCGGCATCGAGTGCGGCCGAGATGGTGTGGCCGGTGCCGCCCAGCGCATCGCGCGACTGGCCGTCCCAGATGCCGATGATGATGTCGGACTGTTCGACAAGGATGCGCCCCGCCAGCGCCACGCGCTGCGACAGCACCGCGGTGAAGCGCTGCACTGCCTCCACGTCGCCGGGCGTATCGAGCATGGCGTGGAGGAGGCACGTGACCCGTTCATCGGCGTCAGCCAGTTCGAACAGGTGCGCCGCTGCCGCCAGCTTGCGGATCGCCGCCGCCCGTTCCGCCAGATCGGCGCGCGCCGGCACCCCGCCGGCCGCCACCAGCGCGGCTTCGGTGGTGGTATCGGCATGGGCGTTGATGGCAACATTGAGCCCCAGGCCAAAGGGCAGCGGTGCCACCAGTTGCCAACCACGCGCCAGCGCGGCGCGCGCTGCCAACTGGTCGCTGCCATCGGCCAGCAGGCTGTGCAGGCGGATCGCCGCCGGCCCGGCGACGCGGCTGGCCTGCGCCGCGACGGCGCGGTCGGCGAGCGCACCGATATGGTCGAACAGCGTTTCCACCACCGCGGCCACGCGGTCGCGGTTGGCGGCATAGGTCAGGTTGTTCTCACGGTGACCGGTCACGCCCAGCGACAGGATCGGGCGCGGCAGGGCTGGCGCCACGGGAAGCCCGTTGCCGGAGGCAAATGTCCCAATCCCGGGAGCGGTCGTCATGCCCGGCAGATTGGGCCAAGCTGCGCCAAAGGCAACCCGCAAAATCGCCCCATGGGACCGGGGCTGCCGGGGGCATGACAAGTCGTGGGCGCCGGCCTAGCATCAGGTCCCCAGCATCAGGTCAGGGCTCGCAGCGGGGGCGCCGGGTGGACAACGACGATCAGGAACGGCTGAAGATCTTCCTGAGCTATGCCCGGGCCGACCGTGCCTGGGCCGAGCGGCTGATCGCTGCCCTTGAGCGCAGCGCGGGCAACCGCCTCGACATCTGGTGGGACGCGCTGCTGGAAGGCGGCGAGAATTTCCTGCCCACGACCGAGGCCGCGCTGGAAGGGGCCGACGTGGTGATGGTGCTTTGGTCGGCCACCTCGGTCGCCTCGCACTGGGTGCGCGACGAGGCCACGGTGGGCCGCGACCGGCGGCGGCTGGTGCCGCTGTCCATCGATGGCAGCCTGCCGCCGCTGGGCTTTCGCCAGTTCCAGGTGATCGACATGGCGAACTGGCCGGGCAAGCCCGATGCGCTGCTGGCCAAGGTGGTGAGCGCCGTTCACGGCGTCGCCGGTGCGCTGTTGTCTGCCGGCCCGGCGCCGCCACGGCCGCCACCCCTGCCGGCGCCACGGTCCGGCGTGGACCGGCGCCTGCTGCTTGCCGGCGGCAGCGCCGTGCTGGCGGCTGGCGGCGCGGTACTGGCGTGGCGGCAGTTTGGTGCCGAGACCCCGGCAATGGCGGCCAACAGCGTTGCCGTGCTGCCTTTCCGCAACCTGTCAGGCGATCCGGACCGTGATTATTTCGCCGAAGGATTGACCGAGGAATTGCGCAGCACCCTCAGCTTCAACCGCCAACTGCTGGTCAGCGGCGCCGGTTCGGCAGGCAGTTTCGGCAGCGCCGCGCCCGATGCCCGCCAGATTGCCGGCGCGCTTGGCGTGGCCAACCTGCTGATCGGTTCGGTGCGCCAGGCTGGCGAGCGCGTGCGCATCGCGGCCCGCGTGGTTGATGGCGTAAATGGCTTTGAACGCTGGAGCCGCAGCTTCGACCGGCAGCTTGCCGACGTGCTGACTGTCCAGTCCGAAATCGCCAGCGCCGTCGCCGACGCGCTGATCTCGACACTGGCCAAGGATCCGCGCTGGCGCGCCCAGCGGCCGGGCGGCACAAGCAATGCGGGCGCGTTCGAGGCCTATCTGCAGGGCGGCAAGCTCTACAGCCTTGGCCAGACGGCCAGCGACCGCCAGGCCCTGGCCGCCGATGACCAGGCGATCGCGCTTGATCCCGGCTATGCCGCGGCCCATGCCGCTCGCGCCCAGACGCTGGCAGCGATCGCCAACCAGGAACCAAGCGTCAAGCGCGCCGACAGCTTGCGCAGCGCCGCCATGGCCAGCGCCCGCAAGGCCATCGCGCTGGCGCCCGACATGGCAAAGGCCCATTCCACGCTGGGTTTCCTGCACATGACGCAGCTCGACGTGGCGGCGGCACAGCCCGCCTATGAACATGCGCAGGAACTGGGCTTTGGCGATGCTCCCCTGTTGGCGGCCTGCGCCGAGTTTTTCGCCAATACCGGCGCCTTTGCGAAGGCCGAAGCGGCGCTGGCGCGCGCCAAGCAGATCGACCCGCTCAATGCCGGGCTGGATTATCAGGTCACCAACGCAGCCTTCCAGGCCCGCGATTACGCGAGGGCCAAGGCGGCGGCAGAGGCGCTGCTGGCGGTGCAGCCAAGGCGGCCCATCCTGCACCGCACTCTGGGCGACATCGCCCTGGTGGCGGGCGATGTGGCCGAAGCGCATCGCCACTATCTGGCCGAGCCCAGCCGGCTTTCGCAGCTGCGCGGTCTCGCCATCACCGAAGCCCGCCTGTCCGGTGCGGCAGCGGGCGAGGCGCAGATGGCCAGGCTGGTGGCCGAATATGGCGATGGCGGCCTCTATCAGCAGGGGGAGGTGCTGGCACAATGGGGCCGCATCGATACCGCGCTTGCCACGCTGGAGAAGGCCCATGTGCTGCGCGACGCGGGGATGATCTTTGCGCTCAACGATCCGCTGCTCGATCCCTTGCGCAAGGCGCCGCGCTTTGCGGCCCTGCTGACCCGAATCGGCTTTCCGCCGAAGGTCTGAACGGTCAGCGGTCCTCCACCGGTGGCTGGTGCAGCCAGGCGGCGTGCTTGGGGGCCTTTCGCGTCTCCCGCCATTCCGCCAGCATCGCCGGGGCCACCGCTTTCAGCTCGGCATATTGCTCGGCGGTGCCGATGTTGCAGGCCAGTTCCAGCCGGTGGCCGTTGGGATCAAAGAAATAGATCGACTTGAAGATGCCGTGCCAGGTGGGCCCCAGCACGTCGATGCCAAGCCCTTCGAGGTGCGTCTTGGCGGCCAGCAGTTCGACCTCGCTCGCGACCTCAAAGGCGATGTGCTGCACCCAGGCCGGCGTGTTGGGGTCCTTGCCCATTTCCGGCTGGTTCGGCAGCTCAAAAAAGGCCAGCACATTGCCGCCGCCGCAATCGAGGAAGACGTGCATATAGGGATCATAAGCGCCGGTGGACGGCACATGATCCTCGGCAAAGGCCGTCGTGTAGGTCATGCCGAGCGTCTTCTCATACCAGGCCACGGTTTCGGCCGCATCGCGGCAGCGATAGGCCACATGGTGAATGCGCTTCAGGGCCGGAACCGTCATTGCGCGGCTTCCTCCACCTTCAGAACCCCGCGGCGCAGCTGGTCGCGCTCCATGCTTTCGAAGAGCGCCTTGAAATTGCCCTCGCCAAAGCCCTCGTCACCCTTCCTCTGGATGAACTCGAAGAACACCGGGCCGATCATGGTTTCGGAGAAGATCTGCAGGAGCAGGCGCTTCTGGCCGTCGGTGGTGCCATCCAGCAGGATGCCGCGCGATTGCAGCGCCTCGACCGGCTCGCCATGGCCGGGCAGCCGCTCGGCCAGCATCTCGTAGTAGGTGGCTGGCGGCGGCGACATGAACGGCGTGCCGGTCGCCTTCAGCCGGTCCCAGACGGCCGGCAGATTATCGCAGGCAAAGGCGATATGCTGGATGCCCTCGCCATTGTAGGCGCGCAGGAACTCCTCGATCTGGCCGCCCCCACCCCGGCCCTCTTCGTTCAGCGGAATGCGGATCTTGCCATCCGGCGCGGTCATCGCCTTCGATGTCAGGCCGGTATATTCGCCCTTGATGTCGAACCAGCGGATCTCGCGAAAACCCGCAATGCGCTCATAGAAGGCGGCCCAATGCGCCATGCGCCCGCCATAGACATTGTGGGTGAGGTGATCGATGATCTGGAGGCCAGCCCCCACCGGATGCCGGTCGACACCCGGTTCATACACGAAATCAATGTCATAGATCGACAGATCGTCGCCATAGCGGTCGATCAGATAGATGATCGAGCCGCCGATGCCGCGAAAGCCGGGCAGCCTGAGTTCCATCGGCCCGGTGCGGCTTTCCACCGGTTCGGCACCGCGTTCCAGCGCGATTTCGTAGGCCTTTGCCGCATCCTTCACCCGCCAGCCCATGCCGCAGGCGGACGCGCCGTGTTCCTGGGCGAAATACCAGGCCGGGCTATGGATCTCGTAATTGGCAATGAGGTTGATGCCGCCCTGCCGCCACAGCGCGACGTCCTTCGACCGGTGGCGGGCCACCATGCTGAAGCCCATGGCGGCGAACACCGGTTCCAGCACGCCCTTCGTGGGCGCGCAGAACTCGATGAATTCAAAACCATCAAGGCCCAGCGGGTTGTCGAACAGATCGGCCATGGCGCGGCCTCCTTCCTTTCAGAAAAACGCCTGCAAGCCCGTCTGCGCCCGGCCCAGGATCAGGGCATGGACATCGTGGGTGCCTTCATAGGTGTTCACGGCTTCCAGGTTCATGACGTGACGAATCACGCCATATTCATCGGAGATGCCGTTGCCGCCGTGCATGTCGCGCGCCTCCCGCGCGATGGCCAGCGCCTTGCCGCAGTTGTTGCGCTTCAAGAGGCTGATGGCCTCCGGCGCCAGGCGCTTCTCGTCCATCAGCCGCCCGCCGGCGAGCGCCGCAGTGAGCCCCAGCGTGATCTCGGTCTGCATGTCGGCCAGCTTCTTCTGCACCAGCTGCGTGGCCGCCAGTGGCCGGCCGAACTGCTTCCTGTCCAGCGTGTACTGCCGCGCCGCGTGCCAGCAGTATTCCGCCGCCCCCATCGCCCCCCAGGCAATGCCATAGCGAGCATTGTTGAGGCAGCCGAACGGGCCGGCCAGCCCCTCCACGCCTTTCAGCAACCGGTCTTCGGGCAGATGCACATCGGCCAGCACGATCTCGCCGGTCACGCCGGCCCGCAGCGAGAACTTGCCCTCGATCTTGGGGGTACTGAACCCGGCATCGCCGCGCTCCACCACGAAACCCCTGATCTTGTCATCCTCGCACTTCGCCCACACCACCGCCACATCGGCGAGCGGCGAATTGGTGATCCAAATCTTGGCGCCATTGAGCACCCAGCCGCCGGGCACCTTCCGCGCCCGCGTCTTCATGCCAGCCGGATCGGATCCGGCATCAGGCTCGGTGAGTCCGAAACAGCCGATCAGTTCGCCCGACGCGAGGCCAGGCAGATAGCGCTCGCGCTGGGCTTCCGAGCCATAGGCCCAGATCGGATACATGACGAGGCTCGACTGCACGCTCATCGCCGAGCGATAGGCCGAATCCACTCGCTCCACCTCGCGGGCGATCAGGCCATAGGCAACATAGGACGCGCCGGCGCAGCCATAGCCCTTGATCGTCGGGCCCAGCAGTCCGGCCGCGCCGAATTTCCGCATCAAATCAGGATCGAACGTCTCGTGCCGGTTGGCGAGCTTGACCGCCGGCATCAGCTCCGCATCGCAGAAGGCGCGTGCCGCATCGCGCACCATCGTCTCCTCCTCGGTCAACTGGCTGGCCAGCAGCAGCGGGTCCTGCCAGTCGAAGCCGGGCCATTTCTTGGCGACATGCTGGATGTCAGTGGGAGACGAGGCAGGCGCAGAGGTAGCCATGGCGGGGAAAACTCCTTTGCCGGTCTTTTAGGCCTGTCGGGCAGCCCCGCCAAGGCTTGCGCGCGTCTCGAAACGGGTTCAGGCAGAGCCGATGAAACTCGCCTCCCTGAAATCCGGTCGCGATGGCCGGCTCGTCGTGGTCTCGGATGATCTGGCCTGGTGCGCCGCGCCGCCGCCGATGTATCCCACATTGCAATCGGTGCTGGACGATTGGGATCGCGCCGCCCCGGTGCTGGAAGGGGTGGCGCTGTCGCTGTCCCACGATGCGGTGCCGCACGCCCGCTTTCACGAACGCGACGCCGCCGCCCCCCTGCCCCGCGCCTTTCAATGGGCCGATGGCAGCGCTTACGTGAACCATGTCGAGCTGGTGCGAAAGGCACGCGGCGCCGAGCTGCCGGCCAGCTTCTGGCACGATCCCTTGATGTACCAGGGCGGCAGCGACCAGTTCCTTGGCCCCCGCGACCCCATCCCCTGCCCCGATCCGGCCTGGGGCCTGGATCTGGAGGCCGAGGTGGTGGTGGTCACCGGCGACGTGCCGCAGGGCGCCAGCCGCGCCCACGCGCTTGCGGCCATCCGCCTTGTCGGCCTGGTCAACGATATTTCCCTGCGCGGCCTCATCCCCGACGAACTCGCCAAGGGCTTCGGTTTCGTCCAGTCGAAGCCCGCCTCCACCCTCTCGCCGGTGCTGGTGACGCCGGAAGCGCTGGGGACACGCTGGCAGGATGGCAAGCTGGTCGGCACACTGTCGATCGATGTGAACGGCCAGCCGTTCGGCCGTGTTGAAACCCACACCGACATGACCTTCGATTTCGGCACGCTGATCGCCCATCTGGCCAAGACGCGCCACATCGGCGCCGGCAGCATCATCGGTTCCGGCACCGTTTCCAACCGCGATGCCGCCGGCGGCCCCGGCAAGCCGGTGCGCGATGGCGGGCGCGGCTATGCCTGCATCGCCGAACAGCGCATGGTGGAAACCATCCTGTCAGGCGCGCCGTCGACGCCGTGGCTGGCGCCCGGCGACGTGGTGCGCATCGAGATGCTGGACGAGAAACATCACAGCCTGTTTGGCGCCATCGAACAGCAGGTGGTGGCATCCGGCTGAAGCCGGCTCAACGCCCCATGGTGGGCCAAGCCATTCCTTGCCCCAGACTCGTGAAGCAGGTATCACGGGCGTCAACAAAGATTGCCGGCTGTTGCCCCTATGGCGCGGCCGGCGAAAACAGGGACCCAGAGGCGCGTTGATGCCCAAAGGCTTTTCGATGTCCAAGGCTCGGGTGGGTCCGGCGGGGCCTGTCTTCACAACGACATTGTGCGCACTGGCACTCGCAGGCCTTTCGGTGCCCGCCCTGGCTGCCGGCATTGCCAGCCCCGACAGCATCGCCGCCACGAGCGAGGCGGATCGCGCCTGGCTGGCCACCCTCACCGCCCGGCCGCTCGCCGATCTCGCCAGTCCGCTGCGCAGCGCCATCGACGGGCTGCCGGTGGTGGGCGAAGGCCGCGAAGGCGTCACCGTCGCCGAAGCGCAGACCGCCCAGGCCCGCAGCCGGCTGTTCCCGGTGCTGGGTGTCGATCTGCAGACGGCCGACACGCTGGCTCGTGATTTCCAGCGCCCGTCGACGATCTTTGAAAGCCTGGTGCCGCGTCGCCGCACCGATGCCATCGGCTCGATCAACCAGCTGCTGGTCGACTGGGGTGCCACCTCGGCCCGCATCCGTGCCGGGCGCCTGGGCGAGGATGCCGCGGAAGCCAATCTGCAGCAGGCCAGGCTGGATGCCGGCGTCGCCCTGATCGGCGCCTGGCACGAAGCGATCGCCGCCCGCAGCGCGCTGGCGCTGGGCGAAGCCCATGTCGAGCGGTTGCAGCGCATTGCCGAAGGCGTGAAGGCGCGCACCGCCGCCGGGGCAGACAGCGCCGCCGATGAAGCCCGCGCCACTGCCGCCGCTGCGCAAGGCCGCGCCCGGGTGGCCGAACTGCGCCGCCGCGAGGCCGCCGCCCGCGCCCGCCTTGTCGAACTGTTCGGCCCCAATCCGCCGCAGCCGGCGCGCGCGGCGCTGCCCGCCGATGATCCCGGCACCGCCGATCTGCCCGATGTGAAGGCCGCCCGCGCCGATGCCGAATCCCGCCGCCAGGCCGCGCGCGCGGCTGGCGCCGATCGCATGCCGCGCTTTGATGCACGGGTCACCGGCAGCAGCTATGACCTGTTGCGCGGCGGCCGCCCGGATTATGACGTGCGCGGCGTGCTGACCATGACGGCGCGCTTTTCGACCGGCGGTGCGGAGGCGGCGCGCGTGGCGGAACTGAACGCCTCGGCCCGGCGTGCCCGTTACCTGGCGCAGCGGCTGGAACTGGAAAATGCCCGCGAACTGGCCGAGGCCGAAGCCCAGGCCGCCGCGCTGGCCGAAGCCCTGCCGGCCCAGCACAGCGCCTTTGCCGATGCCACCCGCGCCCGCGACCTGTTTGCCGTGCGCTTTTCGGCAGCACGCGGCACCCTGTTCGATCTCCTGACCGCCGAACGCGAGCAGTTCGAGGCCGGTCAGCAGCTGGTGGAGGCCGAACTGCGCCTCGACGTGGCGCGCTGGTTGCTGCTGGCCCGGCGCGGCACGCTGTTGGCCCAGATCGACGGCAGCGCAAGCAGGGGCGCAACTTCCAGCCCGGCCCGGCCGTTACCAGGGCGATGAAGGATCTGCTCATCCGCTGGTTGCCCGCGTGGCTGGTCGATGCGCTTCTCGCCCATCGCGCCACCTATTACCGGGCAGCGCTGGCGGCGCTGTTCACCAACATCTTCGCGCTGGCCTCGTCGCTGTTCTCGATGGTGGTCTACAACCGCATCGTGCCGTCGGGCGCCACAGCCTCGCTGGTTGCCCTGTCGGTGGGCATCGGCGTGGTGCTGCTATTCGATTTCGTCCTGCGCGTGCTGCGCGGCTGGTTCGTGGACATCGCGGGCCGCGACGTCGATGCGGCGCTGGGCAACCAGATGTTCTCCCGCCTGCTTGGCATGCGGCTGGCTGACAGGCAGGGCTCGTCCGGTGCCTTTTCCGGCATGCTGCGGGAGCTGGAAACCGTGCGCGAGACACTGGCCTCCACAACGCTGGTGGCGCTCGTCGATCTGCCCTTCACCCTGCTCTTCCTTGCCGTCATCGCGCTGATCGGCGGCCCGCTGGTGCTGGTGCCGCTGCTGATGGTGCCGGTGGTCGTGCTGTCCAGCCTTGCCGTGCAGCCGGCGCTCGATCGGCTGGCGCGCGAAAATCTGGGCCAGGGCTTTTCCAAGCAGGGCGTGGTCGTTGAAACTGTCGCGGGCCTTGAAACCGTCAAGGCCGGCCGCGCCGGGCCGATGCTGGAAGCGCGTTGGCGACAGGCGGTGGCCGACAATGCCGGCAGCGCGCTGTCCAGCCGCCTGCTTTCAGCGGTTGCCATCAACGTGGCGGCGTCCGCGCAGACCATCGCCTATGTCGGCACGGTCATCCACGGCGTGTTTCTCATCGCCGATGGCAACCTCACCTCGGGCGCGCTGATCGCTGCCTCGATCCTGTCGGGCCGGGTGGTGGCGCCTCTGGGCCAGGTCGCCGGCCTCCTGACGCGCTTGTCGGCCACCCGCGCCGCCATTGCCCGGCTCGATCAGTTCATGGCGATGCCGGCCGAGGCCGGCGCCAATGCCAGCGTGCGCCGCCTGTGGTTGAAGGGCGGCATCGAGCTGGTGGACGTGACCTTCCGCTATCCCGGCAAGGGGCAGCCGGCGCTGGCCGGCGTGTCGCTGAAAATCCAGCCTGGCGAACGCGTCGGCATCATCGGCAAGGTCGGCTCCGGCAAGTCCTCCATCGCCCGCCTCGCGCTTGGCCTCTACCAGCCGGACAGCGGCCAGGTGTTTATTGACGGTGCCGACATCCGCCAGTTCCACCCCGATGACCTCAAGCAGAATGTCGGCGCGGTGCTGCAGGACGTGACGCTGTTTTCCGGGTCGATCCGCGACAACATCACCCTGCGCGACCCCGGCATCGACGATGCCGAGATGCTGCGCGTCGCCCGCCTGTCGGGCACCTACGAGATCATCGGCGCGCTGGAAAACGGCTTCGACCTGATGCTCGCCGATCGCGGCGAAGGCCTGTCGGGCGGGCAGAAGCAGGGCATCGCCATTGCCCGCGCGCTGGCCGGCAAGCCGCCGGTGCTGGTGTTCGACGAACCAACCAGCGCCATGGACAACCAGGCCGAGGCACAGCTCGTCGAACGCTTGCTGGAGGAGCTGCGCGGCCGCACCGTGCTGCTCGTCACCCACCGCCCGGCCATGCTGAAACTGGTGGACCGGGTGATCGTGATGGCGAACGGCAAGATCGTCGCCGACGGCCCGCGCGATGCCGTGCTGCGCAGCCTGGGCGGCCAGCCCGGGCAGGCGCCCGAACGCCCGGTGCCGCCGCCCCCGCCGCCCACCGGCCCCGTTGGCTGGACCAGCCAGAAATGGGGCCGCCCGAAATGAGCACCCTGTCTGACAGGCTGTCCGCCATCCGGCTGAAGGAGCAGGATTTTCCCAGCCTGCTGCTGCTGGCCATCGTGGCCTTCACCACGATCATGCTGCTGTGGGCGGCAATTGCCCGCCTGGACGTCACCATCACCGCCCCCGGCCGGTTGATCCCGGCTTCGCAGCTGCAGGTCCTCTCCAACCTCGAAGGCGGCACGCTGGCCGAGATCAAGGTGCGGCCGGGCCAGACAGTGAAGAAGGGCATGCTGCTGGTGCGCCTCGATCCGGTGCTGCGCGCGTCGGATGCCGCTGCCGGTCAGGCCGGGCTGGATGCGCTCAACGCCCGGGCCGAGCGATTGGCTGCTGAAGCGCAGGGGCGCACCGCCAGCCTTGATGGCCTCAAGGTCGATCCCACCATCCGCGCCAGCGAGCAGGCACTGGCGCGCACGGAGGCCAGCGCGCTGGCCGGCGAACGGTCGATGGCGCTGGCGCGCGCCGAACAGGCCAGCCGTGCCGTAACAGAAGCCGAAGCCACGCTGAACCAGCGCCGCGAAGCCTTGCGCCTTGCCGAACGCGAGGAGGCGGTGATCCGTCCGCTTGTGAACCAGGGCGCCGAACCCGGCCTGAGCCTTGATCGCGCCACAAGCCAGCGCGCCCAGGCGCAGGCCGCCGCCCGCGCCGCCGAAGCCGCCCTGAACCGTGCCCGCGCGGCATTGGCCGAAGCGCAGCGCGGCGTGACGGCGGTTGACCTGAAATTCCGCAACCGCGCCGCCGAGGCGCTGGCCAACACCCAGGCCGAACTGGCGGCCCGCGCCGAACAGCAGCCCGCCCTGGCAGACCGGCTGGCCCGCACCGAAGTGCGCGCGCCGATGGACGGGGTGATCAGCCGGCTGAAGGTGACGACACCGGGCGCCGCCGTCGGCCCCGGCGAACCATTGGTCGAGATGGTGCCGGCTGGTGACAAATTGCTCGTCGAAGCCAGGGTCTCGCCGGCCGATATCGGCTTCGTGAAGCCAGGACAGACGGCGCGGGTGCGCATCACCGCCTATGATTATGGCATCTACGGCGCGCTGGACGGCAAGGTGCAGTCCGTCGCGCCTGATGCCGTGGTCGATGAACGCACCGGCGACGTGCATTTCCTGGTGCGCGTCGCGCTGAGCACCGCGTGTTTCCCGACCAAGTCCGGCCGCTGCCTGCCGCTTGGCGCCGGCATGCTGGCCGAAGCCAACCTGCTCGGCCCCAAGCGTTCGGTGCTGTCCTACCTCCTGAGCCCGATCACCCAGATTTCAGACAGCGCCTTCCGCGAGAAATGATCACCACAGGCGGCGGCCGGTATCGGCGCTGCCCGACGATGCCCCCTTGGCCGGCAGCGCCCTGCGCTCAAGCGGCGTCAGGCCCGCCGCCTGCAAGGCAGCATTGGCGGCTGGCAGGCCATTGGTCAGCGCCGCTTCCAGCGCCGCCAGCTGCCGGTCAAGCTGGCCGGACAGATCGGCGAACACCGCGCGCGTGCCTTCGGTGGGCGCCGCTTCGGCGCTTTCGATGATGCCGATCAGTGCCGCCAGCTTGTTGTTCAGCTTGATGGGATAGTTCAGCGGGTCCTGCCGGCTGCGGTTCTTCACCTGGTAGATCTCGCCTTCGATGGCCAAAAGGCGCGTCATCAGCGCCGTCACCGCATCGGGCAGCGGCTTGCCGCCCTTCGCCAGCGCATCGGTCTGGGCGCGCAGCCCGCGCACCAGCAGCACGGCATTGTTGGCGGCACTCACCTTCGCGGTGACGGCCTGCGCGAGGTCAAAGCGCGCCTTCAGATCAGCCGGGCTGGCGGTGGCACGCGGATCGGGCGTGATGGTGAAGGCCTGTTCCTCGGCCCTGCCATCCACGATCAGCCGCGCGCGATAGCTGCCGGGCAGCGCCGCCACCCCGCGATTGCCGGCCGCCCAGAAGATCAGGCCTTCAAACTCGGTATAGCCGGGGTGGCGCATGTTCCAGGTGAAGCGGTTCATCCCGGTCTTCATGCCCAGCGCCGGCGGCTTGGGCGGCCCGCCGAACTCGTCATCATCGCTGCCACCGGCCTCCTCGCGCTTGGGCGGGTCCTTGCTTCCTTCGAAACGCTGGATCAGCGCCCCGTCGGGCCCCAGTATCTCCAGCGCGAGCGACTTGGGCTCCGCCGCCAGCTGATAGTCGATCGCCACATCGCCCAGCCCGCGCGCCGCCGGGGCCGGCGCGAACAGGCGGGTGGCAGGCTTCGCCGCCGGGTCGAGCTGGCGCAGCAGGGCGATATTGTCCATCACCCAGAAGCCGCGGCCATGGGTGGCGATGACCAGATCATTGCCGGTCACGCCCAGATCGGCCACTTGCACGGCCGGCAGATTGGCCTGCAGGCCGTGCCAGCTGGCGCCGCTGTCAAAGCTCAGCCGCACGCCGCGCTCGCTGCCCATGAACAGGAGGCCGGGGCGCACCAGATCCTCGCGGATGGAGCGCAGCATTTCGTCCTTCGGCAGGCTGGCGGTGAAATCGGTCCAGGTGCGGCCATAGTCGGTCGTCTTGAAACCGATGGGCGCGAAATCATCCAGCAGGAAGCGGTGCGCGACGATCCAGGCCGTGCCGGGGCTGTGGGGCGAATCCTCCACGGTGGTGATCTTGGCGAATTTCGGCATCGCCGGCGGCGTGATGTTGGTCCAGCTCGCTCCGCCATCGCGGGTGATGTGCACCAGCCCATCGTCGCTGCCAGCCCAGATCACGCCCGGCTCGCGCCGCGACGGCGCCAGCGCGAACACGGTCGCATAGGTTTCAACCCCGGTCTGGTCGAGCGTGATCGGTCCGCCCGATGGCCCCAGCGTTTCCGGCCTGTGGGCGGTCAGATCGGGGCTGATCTTCTCCCAGCTCTGGCCTTCGTTGCGACTGCGCCAGACATGCTGTGACGTCACATAGAGCGTGCCCGGCTGGTGCGGATCGAACACGATCGGGAATGTCCACTGGAAGCGTTCGGCAATGTCGCCGGCGGAATAGCCCATCGGATTGTCGGGCCGCACGTTGATCACCCGGCTCTGGCCGGTGCGGTGGTCATACCGGGTGAGCAGGCCGCCATAGCTGCCGGCATAATAGATATCCGGATTCTTCGGATCGCTGGTCACATAGCCGCTCTCGCCGCCGCCGGCCGCAAAGCCATAGGCGCCGCCCAGCACATTTTCATGGCGGTGGCCGCGTACCGGCACGCAGATGGTCGAATTGTCCTGCTGGCCGCCGCAGGCATAGGGCAGCGTGTGGGTGGTGAGGCCCAGCCGGTAGATCTGCGCGGTCGGGAAATCCTGCCGCGTCCAGCTGGTGCCGCCGTTCAGCGAGACGTTGGCGCCGCCGTCGTTGGCCTCAATCATGCGGTTGTTGTTGTCGGCGGCGATCCACAGATCATGATTGTCGCCGTGCGGCACGCGGATGCGCTTGGGGAAGGTCTTGCCGCCATCATCGGAGCGGTGGAAGTTGACGTTCAGCACATAGACGCGGTCCTTCTCCTTCGGATCGGCGACGATGCGCGTGTAATAGAAGGCGCGCTGCCTGAGGTCGCGGCTGTCGTTGCGCTTTTCCCACGTCTTGCCGGCATCATTGCTGGCATAGACACCGCCTGCGGCCTCATGCTCGATGATGGCGTAGACACGGTTCGGATCGGCGGGCGACACGCTCACGCCGATCTTGCCGACAAGGCCGTCCTTGGGCAGGCCGGACGCGCGGGTGATCTCCATCCAGCTGCTGCCGCCGTCCGTGCTCTTGAACAGGCCGCTGCCCGGCCCGCCGCTCGACATGCCCCACGGCTTGCGCCACGCCTCCCACAGTGCGGCATAGAGGACATCGGGATTGGCCGGATCGATGCTGATATCGACGGCGCCGGTCTTCGCGTCGCGGTAGAGGATCTTCGACCAGCTCTTGCCGCCGTCCCTCGTGCGATAGACGCCGCGATCGGGATTGTCGGCGCCATAATGGCCGAAGCCGCCGACGAACACCGTGTCGCAATCCCTGGGGTGGATGCGCACGCGGCTGAAATTCTGCACCTCTGAAAGGCCGATCTTCGCCCAGGTCTTGCCGCCGTCCGTGGTTTTCCACACGCCGTTGCCTGGCAGGATATTGCCGCGCAACTGGGTCTCGCCGGTGGTGGCATAGACGATGTCGGGATTGGCTTCGCACACCGCGACACCGCCAAAGGCCGCGGTGTCGGGCTTTCCGGACGATTGTGGACCATCGGTCATCGGCTGCCAGCTGGTGCCGCCGTCCACCGTCTTCCACAGGCCGCCGCCGGTCGCGGCAAACCAGTATTCATGCGGCCGCGCCACGCTGCCCACGGCCGAGATGGACCGCCCGCCGCGCGCCGGCCCGATGCTGCGCCACTTCAGCCCGGTGAGCTGCGCCGCGACGCCCCCTGGCTGGGGCTGGGCCGTCTCGGCGGCCAGTGCCGTGCCCGCCACCAGAACGGTCGCCACCGCGGCTCCGACCGCCGTGCCCGCCAGCCACATCCTGCGCTTCATGACATCCCCCAATAATGTTCGCTGTCCTGATGGCGCCTTCGTAGCAGGCCCCCGTGTGGCGGCAACCGACATTGCACGGGTCCTGATTGACTAAAGTGAGGGGCTTTGCGACGCTTCACGGGAGGGGACGATGCGCATGCTGCTCTGCCGGCTGATCGGCGCTGCCTTGCTGGGGCTGACAGCAATCCCGCTGACGGCACCGGCGTGTGCACAGATGCCTGCGCCCTTGCAGCCGCGCATCGTCGTGCAGGCCGTGCCGCCCACAGGCATCGAGGCTGCCACCTGGTCGCGTGATGGCGGCTTTGTCTTCACAGCGTCCGGCCTCACCCGCGAGGTCGTGATCTGGGACGTCGCCAAAGGCGTGATCGTCGATCGCGTGCGCCTGCCGGCAACGGGGACGGCCAGCGAGGCGCTGCAGGTCCGCGCCATGACGCTGGGTGCCGATGGCCGCACGCTGCGTATCGAGGGCGAGGCGTTTGACACCAGCGCCGCCGACGGCCGGGCCGGCCGGGCCTTTGCGCTGGATGTCGTCACCCGCAAGGTGACGGCCTTGCCAGCGCCGCCGGTCGCCCCGCTGCGCGCCGGCGAAACACTGCTCACCAGGGCCCAGGGCTGGATGAAGGCGCTGGAAACCCTCTACGAACCTGACGGCACACCGGCTGCGGCAGACGTGGCGGCCGCCACCGCAGCCCTGCCGGCCTTGCCCCCTTCGCCCGATGGTCGGTGGCGGATGCTGCGCGTGGCGCCGGGCTTCGCGCTGGTTGCCAGCGATGGCAGCCAGCGCCGCTTCGCCCTCAACCGGCAAGTACCCGGCATCAATGATGCCGCCCTGTCGCCCGACGGCCGCACGCTGGCCCTGATGCATCTGAACGGCGATGGCGAACAAACGACCGTGGACATTTTCGACCTGCTGTCGGGCCGGTTGCTGCGCCAGCATACCCTGCCGGGTGATCATGACCGGCTGCACTGGCTTGATGCCACGCGCTTCCTCGTCAGCGCCGCCTCTGCCGATGACGACCCGCGCGACGCCGCCGAAGCCGGCACGCCCTCGCCGATGGTGACGGTGGATGCCGCCACCGGGCGGGTGCTGGCCACGACCCCAGCGCGCTGCTTCGTGCGGCCGCTGCGGGACGGCAGCCTGGTCGGCGCCGGGCTGGCCAACTGCCGTTCCAGGGTTGGCAACGACCATCAGCTCGTGCGCCTTGTCGCCGGCAAGTGGGCACCGTTGCCAGGCGATGCTTTGCCGGACAGCGTTGACGTGCGCGATATTGCTGCCAGTCCGCGCGGTGACCGCATCGCCGTGCTGCTACGGCTGGAGGACGGGTCGATGCAGGTCGGCATCATCCGGCTGGACAGCGGTGACTTCACCGGCTTTCCCGTCGACACGTCGGTCGACATCAGCACGCTGGGCTTTTCCGCCGATGGACGGCGCATCTGGCTGGCCGGCGCGTCGGGCGTGGCCGAATGGCTGCCAGACTCGCCGGCCACCGCCGATGGCAAGCCGGCCGTCCGCGATTTCGAGGCGCGGATGCTGCTGCCGACCGCCTTTGCGAACGACAGCGGCCAGCTGCTGGTGAGCGGCGCGTTCGAGGAACAGATTGCCCGCATCGATCTGGCCACCGGCAAGGCGCTGCCGCCGCTGGCGCTGGCCGGGGCGACGGCCGTGGGTTTCGTGCCCGGCAAGCCGCTGATCTGGGCCGCTGCCACCATGGGGGGCGTGCGGCTGTGGGACAGCCGCACCGGCAGGCAGGTGCTGGCCACCGAATTCATGGCCGATCAGGGCTTCGTGACGGTCGCGCCCGATGGCCGCTATGATACCAACCTTGGCCCGGACAGTGCCGCCTTCCGCTGGGTGGTGCCAGACGCGCCCTTCCAGAGCCTGGCGCCCCAGACCTTCATGCGCGACTATTTCACACCGCGCCTCACCCAGAAGCTCACCGATTGCACCACGGCGGGCAACTGCGCGGCCGCGATGCCGCCGCTGCCGCCGATCAGCGGCCTCAACCGCCTGCTGCCCAGCATCCGCATCACCGGCATCGAACCGGCCGAAACGCCAGGCCAGGTGGTGGTGCACGTGGAAGCCCAGGCCGCGCGCAGCGGGGCACGCGGCTCCGGCCTCTATGGCCTCAAGCTGCTGCTGAACGGCCGCCAGGTCGAACAGGTGCCCGGCCATTTCGAACAGCCGCCGGCACCCACGCTGCCCGAGTGGCGCGAGGTCAATGCGCTGGAGCTTGATGCCGCCGGGCGCTGGCGCGGCGACCTCCAGATCAGCGTGCCCACCCACCACGACGGCCAGCCGATGACCGTTTCGGCCTATGCCTTCAACAGCGACCGGGTGAAGAGCGACACCGCGCAGGCCGAGTTCACCCCGCCGGCCGTGGCCAGGCGCCCGCGCCGCGCCTTCGTGGTGACCATCGGCGTCGATGACTATGTCGAACCCCGGCTGCAGCTGAACTTCGCGGTGGCCGATGCGGCCGTCATCGCCGGCCGGCTGCAGCAGATCCCCGGCTATGAAATGCGTCACATCAGCCTGACCAGCAGCCGCGCCCCTGACGGCACGCCGGCGCGGCAAGTCACCCGTGCCGACATCCTGGGTGTGCTGGGCTTCCTGTCAGGCTTTCCGCCAGAGATGGACCAGGTGATCCGGCTGCAGGACGTGCACAAGATCCGGGGCATAGAAGCCAGCCAACCGGACGATATCGTCATCATCAGCTTTTCCGGCCACGGCTTTGCCGATACCTCCGGCAAGTTCGCGATGATCCCCTCCAATGCCCGCTGGCCGATGGGCAGCGCCCCTGCTGCCAGCACCGTGCTGTCCGCCGATGATCTCACCATCTGGCTGGGCTTCATGGCAGCGGCCGAGATTGCCGTGATCATCGATGCCTGCCATTCCGGCGCGGCGGTGGCGACACCGGATTTCAAGCCCGGCCCGATGGGCGATCCCGGGCTTGGCCAGTTGGCCTTCGACAAGGGCATCCGCATTCTGGCCGCCACCCAGGCCAATGATGTCGCGCTGGAAAACGCCCGGCTTGGCCAGGGCTTCCTGACCTATGCGCTGGGCGAGGGCCTCACCGCCACTGGCGGCCCCGCCGATCTGGATGGCAACGGCACCGTCCTGCTCGATGAATGGCTGCGCTATGCCGTGGCCCGCCTGCCCTCGCTCACCGAACAGGTGCGGCGCGGCGGCGGCATCACGCTGGCGCGCGGCGTGCTGCTCGAAATGGTCTCGCCCGATGTCGCCCCGCCGGCGCAGCAGCCCAGCCTGTTCGATTTCAACCCCCGGCCCTCGCCGGTCGTGCTGCGCGCCTCGCGATGAAGCGCGCCATCCTCCTTGCCCTGCTGCTGGCCAGCCAGCCGGCCACGGCCGCCGTGCACGCCGTGTTCGTCGGCATCGACCGCTATGAAAACTCCCGCACCCATGTCCGCACCGCCGGCTTTGACGATCTGTCGGGCGCGGTCGCCGACGTGGTGCGCATCAAGGCGGCGCTGGCCAGCGCGCGCGGCCTCGCCCTCGATCAAGCCGGACGCGACTGCCGATCCGCCAACGCGATTTCGACCACGCTGACCAACGAATGCGCCACCAAGGCCGCCATCCTGGCCGCCTGGGACGGCGCCATCGCCGCGTCCCGCCCCGGCGACACGCTGATCCTCTACTTCGCCGGCCACGGCTCCCGCTTCATCGACAGCGATGTCGGCGATCAGGCCAGCCGCTACAACAGCACCCTTATGGCCCATGATGCCCGGCGCGCCGGCGGCGCTGCGGGCGACATCCTCGATCATGAAGTGCGCCAGTATGTGGATGCCGCCACCAGCCGCGGCATCCGCGTCGTCACCTGGTTCGACAGCTGCAACAGTGGCACCGCCAGCCGCGACGGACAGTCCGCCAGCCGCACAGCCCCGGAACTGCGGGTGAGTGGCCTCGCCGCGATGGTGGCGCCGCGCCAATATGGCAATCTCGGGGCTTGGCGCGTCCACTTCGGTGCTGCCGGGGATGGCCAGGATGCCATCGAGGCCGGTGCCGTGGAGCAGCGCGCCGGCGTGTTCACCGCAGCGCTGGCCGCGGCCCTCGTTGCAGCGCCGAAGGCCAGCTTTGCCGATCTCGCGGCCCAGGTGGTCGCCGATGTCACCGCCCGCACCGGCGGCAAGCAGCGCCCGCACGCCGAGGGCGCCCTGCGCGCCACGCTCGATGGCCCGGAAGTGCGGCTGCCGCTGTTCGAGGTGGCGCTCGACAGCCGCCGGCCAGGCCAGCTGGTGATGACCGGCGGCGCGCTGGTTGGCGTCACCGCGGGCTCGCGCTTCGAGATTTTCCCGTCCACCGGTGCCGCGCTCGCCGCCGACGGCAGCGCCCCCGTCACTGCCCGCGTCACGGCGGTGAACCCCGGGCAGGCCCTGCTGCGCCTGGAAACAGCCGCACCGGCGCCGCTGCAGGGCCGGCTGGTGGCGCGCGAGATCGCCCATGATTTCGGCGGACCGGTGTTGACTCTCGCCGTCCAGACTGCCGACGCGCTGCCCGCCGTGCGGCGCCTGCCGTTCGTGACGGTTGCCGCCGATGCGCCCTTTGCCCTGCTGCCCGCCAGCGGCGGCATCGCGCTCCAGGGCCGCGATGGCGAGATTGCGCGTCTGCCGGCCGCCAGCGCGCCGGATTTTGGCCTGCGCCTGGCCGCCGCGCTGGAAAAGCTGGCACGGGTGGAACAGTGGCTCGCACAGTTGCGGCGCGATGGCGCCGAGGTCGCGCAGGGCGTCAGCCTGTGCGTGGCGCCAGTGCAGCCCGGCACGATCTTCGATCCCGGCCGGTGCTCGCCGCAGCCCACCACCACCCCCGATCTGGCGTTGCTGCAGCCTGCCACGTTCGGGGTGGTGAATGAAGCCGCCGCCCAGCGCTTCACCTATGTGCTGGCCATCGGTCGGCGCTATTCGGTGACGCTGGTGCTGCCGGCCTTTGGCGGCGTCGATCCGGCGTTGCAGCCCGGCCAGGCGCTGGCGCCGCCCCCCGGCCAGCGCCTGCGGCCCAATGAAGTGGGCGATCTCGTGTTCGTGGCGCTGTCCAGCGACCAGCCGCTGCCCGCCGGCGTGCTGGAACAAACGGGCGCTGATGTCGCCGATCCAGAGGCCTGCCGCAGCCCGGTGGCGCGCGCCTTCTGCGTTTCGGGCAGCCAGGCGCGCAGTGGCGGCGGGCCGCCGGCAAGGGACTGGTCAGCCGCAATCGTGACAGCAAGGGTGGTCCCATGAGAATTCCGGCAGGACGATCGGCCATGCAACGCCTGCTGCTGGTTCCTTCAGCGGCCATGGCCATCGCGGCGCAACCGGTGCCCGACGGCCATGCAACGCAGCAACTGCCGGAAACGCAACAACTGCCGGAGACGCAGGGCGGCGCGGTCCGCCTCGCAACGGAACCATTGCCTGCCGTCCCGCCAGGGGTGGTGGAAATCGATGATCGTGACCGGCGCATCGTGCGCGGCAACCCGGCGCTGCCCGGCACCGCGCCGTGGCAGGTGCAGATCTTCACCACCATAAAGCTCACCCCAAAGCAGCTGGCCGACGATGCGCGCCTGCTCGATACCAACCGCAACAAGCGCTTCTATGCCCTGATGCAGGAATGGGAGCGCGACCATCTGTGCGGCGGCACGCTGATCGGCGATGGCTGGGTGCTCAGCGCCGCCCACTGCTTCGTCAACGGCCGCGACCAGATGGTGAGCCTGGCGGCGCGCGGCGCCCGGCTGGGCGACAATGACATCAGGCGCACGACACCGATGCGGATCGAGCGGGTGATCCTCCACGGCGACTATCGCCGCGCTGGCAGCAAGCAGCACGATATTGCCCTGCTGCGACTGGTGCCGACCAGCGCCACCGATCGGGCGCTGCTGGCGGCCACGCGCCCGGCCCAATTGCCCAGCCGGCCCCCACGCATCGGCGACACGCTGAAGGTGACCGGCTGGGGCGACACCGGGGAACGCGAGGCAGGCGCCACGCGTGACCGCGACGGCAAGCCGCTGCGCAAGTCGCCGGAACTGCTGGAAGCGTTGCAACTGCTGCTCGATCCGGCCCGCTGCGCGGCCGTGACCAGCTATCGCAAGACGCTCAATCCCGGTGTGCTGTGCGTGGGGGCGGACGCGGTCTCGACGGCGGCCGGCGAGCAGCAGGACAGTTGCCAGGGCGACAGCGGCGGTCCCCTCACGCGGCGCGGCGTGCTGGTCGGCATTGTCAGCGGCGGTGAAGGGTGCGGGCTGGCCGGCAAGCCGGCGCTCTATACGAATGTCGCGCATTATGCCGACTGGATTGCGGCGGCGAAGGCGCAATCGAAACCCGGCATGATGGCCCGCTGCCGCGTCAGCCGGCGCGGCAGCGAACCGGTGCTGGACTGCCAGGCCTAGCGATCGTCGTTGGCGCCGCGATCGTCGTTCGCACCCCGGTCATCGTTTGCACCGCGATCGTCGTTGGCGCCGCGATCATCGTTGGCGGTGCGATCGTCGTTGGCCATCGACGTGCGGTCGTCATTGGCCGGCGCCCGCGCCTCGTCGCCGCCGGCCATGGCATCAGAAGTGGCCGGTGTTGCCGCCGGCGCTGCCGCCTCTTCCTTCTTGCAGCCCAGCAGGGCCAGGCTGGCGGCGGCGCCTGCGATGATGATGATGCGCATGATGATCGTTCCCCTCGTTGAACGGGGAAAGGCTACACGAAGCCAAGCCGCTTGCGCAATTCGATAAAGGCCGGCTCATCGCGCACGGGATCGAGCAGTGGATCGTTGCGCAGATAGACCAGGCCCGCATCGCGCGTGTCGAAGGCGCGCCCAAGCGTCGCCAGCGCGCCCGGCACGTCCTGCCACTGCGCCAGCACCTGCGCCTGCTGATAGAGGCCAACATCGCCATGTTCGCGGCGCAGCTGCGCGAGGGCGGCGCGGGCGCCCGCCGCATCGCCCTTGCGGTGGAGGGCGATGGCAAGCCCGGTAAGGCCGAACAGGCTGTTCGGTTCGGACCGGAAGGCGGCCTCGGCAGCGGCCAGGTCGTTCTGGCCCAGCCGGGCAAAGCCGATGGCGGCACGCGCCACCCCCATGCCGGGATTGAGCGCCAGCGCCTTTTCGATGGGCGGCACGGCAGCGGCATAGTTGCGCGCGCTATATTCCACCTCGCCCGCCAGCCGGAAGGCACGGGCGTTCAGAGGGTCAAGCGCGGTGGCGCGGCCAATGGCGGTGCGCGCCTCGTCAAAGCGCCCGGTGCGCGCGCAGAACAGCGCAAAGCGGCTGAGCACATCGGCATCGCCCTGCCCCAGCTCCGCCGACCGGTCATACGGCCCGCGCGCCGCGCGCGCATCCAGTTGCCCGTTGAACAATGCAAAGCCCAACGCGCTGTGGGCATCAGCGAGGCGCGGCGCCAGGCTGACAGCGCGGGTGGCGGCCGCGATGGCATCGGCATAAACGCCGCCACGCGCCGCGCCGTTCGTATACTGGTTGCCGATCACCGACAGCGCCCGCGAGCGCGCGGCGTGGGCCGCGCCATATTCGGGGTCGAGCCGCAGCGCTGCGTCGAACTGGGCAAGGGCGGCGCGGTCGCTGGCCTCGTCGGTGCCACGGGCGAACAGCTCACGCCCGCGCAGGAAGGCATCATAGGCCTGAACATTGGCGGTGCCGCCCACGGGCCGCGCGGCGCTGCCGTCGCCCGCCGCGCCGCCGATCTGCGCCCGCAAGGCCTGCGCCACCGCCCGCGCGATATCGTCCTGCACGCGGAACACGTCGGTGATGGGCCGGTCATACTGCTCGGTCCACTGGCTGAACCCGCTGCGGCCGTCGATCAGTTCGGCATCGATGCGGAACGCCGTCTCGGACCGGCGCACGCTGCCATCCAGCAGCCAGGCCACCCCCAGCTGGCGGGCCACCTCGCGCGCATCCTGGGCGCGGGTGCGGAAACGGTTCGACGATGCCTGCGCCGCCACCAGCAGCCCGGGGTTGCGGGCCAGTTCGGCCCGCACCTCGGCGGCAAGGCCGTCGGAAAAATAGGCCTGCTCAGGATCGTTGCTGAGGTTGACGAAGGGCAGCACAGCCACGCTGGCCGGGGCGGCCGCGGGTCCAGCGCCTTCGCGGCGCTTCAGGTAGAGGCCGGCGGCCAAGGCAGCCGCTGCCGCACCGGCGCCAGACACGATCAGCCCCCGGCGCGAGAGGCCGACGGGCCTTGTGGCCGGCAGCGGTGCCGGCTCGGCATCGTGCAACCCCGCCACGGCGCGCAGCAACGCTTCCGCCGCCGCATCGCCGCGCTTCATCCGGGCATGGCTGATGTCGATCACCTGGAACTGGCGGAAGCCCAGCGGCGGCAAGCTGCCATCAAGGCTGAGGGGCAGGAGACACTTGCGATCCCGCCCGCTGGTCGCTTCATCATGCACCCAATGAGAGGTGAGGCTGGTTTTCGACCACAGAACCACCACGGCGCGCGCCGTATCAAGCGCATGGGCAGTTGTGGCCGCAAAGCGCTCGCCGCCCTCCAGCATGCCATCCCACCAAACGGCATAGCCAGCCGCTTCCAGCAACTGGATCACCGGCAGCGCCCGCTTGCGGTCGTCCCGCGAATAGCTGACGAAGATCGTTGTCGCCTTCGGTGTTTCGCCCGTCATTGCCGCCCCTGCCGGCCCCTCGTTGGCCAGCCCTCGACCGCAACCTACGCGCGAAGCCAGGCGGCAACAAGCCGGCCCGAACGGTTCAGGGACGGGTGATGCCCCGGGTGATGCCCCGGGTGATGCCCCGGGTGATGCCCCGGATGATGCCAACGCCCTTTTCGATGCTGATACGCGTGCCGAACGGCGCCGAGAGGCGCTGCAGCCGCTCGAGGATGCGCTGCGCCACCACGGCATCGGCCGGACCGGGCACCCCCTTGGCGGCGCCTGTCGCCAGGACGCCCAGATCGATGGGATAGAGGCGGATTTCCGACACCTGCCCACCTTCAAAGCGGCTCACTGCAATCACCGATTCATAAAGCACGTCATCGCCAAAGCTGCTCGCGTTGCGCGCCTGCAGCAACTCGGGCACGGTCACGGCGGCGGGATCGACCCCGAACTGCTCGACCATGTCCGCCGGCACCACGTCCAGCGAGTTGTTCATCATCGCGAAGTTGCCGAGCGAATAGAAGATCGGCTTGCCCTTGTAGATCTCGATGCCCCTCAGCTGGTGCGGCCCGTGCCCGAAAAAGGCATCGGCGCCGGCATCGATCACCTTGTGGGCGAAATCCACCGCGAATCCCGCCGGTGTCTGGCTGGCATTGCCGGGCTCGTGATTGTGCAGCGAGAAGGCGACGAAATTGCCGTTCTGGCGGGCCTGGCGCACGGCGCGCAGATTGGCGGCTTCGTCAGCCCTGTTGACGATATAGTGCAGGCGCATGGGCGTGCGCGCGTCTGCCACCGCTTCATAGCGCAGGCCGCCCAGCCGCACTTGCGCCCCTTCCTTGCCGCCCGCCAGCCGCCTGATCACGGCAAGGTCCGCTTCCGACACCTGGCCAACCCGCTCGGTGCGCAGCGTGTTGACCCCGGGCCGGCCCGGCACATTGCCCAACGGATCGGCAGCGCGGGACATGGGCGTGAAGGTGGAGCTGGCCGCCACCAGCGCCACACGCCCGGCGGGAACGTCAAGATAGGCCGGCTGCCGGGCCGCGGCCATCGTGCGGCCGGTGCCGGCCGCCACCAGCCCGCCCCGGGCCAGATGGTCCAGCGTTTCGGCCAGCCCCTCTGCGCCCCAGTCGGTGGCGTGGTTGTTGGCATGGCTGACGATGTCGAAGCCCAGGGCGGCCAGATCGGGCACCGTGGCCGGATCGCCGAGCATCCACGTGCCACCGGATTCGGCCTGCGGCGCACCCTTTGTGCTATCCAGGCGCAGCACGCTTGTCTTGAAATTGCCGAAGGTCGCATCGGCATCGCGCAGCAATTTCACCAATTGCGGCGCCCGCGCCTCGATGGTGGCCCGCATCGGGCGCAGGTAGATCAGATCGCCCACCGCCGCGATGGTGAAGCCATCGGCGATGGGCGTTGACGGCACCGGCCGGATGTCCAGCGCCGGGGCCTGCGCCCGCACCGGCAAACTGGCCGATACCGCCAGCAGCACCAGGCCCGCCAGCCAGCCGACCGTTCGCGACACGCGGCGTTTCCTGTCCATCATCCCCCCACGCAGCGACCGATGCGCCTTTCCCCATCCTTGCCGGCAGCGGCCGACTTGGCAACAGGGATGAGAGATGGCCAAGCTGACTTGCCTTTCGGTGCATGCTGGGCTTCACTCGGCCTGGAAAGCGGCTGGCACATGACCAGCTTTTGTTCCGAAATACAGGGGGATGGCGTGAAGCGGATGATATCAGGGGCGGTCGTGGCCGCGTTGCTGGCCAGCACGGGCGCGCCCGCCATCGCGCAGGTCCAGGATCCGGCGCAGTGGCAGGGCCTCCACTATCGCCAGGTCGGCCCGTGGCGCGGCGGGCGGGTGACGGCGGTCACCGGCGTGCCTTCTCAGCCTGACGTGTTCTACATGGGCACCACCGGCGGCGGCATCTGGAAGACCACCGACGCCGGCGCCACCTGGGTCAACACCAGCGACGGGCAGATCCCGGTGGCGTCGATGGGCGCCGTGGCGGTGGCGCAGAGCAATCCAGACATCGTCTATGCCGGCAGCGGCTCATCGAAGATCCGCAGCAATGTCTCGATCGGCCGCGGGGTGTGGAAATCCACTGACGGCGCCAAGAGCTGGACCTTTGTCGGCCTGCGCGATGTTGGCCAGATCTCGACCATCCGCATCAACCCTGCAAATCCCGATGAAGTGTTCGTCGCCGCCACCGGGAACCCTTTCGCCTATTCGAAGGACCGCGGCGTCTATCGCAGCCGCGACGGCGGCCGGACGTGGACCAGGATCCTCTACATCAACGAGACGTTGGGCGCTGCCGATCTGGAGATGGCGGCCGACGACCCCAGGACGCTCTATGCCGCCATGTGGCATGGCATCCGCCGCCCCTGGACGATCACCTCGGGCAGCACCGATGGCGGCCTCTACAAATCGACCGACGGTGGAGACACGTGGACCAGGCTTTCGGGCGGCCTGCCATCCGGCCTGTTCGGCAGAGCCAATATCGGGGTCAGCGCCGCGGCGCCGGGCCGCCTCTATGCGCTGATCGAGGCCAAGCCGGGCAGCGGCCTCTACCGCTCCGATGATCGCGGCCAAAGCTGGAGCCTCGTCAACGGCGACGGTCGGTTGACCACGCGGCCCTTCTATTACACCACCCTGGGCGTCGATCCGAACAATGCCGACATCGTGTTCGTCGGCAACGAGGACTGGTTCAAGTCTGTTGACGGCGGCAAGCGCTTCAGCGTGGAACCGACCCCGCACGGCGACAATCACGACGTGTGGATCAACCCGAAGAACAGCAAGCTCATCATTCAGGCCAATGATGGCGGCGCCAATGTCTCGCGCGATGGCGGGCGCACCTGGTCTATCCAGGCCAACCAGCCGACAGCCGAGATGTACCAGGTCGCGGTCGACAACCAGTTCCCCTATCGCCTTTATGGCGCGCAGCAGGACAACACGACCGTGATCGCGCCCTCGCAGCCGCTGGGCAATGGCCAGGCCTTCATGGAAGGACCGGGCTGCGAGACCGGGCCGATCATTCCGAAGATCGACAATCCGTTGATCGTGTGGGGCGGCTGCAAGGGCCAGTTCAGCCGGCTCGACCTGCGTACCAACCGCAACGAGGAACAATATTGGATCGGAAGCGAGTCGCTCTATGGCGCCAATCCGAAGGATCAGCGCTTCCGCTTCCAGCGCGTTGCCCCGCTGGAGGTGCACCCGACCGAGCCGAACACCATCTATTATGGTTCCCAGCACGTGCACCGGTCCCGCGACGGCGGCGTCACCTGGGAGGTGATCAGCCCCGATCTCACCGCCAATCCGCCCGAACGCCAGTCCGCTTCGGGTGATCCCATCACCATCGATGCCACGGGCGAGGAGGTCTATTCGACCGTCTATGCCATCCGCGAAAGCGCGGTGCAGCCTGGCGTGATCTGGGCGGGCTCCAACGATGGCCTGGTCCACGTCACCCGCGATGGCGGCCAGAGCTGGGTGAATGTGACGCCCAGGGGCCTGCCGCCCGGCGGCCGCGTCCAGAACATCGAACCCGGGTCACGCGCGGCCGGCACCGCCTATGTCGCCTATCACCGCTATCTGCTCGGCGATTTTGCGCCTTATGCGTACCGCACCGATGACTATGGCAAGACCTGGACGCGCATCGCCGATGGACGCAACGGCATCGCCGCCGATGAACCGGTGCGGGTGGTGCGCGAAGATCCTGTGCGCCCCGGCCTGCTGTTCGCCGGCACCGAGTTCGGCATGTACATCAGCTTTGATCGCGGACAGCGCTGGCAGAGCTTCCAGGTCGACCTGCCCGCCACCCCGGTGACCGACATCAGGCTGGCCCACGGCGATCTCATCCTTTCGACGCAGGGGCGCGGTTTCTACATCCTCGACAATATCAGCCTGCTGCGCGAACTGCCGGCGGCAGGCGGCGCTGGCCTGCGTCTCTACACGCCCGCCGTGGCCGTGCGCGTGAATGCCTCTGCCGATCGCGGCGGCAATCCGGCCGAAGGGCCCGAATATCGCCTGCCTGGCGCGATGATCGATTATCAGTTGCCGGCTGCTGCTACCGGACAAACGGTGACGTTGCGTATCCTCGATGCCAAGGGCGAGGTGTTACGCACCATCAGCAGCGCCGGCGGCGACGATGCCCCCGGTCGGCGCCGGGGCCGCAGCTACCCGACTCGTCTCAACGCGACGCCGGGCATGCACCGTTTCATCTGGGACCTCAGGCGTTCAGGCGAAACGCTGGCACCCGGCCAGCGGCCCGCCGGGGTGCGCGTGCTGCCCGGCCCGGTGGTACCGCCGGGCGATTACGGGGTGGAATTGCAGTTGGGTGACCAGGTGCTGCGACAGAAGTTGACGATCGTCGCCGATCCGCGGGTGCTGGCCTCTGGCGTGACCGATGCCGATCTGGCTGAGCAATATGCCCATAATCTCAAGGTTCTGGCACTATTGAACGACACCAATGTGGCGGTCGCCCGGCTGAAGGCGGCGCAGGCTGCCCTGAAGGACCGGCCCGATCCGGCTCGGCAGGCCGCTCTCAAGGCCATTGCGGATCGCCTGATCACCCCGCCGGTGCGCTACAGCCCGCCCGGCCTCGACACCCATGTTGCCTATCTGCGCAGCCAGACGGATGGCCATGACGGCAAGATCGGCAATCACCCGAAGGAACGCTATCAGGACTTGCGGCAGCAGATCGACGCAATCATCGCCCGATTGAACCCGTTGATCGGCAGCGGGACCTGACGTCATGGCTTGACGCACGACGACAGGCCGGCCGCGTGCAGCCGCGCGAAACATCAGGATGTGTTTCAGAGCAACAGATCGACAGGGTTTAACAGCGGAGCATTCTCGAACGAGAGCTGGAAATCTGGCGCCAGCGACCCCGTGGTGTTGCCAAAGAGGGCAACACGCCCAGCCGAGTCAAGCCCGACGCGCAATTGGCCAAGCCCGGTGAAATCTGCCGCACCGATGAAGACGAATTCCTGATTGCCAGCGAGCGATGCGTTGGCATCAATTCCAGCGAGGTCGATCAGATCGACCCCTGACTGGAAATCGGTGATGACATCCGCCCGCGTCGGCCCGATGCCGCTTTCCGAAATGGCGGCATAGGCGAACACGTCCGCGCCGTCGCCGCCGGTCAGCACATCAGCGCCAGCACCCCCGATGATGCGGTCATCGCCGCTGGATCCGATGATGACGTCGTTGCCGGCAGCGCCGCGGATCGACTGGATGCCCACCAGCGCAACTTCGGAGAGATCGAGGAAATCCGCGAGCGCGCCGCCGGTCACAAAGACACCGGCAAAGCCCCCGGACTCGATGGCCTCAAGCCGGACGGGGCCCGACAGTTCGAAGCCCGTGACAACGATCCCCACATTGGCAGCCGTTGCCACGACACGGTCATAACCTGCGCCGGCGACAATGCTGTCGCTGCCTGCATTGCTGCCAGCCAGGAAGACGTCGTCCCCATCGCCGCCATTGAAAAAGTCATTTCCGCTGCCCATGACGATGGTGTCGGCGCCAGCGGAGCCCCGCACGAAATCATTGCCCGCGCCGGCATCAACGCGGGCGATGCCCGTCAGCGTGATGGCGGAAAAGTCCAGGACATCATCTGCCGACGTGCCGATGAGGGACACGTTGGCGAAGCCGCCACTCTCGATCGCCTCGATGTTCTCGATCGCGGTGGCCACGATGGCGGCATTTGCGGCGGTGGCCACGATGCGGTCGAAGCCCTCGCCGCCGTCGATGCGGTCAATGCCGGTGCCCGTGCCAGCCAGGAACACATCGTCCCCGCCGCCGCCATGAAGCTCGTCGTTGCCACTGCCCATGACGATGGTGTCTGCACCGGCAGAGCCCCACACAAAGTCATTGCCCGAACCGGAGTCAATGCGGGCGATCCCGGTCAACGCTACGTTGGAAAAGTCCAAGGCATCGCTTGCCGAGGTGCCGACAAGGGACATGTTGGCAAAGCCGCCACTGTCGATCGCCTCGATCTCGTAGATGTTGATTGCGACCAGGGCCACATTGGACGCGACTGCGCTGATCCGATCAAAGCCTTCCCCACCTTCAACAATATCGGTACCGGCGCCAACGCCAGCCAGGAACAGATCGTCACCCGCACCGCCGTCCAGATTGTCATTTCCGGCGCCCATCACGATCGTGTCTGCGCCGGCAGAACCTGTCACCGTGTCATCGCCCGCGCCGGCATCGATACGGCTGATGCCGATCAAGATGGTTTCCGCGAAGTAAAGGGTGTTTGCCACAGAGGTGCCGAGCAGCACCACATTTGCAAAGCCCGCCCCATCAATCTCCTCGATGCGGTTGATGGACGAAACGCCGATGGTGACATTATCGGTTGTTGCGACCAGCCGGTCGAAGCCCTCGCCACCATCGATACTGTCGAAACCGCTGCCGGTGCCGGCCAGGAAGACATCGTCGCCATCGCCGCCACTCAGGCTGTCGTTGCCGCCGCCCAGCGCGATGCTGTCCGCGCCGGCCGAACCGATGACCGTATCATTGCCGGCGCCGGCATCGATGCGGGCAATGCCTGTCACCACGGTATTGGAGAAATCGAAGATGTTGGCCGCTGTGGTGCCAAGCAGCACCACATTTGCAAAGCCGGCCCCGTCAATCGCCTCGATTCCGGTAATCGCCGACAGGCCGATGCTGATGTCGTCGGCCGTTGCGACCAGCTGGTCAAATCCCTCACCGCCATCGATGCTGTCTACACCGGCGCCGACACCGACCTGGAAAAGGTCATCCCCCGCGCCGCCGCTCAGAGTGTCATTGCCGGCGCCCAGCACGATCGAGTCAGCTCCCGCCGAACCAATAACCGTATCATTGCCCGAGCCGGCATCGATGCGGGCAATGCCGGTGAGCGTCACAAGCGAGAAATCCAGCAGGTTGGCGGCGGTCGAGCCCAGCAACGATATATTGCTGAAGCCAGCCGCCGTGATCGCTTCGATGCCGACGATCGCCGCCACGGTGATGGCGGCGTTGTCGGTCGTCGCCTCGATGCGGTCCAAACCCGCGCCGCCGTCATAGCTGTCAACGCCATCGCCGGCAGCAAAGAGGAAGACATCGTCTCCGTCGCCGCCGGCCAATATGTCGTTGCCGGTGCCGCCGATCAGGACATCATTGGCCACGCCTCCGGTGAGCGTGTCATTCCCGCCCAGTCCGCTGATCGTCCAGCCATCGGTATCCGGCACGGCAAATACGTTGGCAGCACTTGTGCCCGTATAGGTGCGGGTGGGCGCTTCCGGCTGATCGGTGACGGCAATCTCCAGCTGCTGATCGCTGAAGAGACTGCCATCTGAAGCCCTGACGGTGACGTTGTAGCTGTTGTTCGCCAACGTTCCGCCGGGCTGTTCGAAATCAGGCGCGATGCGGAAAACAAGAGCGCCTGTCACCGCATCGATGTCGAACAGTGCAGCATCGCTGCCATGGATCGAATAGGCGATGTTGGTGCCTGCATCAGGATCGATGGCCGCAACGGTGGTGACCAGCAACTGGTTTTCAGGCAGCAACAGCGTTGCCGTTGCACCGCCGCCGTCGGAAACGATCCGGGGCGCCTCGTTGATGTTTGTCACCATTACCGACAGCAGCTGCGTGTCCGTCAAGGCGCCATCCGAAGCGGCCACCAACACCTCGTAGAGGCCGTTGGCATCGGCGTCGGTCGGGCCTTCGAAATCGGGCGCCTGGCGGAACCGCAGCGCGCCAGTCACAGCATCAATCTCGAAAAGGGCGCCATCCGCGCCGCCGGCAATACTGTAACCGATCAGGTCGCCTTCGACATCTTCGGCGGCCAGCGTAAGCGCCGCCAACGAACCCTCCGCAACGGTCACGCTACGCGGCTGGTCGCCGCTGGAGGCTGTTCCGTCATCACCCAGGATGGTCGGCGCATCGTTGACCGGGGTGATGGTGAGGGTGAAGTAATCCTCGATGGCGCTGGGGGCTGTCGGACCGCCGTTGATCCCAAACAGCTGCAAATCGATCACGCCATTGAAATTCGCCGGCGGCGTGCCGCTGAACGTCTGCGTGACGGGATCGAAACTCAGCCATGGATAAAGCGAACTGGGGAGGTTCGAATCGTAGGTGATCGGGCCGCTATTGCCGTTGCTGAAGGTGCCGGTGGGCACGGTGAAGCTCCACTGCGTATCCTCATCGATCACCTGGTCGGGAATGGGGGTGACCAGCCGGAATTCGGTATCATCGTCGGTCACGGTGACGCTGACGGTCAGATCATCGAACGCCAGGCCATCCGACACGCGCACGATCACCTGGTATATGCCATCGGCATCGGCATCGACGGGCGCCTCGAAATCGGGCGGCGCCTTGAACGCCAGACGCGCGACCGCGCCGTTGAGAGGCACGGTTTCGAACAGCGCTGCATCGGCGCCGCCGACGATGGTGTAGGAAAGGCCGGTGAACTGCGGGCCGCCGGCATCCTCGTCACCGGCCACCAGATCGACGATATCCGTCTGGTTCTCCAACAGGCTGACGGCCGCCGTATCGCCGCCATCGCCGGGCTGGAGAAAGACCGGCGGGCGGTTGGCCGGAGGCACGTCGAGAATCTGTGCCTTGACGTCGGCGCGGCTGTTGGGGCCGGTGTCCGTCCAACTGATCACCACACGGTCGCCGTCCAGAACGGCGATGGCAGAAGCAGATTGGGCACCGCTGAGCTGTGTGTTGACGAGGAACGAGCCGCCGATCGGAGAGCCATCGGCAGCCAGCAACTGGGCCCCGATGGCGCTGTCCGCGGCCTGCCCGATGGTCCAGCTGACCAATGCCCGCCCATCGGCAAGCGCTGCAACAGCAGGCTGGGTGTTGCTGCCGGGATCGCTGGATATGATGAATTGATCCCCGATGCGGTCTCCCGCCGGCGAAAACAGCTGGCCGAAGATGAAGCCGGAGGCCCAGGCGATCAGGATATTTCCGTTGGCCAAGGTGGCAGCGCGAGGTTCGAACTGATCGCCGAACGTCGCGCTGTTCACCAGCAACTCACTGCCAATGCGCGCGCCGGACGCATCGAACAGCTGCGCCCTGATGTCGGCGCCGGTGCGCGGGGTCGCAAGATCGCCGCTGCGGTCAAGCCAGCTGATCAGGAAACCACCATCAGCTGTAGCCGTGATGGTGGGCTGAGCCTGGTTGGACTGCGTTACACTGCTCACCAGCAACTCGCTGCCCAGCGGCGCCCCTGCGACGCTGAAGATCTGCGCGCGCACGGCGTTGCCGCTGTTGTCACCCATGCCGCGCCCGAAATCGGACCAGGTGACAACAAGATTGCCATTGGGTTGCCCCAAAATCACGGGTGCGGAAAACAGGCTGTTGCCCGGTGTCGCAACCAGCACCTCACTACCCGATCGGCTGCCATCGGCATTGAAGACCTGGAAACGGCCACCATCGTCCACCCAGCTGACGACAAACTGGCCGTTGGGCAATCCAGTCACTTTGGGTTGGCCCGAAAAGGCGGTTACGGGCGTATTGACCGGAAATTCGTCTCCCAGCCTGGCCCCCGCGGAGTCCAGAAGCTGCGCCTTGATCACGGGAAAATCCTGGCTTCCGGGGATACCTGACGATGCCTGCCACACGGCAACAAGGCCGCCGCCGGTCAGCGCTGCGATCGATGGGCGGATCTGAAAGCCGACCGTGGACATGCTGAGCAGGAATTCCTCGCCAACCGGCAGGATATTGGTGCCCGGTTCCAGATCATCGGTCACCGTGATCGCCAGTGTCTGCGCGTCGGTCAGTTCACCATCGCTCACCTGTACGATCACGTCATACACATTGTCACCGTCGGCATCGGCCGGGCTGCCGGCATCGGGCCGGGCCAGGAAACCAAGCCGGCCGGTTTGCGGGTCGATCTCGAACAGGGCGGCATCCGTCCCGCCCGCAAGGCTGTAGGTCAGGATGCTGGTGTCGATGTCTGCGGCCGCGATGGCGAGTACCGACAGGGCATTCTCGCCTGTGGAGACCGGCCGCACCAAGTCTCCACCCGCCGCCGTGCCATCTTCGCCCACTATGGTGGGTGCATCGTTGACTGGAGCGACGTTCAGGATGAAGCTTGTCTCGAGAAACTCTTGACCGCCGGTGGATGGATTGGTGCTGAAGGCAGCAACAAATACCTCGACAGGCCCGAAGAAATCGGCCGGCAGGTTGGCGGTGATTGTTCCGGTCGCTTCATCGAAGATAAGCCCGCTGCCATCGTCGACAAACCAAAAGGCCGAAAGGGAAATCGGCCCGCTGTTGCCATTGCTGAAGGTGCCAACCGGGATCGTGAAGGTCCAAGGGGTATCTTCTTCCACCTGTTGATCCGGGATCGGGGCTGCCAGCACGAGTTCGGCGGTGTCGTCCGCAACCGTCACGCTGATCGGCAGATCATCGAACAGGCTGCCGTCCGAAACCCGCAGGATCACTTCGTACACGCCATCGCCATCGGCATCGGAGGGATTCTCGAAATCGGGCGCAGTCCTGAACCGGAGCTCGGCCGAAAAGACCGCCTGTTGGGTCACATCGAACAGCGCCGCATCCGCCCCGCCCACGATGCTGAACGAGACGCCCGTGAACAGGGGACCGAAATAATCCCAGTCGATCGCCTCCACAAAGGCAGCGAAGGGCAGATTCTCGCTGGCGCTGGTGGCCAGAGACTCGATCGGCTGGAATGTGAAGCTGTCAACGAATTCAGGGGCATCGTTGGCGTCTTCCACTGTGATGCTGAGCGTCTGCTCGTCGTAATCCTGGCCATCAGAGGCGCGCACGACCACATCGTAGACACCGTCGAAATCGCTGTCGGACGGAGCTTCGAAATCAGGCGCAAACTGGAACTGCAGCGCCCCCGTTTGCGGATTGATCTCGAACAGCCCGCTGTCTGATCCGCCGGCGATGCTGTAGGTGATGGGATCGCCTTCCGGATCTTCGGCCGCAAGGCTGACGACGGAGAGCGAATTTTCGGCGATCGTCGCAAAGCGTAGCTGGTCCCCGCTGGCCGCCGTGCCATCTTCACCCACTATCGTGGGTGCATCGTTGACCGGCACGACATTGAGGATAAAGCTGTCTTCCAGATAGTTCTCAACACCCGTGTTGGGACTGACGCTGTAGGCGGCAATGAACACTTCGACCGGGCCATTGAAGTTCGCTGGAAGCGCGCCTGTGACAATGCGAGTCACTGGATCATAGCTCAGTCGGTCGCCGTCGCCGGCAGTCCAGAAGGGCGTGATCGAGATCGGCCCGCTGTTGCCATTGCTGAAGGTGCCAGCCGGGATCGTGAAGGTCCAAGGGGTATCTTCTTCCACCTGCTGATCCGGGATCGGGGCTGCCAGCACGAGTTCGGCGGTGTCGTCCGCAACCGTCACGCTGATCGGCAGATCATCGAACAGGCTGCCGTCCGAAACCCGCAGGATCACTTCGTACACGCCATCGCCATCGGCATCGGAGGGATTCTCGAAATCGGGCGCAGTCCTGAACCGGAGCTCGGCCGAAAAGACCGCCTGTTGGGTCACATCGAACAGCGCCGCATCCGCCCCGCCCACGATGCTGAACGAGACGCCCGTGAACAGGGGACCGAAATAATCCCAGTCGATCGCCTCCACAAAGGCAGCGAAGGGCAGATTCTCGCTGGCGATGGTGGCCAGAGACTCGATCGGCTGGAATGTGAAGCTGTCAACGAACTCAGGGGCATCGTTGGCGTCCGTCAGGGTCACGCTGATCGCCTGATCGTCGAACAGGCGCCCATCGGAGGCGCGCACGATCACTTCATAGATACCGTCGAAATCGGCGTCATTCGGACCTTCGAAATCCGGGCGCGCGCGGAAAGAGAGCGCGCCGCTGTCCGCATCGATGCTGAAGAGAGCAGCATCAGCCCCGCCGGCAATGCTGTACCGCAGCGGATCACCATCGGCATCGCTGGCCACCACCGTTGTAACCAGCAATTGATCCTCCGGATGGCTGATCGCGGCGCTGCTGCCGCCACCATCGGAACTGATCTGCGGCGCCGCATTGGGTGGAGGATCGCCGTCCAGAACCGCGAGAAGCTGGGCGCGCAGGTCAAGATCCTGGTTGCCGCCCGAAACGCTGGCGGCATCCGAAACCCAGGTCACCGCCAGGCCGCCGCCTTGCAGGGCTACGATCTGCGGCCAGATCTGGCCCCGAAGCGTATCGCCATTGACCAGGAACTCAGTGCCAATGCGCACGCCATCCGCACCGAACAATTGCCCCTTGATGCCACCATCGTAATCGCCAAGCGTGCCACTGTTATCGGCCCAGGTGATGAGGAAGCGGCCATCTGGAAGGGCTGCCACGGTGGGGCCAAACTGATCGCCCGCCGTGGCCGTGTTGACCAGGAAGTCGCCCGTGATCGGGTTGCCCGCAACATCGAATATGCGTGCCTTGACGCCCGATCCATCGCTGTCTCCCAGCGCGCTCGACCCATCGTTCCAGGTGGCAACGAAATTGCCATTGGCCAGACCGGCCAGCGCCACAGGAACTGGATCGCCGCCGGTGGTCGCACTCACCAAAATCTCGCCACCGGCTGGCACGCCGGCAGCATCGAACACCCTTGCCTTGAACGGGGCGGCTGGGGGGGTGCCCAAGGCCGCACCGAAATCACGCCAGCCCACCACGAAGCCACCATTGGCAAGGCTGGTGACAAAGGGCTGCTGCTGAAACCCCGCTGTCTGCGTGTTGACAAGCAGTTCCCCGCCCAGCGTCTGGCCGCTGGCGTCAAACAATTGCAACTTTATGCTGCTGTCGCTGCCATCGCCCTGCGGACCACTATAGTCATTCCATGCCACCACGAAGCCACCGGCTGCGAGGCCGGCAACAGTGGAGCCTTGAATCAATCCCGTTCCGGCTGGACTGACGCGGAACTCCCCTCCCACCGGCGCACCTGCCGCATCAAACAACTGAGCCGCGATCACCTGGGTCGAGTCTGAACCGGCCAGTTCGCTGGTTGTCCAGCTGATCACGAAGCCGCCGCCGGCCAGACGGGTCACGCTGGGCGCGGACTGATTGCCCTCGGTTACAGTATTGACCAGGAATTGCGTGCCAGCCGTGGTGCCATTGGCGTCGAACATCTGCGCCTTGATGGCATATCCACTGCCATCGCCGCTGGGTCCATCGTCAATCCAGCTGATGACGAAGCCGCCGCCCGCCAGGCTGGCCATTGCCGGGGATAGTTGCTGCCCCGGCGATTGACCATGCACAAGAATCTCGTTGCCAACTCGCTCAACCCTCGCCGACATCGGTTCGCCCCCACTCTGCAGATGCAAGCCAGAACGCAGACTACATGCTTACCGGCGAGCAAGCGCTGCCGTGCGGACCCCATGCTGGCCAAAGCGCTTCGATCGTTAATTATAGTGAATACTTGATGAAGGGCAATGAACTTTCTCTGGACCATCGAACCCGAAACTTCGTAATTTGCATTATGGCATTCGATCAAATCAATTTACTGAAGCGCCATCGCCCTGGAGCTCCAAGCTACTGGATTTCCAGCTGAACCAACAAGTCGCAGTCGAGGAGCAAGACCTATTCGCAGCCGGAACGCCATGGCGGCGGCAAGAAGAACGTCCGAGGAGTCCCCGGCCCGTCTCTGATGTCAGGTAGCGGTACCGCGGACACCCTTGAAATCGCGACGCCCGGCAATCAACCGTCTTGAACGCGTAGGCGATTGACGCGCGTGAAACACATTGCACTGCCCCGGCCTTGCCGCGCCGGACCGCCAATCGACAGGATCAATTCCTCTCCGACAGATTGCGCGACTGAGAAACGGGCCCGATTGCGGGTCTCTAGAAACTTGAAGGCCAAATTTCCAGTGAGTTCGACCATGCAAAACACCGGATAACAGAGAACAAGATCTCGGCATTCCTAATTCATGTCATGATAACAGAAATTTGGCGCGCCTGCTGGGATGAAGCTCGAACCAAACCCGCGCTGGAAACCGGGGCCCGCGGGTCGGCCCGCTTCCGGCGCTCAAGAATGATGGCAGATCTGCTGGGAGCAGGTTCGAACCACGCAGGCGCGGATTTGACGGGTTGGGGGTCGGCGGCAAATCCGCGCCCAACAAAAATGGCGGAGCGGGAGGGATTCGCACACGGGGCTTTTCTGTATTATATTCAATTCATTATCTCACACTGAACGGCGCTTCACCCACAAATTTACCCTCATAACTGACTAGAGGAATGAAACATTCCGTGCTCACTTTTTCGGTCAATCTATACCCATCGCTGCCAGCCATCTGATGCGCCAGAATCGCCTGCACAGAAGATGCAAGCTTGCCGACAGGTGCCAACAGTCTGGCTGAGGATATCAGCGACGAGCCTGTTCTGCGGCATGAGGCGGCGTGTTCGCGCAGAAATTGGTGATAATCAAACAAGCAGCGGATGGCGGCGTTGTTGGCAGGGTGAAGCGCTCTGCGAGCGCAGCACGTACGAACGGCAGCCGCTTTCCCAGGTCGAAGACGCGCAGCCGCGGACGATATGGCACGCACATGAGAGTCGCAGGCAAAGGCAAGTGCGATTGAAACGCCGTGCGTATTGCAAAGCATGATGACCATCTCGCGTCGCACGGCCCTCGCAGGCGTCACCGCAACTTTGGGCGGGGTGGACTTTGGCCACCCGGCGTTTGCTGGCCAATCGCCATTCGCTCCTGACGATGAGGCCGCATGGGGACGGGTGGCAGCGCAATATCCTATTGCGCGGGAAATCGCCCTTCTGGAGAATGCCTATTGGGGCAGCATGGCCGCTCCGGTGGCTGCCGTGCATCGTGAGCAGATCGCACGGCTGAACCGCGATAACAGCTGGTATGCCCGCCGCGCCATGATTGCAGACCAGGCGCGTGCCAAGGCGCGGGCAGCCGAAGCCATGGGCGTGTTGCCGGAAGAAGTCGGCTGGTGCCGAAATGCGGCCGAGGGGCTGACGGCCTTGATCATGCAGTTTCGGGACGTCGGCGCTGGCGATCAGATCCTATTTGCCGACACCGACTACGAAACCACGCAAGGCGCCATGCAATCTCTGGCAAAGGCGCGCGGTGCCCAAGTCATTAAGATCAATCTGCCAGTCACCATGACGCGAGAAAATCTGGTCGAGACCTACAGGGAGGCCATCGCTGGTGCGCCGCGCCTCAAGCTGGTGCTGCTGACCCACATGAGCCACCGCAATGGCCTGGTGCTGCCGGTTAGCGAGATTGTGCCGCTGGTGAAAGCGCGCGGCGCCCAAGCCATCGTCGACTGCGCGCAGAGCTTTTACCAGATACCGTTCAAGATTCCGGATTTCGGTGCTGACTTTGTTGGAATGAACTTTCACAAGTGGGTGGGCGCTCCGCTTGGTGTAGCGGCGATCTGGATACGAAAAGGTTATGCTGCGGCGATTGCGCCAGCGCCGGAACTGCCAAACGCTGCGCCGGACGATGTTCAGGCCAAGGTGCACCAGGGGACAGTCGATTTCGCTCCGCAGCTGACCATCCCGGCGGCGCTGGACTTCCAGGCGCTGATTGACCGGCAGGCCAAAATCGATCGGCTTCGGTACTTGCGCAACCGTTGGGTATCGCAGGTGCGTGGGCTGGAAGGCGTTGACATATTGTTGCCCGATGACCCTGCGCTTTATGGTGCCACGACATCCTTCCGCCTGCATGGCCAAGGTTCGCCTGAAGCCAACATCAAACTCACCGACATATTGCTCAACCGCTTTGGCATCATGACGGTCCACCGTGTGGGCCTGGCCGGCGGCACCTGCATTCGGGTCACACCATCATTGTTCACAATGCCGGCTGAGGTTGACCGGCTTGCCGCGGCGATCAGGCAGTTGGCCATGGAACGCCCGCTGCCGGCTTGAAACGCTCCCCGGCGCCTCGGCTGGTTCAATTGAACGCCTCGGTGATCGGGCATGGCCCTGCCCCGCCCCGTGCGCAATCCTTCACCAACCGCGCCAGAGCACGCCTGGCAGCCGTGAGCGCCGCGATCTGTTCGTCAAGGCTGTCGATCCGTGCCTGCGACAATTCCCGGATGCGTGTCCGGTCTGTGGCTGAATCAAGCGCTAGCAGCTCGGCGATTTCCGACAGGCGAAAGCCGGCACGCTGCGCGGCCCTGATGAAGATCAACCGTTCAACATCATTCTTGTCATAGGTGCGGATGGCACCAACCGCCGCAGGCACCGGCATCAATCCCTTGCGCTGATAAAACCGCACCGTTTCCACGCCCACGTCTGCTGCCGAGGCAAGGCGCGCAATCGTCATCTTCGCCATGTCTTGACTCCGTATCATGGTCCGGAGGCTACATAGAGCAGGCAATCACGCGAATCGAGAGAAATTGCCTTATGGATGCTCCCCTTCCTCGAACCGCAACGCTGGTCCGCATGGCGTTGCCCGATCACACCTGTCCTTATGGCCTCAAGGCACGGCACCTGCTGAAAAGCCACGGCTACACGGTCGAAGACCGGCTGCTCTCCAGCCGCGAAGAGGTCGACGCCTTCAAGGCCGAGCAGGGCGTGATGACCACACCGCAAATTTTCATTGCCGGCCAGCGGGTGGGCGGCCACGACGATCTCAGGCGCTGGCTCGGCTTCCAGGTGCGCGATCCAAAGGCGCTCACCTATCGCCCTGTGATTGCGCTGTTCGGCATGGCTGCTGCCATTGCGGCCGCGCTCAGCATGGCCACGATGGGCAGTGCGTTAACAGGCCACGCCGTGGAATGGTTCGTCGGCATCGCCATGTGTATGCTGGCGTATCTGAAGCTGCGCGACGTTGACAGCTTTGCCACCATGTTCCTGAACTATGATCTGCTGGCACGGCGCTGGGTGCCCTATGGCATCGTCTATGCGTGGGCCGAAGCCTTTGCCGGCGTGCTGATGCTGTCGGGCCAATTGCCCTGGCTGGCGGCCGGTGTGGCGCTGTTCATCGGCGGCATTGGCGCGGTCAGCGTGTTCAAGGCCGTCTATATCGACAAGCGCGAGCTGAAGTGCGCCTGCGTCGGTGGCGACAGCAACGTGCCGCTGGGCTTTGTTTCGCTTTCGGAAAATCTGATCATGATTGCCATGGCAGCCTGGATGCTGTTTGGCGGATGAGGGCACGACGCCCACCGCGCGTAAGGCACAGTGAAACAATTGGAGCCCCCCCGATGAACCGCCCGCTTCGTGCGATGTTGACTGTCTTTGCAGCCCTGCTGGCAATGCCCGCGATGGCGGCAACCTATGATCTTGTCGTCGAAAAGGCGAACAGGATGATCGCGCCTGGCCGCAGCGACAAGGTGATCACCATCAACGGCACCGTCCCCGGCCCAGTTCTGCGCTTCCGCGAAGGCGAAGAGGCCGTGGTGCGGGTGACAAACAAGCTGGATGCCACCACCTCCATCCACTGGCATGGCCTGCTGGTCGATGGCGCCTATGACGGCGCGCCGGGCTTCAACGGGTTCAACGGCATCGCGCCGGGCACTACCTACACCTATCGCATCCGCATCCGGCAGAGCGGCACCTACTGGTATCACGCCCACAGCGGCGGCCAGGAACAGGCTGGCCAATATGGCGCGCTGCTGATCGCGCCGAAGGGCGAGGACCCGATCAAGGCCGATGCCGAACATGTGATCCTGCTGTCGGATCACACGCGGCAGGACCCGGATCGGGTCCAGCGCAACCTGAAAAGCGACAGCGGCTATTACAACTGGAACAAGCGCACTCTGCCCGAGACCCTGCGCGACGCCAAGAAGTTCGGGATGAAGGCGACACTGGCCGAACGCAAGGCCTGGGGCGACATGCGGATGGACGCCACCGATATCGCCGATGTGTCGGGCTACACGATCCTTGCCAACGGCCAGCCCACGCAGGCCAAGCCCAGCCTTGCCTTCACGCCTGGACAGCGTGTGCGGCTGCGCTTCATCAACGGCAGCGCGATGAGCTTCATGGATGTGCGCATCCCTGGCGTGGCTATGACCATTGTTGCCGCCGACGGCCGGCCAGTGCAGCCGGTGCAGGTGGACGAGTTCCGCATCGGTGTTGCCGAAACCTATGACGTGATCGTGGAGCCAAGGGCCGGAGCGCACGCGCTGTGGGTGGAGACTCTGGACCGCCGCGCCACTTTGCTGGCTGCTTTGACCAGTGATCCGGCGCTGCCGGTCAGTGCGCCGCCACAGCGGCCCAAGCAGGTGCTGCTGCTCGCCGAGATGGGTCACAGCATGCCGGCGCCGGGCGAAGCCTGCAGCGCCGAACACGCCGCCATGGGTCATTGTCAGCCAACCGGCGTGACGCTGGCGGCTGCCAAGGGGTCCGCTGGTGCGCCAGACCATGCGGCGATGGGGCATGGCTCCCCGCAGGCGCCGGCCGTCAAGCCGGCAAGCGATCCTGACTGCGCGCCCGAACACGCGGCAATGGGCCATTGCACGCCCAAAACACCGGCCGCGAAGCCCATGTCAGATCCCGACTGCCCGCCTGAACATGCCGCGATGGGACATTGCACGCCCAAGGCACCCGCACCCAAGCCGGCGGCTGACCCGGCCAAAGACCCGAATTGTCCTCCCGAGCATGCCGCCATGGGCCACTGCACTCCGAAGGCCGCGCCCCGCGTCGGCACCGCCGTGGCGCTGGCTGAAAAGCCGCAGGGCGGCATGCCGTACCCGGTGGTGGATTATGGCTATGGCAAGGATCCGATGGCCGGCATGGACCACAGCCAGATGAAGGGCATGATGGCCATGCCGGTGCTGGGCAAGGAAGGCGACACTGATGGCAGTGGCCGCGTTTTCGGCTGGGCAACCGGCGCGCCTTATGGCGCCCGTGTGCTCTCCATGCGCGACCTGGCGGCGCTGGAACCGAAGGCCGATGCGGCCCCGGCCACCCGCGAGATTGTCGTGCGGCTGCAGGGCAATATGGAACGCTATATCTGGACGCTGAACGGCAAGAAGTTCGGCGAAGGCCCGCCCATCGACGTGAAGTTCGGCGAACGGGTGCGCGTGACCTTCGTGAATGAAACCATGATGGCCCACCCGATGCACTTGCACGGCATGTTCTTCGAGGTGGAAAATGGCCAGGCGCCCGGGCTGATGCCGGAGAAGAACGTGATCGTGGTGGCACCGGGGCGCACCCAGTCAATCATCCTCACCGCCAACGAAGCCGGCGAATGGCCGCTGCACTGCCACCTGCTCTACCATATGGGCTCTGGCATGATGCAGAAGCTGGTCGTGGCCAATGTGGCATCAGCTGACGGCTCGAAGCTTGGCGTCAGCCAGCACAGCGGGCACTGATCCAATGCGATTGCTTCCCCTTATTGCAGCACTGGTCGCTGCCCCTGCGTTCGCCCAGAGCCAGACACCCGAGGCCCGAGCAGCCGGTCATGAACATGATGGCGGCATCAACAATTTCACGCTGGTCGAAGAAGCCGATATTACCCGATTTGAAGGCAGCTGGGCCATAAACTGGGAGGCTCAGGGCTGGATCGGCAGCGACATGGACAAATTCTGGTGGCGCACTGAGGGCGAAACCAAGGGCCCCCGTATTGAACAGTCTGAGTTCCAGGCGCTCTACAGTCGCAATGTTGCCACATTCTTTGACGCCCAGGTGGGCCTGCGTCAGGATATTTCGCCCGATGCGCGCACCTATGCCGTGGTGGGGGTGCAGGGCCTGGCACCGCTGTTCTTCGAAACCGAAGCACATGTGTTTTTGGGCTTCAAGGGTGATGTGCTGTTGCGGCTGCGCCAGTCGTTCGATCTCCGGATGACCAACCGGCTGGTGATCCAACCACTGTTCGAAACTGATATTTATGCCACCCGCGTACCAGAGCGGTTGATCGCACCGGGTCCGGCGATCGTCGAAACTGGCGTGCTGACACGGTATGAAATCACCCGCCGCGTTGCACCCTATGTGGCGGTGATGTTCGAGCGGCGCCTGGGCGAGTCGAGCCGGCTTGCGCGGGCGGCGGGAGAGAATCCGGGAGGATGGTCCATCCGTACCGGTGTGCGCTTCTGGTTGTGATGATTGTTGGCCACGTTTTCGGTCGATCCGGGTTGCATCTTCAGCCTGTGAAATAGCAGGCGCGCTCATGTATTCTTTCGAGGTCAAAGTTGACGTCGATGGCTGGCTAGGGCGGTTTCCGACCAATCTGCAGCAGCGTCATCGTGATGACTCACCATTTCCCTGCGGGGCGGACCGCTTTTGCTCCGGCGCTGCGTCAAGTGCCGGTTATTAGTCGGAATGCGCCGCGCCCTGCTCGCTCCTGGCCCCGAACCGAAATCGGCTCCGAGCCGATGATCCAGATTGACGGAAACCGCTCCAGATGGTGGCTGCGTCGGGAATGATTGAGCCCTCGATCATCACCATGCCTGCATTTTGCAGGTCAGCGGCGAGGATCATTGTTTTCCATAGGCAGTGCCGCGCCGTTCGCGCGAAGTCGCTGGCCCTGATTGCGCGCATGCATGCTGCGGTGCAATCTTGCCCAACTCCGACGTGTATCGCAGCGCGAGATCCACCGGTGCTCGTCTCTTCCCAGGCCAGATCGCTTCGTCGATTTCCGCAATAAATTGTCGCCAGCCACAAGCGCATCAGCTTGTCGGCAAAGCTCTTTTTCAAATGGTGTACATAGTAAATCACTCCAATTGGCACCTGGTTGTGCTTCAAATCGGTTTCCATGCTCACGGTCCATTGCGCGCCACGGATTTCGCTGCGATGCCGTGCACAAAGCCGCGCGCAAACGGCGCTGACAGATGTCCAATATAGCTGCGCGGAAAGTCGGCATCTCCATCAATACCCAGTTCTCCAGCCCTCGGAGCCGGGCGATCATTCAGCATGAATGTGCCAAGCAAGTGGTCCCAGACTGTTGTGAACAGGCCGAAGTTCACGTCGCCGTCGGTGGCCGATGCGATGTGATGATGGCGGTGCGCAGGCGCGATCGCCCAAAAATAGCCGAGCTTGCCGATACGCATATCAACGTTGGAGTGCTGGAGGAGCAATTGGATCGCCACGGCGAAACTGAGGAGCCACGCCACGGTGGAGCCAAAGCCGAGCAAAATCAGCGGGACCGTTGCCGCAGTAAGTTCGATAGCCTGATGCACCGGGTGCTTCATCAGGCCGTTGAACCCGTAGAGCCGCGGCGCCGCATGATGGACGGAATGCAGCCGCCAAAGCCAGCGATAGCGATGGCTGAAAAAATGGGTCAGCGAAATGCCTGCGTCGGCGATCAGGATCGCAAGTGCAAGCTGCAGCCAAAGTGGCCATTCATGGGGCCACAGATCGAGCCCTGGCACATGCGCCGCGACGAGCGGCAGCGACAGCACCGAAATGAAGATCGACACCTCGTTCACAATCACGTGCCATAAATTGGTGGCAGAGTCGCGATGGTCTCGATTCCATTCAGGTTCATAGGGAAGGATGCGCTCGCCCGCGAATGACACCAGGATCGCCGCAAGCAAAAGCACCGGCAGGACCCAAACCGGCAGACCTGCTCGCAAAAGCGCAACAGCGCCGCCAACAAAGCCCACAAAAAAGACGGGCGCATACCCATGGCGCAAGAGCGTTTGAACAGCGTGCATCGCATACTCCTTCAGCGAAGCAGCTGACAGCATTGCTACATCAATTCTTGAACGGATCGGCTATCGCGCCGCAGGCTGGAGCTTTGCGCGGTGCGCGGCGTTATACCGAACATGCGGCGCATCGCCCGGGCGAGATGTGCCTGGTCGGCAAAACCGCCTGCCGCTGCCGCCATCGCCAGCGTCTCCCCATCGTTCATCGCGCGTGCAGCCCGCTCGAGTTTGCGCCAGACCAGCCAGGTCGAAAGTGGCAGGCCCAATTGTTCACGCGCCAGTGTCCGCAGCCGGGACTCGGACAAATCACACCGCCTCGACGTCTCGCTGATCGAAGCGGTTCCGGGTGTTTCGGCAAGTAGTGCCAGGGCGTGCCGAAGCCGACGATCGAGTGGCGGCTTTGCATCGTGGCGCTCGGCGACGCGCCCTATCCAATGCGGCAAATCTTCGTCGGGTCGTTGTGCGGGGAAGGCATTCGGGTCGATGACACAAATATCGGCCTGCGCGGCGAGGTCGGAAAGCCGGAACGCGAGCGGTGATTGCGGCTCGGCATACAGCAGTGTGACGTTGCCGCGCGAGGTCAGCGCATGTTCAGCCAGGGGACGAATCAGGATGACAGCGCCAACATGGTCCTCTCCTTTACCCGACACGACGGTAGCTGAACCCGCTTCAGCAAACACTACCTGAATGGCAGCATGCGCGTGTAGCGTATTATCGGCAGCCGAGCCTCGATAGACGGCCCAGCCGTCGCCGAACGTGATGGTTCCAGCCCAAGCCATCGTATCTGGATGCCCGTCCATTGATACCTCGCGCTGCTCGGCGTCGTAACAGTCCGAGATTTGCAATTATTGCTGACCAGCGGTTATGTCACCGATCGATTTTAACCTTGCCAATCTGCGATCAAATCACTTCGAAGCAGAAAAAACTCCAGGGTCAGTCTCAGATTTTTCTGCATCCCGATGCTTGTCTGCCTGCCACGCGACTAACTTCAATGTGCCGGGCAGCGAAAACTGCGGCTCACCAAAATTCTGACTCGGTGACAGTGCGCTGCCCCTGCACGCGCCCACAATTTTATTTTAACCAGCAGTCAGGGCCGTGAGAAGGTCAGTGTGGACAGGTTCAGCACAAAGCGCTCAGCCTTGGCGGGCGGCGTCATCACTGCCGCGAATAGCATCATCGAGCCCTTTGCCTCAGAAGCGATATGAACCTCACCGTTGCTGTCAGTCCTCAAATGCGCGCGCTTGCCTTCTGCATTGACCAGGTCGACCGGGTAATCGGCAAGCGGCTGTCCAAGGTTGAGCAGCCGAAAATGATCAGCCGACGTGCCAGTTGCAATGAACTCGAGAGCAACCCCCATTGGGCGGCCTGCTGAACCCGACGCATCGCATTGCCGCACGCAGAGCATGGTCTTCGCAAATCGGCGGGATGACACCTTGAGCGTTCTGGGCTTTTCCAGCTTCTCTACGGCCGCAAGCGCGTTCGGGCTGACGCGGTATTCTTCGAGTATCAAGGGAATGCGATCCTCCGCATACTCTACGTCGCGATCAAGAGTTTTGATCCCGGCCACTATGGTGCCGGCGCCCTCGGCAGTTAACTGCAGGTTGAGTGCCTTTTCGCCCGGTCCGATGATTGCTATCTGAGGCTTGCCGGCGCCATTAACGAATAGCTGTTCGACACGGTCGGGGGTAACGACCGTCGTTGGCTGCGGGAAGCTCGAACCGACAGACGCCTGTAGCCTCAGCGGCCCCGGCTGCGTAGCGGTAAACTGGTTGGGCATCAGAAAGAAGTCATGGGCCATTGTCGCGGAGGTCATTCCAAGGGCGGCCATTGCTCCAGCCAATCCTGCAAGCTTTTTCATAATCCCGTTCCCTCGTGTTCGACGATAATGCCGGCCCATTGTATTGCAGGCCGAAGCGACAAATGCAAAGAAACCCGTAAGCCATTGCATGCGGCCGGCGGCCGACGCCTTGAGTGGCACTGGGGAAGCTCTCACACCGGCGTTTCTGCACCAGGAGTCAGAGCCGGCAGACTAGCAGTGCCCTTCAGATCTGCACGAGGCCGATGTTGGGGCGCCGGTTACAGAGGTATCCGAAACTGGCAGTTGCCTGGGGTTTCCCATTCGGTTGTAAAGGCGTCAGCAGACTCAACCTGCGGTCCTTAGCTCTAGTACGGGAGCAAATCCGCCGCCGGGCGTTCGCATGTTTGTGGTCTGGCCTTGGTAAAGCCGTGCAGCGGCCAGCAGAGTGGCGCCGGCGTAGGTATACAGTCTCACGTCGAGTTTGAATTTTACCGGAGCACCATCCTGAATTATGTTTCTTCCGCTTGGGGCCGCGTAGGCTTGTGCAACGTAACCACCCTGAAGAATCTCCGCCCAAACTTTCCGGGTCACCTTTTCGCCGCGATACGCCGCTTTGCTGCCGTGACCGCCGGCCGGCTTGAAGAACTGGTTACCTCGGTCTGCCCAAAGATGGTCGGCATTGCTTGCGTCGATAATGACTGTTGCTGGGACGGCTGCCTCCAGCACCTTGCGGTGCGCCTCACCGAGCCCCCAGCGCTCGAGCCTCAGGCTGTCAGACAGCAAAGAAAGGATGCGCTTGTCCGCAAGGAGCGCGTGATTGTGTGGGTTGGGCGTTACGACGACCACATCGCTCTCGTACGCCGCGCGAAGTGCGGCGTGCCGCTTTTCGGCCAGGCCGAAATCCACCAGGCGGTTGTAGACAAGGTCGATTGCCTTGCCGTCAATTGTCAGTCTCGTGCCAGTGAAATCGAGGGCGCCAGCGTCGGCTATCACCGTGCGGATGCCACCGGCTTCAAGCACCGCCCGAGCCAGTTTGAATTCCGGCAGCATGAACTGGCTGTCCGGATCGTCGTCGATGATGGCGATTGTCGATGGCCGTCCGACTCTGCCCTGCCGCTGCCATTCTGAGGTGAACATTGCGAGGATTTGGTCGCCAAAGGCGCGTGGTGGATTGAAATCTCCAACAAGTGATTGCACCTCGCAGCAGCAAGCGCGTTGCGCAGCGGCGAGCGTGTGATTCAGGAAGGCGCCCCCGGCATTGGTATTGACTTCAATCAGCCGTGGCCCCGCGGCGGTAATGTGGAAATCATACCCCATCAATGCGCCGACAGGCCCGAAGTCCTTAGAGGCAATCGGCGGTGCCCATGCCAAGGCGGCATCCTGAAATGCGGGAAGACGTGCAGCCGTCTCGACCGCGAGAACCACAGCTTCCATTGCCGAGCCCGTGTTGTGGGATACAAAGACGGGCACGTGCGAGAAAAGTGACGGGTGCGTGGCAGCAAGTCCGGCCGCAAACCCCGTTGTCCCGACTTCGACATCCAGCTTTTGCATCAAGCTTGGGCGGTCGAGCGTAATGCAAAAGCACCCTTGGTTCAGGCGTTCGGCCGGGTCGGGCGCCGTGGCAGACGAAGATGTCCCGTCGGCCATCATCCCGGGGGTGCATCCCGGTAATGGATCGCCCGGTCGACAAGCTCGTTCATAAGCGATGCCGCCTGGGTTGTCAGCGGGTGCGTGGTCATGCCGGCGCGCGGCGAGATCTGCGTGGCCATCGATCGGGCGAGGTCATGCTGCCGCTCCGGCGCGCCCGCCAGCAAGGCCGTCACCAGATTTTCCAGCGCGATGACCCTGATGCGAAGCTGCACCAGTTCGGTATTGGTCAGTTCAGGAATCTCTGGGGCGGGAAGCCCTGCGGTGCTTTCCTTGGGGCCGCACCTGCCGGCGCCGCCTTCATTGTCCCACTCCGACAGCGGCAGTCGCTGGCTTTGCGGTTCAGGTCCGTCGCAGACTCTCGTGGTCATGACATGTTCCTATCGTTGTATGTGCGCGCTTACCGATTATGCCTCAGGCGGGGCTCGGAGCCGTGCAGCGACCGTTGGCAAATTCATGCTGCCGGCGATCTGGCGGCGGACGAACCACAGCACCAATAGCGGCACCACCAGCCACATCAGCAACGGTGCAAGCCCGATGCCGAGCCAAGGCGTGACCGGCATGGCGGGCGTGTAGCGCCAACTGAAAGCGCCATCGTACCGGGTGGCGATGATTTCGATGGCAATCGTTATCGCCAGACCAATCGCTAAGAAGCCCACGACTTGCGAACGCTTTGGCGTGCGTACCCACGCTGGCGACTGCGAGAGGGCCGCAACGGCGGCGAAGGCGAACAGCGTAATCAATGCGTCGCCCAGCGTGGCCACCATGCAAATCCGAGTTCCTTGGAGATGCGACAATTCGGATGTGCCGGCATAGAGCCACATCTGGCCGAACTCCCAGGGCAGGCTCAGCAACAGCGCGAAAATTGCGATGTTGAATGCGGGATGGTCGACCAGCGTCTTCACAGTTCGGCACTTCTGAGGCGTAGCGCGTTGCCAACAACCGATATTGACGACAGCGCCATGGCGGCGGCGGCGATCACCGGTGAGAGCAGCAGCCCAAACGTCGGATACAGCACCCCGGCAGCCACAGGCACGCCGATGGCATTATAGACAAAGGCGAGGAACAGGTTCTGGCGGATGTTGAGCATGGTGGCATGGCTCAGGCGGCGGGCGCGGACGATGCCATTGAGGTCGCCCTTCACCAACGTCACCCCGGCGCTTTCGATGGCCACATCAGTGCCGGTGCCCATGGCAATGCCAACATCGGCGGCAGCAAGCGCGGGCCCATCGTTGACGCCGTCTCCGGCCATGGCAACTACGCGGCCTTCGGCTTTCAAACGGGCCACTACGGCACTTTTGGCATCGGGCAGCACATCGGCTTCAACCTCATCAAGCCCAAGGCGACGCGCTACGGCCTCGGCGGTTACGCGATTGTCGCCAGTGACCATGATGACGCGGATGCCTTCGGCCTTGAGCGCTGCCAGGGCACTGGGCGTGGACTCCTTCACCGGATCGGCAATCGCAATGACCCCGGCCGCCTTGCCATCGACAGCGACGAGGATGGCAGTGGCGCCGTCACGGCGATGGCGGTCGGCGGCATCGGTCAACGCTGCGGTATCAACGCCGAGCTCCGACAAATAGGCGGGGTTGCCGATGGCCACCCGATGGCCGTCAACGGTGCCGATGACGCCTTTGCCGGTAGGCGCGTCGAATTCGGTCGCGGTTTCCACAGCAAGCGTGCGGACTGCGGCTTCGGCGACAATTGCGGCTGCAAGCGGGTGCTGGCTCGGGCGCTCGACGGCGGCGGCAAGGCGCAGCAATTCAGCCTCGGTGAAGCCGCTGAACGGTTCGATGGCGACAACCTTGGGTTTGCCCTCGGTCAGCGTACCAGTCTTGTCGACAAGCAGCGTGTCGACCTTCTCCATCCGTTCCAACGCTTCGGCATTCTTGACGAGCACGCCGCCGGCGGCGCCGCGCCCAACGCCAACCATGATCGACATCGGCGTGGCGAGCCCAAGCGCGCAGGGACACGCGATGATCAGCACGGTGACGGCAGCAACGAAGCCATAAGTGAAGCGCGGTTCAGGCCCAAAGGACGCCCAGACGATGAACGCCAGCACGGCAACAACAATGACGGCCGGCACGAACCATCCGGCTACCTGATCGGCGAGCCGCTGGATCGGCGCGCGGCTGCGTTGGGCATCGGCGACCATCTGCACGATCCGCGCCAGCATCGTGTCGCTGCCAACCTTGTCGGCACGCATCGCGATGGCGCCGGTCTGGTTGATCGTGCCCGCGATCACGATGTCGCCAACCGATTTGCTCACCGGCATGGACTCACCGGTAACCATCGATTCATCGATCGTGGAATGTCCCTCGGTCACGCTGCCATCCACAGGCACGGCTTCACCTGGACGAACGCGCAACAGCTCGCCCACGGCGACCAGGCCAAGCGCGATTTCCTCATCAGACCCGTCTGGCTTCAGCCGCCGGGCCGTCTTGGATGCCAGATCGAGCAGGGCGCGGATGGCGCCCCCGGTGGCCTCACGCGCGCGCAGTTCGAGCAATTGGCCTAGCAGAACCAGCACAACGATAATTGCGGCGGCTTCAAAATATACTGCGACGGCGCCATCCATGCGGCGGAATGCCGGCGGGAACACATCTGGCGCGGCGGTGGCGATGACGCTGTAGGCCCAGGCTACACCCGTCCCCATGGCAACCAGTGTGAACATATTCAGGCTGCGGTTGACGATGGATCGCCACCCGCGTTCGAAGATTGGCCAACCCGCCCACAGGACCACGGGTGTGGCGAGCATCAGCTGGATCCAGTTGGAAATCTGCGGCGCCACGACATGGTCGATGTTGAGCAGGTGACCGCCCATCTCGAGGATGAACACCGGGATCGTCAGCGCCAGCCCAATCCAGAAGCGGCGCGTGAAATCGGCAAGCTCAGGATTTGGCGGCGTGTCTGCGGTCATCACTGCCGGCTCGAGTGCCATCCCGCAGAGGGGGCAGGCGCCAGGTCCGACCTGGCGGATCTCGGGGTGCATCGGACAGGTGTAGATTGTGCCTTCGGGCACCGGTTCATGCGAACGCAATTCAGCCGGCGTCAGATACTTCGCCGGGTCGGCGATGAACTTCGTCCGGCAGCCGGCGGAGCAGAAATAATGGGGATGGCCGGCATGCTCGGCGCGGTGAACCGCTGTATGCGGGTCTACGGACATGCCACAGACCGGGTCTTTCACCGTTGCCCCAAGGGCGTCCCCTTTGGCGGCGCCGCAGCAAGCATGGGCCTTGGCATCAGTTCCGGAGTGCGTGAGCTGGTGATCTTCCATGGCCTGCGTCCTTGTAATTCAAGCGTTGCGGCGCAATGTCAGGGTTAACATCGTGTCAAGGTCAAGAGGTATTGTATGAACATCGGCGAGGCGGCGACTGCGGCAGGTCTAAGCCCGCGGATGGTGCGCCATTATGAAAAGATCGGGCTGACACCGAAGGCGCTGCGAAGGGACTCCCAGTATCGGGATTATTCGACCAATGACGTGCATCGATTGCGGTTTATCGCCCGGGCACGTGACCTTGGCTTTTCGATCGACGAGATCGGCGAGTTGCTGGTGCTCTGGAGCGACCAGACGCGGGCAAGTGCCGACGTCAAAGCGTTGGCGACGGCCAAGATTGCCAACCTGCGGGACCGCGAAAGGGCGTTGCACGCGATGCGGCGTTCGCTGGAGCACCTTGTTGCGACGTGCAGCGGCGACGATCGTCCGGACTGTCCTATAATTGAGGAACTCGCCGGCAGCGTTGGTTGAGCTGCGGGGTTCTCTCGTCGTTTCTTTAAGCGTCGCTGCCCTCAAGCAGGCAGCTTTGGCGGCATCGGACCCGTGTGCGCGAGCCCGATGTGCCATCTCCATTACTGCGCCTTCTTGCCGTTTCGCTTCAGCCACGACTGGAGGCTTGCGACTTCCTTCTCCTGCATCGCGACGACCTTCTGCGCCATGACGCGAACGTCCTTGTCGGCTGCTTGGGAGACGGCAATCTTCGACATTGCAATCGCACCGCGATGATGCTCGATCATCTTACGGACCCAGGTTTCGGACGCATCGGCGCCGACAACCATCATCTTATGGTGCATCGCCATGCCGGCTTCCGCGTAAGGATTGGCGGGCGTGTTCTTCATCATTTCGCCCATTTCGGCCATCTTGGAATGGTCCATCGGCTGCATCGGGGTGCCCGGCTTGGCCTGCCCCTCACGGTTCATGCCGGCCATATTGTCGTGACGCATACCCTGCATTCGGCTGTGATCAACAGGTGGGAGCATTTGAGCGGCACCCGGGCTCGCCAAAAACAAAGCTGCCAGTGCAAGATATTTGTGCATCGTCGTGCCTTCCAACGTGCCTGCCAGTTGATCTCACGCAAAGCGCGCTGTCCGACCTCGGGCAGGCATGGGCAGGTGCATGGTCTATAACGCTGCAGGAAGTTGAAAAGTTCCGAGCCAATCGACGATTGCCTGCAAAGAGACAGCAAGAAGGACTACGATTGGTTTGAACGGTGCAGCGCGTTGACCGCCTTCAAAGGCCCAGATCCAACTTTCAGCTGGCGCGCCCGGCGTGGGATGAGACGACATTGGTTCATTTCTGCGACGCTCAGTGTGGCTGCACACAGTGCCGCGTTTGCGCCTGACGCCGGCGAGCGAACAAATAGCGTCAACCCTGTTGCGGGCTCCCGGGTCTGGTTTTAAGCAACTACAGATGAGTTCACGACGCCACCGCTTTCACCTTGGCGCAAGCCGATTGCACAAATGGCTGGCGCTGATCGTCGGGGCGCAGTTGTTGATCTGGTTCGCCAGCGGCGCACTGATGAGTTTCTGGCCGATCGAGGAAATTCATGGCGACCATCTGGTCGACCGAAAGACCATAGACGCGCTTCCGGCCGGTATCGCTCTCGCCGATTCCGCAACTTACCTGCGCGGCAACGGGGCCGACCGCGTGACGCTCCGGATGCTGAACGGCAGGGCCGTCGCCGAAGTTGTCCGAGGCAGTAAAGTCCAGTTGTTCGATGCCGTCGCTGGCACGCCGCTGCCTGCTGTTGACGCACAGTCAGCGGCTGCCATTGCCAGACGGGCCTGGATTGGTGGTCATGTTACGGCGCCAATCACCAGCAAGGTCACAGCGGCGAGTCCGGAGTATCGTGGTCCGTTGCCGGCATGGCGTGTTGCATTCGCCGATCCTGACCAAACCAGCGTATTCGTCGCTGTCGATACCGGGCAGATCGCTGCAGTGCGCACCGCGAATTGGCGGCTGTTCGATTTCTTTTGGGGCCTGCATATCATGGACTGGACGGAGCGGGACAATTTCAACACATGGTGGCTACTGGCGTTTGCGATCGGCGGTTTGATGCTCGGCCTGGCCGGTACGGTGCTGCTGGCCATTCGCTGGCCAATCAAGCGCGGACTTTTCCGCCGTCGCTAGGTGGCCCAATTTTGCTCTGAATTGAAAGGCCTTTTCCCCCATGCGACAGTATCTTTTGGCTCTTGTGCTTGTTGCAGCGCCTGCGATGGCGACAGGTGACATCGTCATGCACCGAGACCCCGGTTGCGGTTGCTGCGAAGCCTGGGCGACAAAGGTTGCCAAGGAGTTCGGTCAAAACGTCAAGATGGTCGACGATGCCAACCGCGCCAGCCTTCACAAACAGCTTGGCATGCATCCCGCGCTGGCATCGTGCCATACCGCGATCATCGCCGGTTTGGCCTTCGAAGGTCATGTGCCAATTGCGGAAATGAAGCGTGTGTTGGCCAAACGTCCAGCCGGCGTCACGGGCCTTGCAGTCCCGGGCATGCCGATTGGCTCGCTCGGCATGGAAGTCCCTGGCCGGGTAGCCGACAAATACGCTGTTATAGCATTCGGTGGTGGGAAAGCGGCGGTTTTCGCGCAGCGCTGAGTAACCTTGCGCCCGTCTATACCAATATAATAAGCAAAGTAATACGTTTATCGTGCTCTTGGACAATCAAGCGGGAGTGACGGAGTATGCATCAAAATATTTTCTGACAAAATCAGAGTTATTGGCGTGGTCGGAATTGTAAATTTTTCGCGACAGGAGGCGACACATGTCTGAGAACAGCCCGCTGTCATTAGAAATCACAAAAAACTGCCTTTATGCAGCTTCGACAGGCGGCAAGACGGTATCATGTCGCTACTGTGTTTCGAAGTAATCTGATTTGGCCTTTGCTCCGGATTGTACAACGCTCAGGAATGCGCCGGCTCGTCCGGCTGGCAATTTGCATCTGCCGTTTCCATCTGGATTGCCAGATGGGTGATGTCAAATTCGCGTTGCACCACTGCCTCGATGGCTTTGCGCACGTCGTCTGTGGCCGCTTCGGGTGCGACAGAGACATGGGCCGTCAGGCTGATATCGTCCTGAGACATTGACCAGATGTGGAGTTCATGCAGGCTGGTCACGCCGGGAACCGCGGAAATCGCGCCCCGCACGCTGTTCAGTGTCAAGCGGGCCGGGACGCCTTCGAGCAGGATATTGGTCGCGTCCCGCAGCAAGGTCCAGGTCCGCGGCAACACCCAGATGGCGATGGCGACAGCAACGATGGGATCGACCCAAGTCCAGCCTGTCCACCGTATCAGCAGCGCGCCGCCGATGACGCCGAGCGAACCGATCATGTCGGCCCAGACTTCGAGATAGGCGCCCTTCACGTTCAGGCTGCGCGCCTGCCCGGCCGACAGCAGTCGCATGGAAACCAGATTGACGACAAGACCGATGGCCGCAACCACCAGCATTCCCAGCGAGCCGACCGGTTCGGGATTGGAAAACCGGCGCACGGCCTCCACAAACACATAGATCGCAACGGCAAACAGCAGCGCAGCGTTGAAGGCGGCCGCCAGCACCTCGAAGCGGCGATAACCGAAGGTGCGCCGCTCATCAGCCGGCCGGGCGCCAACCCGGATGGCGATCAGCGCGATGGCGAGCGCGGCCACGTCGGTGAGCATATGCGCTGCATCCGACAACAGCGCGAGGCTGTTGTAGACGATGCCGCCAACCACTTCGGCAACCAGATAGGTTCCGGTCAGGGCGAGCGCCCAGGTCAGTGCCCTGGCATTGGCGCCAGCGGTGTGATCGTGGCCATGATTGGCGGCATCGTCAGACATGATCAATGGGCTCCCTGCTTTGCCGGCGCCTTCACGGCATCGGCGGGGCAGCGATGAAAGATGCGGGCTTCCCCGCTTCGGTTGCGCATGACCAGCATGTCTTGCGTGCGGCGTTCGATCGTCAGACGCAGCATCTGACTGGTTTCCATCAGCTTTGGAAATGGCATGTGGCTGTGGGTGAAGGCGATGGCGGTGCCTTCATCCTTCCACAGCCCGATTGCCGATGGGCCACGATCGGGCAGGGTGACTTCGGCGTAGATGCCGTCGGCCAGAAACGCCCAGGCCGGACCCGCCGTGCAGTTGCGTGTCTGACCGATCGACCAGACCCCGGTCAGCGGTGGCGGCGTCTGGGCAGAGGCCGGCGCGGCCACGGCCAGGGCGATCAAGGCAAGCATCTTCATTATTCGTCTCCTCTTCAAATGCCTACTGATTCAGGCGGTAATGGCTGGGCCGTCGTTGCTGTCGTTCGTGCGGCGCGGCGCTGTTCCCAGCGCAGCAACATCTGCGCCAACGCCGGCAGCACGATGAGCGTAAGCAACGTTGCAGTGATCAGGCCACCGATGACGACAGTGGCGATCGGCCGCTGCACCTCGGCCCCGGTGCCGGTGGCAACCGCCATCGGCACGAAGCCCAGGCTGGCGACCAGCGCGGTCATGATCACCGGCCGCAGCCGCAGCATGGCGCCATCGCGCACCGCTTCTTCAACGCTGCGGCCATCGGCGCGCAGGCCCGCAATGGCCGTCATCATCACCAGCCCGTTCAGCACGGCCACGCCAGAGAGCGCGATGAAGCCGACCGCGGCCGAGATGGAAAACGGCAGGCCGCGCAGCCACAGCGCCAGGGCGCCGCCGGTAAGCGCCAGCGGCACGGCGGAAAACACCATGGCCGCCCGTGCCGGCGACCCCAGCGCCGCATAGAGCAGGGCGAAGATGCCGAGGAAGGCCGCCGGCACCACGATGGCGAGCCGGGCCTGGGCGCGCGCCAGATTCTGATACTGACCGCCCCATTCGATGAAGCCACCAGGAGGGGGTTGCACCTTTGCCGCCACAAGCGCCTGGGCTTCGGCAACAAACGAACCCAAATCGCGCCCGCGCACGTTGGCGGCAACCACGATCCGGCGGCGGCCGTTCTCCCGGCTCACCTGGTTGGGCCCGTCGCGAACCTCGAACCGCACCAGCTGGCCAAGCGGCACCGCCTGCGGCTGGGCGCCAATCGCGCCGGTGCCAGGAGCGCCGGCCGGCAACGGCACCGGGATGGCGGCCAGCGCCGCAATATCCGGCCGCCGGTCATCGGCCAGCCGCACCACCACGTCAAAGCGCCGGTCGCCTTCGAACACCTGGCCAGCAGTCCGACCGCCCACGGCAGTCTGCACGACATCGGCAACATCGGCGACGGTCAGCCCATAGGCCGCGATGGCGGCACGGTCGAAGCGGGTTTCCAGCGCCGGCAGCCCCTCGGTCTGCTCCACCTTTACGTCGGCTGCGCCCGGCACCGCGCGCAGGGCCGCGGCGACCCGGGCAGCAACGGGCTCCATCTGGCTGAAATCATCACCATAGACCTTGACTGCGATATCGGAGCGCACGCCCGCGATCAGCTCGTTGAAGCGTAACTGGATGGGCTGGGAGATCTCATAGGCCGATCCGATCATGCTGCTGGCCCGCTGCTCGATCCCCTCAACCACCGCGGCCTTACCGGCAGACGGGTCGGGCCACGTTTCGGACGGTTTCAGGATGATGAAGCCATCCGAGACGTTGGGTGGCATCGGGTCTGTCGCCACCTCGGCCGTGCCGGACTTCGAGAACATCAGGGCGACTTCCGGCAGCTTGCCGACCTCGCGTTCCAGCGCCATCTGCATCGCGGTTGATTGCTCCAGGCTGGTCGATGGTATCCGCACCGCACTGAGCGCCACATTCTTCTCATCAAGCTGCGGGATGAATTCGCGGCCAAGCGTGAAGAACAGCAGCAAGGACACTGCAAAGGCCGCCGTTGCTGCGCCGATCACGGTCAGCGGCCGGGCCAGCGCATAGGCCAGCGCCGGCGCATAGAGACGCCGCGCCGCCACGATCGGCCGGGTTTCCTTTTCCTCCACCGAGCCGGAGACCAGTATGGCCACCATGGCCGGCACGAAGGTGACCGACAGCACAAAGGCCGCCGCCAATGCCAGCATCACCGTGATCGCCATCGGTGAAAACATCTTGGCTTCCACGCCTTCGAACGCCAGCAGCGGGGCATAGACGAGCAGGATGATGGCCTGGCCGAACACGGAAGGGCGGATCATTTCCTTCGCGGCCACCGCCACCTCCTCCAGCCGTTCGCCAAGGCTGATCAGCCGGCCTTCGTGCGTCTGGCGTTCGGCCAGCCGGCGCAGGCAGTTTTCGACGATGATGACAGCGCCATCGACGATCAGGCCGAAATCGAGCGCGCCCAGGCTCATCAGATTGCCGGAGACACCGCCCGCAACCATGCCGGTGGCGGCCAGCAGCATCGACAGCGGGATGACCAGCGCCGTGACGATGGCAGCCCTGATGTTGCCCAGCAGCCAGAACAGCACCACCACCACCAGCAGCGCGCCTTCGGTCAGGCTGCGCGCCACCGTGCCGATCGTCGCTTCCACCAGCACCGACCGGTCGAGCACAACGGTCGTCGTGATTCCCGGCGGCAGCGAGCGGCCGATCTCGCCGAGCCGCGCCGCAGCGGCACGGGCGGCGGTGCGGCTGTTCTCGCCGGCCAGCATCAGCGCCGTGCCGATCACCACTTCGCGGCCATTGGCCGAAGCGGCGCCGGTGCGGATTTCGCGGCCGATCGATACACGCGCGACATCGCGGACGCGGACGGGCGATTCAGCCCGCGTGGCGATCACGATATCCTCGATATCCGCCACCTTGGCGACGCGGGCATCGGCGCGGACGATCAGGCCTTCGCCGGCGCGATCGACAATGCCGGCGCCGCGCGAAAGATTGCCGCGTTCAAGACCGGCCGCGAGATCGGTGAGCGTCAGGTCGAGCGCGGCCAGCCGCGCCGGATCGGGCGCCACCTGATATTGTTTCACAAAGCCGCCGATCACATCCACGCCAGCGATGCCGGGCACGGTGCGCATCTGCGGGCGAACGATCCAGTCCTGCACGGTGCGCAGATAGGTGATCTGCTCGCGCGCGGTGACCAGCCGCTGGCCTTCCGGCGTCTGATAGCTGCCATCTGGCTGCCAGCCGGCGTCGCCCGGCCGGGCCAGACGGTGCGGACGGGCGAAATCCACCGTCCACATCAGCACTTCGCCCAGGCCGGTGGTAACCGGACCCAGCGTCGGATCAACGCCGGGCGGCAGGCTCTCGCGGGTTTGCGCCAGCCGTTCGGCCACCTGCTGGCGCGCGAAATAGACATCGGTTGCATCGGTGAACACGGCGGTGACCTGGGCAAAGCCGTTGCGCGAAATCGAGCGGGTCGACACCAGCCCCGGCGTGCCGGCCAGCGCGGTTTCAATCGGATAGGTGACCTGCCGCTCCATATCGGACGGGCTGAACGCCGGCGCCACGATGTTCACCTGCACCTGCCGGTTGGTGATGTCCGGCACGGCATCGATCGGCAGTTTCGCCAGCTGCGACGCCCCGATTGCCGCCGCGATGATCGCCAGCAGCACGATCAGCCAGCGCTGGCCGACCGAAAACAGCAAGATGCGCTCAAGCATGGGTGTGATCCTCAGTCATGTTCGGCTTCGCCCTTGCCCAGTTCGGCCTTCAGCACAAAGCTGTTGGTGGCAGCGATGCTGTCGCCCGGCTGCAATCCGGCCAGCACCGCGACCGTTTCGGCGCGCGCCGCGCCCAGCGTGACCGGCCGCAGGGTGAAGCCGCGCGCGGTGCGCACGAACACCACGGGCCGGCCGCCAACAGCCTGCACCGCCGCGCGCGGCACCGTGGGCGCAGTGCGACCGGCCGGGGTGAGAATGCGGGCGGTCAGGCTCTGGCCCTGGCGCAATTCCCCATCCGGATCGCGCACCACGGCGATGGCGCGCAGTGTGCCCGACAGATTGTCGACCGAGGGTGACACGAATTTCAGCGTCGCCTGATGCGGGTGATCGGCCCCCTGCACGGTCACCTCAACCGGCAGGCCCGCCGCGATCCCGACCAGATCACGCGCCGGCACCTGCAGTTCAGCCCAGATCGCCCGGCGATCGACCACCTGGAACAATTCGCGATCTGGCGTGACATATTCGCCGGGCGTCACCGAAACCGTGGTGACCTCGCCGGCCACCGGGCTCTTGAGGGTGAACAGCCGCGAACCGCCCGGCGTCATGCCCAGCGCCGCCAGCCCCTGCTGGGCGGCGCGCGCTTCGATGCGGGCGGCTGCCAGTGCCGCTTCGGCCTGCTCGAAATCGGCCCGGGCGGTCACCCGCTGGGCATACAGCCGCTGTTCGCGGGCGAACGTCTTGTCGGCAAGCGCCAGGCGGGAGCGCGCGGTGGCCAGCGCGGCCTGCGCCGTGGCGGCCTCCTGGCTGTCGATCACGGCAAGGCCCTGGCCAGCCGCGACGCGCGTGCCGATCTGGGCGAGCAGGCGCGTCACCACGCCGTTGGTGCGCGCTGTCACGTGGCCGGTGCCATCGGGATTGGGCACGATCCGGCCGGTGGCCAGCACTTCGCCGCCGGCCGGCGCCAGCGCCACGCGGGCGAGCGTGATGCCCGCCGCTGATATCTGGGCAGGGGTCACCGCGATTTCGCCTTCGGCATGATTGTCAGCCGCCGCTGTGCCGCCGTCCTTTGCAGCCGGCGGGGCCGGCGGCTGGGCAGTGCCTGCGCCAAGCCAGTAGCCGCCGCCGGCGAGGATGGTTGCAGCGGCAAGCGCCATCAGCGCCTGCGTGTTCGATGGCCGGTTCATGGCTTGGCCTCCAGTTCGGGGATGATACCGAGCGCGCGGTCGCGTTCGGCTTCGGCAATTGCCAGATCGCGGCGGGCGGCAATCAGGGCGCGGCGCGCGCTGCCCAGTGAGCGCTGGGCATTGAGCAGATCGAGGAAACTGAACTTGCCGGCGGCATAGCCCAGCCGGGCGATGCGCAGCGCCTCTTCGGCACCTGGCACCAGGCCGCCGTTCAGCGTCTCGATCTGGGCGGCGGCAGCCGTGATCCGCGCTTCGGCAGCCCGTTGGCGCGCAACGACCTCCAGTGCCACCCGGCGCTGGCTGGCCTCGGCGCGGCGGGCCTCGGCGGCAGCGGCGGCGATGTTGCCGCCATTGCGGTTGAACAGCGGCAGTGTCACCGACACGCCGACGGTGACGGCACTGGCCGGCACCTGCTGGAACTGGCGATACCCCAGGTTGAGCCGCGGCACCGGCGCGCGCAGCGAGCGTTCGAACGCGATCCGGGCATTGGCACGCTGCTGTTCGGCGCGGGCGATGGCCAGATCGGGGTTGGCGGGCGCGGCGACTCCGCGCGGCACAGGCGCCGCGGCCAGGGTGAACAGCGTGTCCTGCCGGCCGATCAGGGCGGCCAGAGCGGCCTGGCTGGCGGCCGCATCTGCCACCGCTGTGGCCAGTGCCGCTTCCGCCGTCTGCCGTTCCACCTTGGCCGTCACCGCGCGCAGCGGCGGCTCGCGGCCGCCTTCGACCAGCTTGCCGACCCCAGCCTCCAGTTCGCGCGCCAATTCGACATCGGCGCTGACGACCTTGACTGTTTCATCGGCGGCCAGTGCGGTCGCATAGGCTGCCCGCACGGCGCGGGCCAGATCGACGGCCGACAATTGCCGGCCGGCCTCGGCGGCATCGACACCGGCCGAAGCCAGTGCGGCGCGCGCCCGGCGCTGACCGCTGAGTTCGAGCGGCATGGCCAGTGTCCACGCCGTGGCTGCCGCATCCGCGCCCTCCAGGGGCCCGCGCGTCGGCAGATTGTCGATGGCGACGCCGATCTCCGGGTTCGGCCGCAGCCGCGCCTGTTGCAGACGCGCGCGCTCGGCATCGCTGCCCGCCTGTGCTTCGGCCAGCAGCGGCGACTGGCGAAAGGCCGTCGCCAGTGCCCCGATAAGAGACAGTGGTTCCCGTGCCGCCGGTCGCTGCTGAGCGCGTGCCGGCGGGCAGACAAGCGCCAGCGCTGTGGCCAGCGCCAGCATGATGCTTTTGTTCATGGTAACTGGGTATCCCTGACATGACGCAAGGCTGCCGATCTGGCGGCAGCGGTTGAAGGCGCAGGTCAGGCTCGGGGCGGTTCCGGCAATCGCCCGGTCAGGATCGGCCGCAGGGCAGCCGCATCGTGTGCTTCGAAAGCCGCTGTGCGCGGCGGCGCGTCGGGCATTTCGGCGGACATTGCAGCATCACCGGCCGTATGGTGAAGGCAGCAGGTGCCACAATGGGCCGCCTTGCCGGAGGCATCATCATCGGGTGCGTCAGCCAGCGTACTGCAGTCGGCCGAAACCCCGTCAGTGACGCCTGCCACAATCGCAGCGCGGGCATCCTGACCAAGATCGAACGCCGTGACCTGACCCGCTGTGAACAGGGCGAGCACACAGGCAAGCAGCATCGCAGGACGCATCATCAGGCGTCCAAGCCGGGCGATGGCTGAAGACAGTTGCACAATGACTGTCCAATGCCTCATCAGCTGCGCCCCTGCAAGCCAGGGTCAGCGCGATCCGTGACCGGCTTCATCATGCGCGCCAGATCGTCAGGGATTGGCATCTCTACAAAAGCGCTGACACGAGCGCGGCTGATGTTGCCGGCAGGCGTTCGGCCGCTCACATGCCCGATCGGCGCGAGTGCCAGACGCAGCAACTGTCCGGCGGCTTCATGCCACTCGCGGCGTGCGATTGCATAGCGGAACATGTCGGCATGCACGGCGATATGCAGGGACAGCACGGCCTGCGACAGCACATGCGCACGCTCCAGCGCACGCCATGCGCTCGCATCATCGCCGGCCTGTCGCGCCTCGCGGTGGCGCGCGCGCTCAAGATCGACACTGGCGCGCAGGCTGCCGGTCATGACAGGACGCCCTCGTTGCATTTATTCCCGGGCGCATTCTCAGGTGTTGCCGACGCCAGTTCGCGCAAGGCGTGGCGCACGATCTGGACCCCGCCGCTGATGGCGAGGCCGGCCAGGATTGCCGCCACCATCAGATCGGGCCATGCCGAACCGGTTCCCAGCACACCGGCCGCCGCCAGCATCACCGTCACATTGCCGATGGCATCGTTGCGGGAGCAGATCCAAACCGAGCGCATGTTGGCGTCACCCGTGCGATAGCGATAGAGAAGCAGGGCGACGCCTACATTTGCGACCAGCGCCAGCATCCCGACCAGACCCATGGTCTGGCTATCGGGAAGCCGGCCATGCCACAGGGCCCAGGCGGTGCTGCCGAAAATCCACGAGCCGAAGGCGAGCAGCGTCACGCCCTTCAGCAGTGCGGCGCGGGCGCGAATGGTGAATGCCATGCCCGCCACCACCAGGCTGATGGCATAGTTGGCGGCGTCGCCAAGGAAATCGAGCGCATCGGCCGCCAACGACAGACTGTCGGCTGCCACACCGGCCGCGATTTCAACGAAGAACATGCCGGCATTGACGGCCAGCGCTATCCACAGCGCACGGCGCCACCGCCCGTCCTGAGCGATGTCGGCGCTGTTCGCATTCGTATCACAGCATGTCCCGGCCATGGCGTTGCACCCTTCTCGACACCCGAGTCGGACTGGCTTATGCACCTTGAAGCAACTACAGGGTCAAGCGCCGATGACGAGCCTTGTCGACATGAAGATCGGAGAGCTGGCGCGGGCAGCCGGCACGACCCCGGAGACCGTGCGCTTTTACGAGAAGGCCGGGCTGCTGCCGCCACCGGCACGGACCGGCAGCAATTACCGGGCGTTCACGCCGGCGCATCTGCAACGGCTGATCTTCATCAGGCATGCCCGCGGCCTGGGGTTTGATACCGACGACATCCGATCTCTGCTCGATCTGGCCGATCACCCTGATCGACCCTGTGACGAGGCTGATCGCATCGCATCTGGTCATCTGCGGGCGGTCGAACGCAAGATCGCACAGCTTGGCGCGCTGCGCGAGGAGCTGGCACGCATGACCAGCAACTGTCGGGGCGGCAATGCTGCCGACTGCCGTGTGCTTGAGGTGATTGCGGATCACGGACACTGCGACGGCGAGCATGAACTGTCCCGAATCTGAATTCGAGAACGGTCAACACATTTTCGATTGAATCGATTGCCAAAGGCTGCTGGAAAGCAAAGTCATTCAGCCGATCATGGATCAGGCGTCTCCCATCCGCCGCCCAGCGTTCGGAACAGCATGATCTGCCGCTGGGCCAGCCGGCGATCAGACAGGCGAGACTGCAGTTCGGCATCAAATGCCGTGCGGCGCGCATCCAGCGCGATCAGCGGATTGGCATCACCGATGGCAACGCGCGTTTCAGCCCGGCGGGCAGCGCCCCGGGCGTCCAGCGTCGCAGCCGCAAGGGACTGGTTGATCCGGCGTTCAGCGTCGACGTCGGCGATCGCGCTTTCCACCTCGCGCAAGGCGCGCAGCCACGCGGCATCATATTGCGCCAGTGCCCCTTCTTGACTGGCTTGGGCCAGCGCCATCCGCGCCTTGATGCGGGCGGGATTGATGAACGACCAGCTGATCAGGGGCGTGATGAAGGCGTCGACCGCGCCGGCGATCAATCCGCCCGATGCGCCAAGGCTGATCCGGGGATACATCTCGGCTGATGCCACCTTTACGCGCGCACCGGCAGCGGCGAGCCGGCGTTCCGCCTCGCGGATGTCCGGCCGTCTTGCCAGCAGTGCGGCGCCGTCACCTGCGGGCAGCGCACCCGCGATGGCTGGCGGGCGACGGCATTGAAATAGCGAGCCGCTGGCTGGCGGCAACCCTTCCAGATTGGCCAGCATATAGCGGGCGCGCTGCGCATCAGCTTCGAACGCCGGCAGTCCGGCTTGCAGACGACTGAGCAGCTGCCGCGCCTGTTCAAGTTCCAGCAGCGATACGTCCCCGGCCTGCAACTGCCGCTGCACCGTTTCCACCTGCCTGCGCTGCAGGTCGATCTGGCGGGCCGCTGTCATGGCCAGTTCATTTGCCCAGCACAATTCGAGATAGGCACCCACCGTATCGGCAACCACGGCCAGTCTGACCCCGTCCCGGGCAGCCATGGCCGCCTGTGCATCAGCGCTTGCCGCCGATGACTGGTTGCGCAGCCGGCCAAACAGATCAACCTCCCACATTACCTCTGCACCCAGTTCGAAACTGGATTTGGGCACGCTGACGGTGCTGGGCTGGTTGGTGCCGCGGGTGGTCGGACTGGCGCCGCTTACCAGCACCACGTCCGGCGTGCGGTTGGCGCCGGCCAGCCGGGCGTTGGCACGTGCCGCGTCGAGCGTGGCGACGGCAATCCTGATGTCGCGATTGGCAGCCAGCGCGCGCGCGACATGGCCATCCAGGGCTTGATCGCCATAAAGCCGCCACCATTCGTCCGGCACCCGCTCGGTATCCGGCGCGCCAATGAACGGGGCATTGGCAGCGGCAGGCGGTGCCGGTGCCGCATTTGGCGGCGGTTTGGCGACACAGCCCGCCAGCAGCACCGACATCAGCACGGCACGCTTCATTGCTGCGGCTCCCTGCCAAACCGCAGGTATAGCGCCGGCATCCACAACAGGTTGAGCATGGTGGAACTGAACAGCCCGCCAAGGATCACCAGCGCCATCGGATATTCGATTTCATGGCCCGGCACGTTGCCGCGCACCACCAGCGGCAGCAGCGCCAGCGCCGCCGTGCCGGCCGTCATCAGGATGGGCACGAGCCGTTCGGCGCCGCCGCGCAGTACTAGGGCCAGCCCGAACGCTTCGCCCTCTTCCCGTTCCAGGTGGCGAAAATGGCTGAGCA